>Ga0075434_100002680_pt1 | contig 15726 bp, 17 predicted proteins | sample RhiMethybrSRZTD3_FD_75298 | JGI IMG/M metagenome (GOLD analysis project Ga0075434, IMG submission 75298) | Populus rhizosphere microbial communities from Tennessee, USA - Rhizosphere MetaG P. TD hybrid SRZTD3 | ecosystem: Host-associated > Plants > Roots > Rhizosphere > Soil | place: USA... | reverse complement strand
GGCTTCGATCATCACTGGCCGAGGGTATGCGTATCAGGAGGCCGAGCAGGCCTACGTCCGGGCGGAAGTCCTGGCCGAACGTCTCGGGGCAGCCGAAGAGCGTTTTTGGGCCGTGGTTGGGCTGTATATCTATGCTGTCAGCTTTGGCAACCAGGCGCAGGCCTTGAGCCTTGCCGAGCGCCTCCTGCAGATCGCCGAGATCGAGCAGCGTTCCTCTCTCCTCGCCATCGCCTGGTACACTCTCGGCGTTTACCATTTCTTCGCGAGCGACTTCGCCAAGGCCGCGGTCGAGTTGGAGCGAGCGTACGAGCTCGCGCCGCTGGGCGACGATGCCTACCGCATCCACACCGGCACGGACCTGCGGGTGGCGGCCCTCTCGTTCGTCTCCATTGCTGCCGGGCATCTGGGCCAGCTCGATCGCGCACGGCAGCGCAGCGAGGAGGCCCTCGCCCTCGCCCGCCAGCTTGGAGCCCCGTTCACGCTGTGTTTCGCCGGCATCTTCAGCAGCGGGCTCGCTTACTATCTGGGCGACGCGGAGACCGTCCGGCGAACGGCTCGGGAGGTGTACGACCTCGCCGTGGAGTTGGGCTTCTCTTATTGGTCCTGGCAGGCTTCCCTCAGACTCGCCTGGTCGGAGCTGGTCGCGCCGGTGGGCGGCACGCCCGCGATCGGCGATTTCGACAGCGTGCAACGGATCATCGTAGAGAGTGCTGGGAGCAGCATGGCCTCTCTCTTCTGCATGCACGCCGAGGTGCTCTTTTTACGAGAGCGCCCCGGGGACGCCTGGCGGGCATTGGAAGAGGGTCTGCGCGAGGTCCAGGCGCGCGGAGCGTCGTACTGGGCCGAAGAGATCTACCGCTTACAGGGAGAGATCCTGCTGAATGCCAAGAGCCAGGCAGAGCTTGGAGAGAAAGGCGGACCGGCCGCAGCCGAGCGACTGTTTCAAGTGGCCCTGGAGCAGGCCCGGAGCCACGGCTCCAGATTCCTGGAGCTGCGTGCCGCTCTGAGCCTGGGGAGGCTCTGGAAGAGCCAGGGCAGGACGCAGGAAGCCCGCGGGCTCGTCGCCCAGGCCCAACAGGGCTTCACCGGCGAAAGCCCCGACCTGCGGGAGGCGCAGACGTTTCTGGAGGCCTGCTCGACCGAAGAAAATTGAGGGCTATAATGATTGAATGCCGCCGGCAATGGGGGAGTCTCGGGGCCGTCCCACGGTCTTCATCAGCTACAGCCAGCAGGATGAAGCCTGGAAGGACCGCGTCGTCGGCCATCTGAAAGTCCTGGAGGTCGAAGGCGAGCTGACGGTCTGGGACGACAAGCGCATCGCCGCCGGCGAGGACTGGTTGCCGGAGATCTCCGGGGCGATGAATCGCGCGGCGGCGGCCGTGCTCCTGATCTCCAAGGATTTCCTCACCTCGGGTTTCATTCGTGGAACCGAGATGCCGCTGCTGCTCAAGCGCCGCCAGAGCGAAGGTCTTCGGGTCATTCCCGTGTTCGTGCATCCCTGCGCCTGGGAGGCGGTCGACTGGCTCGCCGGTTTGCAGGGCCGGCCCGGAAATGGCCGTACGCTCTCGGAAAGCCGCAAGCCGCAGATCGAAAAACACCTTTCCGCTCTGGCGTTGGAGATCCGCGATCTCCTTAGGCAGCGAGTGGATTCGGCCAAGGAAGATCCGGCGCCCGGCGCGAGCCCTACGGTCAAGCCGTCCTCCGCGCCGGCGAGCGAGCGGCGGCAGGTGACGGTGGCCTGCTGCGAGCTGGTGGGCCGGGACAGCCCCTCCGGATCGTCGCAGGCCTTCGATCCCGAGACTCTCGAGGAGCTGATGCTGCGCTTTCGCGCCTTGGCGGAGACCGTGGCGGGACGCTATGACGGCCATCTCGGAGGCGCCCTGGGCGGCCAGCGGCTCTTGCTCTATTTCGGCTTTCCCCAGGGCCATGAGGACAACGCCCAGCGCGCGGTCCGCGCCGCGCTCGAGCTGACGGATCAGATCGCGCAGATGAGCGCTGTCTCGGACCTCGGGCGGCCGATCCTCCTGGCGCTGCGGGTCGCCGTCCATACCGGCTCGGCGGTGGTGTCGATGGAGCCGCAGAGCCAGGAGCCGATGACGCTGGGCGCGACTCTCGACCTGGCGGTGCAGCTCCAGTCGCTGGCGGAGCCTGGCGAGGTGATCGTGAGCCCGGCCACCTCGTCGCTGATCGACAAGAGCTTCGTCCTCGCGGCGCTGCCTGCCGTCCAAGTGCCGGGGAGCGCCGCGCCGTTGATTCCCCGCCGGGTGCTGGATCTCGTGGATTCGCACGAGGCGAGCGCCGCGGGCCTTGTCCCGCTGGTGGGCCGCGAGCAGGAGCTGAATCTGCTGTTGAGCCGCTGGCGTCTGGCCAGCGAAGGGAACGGACAGGCGATCCTGATCAGCGGCGATGCAGGGATCGGCAAATCGCGTCTGGTGCTGGCTTTGCGGGAGCGCCTGGAGCAGAGCGAGGCGCAATGGTGGTCCTGCTTCGGCTCTCCCTTCACCCAGGGCTCTCCCCTCCAGCCTGTCGTCGCTTTATTGCGGCAGATCTTCCTGCAGCCGTCGGGCGTCTCGCCGCTGGACCAGCTCGAAAGCGCGCTGCAGGCGGTTGGGCTCACGGACGCCCTGCCTCTCTTTGCCTCCCTGCTCGATCTGCCGCTCGACGAACGCTGCCCGGCTCTCCATCTATCTCCCGAACGGCAGCGGGAGAAAACGTTGGAGATGCTGGTGGCGTTTCTTTTGGGAATGGCGGAGCGGCAGCCTCTCGTCCTGGTGGTCGAAGACCTCCACTGGCTGGATCCCACGAGCCTCGACTGTATCAACCGCGTGATCGACCAGTTGGCAGGCTCCCCCCTGCTGCTGCTGCTGACCGTCCGGTCGCAAACGATGGAGTCCCCGTGGAGGTCGCTCGCCCACCTGTCCCAAATCACCCTGGCGCCGCTGAACAGCGCCGAGACGGGGCGGCTCATCGATCGGGTGGTAGGAGCGCAGTCTCTGCCGGCCGCCGTCCGGCAGCAGATCGTCACGCGGACGGACGGCGTTCCCTTGTTCGTCGAGGAGCTGACCAAGACGGTTTTGGAATCTCACGAATCCGGCGAGCTGCCGGCGACGCTGCGCGATTCACTGGCCGCGCGGCTCGATCGTTTGGGAGCGGCCAAGGAGATCGCCCAGATCGCATCGGTGATCGGCCGCGTCTTTTCCTTCGAGCTGTTGGCGGCCGTCTGTACCGCCGACGAAGCGGTGCTGCAACTGGAGCTGCGGCGTCTGGTGCAGGCGGAGCTCGTCTATCGCAAGGGTTTCGGCGGGCAGGTGAGGTATCTGTTCAAGCACGCCCTGGTGCAGGACGCGGCGTACCAATCCCTGCTCAAGCGCCGGCGCCAGCAGATCCACAGCCAGATCGCCGAGGCGCTGTTGATACGCTTCGCGGAGATCGCGGCGACCACGCCCGAAATCCTCGCCCATCACTACACCGAGGCCGGCCTGACGGAGCCGGCCATCGACTTCTGGGTCCGCGCCGGCGACCTCGCCGGCCGCCGGTCGGCGAGCTTGGAGGCCATCGGTCACCTCGACCGGGCTCTCCGGCTGCTCGACAATCTCGCGGCAGGCCCTGAGCGCGACCGCACAGAGCTGACAATCCAGAATGCCCGGGCGGCTGCGATCATCACCGGCAGAGGGTATCTGGATCCGGAAGTCGAGCAGACCTACGCCCGAGCGGAAATCCTGGCGGAACGCCTGGAGGAAGCTGACGAGCGCTTCTGGGCGGTGTACGGACTGTACACCTGTCATTTTACCTCCGGCCGCCTGGCGTCGGCCCTGGACCTCGCCGAGCGCCTGCTGCGGTTCGCCGAGAGCGAGCAGCGCCCCGATTTCCTTTCCATCGCCTGGTTCTCTCTCGGCAGCTATCACCTCTACCAGCCCGACTACGCCCAGGCTGTCTCCGAGCTGGAGAGAGCGTACGAGCTCGCCCCGCCAGACGACGACTCTTTCCGCATCCGCACCGGCACGGACCTGCGGGTGCTGGCCTTGTGCTTCGCCACGGCGGGTCTCTGGCACCTGGGCCGGCTCGACCGCGCGCGACACCGGATCGAGCAGGCCGTCGCTCTTGCTCGCCAGCTCCGCTCCCCGTTCACACTGGCCTTTGCCTGCTATTACGCCGCGATATTTGCCTACGTTCTGGGTGAAGCGGAGGCCGTCCGGCAGATGGCCGGAGAGGTGCACGAGCTCGCCGGGGAGCTGGGCCTCTCCTTTTGGGTCTGGCAGGCTCCATTCCTCCTCGCCTGGGCGGAGTTGTACGCGACGGGAGGCCCGCTCGCTTTCGAGCTGGGCGATTGCGACAGCGTGCAACGCATGATCGAGAAGAATGGAGGAGGCAGCCTGGCCCATCACTTCTGCCTGTACGCCGACATCCTGATCTTGCGGGGATGCCCCTCGGACGCCTGGCGGGCGTTGGATTACGGCCTGCGTCTGGTCGAGGCGCGCGGAGTGCGCGACTTCACCGCAGAGATCCACCGCTTGCAGGGAGAGATCCTGCTGACCGCGGAGAGTGCTGAAGGACTCCCGAAGGGAGACCGGCCGGCCGCAGCCGAGCGGCGGTTCCAGGCGGCCCTGGAGCTGGCCCGGCGCCACGGCTCCAGATCGCTGGAGCTGCGGGCCGCTCTGAGCCTGGGGAGGCTCTGGAAGAGCCAGGGCAGGACGCAGGAAGCCCGCGCCCTCGTCGCCCAGGCCCAACAGGGCTTCACCGGCGAAAGCCCCGACCTGCGGGAGGCGCGGGCGTTTTTGGATTCCTGAATTCTTGCCATCAGTTGCGGTCCTCTTGGTGCTTCGTCAAGACATCTTGTCCCCGCTGGGTGATCCGGTAGCGCTGCTTAGAGCTGCGGGGCTTGTCGGGGAGAGTCATTTCGATCAAGCCCGCTTTGAGGGCTGGGATTAGATAAGCTTTGCGGAAATGCTCCTCGTTCTTAAGGCCGAGGGCGTCCTGCAAGGCTCGCCGATCGAGCTCACCCTTGAGCGCCGTCAGCAAGGCGACTTCCGTGGTGACTTCCGTGGTGACTTCCGTGGTACTTCCCCGGTACTTCCTCGGTAGCTCCCTCCGATCGGGTCGCAATCCGGGCCCTGACTTCGGGGTTCGGGAAGAAGACGGCAGTGAAAAAGCCATCCTCGGTGAAAGCCGGTTCCGGGCAACCCTGCTCGCGGGCCGTGTCCCGCATTCGCTTGATGCCGGTTCCCGCTTTCTCGATGAAGGAGATGCGGTGAAGCAGATCAGCGACAAGGAAGTTGCGCCGCACGCTCTTGCGGCCGAGATCGGCAGGCCGCATCCCCTTGGGCAGGCCGCCCGGACTGCTCACCTCGATGCGGTCGGCATAGATCTCCACGAAGACGTTGGCGCTCACGGCACCCGGAGATCGACGCGCCCAGTTCCTGGTCGAGGCCAACGTCGGCACCTCGTGCGCCGGACCTTTCAGTGCAGCACTCAGCCCCCTCCCGCCTCAAACCGCAACTCCGGATCGTGCTGCGCCCGATACAGGAACTTCACCACCCGCCGCGCCAGCTCCACCGTGGCGGTCTCCCGCTTTGCGGCGTCACAGAAGATCTTGAGCGCCGCCAGGGCTTCGCGCTCCACCTCCTGCGCCTTGAAGATCTCCAGCATCTCCTCGGCGAGCTTGCGGGTTTCGCCGGTGCGGCCCTGCTCCAGGAGGATCAAGGCCAGCTCCAGGCTCACCACCGCGTAGTCCCACGTTAACTCTCGACGATCGAAGACTCTCCGGCACTTCTCGAAGGCCGCCTCCGCTTCCGAAGTGCGACCCAGCCCCGCGGCTATTTTCCCCGTAACCCACGCGACGCGCGTTAAGTCCAACTCCTCGCCGAGTCGCTCGGCCAGCTCCCGTACCTCGAGCAGCCGCGACTCTGCCTCCGCAAAGCGATCCAAGAAACAAAGGTCCACCAAAAAATTGAATCGCAGCCCAAAGGCGTTCCGCGGCTCGCGGTCGGGGTCGATCAAGGGGGCCGCTTCCGAAAGCGCCGCGGCCGAGCGCTCCGGATCGCCAAGGATCTGAAAGATCGCCGACTTGCTGAGAAGGATCTCGCCCCTCAGCTCTCCTCCCCGATCGAGGATGAGGGCTTCGGCGATTTTCTTCAGGGCCTCGGCGAAACGCCGCTGTTCCCTGAGGAGCGACGCTTCGATCCAGGGTAGCCAGGCCGGGTTCAAGAGAAGACCCGGATCTCCGGCGGCGCCGGCCTTCCACAGACTCCTCGCGCTGGCGAAGGCGTCCTCGGCTCCGGGCAAGTCATTGCAGACTCGGCGGCCGTTGCTCACGTGGGCCCACGCATAACGTTGCAGCCTCCAGCGCCATAGCGGCTCCCCAGGCACCATCTCGGCGATGAGCAGCGCGAGCTCGGCCAGCTCCAAGGCCTCCCGGGGCTGGTTCGGCGCGGCGGCGATGCTCTCCCGGGCCACCCGCTCGCATAACGCCCAGGAGCGGTACTCGTCCAGCTCTTCCACCAGCATCCGGCGCTCCGCGGCAGTGCAACCCTTCAGCTGGTTCCAGAGCTCCCCAGCCGCCGCGCGATCCTCGATCACCGGGCGAGCGATTTCCGTGTGGTCTTCATGGAGAGGCTCAAGGATCAGATCGGTCGCCATCTGGACCAGGACGATGAGCTCCGCGGCGTCCCCGTCCGCAAAAATGCGGCTGGCGCGGGACCTTCCTTGCGCCGCGGCAAGGAAGGAGCGCAGCTCCCGCAACAGAGGGTCGAGCAGGTAGACGGGGAAGCCGGCGGCTGCGGCGACCTTCTCCAGGGCGTCCCGTGGGATCGCCCGTTTGCCCTCGAAATAGAGAGAGACCTGAGGCCGCGCGAGCCCGGCCGCCTCGGCGAGCTGGGCATGAGTCTTCCAGCCGCCAAGATGGAGGAACAGGACCATCGCCAGCTTCGTCTCGAGACCGCTCTTCGTGCCATCTTTCATCTCAACCCTCCCTGGGAGTAACGCAGCGTCACTCTGCCTGGGTTTTTATCCCCCGATTGCTGGCACCATTGCCCTGGGGAGGTCTTCGGCTCCGCGGCCATGGGGGCCGCCGGCGAGCCGCCTCCTGGAAAGGAACGGGTCATGCGAAACTTTCGCAGAGCCGCCGTCTTCATCCTCTTGGGGCTCATCCTCGGAACACCCTGGGCTGGAGCCTCGCCGCCACGGCCGGCAGGAATCACATCGCAACACTTCTTCGCCTACCTGGGCGGTCTCCTCACGAGCTTCTGGCTCAAAACGGGCTGCATTATGGATCCCAACGGCCGTTGCGTGATGGGCGCGCAGACCCAGAATCCCGACGGTGGCTGCACGATCGATCCCCTCGGCCGCTGCGTGACGGGCACGCAGACGCAGAGCACCGATGGGGGTTGCACGATGGACCCCTTGGGTCGCTGCACGCCGGGGCATTAATCTGGCGCGGTTCTGAAGGGCTGAAGCTCTCACCGAGCTTCGGCCCCTGTTTCAGGTTCGAAACGGAGCTCGGGATCGTGCTGGGCGCGGTAGAGGAACTTGATGACCCGCCGGGTGAGCTCGACCGTGGCAGTCTCCTGCCGGGCGGCGTCACAGAAGACTTGGAGCGCCGCCAGGGCCTCCCTCTCCACCTTCTGCACCCGGAAGATCTGCAGCATTTCCTCGGCGAGTCTGCGGGTTTCGCCGGTGCGGCCCTGCGCCAAGAGGATCAGGGCCAGCTCCAGGCTCACCACCGCGTAGTCCCAGGTCAGCTTGCGCCGATAGAACACCTTCCGGGACTGCTCGAAGGCCGCCAGCGCCTCCGCGGTTTGGCCGAGCCCCGCGGCGATCTTCCCCTCCACCCACACGACACGGGTTAAATCCAGCTCCTCTCCGAGCCGCTCGGCCAGCTCCCGGACCTCAGCCAGTTTCGCCTTGGCTTCCGCGAAGCGATCCAGAAAGCAAAGGTCAACCAAAAAATTGAATCGCAGGCCGAAGGCGTTCCTCGGCTCGCGTTCGGGATCGATCAAGGGCGCCGCCTCGGCAAGAGCCACAGCCGAGCCCTCCGGGTCGCCAAGGATCTGGAAGATCGCCGACTTGCTGAGAAGGATCTTTCCTTTGAGCTCGCCTTCTTGATCGAGGGCCAGGGCTTCGTCGATCCGCTTCTTGGCTTCGGAGAAACGCCTTTGTTCCCGGCGGAGGGCCGCTTCGATCCAAGGCAGCCACGCCGCGTTCAAGAGTCCCGGGTTCGCGGATGCGCCCTGCTCCCAGAGCTTCTTGGCGCGGGCGAAGGCCTCCTCGGCGCCGGGCAGGTCGTTGCAGACGCGGCGGCCGTTGCTCACGTGCGCCAGCGCATAGCCCTGGAGAGCAAGGCGCCACTTCGCGTCCCCCGCAAATCGATCGGCGATGAACAGCGCCAGCTCGGCGAGCTCCAGGGCTTCCAGTGGGTGGTTGGGTGCCGCCCTGATGCTCTCCCGCGCCACCCGCTCACATAACGCCCAAGAGCGGAACCTCAGGCCGCGCTCGACGAGCTTTCTCCGGGCCGCGGGCGGGCGCTTCTTCATCAGGCTCCAGAGAAACTCCGCCTGTTCTCGGGCTCGCAGCGCCTCGCCCTCCACCGTCATCATCGTCAGAGCCGAGCGGGCATAGCCGTGCATCAGCCTGGCGAACCGTGCCGAGACGACCTCGACGCGGCGTTCCGCCGCCGAGAGCGGGTCGGCCGCGCCGCGCGGCGGGCTCGCCATGGCCCGGATCTCGGCCTGGAAATCGAGCGCCGCGTCGATGGCCTCCGGCGGCAGGCCCATGAAGGCGATGAGGTACTCCAGACGCTGGCGAGTGAGGGTCTTTCTCCCTCGTTCGTACTCGTTGATCTGCTTGGTTCCGGCGGCTCTTCCCAAATCGGCCTGGTTCCAGCCCAGAGCCTGGCGCAGCAAGGACAGGATGACCCCCAGCTCCGGCAAGGCGTGCTTCGGCATGTTCAGTCCCTCCATGAAAGGTTAGTTGCCGCAGGGCCTCGTTTAGGGACACCGAAGGCACGAAGTCAGAATATTTGGTGCGGCGAGAGGAAATTCACCCGGCACAGCGAACGCCTTGTCACACAACCTGTCGACTGATCCTCCCGCACTTGTTGAGCGGTTCAGCGCCCCCTACCCTTTAAAGAGTTGGTGCGGGCAACCTGCTCAAGGAGGCACTGATTGATCGCCTTTCTGGAACCTGAACCGACCCGGCATCCCGCCGACAGCGATCTCGAGCGCTTCATGCGGGGAACGCTGTCGCCCGAAGCGAGGCGCGACGTCGTCCGCCACCTGTTGACCCGCTGCCCGCAGTGCCTCCAGGTGACCAGCGAGCTCTGGCGGTGTAGGGACAAGGCACCGTTGAAGCCTTCCATACAGCTCATTTCAAGGAGACATTCCGGCAATGACCCAGGCCGCCGCCGAGCCAAAAGATGAAAGCCTGCAGGTGACGGAAGGGAGGGTTGGTATGTCGATAGGGCCAACCGTCGCTCAGGCGCAGATTCGCATCCTGGTCGCGGTCCTGAAAATGATTCGCGATTTCCTGCAGAGTATCCTCGCGGCGCTTCCTCTCTCAGCCCAGGAGCTGAATCCCCTGGGCGATCCTGCCGCGAAGCCCGACGTCACGAGCGAGGTCCGCCGGATCGGCGAAAGCGTTCTGGCGGACTTCCTCGATCCCGCCATCAGGGAGCTCAGCAGGGCGATGCAGTACGGGACGGGAGAGCCGCCTTCCTCATGAGGGGGTTGGACGGCCGGTTCGAGGTGACGGTGAAGGCGGCTGGGTCGCTGCCACTGCCGGCTCAAATCTCCTATTGGCTCGCTTTGGTACCCGGCGATCTCTTCTCTTTGCGAGCCGAGCCGAACGCCTTGGTTCTGGGAATCTATAAGGAGCTCCTGGCTAACAACAGGGAAGCTCTCCTTGCAGAAAAACGATGGCGCGATCTCAAGAAGTTTCTCAGCCAACCGCTGACCGCGCTGGACGGCAGGAGAGCTCTCGCCATTCCGGAAGAGGTCTTTCCGCTACGGAAAGGCGACAAGGTTTGGCTCTATGTCACGGGTTGGGATTTGCCGCGCAGTCTGTTTCTCTTCCGGGCAGGCAAACCGGCTCGAAAACCACGCACCCGCGATTGCGTCGCTCGTGCAGCAGCGGGGTCTGTTCGCGACGGCTTGACCCGTTCCCTCGACACGCCACCCATTGAATGGAGACTCTCTGGCCATGGCCCGAGCCGCCGCGCAACCGAAGGTTGAAAAACAGTGGTTGATCGAAGCGAGGAAGGCGCTGCGGGCGGCCGGTGCCGACCTGAAGGCGATCCGCCACCGGCTGGTGGGAATCCAGGCGAGCATTCCGCCCTCTGCGCAGGAGACATCGCGGGGAGATCTCGAAGGCGACCTGGACGTCGCGACGGAGATGCGCACCGTCATCGCCAACGATCTTCAGGACTGCCTGGACCCTCTGATCGACGATATCCTCACGGCCGCCGAGTATCAACCCGAGCCGGTGGAGGACGGCTCGCCGTCCATCGCCGACCTCGATCTCAGCGTCTTCAGCGAAGCGACCCGGCAGCGGCTCTATGAAGTGGTGGTGGCGGACAACTTCCGGCAGCCGGAGTCCGCGGAGCAGGCGGGCCTGGAAGTGGTGTTCGCCTGGGGGAGATGGTTTGCCACCTGGATGAAGTTGGAGTTGCCGGACAGCCTCCCGGAGGCCGAGAGGAGGGAGATTCTGGTGCTGGTGGAGAACCCGCATCGGCCGGGCACGCTGGGCTATGGCGAGGTTTGAGGAGGGCGCCATGTTGCTGGATGACGTTCCTCCTCCGCGGTTTTCCACGGAAGACAGTCCCGTAAACTGGTTACGCGCGACGCTGCCGTTGTTCGCCGCCGATGACGGCTCGCCCGTCCTTCATCGCTTCGTCCGCTGGGCGTTCTCGCTGAACGAAGGCGACCTGCTGGCTGTTTCGCCCGATGCAGCTTCGGCTGACTCCTGGCGATTCGTCAGCTACGGCAGGCGAGTGTGGAATGCCGCCGACGGGTGCCTCCACCCTTGGCCCTACGTCGAAGAGCTCCTGCGCCTGCCCATGGCCGCCATGGAACCCCACGGGGTGATACGGCTGCCGGACGAAGCCTTGGAGCTGCGAGCCGGTTCGGCCCTGCTGCGCGCTGAGGTGGGCCCCCAGGGGCGAGCCTTTACTCTGCAGCCGTTGGGCGACCGGCCGATCCATTTGGAACGCTTTCTGCAGGCCCAGTACCTGCTGCCAGTCCTGAAGGGTTTTCGGGTGATGCTGCCGGCAGACATGCTCTGGGTGCTCAACCTCAGGCCAGGCGAGCCGCTGGTGTGCAAGCCGAGTCTGGCCACGGCCGAGTTCAAGCCCTTCGAGTTGGAGGAGAACCTCAAGGGTCGCACCGTGGTTGAGCTGGGAACTGGAGGTCTGCTCTCCCTGCCGGACTCCTTGCGCGTCCCCTCGGCTCTCAGGCCCAACGCCAAGGTCCGAATGAAGGTGACTCTCGCGAGCCAGGTGACTTTCGAGGTGACGCAGTGGGTGGGGCTCGACTGACTGGAATCCGGCACCTGAATGGGGAGAGGCTCACCCCCACGGAGGCTTCAGCCCTCCTGGGAATCCCATACGACTTGGTGCTGCGGTACGTCCGCGAGCTCGAACGCCAGGGTTTGCTGGGGACTCATCGCACACTCACCGGCCGGGTGTTCCTCTCTCCCGCCGACTTGGAGCTGCTGCGGAAACATCACGAGGAACGGCCTGTCGCCTCCACCTTCAAGGTGGAAGGGGACATCGATCAGCACAAGTGCGTCGTCCAAGACCTCAAGACCCTGGCAAGCACTCTCGAAGAGATGGCAAGGCTTGCACGGGCGCGAATCAAGGAGCTGATCCAAGGGCCGGCCTGCTCGACGACTTGGATCTCAACCCTTCCCATCACCGGGGTCACGCTGCGTCAGCCGATTCCAGTCACCGTGATCTCGGACGGCAAAGCCTTCTCCGCGTTTTCGGCCGATCTGGGAAGCACCGCTTCCGGGCGGAACCGGGTCCTGGCCGTTCGTGCGTTGAGGAAGCGTCTGGCTGTCGAGTACGTCTACCTGGATCAGGTGGCCACCAGCGAAGAGGAGAAGGATCGCTTGGCGGACTTGCGGAGGTTTATCCGTGACAGCGAGCACGAGGAGATTCCGTGACGAAAAGAGCCAAACCGCTGGTGCGGTTTGCCGGCCGGCCGATGCGTGCCGATATCAAAGATCGCTTCGATCGACAACTGCAGGATCAGCACGCCCACAACCTCGGGATCCGAGGTGGGTGAGGATGGGGATTTCGACCCAGGGGTTAGGTTAGCCTTCCTTCGCTTCGTCGCCGGTGGCGGATCGTGGGATGATGCCGAGGGTGAGGCCGACGCGGTCCGGCACGGAGGTGAAGCCGCGGTTTGCGTCCGCGACTGTTCCAGGCGGCCCTGGAGCAGGCCCGGAGCCACAGCTCCAAATTGCTGGAGCTGCGCGCCGCTATGAGCCTGGGAAGACTCTGGCAGAGCCAGGGCAGGACGCAGGCCGCCCGCCAGCTCGTCGCCCAGGCTCGGGAAGGCTTCACGGGAATGAGCCTTCACCTGGAAGAGGCCCGGGTGTTCTTGGAGGCCTGCTCGACAGAGGAGAAATGAGATCTGTCGAGGCGAGCCTGGAGAGTCGCCTGCGACGGGGCAGAGGATGCGCATGCTAGACTGATTCGATGGCCGACACGCTTTATGCCTCGAAAGACCGCGCTCTTAGTTCCAAACCCGTCAAGGACTTGGCTGGCGAGTTGCGGGCGGTCCTTGCAGAGGATCCGCGCGTCGATAGTGCGTGGCTCTTTGGTTCCGTTGCACGGGGCGAGGCCGGTCCTCTGAGCGATGTCGACGTCGCGGTGCTGCTCGATCCGGTGATTGCTCCCCATGATCGAATGCCAATCGCCGCAGCCTTGGTGGAGGAGCTGGAGCGCCGGTGTGGCCGGGTGGATCTGGTGCTTCTCGAAGAGGCTTCACCTCTATTGAGACACCGCGTCTTCCTACACGGCATTCTCCTCTTGGAGCGTGACGCGCGCCGGCGTGTCGCCTTCGAAGCGCGAGCGATCCAGGAATATCTCGACTTCCAGCCGTTGGCTGCCATTTACGACCGAGCCCTGATCGCACGTGCGGCGGAGGGGCGGCTTGGCCGTTGATCGCGAGGTTGTCGGCGCTCGATTGTCCGTCCTTAAAAAAAGGAACTACGGTGTGTCCGAGCGGTGCAGTTGTCCGTCGAAGCGATCTTCCAGAACGACGATAATCGAACCTTCCTTCAGCAGCCTCTTGTAGTACCGGCCTCTCTCTCCCTTGGAGAAGTCGAAGTCGTACTCGGCACGGAGATCATCGTCTTCAACGTGGGGTTTCATCGGCCTAGTATAGGAGATCAACGTCTCACGGCTTTCCTCAGGACAGAAACCCCCGCACCGCCGTCAAATCCCACCCGCCGCCCACCCGCTGCACTGCCTGGCGCTCTACCTTCAGCTCCCGCAGGAAATCGAGAAAGCCCGCCTCCTCTCCCTCCCGCCCTCTGTCCGTCACGCCCAGCACCGCCCTCCCATACCGCACCGCCAGCCGGATCTCCGCCCGCGTTCCCTCGCTTCCTGGGAGGGCGATGATTCTCCAGGCGGTCAGGACGTTGATGGGGTTGCGGCTGTCTTCGCCGTCGGGGCCGAGGCGGCCGGCGAGGTGGGTGAGGATGGGGAGCTCGACCCAGGGGTTGGGGTAGCCTTCCTTCGCTTCGTCGCCGGCGGCGGTTCGTGGGATGATGCCGAGGGCGAGGCCGGCGCGGTCCGGCACGGAGGTGAAGCCGCGGCAGGCGTCCGCCATCACGCCGCGGCCGCCGCCGGTGAGGAGATGGAAACCCATCTCCGCGATCAGGCGGCCGATGGCCGCGGACAGGTCGGGATTGCCGTGGTCCGGATCACCGGAGCCGATCACGGCGACGATGGGGAGGCGGCGGACGTGGCTACTCATGCGGTGATCTTAGCGGGTGGCTGGATGGCAGAGCTGAGGGACTGCCCACTCGAATCAGGTCTTTCGCCCCGAGTTGCGAGTCAACGGCCCCGCGGGTCAAGCCATTCGCCCCGAGATGCGAGCCATCGGCCCCGCGGGTCAGGTCATCCGCCCCTTGGGTCAGGTCAATTGACCCACGGGTCAGGTCATCCGCCCCTCGGGTCAAGTTACTCGCCCCTCGGGTCAAATCTTTCGACCCACGGGTCGGGTCATTCGACCCGCGAGTCAAGTCGCCCGCCCTGCGGGTCAAGTCGTTCGCCCTGCGGGTCAAGTCGTTCGCCCCGCGGGTCAAGTCGTTCGCCCCGCGGGTCCGCTCATTCTCATCTCGGGTCAGGTTGTCCGCGACTCGGGTCCGTTCATCTGCAGCTGGGATCAAGCCATCCGCGACTCGGGTTCGCTTGTCCGCGACTCGGGTCAAGTCACCCGCGACTCGGGTCCGCTCGCCCGCGACTCGGGTCAGGTTATCCCCCAGCCGGGTCAGGTCCTCTCCCGTTCGGGTCCGGTCGTCCGCCGCTCGGGTCCAGTGACCGGCGAGTTGGGTCGGTCGAGGGAGCAACGCTTGAGCGTCCTTGACCGCGTCTACAAGGATTCGCTGGCGCTCGTCAACGACCTCTATCAGCTCACGATGGCCTTCGCCCACTGGAAGGCGGGCACGGCCGAGAAGGAGGCGGCGTTCCATCTCTCCTTCCGCAGGAACCCCTTCGGCGGCGGCTTCGCCGTGGCGTGCGGTCTCGCTCTGGTCGTGGAGTACGTCGAGAACCTCCACTTCCGCGACGACGATCTCGACTATCTGGCGACTCTGCGGGGCAACGACGGCGCGCCTCTCTTCGAGCGGGGGTTCCTCGAATATCTCCGGGGACTGTCTTTCCGCTGCGATCTCGACGCCATGCCCGAGGGGACGGTGGTCTTCGCCCAGGAGCCGCTGCTGCGGGTGACCGGCCCCATTCTGGCGGCCCAGCTCCTGGAGACGCCGCTGCTCAACCTGGTGAACTTCCAGACGCTGGTCGCCACCAAGGCGGCGCGGACGCGCCTGTCCGCCGCCGCCGACCCGATCGTCGAGTTCGGGCTGCGCCGCGCCCAGGGAATCGACGGCGGCCTCGCCGCTTCCCGGGCGGCATTCATCGGCGGGTGCGACGGCACGTCGAACCTGCTGGCGGGGAAGGTGCTCGGCATCCCGGTGATGGGCACTCACGCCCATTCGTGGGTGCTCGCCTTCGGCTCGGAGCTGGAGGCGTTCGAGACCTACGCCCGGGCGTTGCCGAACAACTGCGTGTTCCTCGTCGACACGTTCGACTCGCTGGACGGGGTGCGCCACGCCGTGGAGGTGGGCCGCAAGCTCCGCGCCCAGGGGTACGAGATGATCGGCATCCGGCTGGACTCGGGCGACCTGGCCTTTCTAAGCCGGGAGGCGCGGAAGATCCTCGACGAGGCCGGGTTCCCCAAGGCTTCGATCCTGGCCAGCAACGAGCTGGACGAGACGATCATCGCCAGCTTGAAGCAGGAGCAAGGGGCGAAGGTCGGCGCCTGGGGCGTGGGGACACGGCTGGTGGTGGCCTTCGGCGATCCGGCCCTGGGCGGCGTCTACAAACTATCGGCGGTGCGCGACCCCGGAGGATCTTGGCAGTACAAGGTGAAGCTCTCGGAGCAGGCGGTGAAGACGACGAATCCGGGCTTGCAGCAGGTGCGGCGCTACGAACACCACGGCGAGCTG
>Ga0075434_100002679_pt1 | contig 15731 bp, 13 predicted proteins | sample RhiMethybrSRZTD3_FD_75298 | JGI IMG/M metagenome (GOLD analysis project Ga0075434, IMG submission 75298) | Populus rhizosphere microbial communities from Tennessee, USA - Rhizosphere MetaG P. TD hybrid SRZTD3 | ecosystem: Host-associated > Plants > Roots > Rhizosphere > Soil | place: USA... | reverse complement strand
GCTCAACGATCGAGGACCCTCACGAACAGGGGCGGCGTTTCTGAGCCAAGAAGATTCGGGTGCCGTGGAGCGGGCCGCCATCCAGTATGCCGCCGGCATGTAGTCGGCCTCGGCCATCTCATGGGAAGGTGATATTGGGCCAGCACGAGCGGCAACCCTAAACACCGACGGCGCATACCAAGGCTCGCTCAACGCATGGGTCAAATCCAACCGGAGATCGCCGCGCGCAGGTGTCCGCCGCCCAACACGGGGCTCGCTATCGGGCCCGGCACTTCGCCACTGTGGTCTGGCGGCACCTCGCCGGGGGCACGATGGCCGCGGTTTAGCAGCCGAGGTGATGGGTGATCCATGCGCGCGCGCCCTCAAGCGTTCGGAAATCCTCCAAGGAGCGGGTCGGGAGCTCACGGTAGGCGCCCGCGACCATGTTGCTCAGCGCCGACCCAGGCCCGAGTTCCAGAAAGGCGCTCGCTCGGGCTTCAACGCACCCTTGCAAGCAATCGGCCCAGTGGACCGTGTGAGAAATCTGTGCTGCCAACTTGTCCAGGCCTCTATCGAGCTCGATGACGGGTGCGCCATCGGTTCCGCTAAGAAGTCGCGAGCTGGTCGTCGGCGGCCTCACCGGGACTTGGCTCAGGACCTCGCGAAACGCCAGAGAGGCGCTGCCAAGTCGCTTGGTGTGGGAGGCAACCTCCACCGGTATATCGACCACGTGGGTAGCCTTCATCGCCTTCGCTTCATCGCCAAGCAATTCCAACGCTTCGCGACTTCCTCCGAGCACGAAGGCATCGCCCGGCTCAACGATGGCGATTGCGGTGTCGTAGCGCTTGCACAAGCCGTCGACAGCTTGGCGGGAAATGCCGCGAACAAACAGCATTCCGTCGCCTGCGGGAGTGGCGGCGTCCATGAGCTCCGCGCGCCGTGCGACAAGGTCGAGGGTGTCGTACTGGCTCAGCAGGCCTGCCACGCCCCAAGCTGCCATTTCGCCGACGCTATAGCCTGCGACGATTGACCGGTCGGGCATCGCATCACGCAGCGTTGCCGCTGCCGCCAACGCCTGCAATGTGCAGAGTATTTGAGCGACACGATTGCCGTGCAGCGTGGAGCTGGACGCAGTCTGCACTAAATCGCGGGGGTCCAGTCCGCACAGCAATGTGGCAGCGTGGGCAAACAAGTTCGCGGCTGCTGGGGCATTGCCGGTCAGGGCGAACATGCCGGGATGTTGCTGCCCCTGTCCCGAGCACAAGATCGCGAGGCTCATGGCGAGCCTCTCATTGAGGCAAAAACAGGACAATGGCGATGGCCATTGTCGGAATGCTCCATGCGCTGCTAGCCATAACCATGCCTCCCGCTGTCGCAGCGTCGAGCCGGTAGCCGAGACCGATTGTCGAGGATGCACAATCTTAGAGCGCCATAGCCGAGCGCCATCCCGAAGCAGACCGGCACCAACACGAGCAGAATTGCATTGGTCATCGGCAGAACGGCCCGTCATGGGCCTCGACAAATAGCGTCATGGCGAGGAGATCGGCCGACCCGCCCGGACTGAGGCGGCGGGCAATGAAGCTCTCGTGCACCGATCGAGCGCGCTCACGCCAGCCGCTTCTGCCGACCCCGCCCTCCTCGAGGAATTGCCTGGCTGTGCGGCGTGCAAGCCGAAGTCCGGATAGGCCACCACGATGTAGCAGGTTGGTATCTTCCAGCGCAGCGATAAGGGCAAAGCAGGCTTCGACGCGCGCAGCCTCTGGGTCGCCGGGAGCAAGGTGTGCACCCCGTCTCAGCGCGGGCAGACCCACCTCGTAAACGCTGGGAAAGCCTTGAGCGGCCTCCATGCGAGCGCCACCGGCGCCAAAGCGACGTCGAGCCCTGCTGCCGTGACTGTGCAGAAGCACCGGGCCGTCGAGTATGCCGGCACTCCAAAGCCGCGCGACCGCTTCCCCCAACGTTACCGTGCTCTCGACGCGCCCGGCGCCCCTGGCACCGGCGGCGGCGCACAGCAGGCCCAAGCCGAAGATTGCGCCGCGATGTGTGTTGACGCCCGACGTCGCTGCCATCATGGCGGCTTCGGCTTCCAGTCCTATGATCCTCAGACGCCCCATCCCGAAACCGTGAGCGCCGGCCGCGGCCAAGCCATGAAAGTAGGGTGCAATCGCTGCTGCGCTCATGCGGAGCGTATCTGCGGCCATGTCCGCGTGGCTGCCGCGATCGACGTGGCTCACCAGTCCTGGCTTTGGCCACGTTGCCAATTCCAACAGAAGGCTTGCGACGGCGCTTGCTGCGATGGCGTCGACACCGCATGGCGCCTGCGCATCTGCGGGATAGGCCCGCCGCGAATCGGGTGCCAGAGCGGCGGTCATGATGGCACTTTCCCAAGAAAGAAGTGGTTCGTATCGAGTAGGGCGATAGAGCTGGCGCTCTTCACAAGGATCTGGCGGGCGCCGGAATGAAACTCGCGCCAGTTCACGGCGGCACCGTCATCGCGGACCAATTCTCCATCCAGCCGTATGGGCGCAGCGGCATCGATTTTAGCTATGTCGGCGGCCAGGCGGTGCAGGTTGGTGCCACCATTGAAGGCGATGAGGATGTCGAGATCGGATTGCTCGGTCAGATAGTTCAATCCGGTGAGCGCGTGCCATGCCAGGCTACCGAACACCCGAGCTTCGATGCGATGCCGCGAGGCGAGTTTGTCGAGACGGTCGAGCGTGCGCCACCAGGGACGCGGCGCGACATGGCTGACAGAGCGCAATGCGAGCGGAGGCGCGGTTGCGACGATGTCGTTGGGCGGCACAAGCAGCGATAGGCGCCGCTTGCCAGCGAAGGGCGGCAACGGCAGACCCAATGCCACGCCAGTTGCTTCGCCGGGCACGGCGCGCCGCGTGATCAGCGGCCATCCCCTCTCGCTCCACAGGGCGACCAATGGCTCCGCAGTCAAATGATTGCTCTCAATGAGCGCCCGCCACCCCGTCGCGCCGACGAAGACCAAATCGTGGCGTCTGATCCGGCGATCAATGGGTTCGGACTGCGAGGCCACGGACGCGCTCCGCGATATCGTGCGCCTTCGGTCGGCCGCCACGCGTCTTGCCGAGCCCATCACGCCGATCACGCGCGTCCGGCATTCTGGCGAGAAGCGCCTCCAACTGGTCGGCCAGCGGGACGGATTGATCCCAGATGACGTGGATCGCTCCTGTCTGAGCGAGATTTTCGAGGCCGGGAGCGAACACCGGCGTGGCCTTGGCCTTTTCCTTTAGAACATCTATCGGCAGCTTTGTCACCTTGGCCATGGATGGCAGATCCATCACCGCTGGGTCGCCGCCCGGCAGTCCCACCAGGACGCGGGTTGCCAGCGCCGTTGCGAGGAAGGCACCGGCAGCCGTGTGCCCATAGAGGAGACCGATGGTGGGCCGGCCCTGCATGTCCGCGTAGAGTAGGCACTTGGCGAGATGGGCCAGAAACTCGTTCAACCCCAGCAGCTCATCGCGCTTGCTCATACGCTGGCTGTCACTGTCCACGATAACGAGGATCGGGCCGCTCATGCTTGCAATGGAAGCAAGGACGTGGCCGGAGAGGCGAATGGCCTCGTCCACACCGACGGCGGTGCGATCCGCGATACCGATGACGAGCGCCCTGCCGCGGGATCGCAGCGCGCCTGATCCAAAGAGGATGCCGTTGTCGTTTCTCACATCGTGCCCGTCGGGGAACAGCGAGCCAAGAATGTCATCGAGCGTCACGGCTGGTCCTCCCCACGCGATCGGCAAGAGCAACGAATTGATCGGCGGGCAAGTCCGGAACCGAACGAGCCCCCGCAATGCCCTCGGCTTCCCAAATCTCGACCGCATCCCGGCAAGCGCCAAAGCGTTGCAGACGGTCTTCGAGGCGAGATTGCTCGGCTTGCAACGTACCAATGCCGAAGTCTGCGGCGGAGGCCGACAGCTCCAACGTAGCGCTGCGAAAATCCTCCACGGTATCTTCCGCGAAGGCGTCTGCACCGCCGAGCAGGCGCCGATGCTTGCCACCCATGGTGCGCCAGACCAGGGCATGGTCGCGGGAGTCGAACTCCTCGACGCCGCGATTGGTCTCGATGACCTCGGGGCCAGACACCGCGATACGGCCCTGCTCGGATACCACCAACCCCGAGCAGCAGCCGGCGATCAATCCGCCCCCGCCATAACATCCGGAGCGGCCGCCGATGAGCCCGATGACCTTCACGCCAGCCGCTCGCGCCTCCATGAGCGCGCGCATGATCTCGGCAATGGCAAGCTCGCCCGCATTGGCCTCCTGCAGGCGCACGCCACCGGTATCGAACAAGATCAGGACAGGGATCGACTTGAGGTCGCGCGCGGCGCGCAGCAGGCCGGTCAGCTTGGCGCCATGCACTTCCCCGAAGGCGCCGCCCATGAAGCGGCCCTCCTGCGCAGCAACGAAGACCGGTGCACCGTCGAGAGAGCCCCGTCCCACGACGATGCCGTCATCGAACTGCTCGGGAAGGTTGAACACCTGCAAGTGCGGACTGACCTCGCGCATCTCGGGTCCGACGAACTCCAGGAAGCTTCCCGCATCGAGCAGCAGCCGCACCCGCGTGCGCGCCGATGCTTCATACCAGCTCAGCGCCCTGGCCGGTTCCGCCGAAAACTCTGCCAATTGCCCGCCTGCTGCACTCATTGCTCGGCCTCCTCCATCATGCGGACGGCCTGGGCAAGGCGAAGCGACACGGCGTCCGGATGGGCGCCGCCGTCATTGATGGAAAACCGGAGCCCACCCGGCGAATGGCGCTCCACAAAGTCGGTGACCACGGCGCTCCACACCGCGCCGAAGCCCTCGGCCGCTGTCTTGATGTCCAACCGGCATTCGGCATCGGTCAAAACGCGCTCGGCCAGGACCTCGAGGTTGCCAGAAGCCACGACGCCTATGATGGCCATTCTCTTGGTACCGCCCGCACGTCGGCGGGTCGTATGGTGGAAGGTCAGCTCTTCCATGGCGTTCTGTCCACTCACCAGTTTCGGAACCGCGAAGGCGGCGCGTAGAGGCCGCCTGACCATCGGACGAGGTCTTTGATCGAATGCGCCGCCAGCATGGTTCGGTCGGCGTCGAGCGGGTCGACACCAAGGTCTTCCGGCCGCTGGATCGCGCCCCGCTCCCGCAGGCACTGGACCGCTTTTTTGTTACGGGCGCGGCCGACGTCGGTGTAGCCCGCCACGCCGCGGATCGCCTGCTCGCGCTCGCCCGCATTGCGGCACAGCAGCAGGTTGGCAATGCCTTCCTCGGTCACGATATGCGTGACGTCGTCGCCGTAGATCATGACCGGCACCAACTCTAGGCCTAGCTTCTCGGCGAGGCCCAGGGCGTCGAGTTTTTCCACGAACAGTGGCGCGTTATTCTCGCCGAAGGTCTCGCCGATCTGCACCACGAGCTTACGCCCGCGGCGCGAAGCCGCCGGACTGTCGGGATCAGCCTCTCGACCGGCCTGCAGCCAGGGTCCGCTCGGATGGCGCCGTCCTCGCGCGTCAGCGCCCATGTTCGGCGCCCCGCCAAAGCCGGCAACACGCGAGGTCGTGACGGTCGAGGAATTGCCGTTGAGGTCGATCTGCAGCGTGGAGCCTATGAACATGTCACAGGCATAGAGACCAGCGGTTTGACAGAACGCGCGGTTGGAACGGAGCGAGCCATCGGGTCCTGTGAAGAAGACATCGGGTCGGGCACGGATGTACTCATCCATTCCGACCTCGGAGCCGAAGGAATGGATCTGCTCCACCCAGCCGGACTCGATGGCTGGGATGAGCGTGGGGTGGGGGTTCAAGGCGAAGTGGGTCGCGACCTTGCCTCTCAATCGCAGCTTTTCGCCGTATGTCGGCAACAGCAGTTCAATCGCCGCGGTGTTGAAGCCGATTCCGTGGTTCAGCCGCCGAATGCCATAGGTGGCGTATAGCCCCTTGATCGCCAGCATGGCCGTCAGGATCTGCATCTCGGTGATGGCGCCGGGATCGCGCGTAAACAGGGGCTCGACAAAGAATGGTTTGTCCGCCTTGACGACGAAGTGCACCTGGTCTCCTGGGATGTCGACGCGTGGGACCGCGTCCACGATTTCGTTCACTTGCGCGACGACGATCCCGTCCTTGAAGGCGGTGGCTTCGACGACCGTGGGCGTGTCCTCGGTATTGGGCCCAGTGAAGAGATTCCCATCGCGGTCCGCGCTGACTGCGGCAATCAGCGCGACGTCCGGCGTTAGGTCGATAAAGTAGCGCGCAAAGAGCTCGAGATAGGTATGGACTGCCCCGAGCTCGATCTTGCCGCCGAACAGCATGGTTGCGATGCGCGCCGATTGCGGGCCGGAGTAAGCATAGTCGAGCCTCTTCGCCACGCCGCGATCGAACAGATCGAGGTGCTCCGGCAGCACGATCCCGGATTGCACCATGTGCAGCCCGTTCACCTTGGTCAGATCGACGGAAAGGAGCGCGACGGCGAGCAAATCCGCTTGTTTCTGGTTGTCGCCCTCAAGGCAAACCCGATCGCCCGGCCGTAGCACGGCCTCCAGCAGGCGCGCGGCGTCGCGCGCGGCAACGATCTTGCCTCGCGCCAGCTTCGTCCCGGCCTCCAGGCGGGCATCGCGGCTTTTCTGACCATTGTGCCAACTCGCCATCGCTTGGATCCTGCGCCCCATATCTCGGTCGGCGGCGTTGGGCGTGACTGCCCGCGGCGGCCCGGTTATTTGCCAGGCTACTTGCCAGGCTACTTGCCAGGTTGCTTGCCAGGTTACTTGCCAGGTTACTTGCCAGGTTACTTGTATGCGTGCCCGATCTGACCTTTCCGGGCGGCGCCTGCTATCACGGCCGCGACCTCTCCTGGATGCGATTCGTAAACGGCGTGGCTGGCACCTTTGATCTCAACGATATGGCTCTTGGCCCGCGTGTAGTACCAACGCTCGAGATCGGGATTGATGATCTGATCGTTCCCGGCGACGACCCCCCAGCTCGGCTTGGTCTTCCACGCTGCTGCGGTTAGCGGCGCGCTGAAAACCTTGGCCGCGGCCAAAACCTGAGAGCGCGCCATGAATTGCGCTCGCTCCCGCGGCAGGTCGGGCGCGAATAGCTTGAGAAACTCCGCCGGCTTGAGGTAGGTGAAGTCATCCGGCGTTTTCGCGATCGCACCCTCGGTCCTGCCCAGAACGCTTGGCGTCCTCTTGCCAAGGGTACCTTCGTCTTCGCCGACATCCGGGGCGTGCGCGGCGACATACACCAGGCCAGCGACGTTGGGATGCACACCCGCCTCCGTGATGATCGAGCCACCGTAGCTGTGCCCGACAAGCAGTGTCGGGGCCTCCTGAGCGTCGAGCGACCGCTTCGTTGCGGCAACATCGTCCGCAAACGACGTTTCGGGCTCCTGCACCATGGAGACATTGAAGCCCTCCCTGGTCAGTCTTTCATAGACCGGCTTCCAGCCCGACGCGTCCACCCAGGCGCCGTGGACCAGTACGATATTCTTGAGAGCATCGGCGTTCGCCGGAACTGCCATCAACACAACAGAGAGGCCGGCCACGATGGCGGAGGAGGCTTTGAAGGATGTCATCCGTGAGCTCCTCGTCGATGGTGAGAGACGTCTTGTCGTCGCGGGAGCCGCCGCTCTTTTGGGGTGGCGACGGCAACGTTCAAGTGGGCGCCCCGCCAAACCCGGCAAGTCAAACTCAGTACTCTGGTCGTCCGCTGGCGTAGAATGTACCGAAGCCTCGGGACACCGTCGCTACGGGCTAATACTGAGGTTGGTCGGAAATAGCCCCGCATCTGTCTGGCCCTTCGCTGGGCCCGCGCTGGCGCCAATCCCAACGCTTAGCTGCGAGTCGAGGCCGGCCCGCGCAACGGATCGCTGGCCCCGTGCCGCACGACGTGGACCGCCTCCTCTTCACAGTCGAGAGGTCGCCTGTAGGGTCGGCGCGCCCGCGCCGCGGGTGGGAGCCCTTGAGTGATTTGAGCACACTCAGAACACCCCATTTTTTGGACCACACTGGCCCCGGGGATAGACCGCCAGAGAAATTTGCGGCGGAGTTTGCTAAGCGGTTAGTGGCGAGTGATCGACCTAGCCAGGCGTCGGCGCTGCTTGGTGCGTCGCATCTGCTGCGGTTTTGGTCTCGGGGACAGCCGTTGTTTCTGGCGATTGGGTGCCCGTACGCAAGCGGTCGAGATACAGATAGACGACCGGCGTCGTATAGAGAGTGAGCAGCTGCGAGAGCAGCAACCCGCCGACGATGCAGTATCCGAGGGGTTGCCGGATCTCGGACCCCGTGCCGGTTCCGAGCATCAGTGGCACCGCGCCCAGCAGCGCCGCCATCGTGGTCATGAGGATCGGGCGGAAGCGCAACACGCACGCTCGGTGAATGGCATCCTCCGGCGTCATCCCCTGATTGCGCTGGGCGTCGAGTGCGAAGTCGATCAGCATGATGCCGTTCTTCTTGACGATCCCAATGAGCAGGATGATGCCGACGATCGCGATCACGGTCAGGTCGAAGTCGAACGCCATCAGCATGAGCAGGGCTCCGAGCCCGGCCGCGGGTAGCGTCGAGATGATGGTGATCGGATGGATCAGACTTTCGTAGAGAATGCCTAAAATGAGATAGATGACGAAGAGCGATGCGGCAATGAGAAGTGGCGTGCTCCGCAGCGAGGCGCCGAAGGCCTGCGCATTTCCCTGGAAGCTCGTCTGCAGCGACAGCGGCGGCTGCAGCTCTTGCTCTGCCTTCTGGATGGCGTCGACGGCCTCCCCGATCGCGGCACCGGGGGCGAGGTTGAACGAGACGGTCACCGACGGAAACTGGCCCTGGTGGTTGACGACGAGCGGTGCGACTGTCACCACCGAGTCGACCAGCGTGGAGATCGGGACCTGCTGGCCGGTTGCCGACTTGACGTAGATGCCGTTGAGGGCCTCGGGACCGTATTGGAACTTCGCATTGACCTCCAGAATGACGTGGTACTGCTGCAGCGTCGTGTAGATGGTCGAGACGATGCGCTGGCCAAAGGCATCATCGAGCGTGTTGTCGATCGTGGCGGGCAGGATGCCGTAGCTCGCAGCCACACCGCGTTTGATGGTGATTTCGAGCTTCGGGCCGCCATTGAGCTGGTCAGTGGTGACGTCGATGATGCTAGGGATGGTCTTCAGCTTTTCAACGAAAAGGCCGGTCCAGTGGTTGAGCTCGCCGAGGTCGGCGTCGACGAGGGTGTACTGAAACTGGGTCTTGTTGATGCGCGCGCCGATCGTGATGTCCTGTGCCGCCTGCATATAGAGGGCGATACCCTGGATGTGGGAAAGATTGTTACGCAGCCGGGCGATCACGTCCTGGATCGGCTCACGCTGACCGTGCGGCTTGAGCTGAATGAAGACGCGGCCGTCGTTTATGGTGTAGAGCCCGCCGCCCGCACCCACCGCGGCTCCCACCGACTCCACCGCAGGGTCCCGCACGATGACATCGAGCACGGCCTGCTGGCGCTGCCGCATGGCCTGATAGGAGATGTCCTGGGCAGCCTCTGACTGGCCGATGATCAATCCGGTGTCCTGCTGCGGAAAGAAGCCCTTGGGAATGACCACGTAGAGATATCCGGTCAGCGCAATGGTGCCGAGCAGCCCCATTAGCGTTGTGAAGCGATGCCGCAGCACGACCTTGAGGCCGGCTTCATAGGTATTGACCAAAGCGTCGAAACCGTTCTCGAGCTGCTGGTAGAACCAGCCGTGCTGTTTGTTCTCGGGCTTGAGCAGGTAGGCGCACATCATCGGCGTGAGGGTGCGCGAGATGAACAGCGAGAGCACAAGTGCCGCACTCACGGCCACCGCGAATTCACGGAACAGCAACCCGACATAGCCGCTCATCAGGAACAGCGGAATGAACACCGCGATCAGCGAGAGCGTGATGGTCATGACCGTGAAGCCGATCTCCCCGGAACCCTTGAGTGCCGCCTCGTAGGGTGAGAGCCCCGCCTCCGTATGTCGCACAATGTTCTCGATCTCGACGACTGCGTCGTCGACCACGAAGCCGACCGCGATCGAGAGCGCCATCAGCGAAAGATTATCGAGGCTGTAGCCGAGTGCGTAGAGAACCGCGAAGGTGCCGATCAGCGAAAGCGGCACGGCGACGGCTGGGATGATGGTCGCCCGGACGTTGCGCAGGAAGAGGAAGATCACCATCACGACCAGCGCGACGGTGAGCAGCAAAGTAAACTGCACGTCGGTCACCGATGCACGAATGGTCTGGGTGCGGTCAGAGATGATCGAGACCTTGACCGCGGCCGGGATTGACGCCTGCAGGATCGGCAGCATCGCCTTGATCCTGCTCACCGTCTCGATGACATTGGCTCCCGGCTGGCGCTGGACCGACAATAAGATGGCTCGCTGCCGGTTGTACCACGCGGCGATTAGCTCGTTCTCACCGGCACTGATGGCACGTCCGATATCGCGGATGCGCACCGGCGATCCATTGCGATAGGCGATCACCAGGTTGGCGTATTGCTCGGGCTTGAACAGCTGGTCGTTGGTATTGAGTGTGTAGGTCTGACGCGGGCTGTTGAGCGTGCCCTTCGGCAGATCGACGTTCGCCTGGCCGAGCACCGCGCGCACGTCCTCGAGGTTGATGCCGCGTGCCGCCAGCGCCTGCGGGTCGACTTGGACGCGCACGGACGGCTGCTGCTGGCCTCCGATAGCGACAAGGCCGACGCCAGGGATCTGCGAGAGTTTCTGCAGCATGATGTTCTGCGCATAGGCATCGACCACGGTCAATGGCAGGGTTTCCGAGGTAAGCCCGACCGTCAAGATCGGCGTGTCGGCCGGATTGACCTTCCGGATCAAGGGTGGATACGGCAGGTTCTTCGGCAAATAGGCGGACGCGGCATTGATCGCCGATAGCGTGTCACTTACAGCCGAATCGATCGACCGGTTCAATTCGAACTGGAGCGTGATTTGCGTGTAGCCGAGCGCGCTTGCCGACGTCATCTGGGTGAGGCCGGCAATCTCGCCGAACTGCAGTTCGAGGGGCGAGGCCACGGAGGACGCCATGGTCTGCGGGTCGGCGCCGGGGAGTTGCGCCGTCACGGTGAGCGTCGGATAGTTGACGTTGGGGAGCGCCGACACCGACAGCAGCGGGTAGGCGATGAGACCCGCGGCCAACAACGCCACCATCAGCAATGCGGTCGCGATCGGCCGCTCAATGAATGGCGCCGAGATGTTCATGGGGGGCCGGGGTTACGGCATCCGCTTTCACGGTTCGTGCTCATGGGATAGGCGATTGTTGCGCACTCTGCTCGGCCGCCTCCTCGGCCGCCTTGCCGTGCAAGACGACGACCCGTGCACCGGGCTGGAGCTTGAATTGGCCATCGACCACGACCTGCTCGTTGGCCTTAAGGCCGGAGTTGATGAGCGCCTGCCCATCGCTGATCTGGGCGACGCTCACCGACCGGATTTCGGCCGTGTTGTCGGGCTTGATGACGTAAGCATAGGACCCTTTCGGGCCCTGCTGTACAACCGAAGCGGGTACGGTCAGACCGTTGCGCCGGGTGTCGAGCAGCAGCCGCGCATTGACGAGCTGGCCTGGCCAAAGGCGGTGCATCTTGTTGGGGAAATTGGCCTTGAGCTGGATCGATCCGGTGGTCTGGATGATCTCGTTGTTGATGAGCCCGAGCGTTCCCTGGTCGAGTTTTATGCTGTTGTCTTGACTGTAGGCGACAACGGTCAGTGGACCTTTGGTCTTGACCTGTTGGTCCTGAATCTGCGGCAGAGCTTGCTGCGGGAGCGTGAAGATCAGCGAAATCGGCTCGACCTGCGTGACGACGACCACCCCACTGGTGCTCGATGGGGAGATGATATTGCCCACGTCGACCTGGCGGATCCCTGTGATCCCATCGATCGGCGAAGTCAGGCGCGTATACTCAAGCTGTAGCCTAGCGGAGTTGATGACCGCCTCATCCGCCTTAACGGCGCTCTGCAACTGCGCCACCTGCGCTTTCTGGGTGTCGAGCAGCTGCTGCGTCGCATCGCCCTTCTGATAAAGCGGGACATAACGCTTGAGGTTGGTGAGCGCGTTCGTGAGCTGCGCCTGATCGCGATCGCGGACAGCAGTCATCTGATCGATCTGGGCTTGATATGGGCGCGGATCGATCAGTGCAAGAAGATCGCCGGTCCGCACGGCCTGCCCTTCGGTGAAGTTGATACTGACGATCTGTCCCTGGATCTGCGCGCGTACTGAGACGGTGTTGTAGGCGACGACGGTGCCGACCCCTGCGAGGTAAATGGGCACATCATGCTGAGCGACCACGCCGGCCACGATTGGCACCAGCGCGGTTGCAGGGGGCGGTTTTGCCGGTGTTTGCGCACGTTTGAGGAGGATACCCCCGCCCGCAAGGAGGGCAGCAGCAATTGCGCCGACGGCAGCCACCTTTGCGCGCCTGTGCGTCACGCCTCGACGTTGAATGGGCTCAACGGCCAGTAGGCGACCCTCCGGTTTGCGACGACCCGAACGGAGCTTCTCCTGTTGCGAGTGGAGATGATCCTCGCAAGGGTGATGAAACAGAAGGCACCGAGGGAGACAGCGACGGGCTAGGGGGCAGGACGAGAGGTGGAGGGCTGAGACCTCCCGGCGAAAGCTCGGTGGCTCCCAACGGGATGCCGGACCGACCGACGGGCGACAAAGGGTTCGGCGCGCCCGAAACCGCCGTCGTACTTTGGCCAGCGGGGGCGCATGTCCCGGAGGCTGTTCCGGTGGTGCCGCCGCCGTCAAACGGTGCTGTTGCCTCCATTGGTGTTCCCGAACTCACCGCTGTGCCTGAGCATGTCGTGACCCCGACGGCTGCCGAGCCCAACGGTGACACGCCCAGCGGCGGCGGGCTCTCACCGGGCGCGGCCAATTCCCCTGCACCCAGCGGTATTCCCGCGGGGCCGACCGGCGCACCGGGCCCGACGCCAAGCGGCGACGTCACACCGAGGGGAGAGGGCGGAGCGCCAACCTGGGCAGGGACCGGCGTGGAATGGAGGATAAGCGCGCACGCCGAAGCGATTGCCGCCTTGGCACGTGCATTTACCGCTGGGGGAGAGTTCCTGAACACAACACAACACCTCAACCGTCTTCGCTTGCCGCAGACGAAAAACGCTATTCGGAAACACGAGGCACACATCCCGTTGAATGATACTCCACCGAGGATTCCAGCCACTCAGGGTTACACCTGATACTCGCTGGCGAAGTGACAGCCGTATCTTGTCAGGATCCTTCGAAATCCGAGCAGAAAAGCCAATGCGTTGAGGGCTGATCATGACAGATATCGCTCGATCGACCGCGGGAATTGGCATAGGTCGGCTGCGCGGCAAGGCCGCCGTTATCACCGGCGCTGCGCGTGGAATCGGGCGGGCGACAGCAGTGGCCTTTGCACGTGAGGGCGCAGACGTGATGGGCATCGACATTGCCGCGCCGGTCAGTGCAACGCTCGAGGTTAAGTCGGCAACGCTCGACGATCTGATTGCGACGGGACGTCTCGTGCGGGGCGCGGGAGCACGGTGGTGTGATGAGCGGCTCGATCAGCGCAACCTCGCTTCTCTGCGCGCTGCCGCTGACAAGGCCTACGCGACCTTCGGGCGGCTCGACATCCTGTTTGCCAACGCGGGCATACAGTCATTCAAGCCTATCCTGGAGTGGGAGGATGCGGACTGGCACGATCAGATCGATGTCAATCTCACCGGGACGTGCAATGCCATCCGTGCCGTTGCCCCGTATCTAGTTAGGAACGGCGGAGGCCGGATCATTGTCACCTCGTCCACGCAAGGGCGACACGGCACGAAGTATGGTGCTGCGTACTCGGCCTCCAAATGGGGCATCATCGGCCTATTGAAATCGGCGGCGCTGGAGCTTGGCGAGTACCAGATCACCGTCAACGCCGTGATCCCCGGCCTTATCGACACACCGCTGACCCGGCACCGGCAGCGCTACGCGCAAGCGGTCGACAATCTCCAGTCCAAAGCGCCGACCAGCGTCTTGGAAGCCGAAGCAATAAAGCGATTAATGGCAAAGACACCGCTCGGCGTCCCTTGGATCGAGCCGGAGGCGGTTGCCCCCGTTGTCGTCTTCCTGGCGTCGGACGAAGCCTCGATGGTGAGCGGCGCGACCTTCGATGTCACGGGAGGGGATAGCGCCAATTACAACGCGTAGCTGCACGTCTGGGCGGGGAGAAAAGCCTCAACCCGACACTGTTTGAGAGGACGGACGATCATGGCAAGAAATGCGCAGGGCAACGTACGGCAACCCCAGCCGATCCGCGGCGATTGGGGCGCATCGATTCTGGGCCCGCGTAACGTTGCGATCGAGCGAGAGAACCCCGACCAGCTCGCGTCCCCCTATACGGATTCCGGCACCATCCCCAACCTCAAGTTCTCGTTCGCGGCCGCGCGCAATCGCCTGCTCACCGGGGGCTGGGCGCGGGAGGTCACCGTGCGGGAGCTGCCGGTGGCCACGGAGCTTGCCGGCGTCAACATGCGCTTGAAACCGGGCGCCATTCGCGAGATGCACTGGCACAAGGAGGCGGAGTGGGCTTACATGCTCGCCGGCAGCGCGCGTATTACCGCGATTGACGACCAGGGACGCAGCTTTATCGACGATGTGAATGAGGGCGATCTCTGGAATTTCCCATCCGCCGTACCGCATTCGATCCAGGGCCTCGACGAGGGCTGTGAGTTTCTTTTGGTTTTCGACAGCGGCAACTTCTCCGAGAACGAGACCTTTCTGATCACGGATTTGTTCACGCATATGCCGCGTGATGTCCTGGCCAAGAACTTCGGTGTCGCCGAGGCGGCGTTCGCCAACATTCCGACGGACGTTGAGCACGACCGCTATATCTTCGCAGCACAGCCGCCGGGTCCGATGGTTGATGATATCGACCAGTCCAGCGCCGGCCTCGTGCCGCAGATATACAGCCATCGCATGCTGGCACAGGAACCCATCATCGTGGATGGCGGTTGGGTGCGCATCACCGATTCCACCAACTTCCCGGCGGCAAGCACCATTGCGGCCGCGCTGGTGAACGTCGAGCCGGGCGCGATGCGCGAGATCCACTGGCACGCCAACGACGAGTGGCAGTACTACATCTCGGGGCGCGGACGTATGACCGTATTTGCGTCGGGGGGAAAAGCGCGCACCTTCAACTATCAGGCAGGCGATGTGGGCTACATCCCCGCCGAGATGGCGCATTATGTCCAGAACCTGGGCGATGCGCCGCTGCTCTTCCTGGAATTGTTCCGCAGCCCGCGCTTCGCCGACTTCTCGCTTAATCAGTGGATGGCACTGACCCCGGCCCGACTTATCGAAGCTCACCTCAACCTGGATGCAGCGACGATCCTTGCCCTGCGCAAGGACAAGCCCGTCATTGTGAAGTAGCCGCGTCCTTGCGTGCGAAACGCAACGGTCATTGCCGGCACGGGCGTTGCGCCAGCAATGCAGCTTGGTGCCACGAAGCCCAAGCGTGTCCACGTTTTACGGAGCGATCTTGGCTCGGTTCAGGGTTTGCCCCAATTGCTTGCGAGCAAATCTTGGTAGGCAATCCAGCCCTCTGAGGCCAGGCCGTTTGCGCGATAGCATGCACACCCGCCTGGCGGACAAAGGAGCGGCAGCCGCGTGAAGGTCGGGGAGCCATCAATGACGCCAGAGGTCTAGCTGATTTGCATCAATGTGCGGCGCGGCACATCGGATTCCCAGATGGGTGACAGTTCCCAGATGAGACAGGAAGGCGTAG
>Ga0075434_100002678_pt1 | contig 15733 bp, 17 predicted proteins | sample RhiMethybrSRZTD3_FD_75298 | JGI IMG/M metagenome (GOLD analysis project Ga0075434, IMG submission 75298) | Populus rhizosphere microbial communities from Tennessee, USA - Rhizosphere MetaG P. TD hybrid SRZTD3 | ecosystem: Host-associated > Plants > Roots > Rhizosphere > Soil | place: USA... | reverse complement strand
CGGGCACCGGAGGCATGGCGGAGCGCGACGCGGAGGCGGGCCAGGAACTCCGCGATCCCGAACGGCCTGGACACGTAGTCGTCCGCGCCCGCGTCGAGCGCCGCCACCTTGTCGCTCTCCTGAGCGCGCGCCGAGAATACGACCACTGGAACACTCGTCCACTCCCGGAGTCTCCGGATGACCTCGATCCCGTCCATGTCTGGGAGACCGAGATCGACGACGACGACGTCCGGCCGTCGGCGGGCGGCCTCGGCGAGCCCATTGACCCCAGTGGCCGCTTCGAACAGGCGATAGCCATGACGCAGCAGGATGGTCCGGAGCAGGCGTCGCGCTACCGGGTCTTCCTCGATCAGGACGACGACCGATTTAGTCATTTCGACGGTCTCGTCTGGCTATTCGAGGGCCGAGCTCCTGATCCCGTCGCCGAGGTCCAATCGCATCTTCACGTCGCGTAGTGCCGTAGGACATCTGGTCGGAGCAGGAGATGCGGATCGACTCCTCGACACCCCGGGATCGCGCGGGCCATCGTTACAAGCGCCGATCGTTCGGCCTCGCTGTCCGTCAGACCGTGGAGCGACACGGTGCCGCCCTCGACCTGGACGAGGATGTTCCGGGTAGAGAGCCAAGGCTCCTGCTGCATGCGCCGCCGCATCTCTCGCTCCAGCTCGACATCGGATGCCATGACACCGCCGGTCTCCCATCGATCCGCCAGCCCCCCGATCACATCGGCGCGGCTGACGACGCCAAGGAGTTCGTCACCGGCCAGAACCGGGACCACGCGGAGGCCATGCGCGCGCATCACGGCCGCGACGTCGTCGAGCGAGGTGTCCGGACTCACGGAGACGGGCATCGGCGTCATCACCTCGCCGACCCTCGTGCCGAACGCTTTCCGGTACTCGCTGGTCAGTGTCTCCGCATCTTGGAGCACGACCTCCCACCAGCGCAGGCGGCGCCGCGGAATCCGGCGGGTGATCAGATCGTCCTCAGTGAGCATGCCGATGAGGCGACCGTTCGTGTCCACGACCGGCACCCCGCCCAGCTGTTGATCGAGCATCAGCCGCACGCCCTGGTCGACGGGGGCATCGGCGCCGACCGAAGCGACATCGCGCCGCATGACGTCACCTGCTCGGATCATGTCTTCCTCCTCGCCGTCCAGAGGCGGACCCTGAGCACGCGCGCCCAAGGACGGACATCTTTCAGGACCCGCTTGTCCCTCTAGTGCTGGAAGTAGCGGGCGCCACGCGGCTCCCGTTTTGTCCTGCCAGCTTGGTGGAAGGCAGAGCCGGATCGAGGCGACCGCGCTCCACAGACCCACGGCGCCGGCGGTCCTCCTCCAGTTCCATCGCCACTCGGTTGTGCCGGAGCCAAAGGGCCATCAGTCCGAACGACCAGATGACCACGATGATCTCGAGGACGCTTTGCAGGCCTCCACGCGGCACGAAGATCTCGACGAGAGCCAGCAGGCCCAACAGCGAGAGCCCGATGGTGTACAGGAGCCACCAGGTCGGCTTCATGGGTCGACCTCCTACGGCACATTGGACGGCAGACGGAGATCAAGCCGCCGTCAAAGTGGGAGCGTTTCCCGTTAAGGGAGTGTCAACGCTGAAGACGCGCTCTTGCAGTGGCACGTCTGGAGGGCTTTATGTTTGCTTAACGCACGCGGCCGTGCTTTTGACGTCTTCTTGATGCCGAGGGCCATAGAGTGCTCGGGAAAGATTCGGACGGATCCGTACTGCGTCGGCTCAGCGAGCTCGAGGAGGATCGGATGACGCGACGGCTCGGAGTGATGTCCTTGGCAGTGCTCTTCACAGCAGGTTGCCTCGCGGCGGCTGGCGGTCCCGCCTATGGCCAGACGACCCAGGCCCCGCCCGCGGAGACCAAGCCAGGCGAGGCCAAGCCCGAGGAGAAAAAGGAAGAGAAGCCGAAGACACTCTGGGAAGAGAACACCCTGTTCACCTACGTCGAGAACAGCGTGGTATGGATCGCCGCAGTTGTGGTCGTCGTCTGCCTGCTGTCGTCTGCGGGTGGGTCTTCGGCGAGACCGGGGTGGCGCTGGATACCGCCTGGGTCCTCGCCACGGCCTTGCTCGTCCTTTTCATGAACCGGGGCGTCGCCACCGTCACGATCCCTCTGGTTCGTCAGCGGCGCGCCCGCGACCCCGCGCGCTAGGCGGACATGCGGACATGAAGAAGATCGAGACGATCATCAAGCCGTTCAAGCTGGACCGTTCAAGCTGGACGTGGAGGATGCGCTCGCCGCCCGGACTGGCAGCATTGGCGATGGGAAGATCGTCGTCGAGCCGCTCGCGGAAGCGATGCGCATCAGGACCAGCGAGCGCGGCGACAACGCAGTCTGATGTCGAGGACGATCCGATGACGTGAGACGGCTCCGTGCATCTGCACGGACGCGCACGAACGAGAGCGCACTCTGACGACGAAGGGAGGGACCGAAATGACCTTACGGCGAAGGTGGACGGCGGCGATTGTAGGGCTTGCGGTAATAGGAGTCATGGCGATACTGGGGGCCCAGGCTCAAACGCCGGCGCCGAGCCCGAGCCCAACCCAGCCCCAGGCCGAGAAGCCGGCTGCGGCGGCCGCCCCAGCGCCAGAGCCGGGGCCGAACACGGGGCGGCTCTCCCTGACGGGGGGCATCGATTGGGCCTCGGCCTACTACTTCCGCGGCATCGCAACCACCCAGAACGGCGGCAACAACGTTCAGCCTTACGCGGAGGTCGGCTTTCGCCTCCTGGAGAACATGGGACCGCTGACGTCGCTGTCTGTCGCGCCCGGGATCTGGACCAACTTGCACACTGGCGGAGGTCTCCTCGTACCGCCTTCCGATCCCAAAGGCTGGACGGAGACCGACTTCTATTTCAAAGTCAGCGCTGCGTGGTGGGAGGTGCTGACGACGTCGGCGACCTTTACCTATTATTCGAGCCCCAACAACACCTTCACGACCTACTCCGACATAGGGCTCGGCTTCTCCCTCAGCGATTCCAAGTGGCTGGGGGCGTTTGCCGTGAACCCGTCGATCCTGTTCGCCTTCGAGACCACGGGGGAGGCGCTGGTCGCCGACGGAAAGAAGGGCATCTACATGCAGATCGGTCTCGCCCCCGGATACACGTTCTTCGCCGAGTCGTCATACCCCCTGACTATCAGCCTGCCCATGACCTTCGGATTCAGCCTCAAGGACTACTACACGGTCAACGGCCACAATCAAACGTTCGGATACTTCTCGTGGGGGCCGCTCATTAGCATGCCCCTCAAGTTCATTCCCGCGAAATTCGGGAGCTGGTCCGCCAAGGGCGGGGTGCAGTTCCTGATGCTCAACAGCAACCTCAAGGCGGTGAACACGGGCGGTGATGGATTCGTGCCGATCGGATCTGTCGGCCTGGCGCTGACCTACTAACGGTGGTCGAAGAGGCGAGGCGCACTGTGGCCGAAGAACATGACCGCAGCGAATGTTTGGCCTCTCTCGGCGCGCTGACGCGCCTGATCACCAATGCGGTTCCACCACTCATCGACCAGCTGGTGACCTCGAGCCCCGGGAGGGTCTATCGCGACGCCCTCGAGTTCTTCGAGCGTCCCCTGCTGGGCCCATGCGCTAGAGCTGACGGGCGGCAATCAGCTGCGGGCCGCCCGGCTGCTCGGGCTCAACCGCAACACGCTTCACAAGCGCTGCCGAGAGTTGCGGCTGGCACTGCCGCGCCGGCTTCGTCACGTCCCTGGCGGCCGGGCCACCACGCCTCTCGCCTAGCTCGCGAGGGGAGAGCCGCGCCCCGAAGTCCGTGCCCGGCGGCTGCCTGGACGGATTCGGACCGGTCCACATCGACCCGGTAGTAGGGCTAGCGCATCGACCGAAAACAGGTTCGCACCTCTTGGACGAATAGCTCCGGCTGCTCGAACACCGCAAAGTGGCCGCTCTTCTTCGGTTCGTTCCATTATTGGTCTCGATCTATATCTATTGGTCTCGGGATGACGCGAGTCCGAGGATTCGGTGGCAACAGCTCGGACGGAGGATTGAGAAACCCACAACCCGCAACGGCCGTGTGCCTTCTCGCCTCGCAGGGAGCCGAGTTCTGCACATGCGCTCCGACGGAAGAGGTGCAAGCTACTTCAGCTCTACTCCCAGTTCTCACGCCAGGGGCCGAGCCGGAACGTTAGTAAGACCCACGAGGGTCGCGATGCGTGCTCCCGAAGGAGAGAGACCATGGAGGAGCGCCAGCTCCAACACCACGATGCCGTTCATGTTGCTCACTCGCTGGAGAGCGCGCACGACGCCGACATCGCGGAGGCGCTGAACGCCATCGACCACGGGGCCGCCGCCCGCGTGCTGGCGGCGCTGCCGTTCGATCTGGCGGTGCGCGCTCTCAACCAGCCCGAACTCGATCATCGTGCGCATCTTTTCGAGCACCTGCCCATTGACAAGGCCGTGACGTTGATGACCGCGATGTCGGCGGACCAGCGGGCGGAGGTCTTCCGGGGGCTCTCCGACCGCGCTCGCGCACGCCTGCTCCCGGCAATCGACGCCGTCACCCAGGCATCGCTCAAGTCGTTACTGGGCTATCCCCCTACTACGGCGGGCGGGATTATGACGACGGAGCACGTGGAGGCGTTGAGCCCATGGACGGTCGAGCGCACACTCGCACAGATCCGGGGAGCGGGACATCCGCACCGGCCGGTGTATGCGGTGTATGTGCTGGATCCAGTGGACCGCCGACTCGTCCATGTGGTGACGCTTCGCGAGTTGGTCCTCACGGACCCCACTCGCACGCTGCTCGACGTGGGCGATCGACGCCCACCGGTGACCGTCAACCCGTGGACTGACCGCGAGGAGGCGGCGCGGCTGATCGCGAAATACGACTTGTTGGCGGTGCCGGTGGTCGACGAGGGGGGTCATCTCCTCGGAATCGTGACCGTCGACGATATGATCGACGCGATGGTAAAGGAACAGACGGAGGACTTGCACAAGCTGGGCGGTATGGAGGCGCTCGACGAGCCGTATACGAAGATCGGATTCGGGACCATGATTCGTAAGCGGGCTGGCTGGCTTTGTGCCCTCTTTCTCAGCGAGATGCTCACGGCCACCGCCATGCAGCACTTTGCGGGAGAGCTGAGCCGCGCTCTCGTGCTCACACTCTTCATCCCACTCGTCATGAGCTCAGGTGGCAACTCGGGATCCCAGGCAACGTCGCTGATCATCCGGGCGCTTGCGCTGCGGGAAGTCCGTCTACGGGACTGGTGGCGCATCGCTCTGCGCGAAGTGCCGGCGGGTACGACTCTCGGAGGCATCCTCGGCATCATAGGGATCGCCCGCATCGTCAGCTGGCAACTCCTCGGGTTTTATGATTACGGTCCCCATTGGCCGCTGGTCGCGCTTACGGTGGGTACCGCACTGGTCGGGGTCGTGATGTTCGGCTCCCTAGCGGGATCGATGCTTCCGTTCATCCTACGCCGCGCCGGCTTCGACCCGGCGAGCGCATCGGCGCCGTTCGTTGCCACGCTCGTCGACGTCAGCGGCCTCGTCATCTACTTCACCGTGGCGTATGTCGTCCTGCGCGGGACGCTGCTGTAGCAACGACCGTGGGCCGGGGGGACGTATTGCTCATGTTTATGCGAACTCGTCCCTAGTCAACCGCGTCTGGGCTGGATCCTCCCGCGCGGAGTGAAGACATCTGTCCAAGGTGAGCCCTTCGAGGGCGCATAGGAGAGTCAAGATCACGGAAGTGAGCGCTCTTCGCTCAAGCATGTCATCGGCATCCGGCCGGGCGAGCACGACGGGATCGCCCGGGACCCAGAACCGGAAAGGCATGACTTCCGAGAACACCATAGCCACCGCGGTTCGTTCCCTCGCCGACTATCTGATCGCTGAGCGCCCCGGGAGGGTCTGCCGCGAGATCATCGCCATCATGGAGCGTCCTCTTCTCGTACACGTTCTCGCGCTAATGGGCAGCAATCAACGTCGTGCCGCCCATCTGCTCGGCCTCAATCGAAATACGTTCCACAGTCACTGCCGACTGTACGGGCTCCTGTCATCCGTACAAGCGAAGAATACGGCACGGAAGGAACGGCCTCAGCGGGTCGGCCGGCTCCTTGGCTCCTAACGCCCATCGGAATACGATCCACCCACGCCGAGCCGACATGCGGCCGGATCGCCGGCAACTGGACTTCTACTGTAAATCCTGGGCTTGATGCTTATTCGTCCCCATAAACAATTTATTGGAAGGAGCGCCTCCTCGCCCTTGCACTAGGGACGTTGCCCGGCCGCAAGTGTGGCGGGACAAGCAGTCGCTTTCCTGAATCTTGGCCCTACCCGGGACAGACTCCAGCCCAGTAGCGGACCACTCCAGCGCGAATGGCCTCATGTACTCGGCGGGGCCGCGCATCGTCATCGAGTCGCCGCGCGCGTCGATCATCAGCTCGCCCCCGAGGAGCCGCACGTTTACCGGGAAGGACGTTCGGCCGATGCGCACGCAGACGTACGCGGCGGCCGTCGAACCCGTCCCGCACGCCGGCGTCACGTCCTCGACTCCGGCCTCGTACGTGAGCACATCCAGGCGCCCGTCCTCGCTCACCTGCACGAAGTTCACGTGTACGCCGTCCGGATACCCGAGCGTGGCGCCAAGGGCGCGATCGTAGCGGAGCCGCCGGCCCTCCGCCCGCGCGGCATCGAAGGAGATCCCGCCCGTCAGGACGACGAGGTGAGGGATGCCGGTGAAGGCAAACTGTCGATCCTCGGCGAGCCAGCGATAACCGCGCGCTCGACCCATATTGACGGTGACCCAGCGGTTCTCCAGGTAGACGGGCTTGGGTCCGTCGAGCGTGTCGATCGTGAAGTGCGATCCCGTCACACAACCGTGGTCGCGGAAGTATCGAGCCGCGCACCGGATGCCGTTGCCGCACATCGTCGCTTCGGTGCCGTCTCGGTCGAAGATCCGCATCCGGGGGCCGCCGTGCGCGGAGAGGAACAAGACGCCATGGATGTCGAGTCGGGTCGCGATGGCCAGGACCAGGGCGCCTTTGCACAGGTCGGGGATCGGCGACACGCCCTCGTCGACGATCGCGAAGCGATTCTGACAGCCATGCATCACGGTCAGGTCGATGGTCATCGAACCTCCAGCGTCAGGTGGGCCTGGATCACGCCGGGGAAGAACTCGTCCTTCACGTACCCGGCCACGACGAAGCCGCTATGGCGATAGAACGCGAGTACTTCGAATGCCGTCGCGTCGGTGACGACGTTGAGAATGGTGGGCTTTGCTTGCCGGAGAGCGGCGCGGACGGAGGCGAGCAGTGCCGTGCCGATGCCCTCCCCCCGCCTGGCCCGGTCGACGGCGATGGTGTCGAGGTGATAGGTGTGCACGGTCCTGCGATAGACGGCATACCCTACCGGTGTCGTCCCGTCGACAGCACAGATGCCGCGGGACAGACCGCCAGCGACGTCATTGAACTCGCGCTCGAGCGTGGCGTGATAGCCAACGCTCATGTCCTGCGCGGAGATGGCGAGCAGGCGGGCGCGGTCCTCCTGACCGGTCAGCGGGACGAATCGCATCGCTCGCGCACGAGGTGGTACGTGTGGCCCCGCCAGGTGATCTCGTCGCAGACCTGAAGTGGGCCGACACGCGCGTTGACGATCTCGCACAGGCGTTCGCACGTCCCCGCGAAGCGTCGGGCATGGGCAGGATGACCTGCGTACCGTCGGACGGCCTCGTAGAGGATCATCGCGATCAGCCCGCCGTGCGAGACGCCGGCTCGTCGGGCCATCGCGGGGAGATCGGACGTGGCAGGGTCGATGCCCGGAATCGGATTGGCCTCGAGAAAGTACAACCATCCGTCGCGTGCCCGGAAATCCATCCGGTTGTAGTCGAGAGCTTCCAGCGCGCCGTTGGCGCGCACCGCGGCGGCCGCAAATGCGCGGTAGCGGTCGGGCGCCGCGTCGAATGACAGGCCGTCGCTGAAGGCCGTGTCGATCTGCTTGACGTGGGCATCTCGCACGACCGGCTGCCCCGGGATCTTCGTAAGGTCGACCATGAGGATTGGAAGGACATACGAGCCGACGAGGCCGATCGTGTATTCGGTTCCCCCGATGAATTCTTCGACCAGCGCCGGCTGGCGGTAGGTGTCGAGGATCCGTTCCACCTGGGCGCGGAGCCCATGGCCGTCGTGGACCCTGGAGGCCTGGGTGATGCCGATGCTCGTCCCTTCGCGGGAGGGCTTCACCATGAGCGGGAACGCGAGGCCTGGCAGGAGTGGATCACTGGCACTGCGCATGACCTGAAAGCGCGGAGTGGCGACGCCGTCATAGGCGACGAGACGTTTCGCGGTTGCCTTGTCTAGGGCATTGATGAAGGTCTTCGGTGAGGAGCCGGTGTGCGGGATGCCGAGCTGTTCGCAAAAGAAGGGCACGATCGCTTCCCGCAACTCGCCCTCCTCCAGGCCCTCGGCATTGTTGAAGACGAGATCCAGGTCGGATCGGCGGCGCTCGAGCACGTGGAGGATTTCGGGGCCGACGTCAATGACGCTGACCTCGCAGCCGGCGTCAACGAGCGCAGTTGACACCGCCTCCACGGTTTCCGGAGGCTCCCATTCGTTGTATCGCTCGTCCTCGCCTTTGCACTTGTCGCGGATGTTGCAGGTGTAGCCGACCCTGAGCTTGTGCATCGTCGTGCTCAGAGGACGATCTCGGTGCCGAGGCCCTTGCCCGCGAGTAGGGCCAGTACCACCGCGTGCGGTTGCCGCCCGTCGACGATTCGCACCCGGGCCGCGCCGTGGTCGAGCGCGCTGACGGCGGCGTCGACCTTCGGCAGCATGCCGCCATCGACCACGCGCTCATGCACCAGGCGCTCGAGGGCCCGCTGGCTGACGAGCTCGAGCGGGTGGCCGTCGCTGTCGAGGATGCCGGGAACGTCCGTGAGCTGGAGCAGTACGGTCGCGCCGAGCGCCGCCGCGACCATGCCGGCTACGTGGTCGGCGTTGACGTTGTAGGTCGCCCCGTCACGACCTGTCGCAATGGGGGCGATGACTGGGATCAAGCCGTGCCCCTCGAGAAGCCGGAGCGGGTCCGGGTTGATCGACTCGATGTCACCGACGAACCCCAGATCCACACTTTCGCCGTTCGGCAGCCGGTGCCGGCGCCGGTGGGCGACGATCAGGTCGGAGTCCTTGCCGTTGAGGCCGATCGCGTGGCCGCCGTGCTGGTTGATGAGGCCCACGAGCTCGGGATTGATGCGGCCCACTAGCACCATCTCGACCAGCTCCATCGTCTCGTCGTCGGTCACGCGGAGGCCGTCGACGAAGCGAGGGGTCTTGCCGAGGCGCCGCATAAGGGCGTCGATCTGTGGCCCCCCGCCGTGGACGACGACCGGCTGGACGCCCGCCGCGCACAGGCGCGCCACGTCCTGGGCGAAGGATGCCCGGAGCTCGACACGCCCCATCGCGGCGCCGCCGTACTTGATCACGACGGTTCGGCCGCGCCAGAGACGCAGATGATGGAGCCCGCTCAGCACCGCACCGACGTCTCGTTGGTCGGGTGGACTCGGCTCCGTGGCGGTCGTAATCATTGCACTATCCTCCTCACACCCATGAGACGGGCGGAGGGAGTCAAGCGGCTGTTAAACTCGCGGCGATCCGCGTTAAGACAAAGTCAAGGACGGGTATAGAGCGACCAATGTGTCAAGGGTCCAGGATCCACATCATTTCAGCTAAATCTGCGAGTCAGTTCGTTACTTGAGGTCGATCAACAGGTTTCGGAGGCTGCGTAACATTCAGCATATCCAGACCTTGCAACCATCGAAAGGATGCCGACACCCAGGCCGCTGGAATGGCGGTCCGATTCCCAATTTCCCTCGCTCGCGTTCCCAGCTTATTCCCAACTCCTTCAACTCTCGTCTCAGCCAATGGGATTCAGAACGGCGAGGGACGAACGTAAATCACAAGCGCATCTCAGTCCCGGGGTGCGGGCGTTGAGTTAAACAGGGTCCAAACTTCGCTCAACGACCGCTATCGACATCACCCGGCCTACTACAGAAAGTACAGCCCGGTCGCCAGCGCGATTAGGCCGAACCCGAGAAGCACCGCCTGGGGATCGAGACGATTGATCGTAACGTAGCCGACGACGAACGGAACCAGCGTGCCGAGGTCGCCGAAGGCCCCGGCTAGTTCCCTACGGTCATAGCGGTTCCCGCCGACGACCAAGGCGGATACTTGAACGCCAATCGAGCCTTAAGGTCGACCAGGACGCTATATGCTCGCGCGTGCATATTGAACGGACGAGTATCACGGTGATTCTCGGAGCGTCAACAGAGTTCGTCCCAACCCTCGGTTCCGTCTCAGCTAGCCCGCGGCGAGTACATGATGATGGCGACCCCGGCCATGCACACGAGCGCACCGATCAGGTCGTACCGGTCCGGGACGACGCGATCGACCTTCCAGCCCCAGAGAACGGACATCACAACGAACACGCCGCCATAGGCCGCGTACACGCGCCCGAAGTTCGCAGTCTGGTAGGTCGGAATGATCCCGTAGAGTACTAACGTCATGGCGCCGAGCAGACCCACCGGCCACGCGCGACCGTTGCGCCACCACGACCACATCAAGTAGCCCCCGCCGATTTCCGCGAAACCTGCGAGAACAAACAGCATCACCGAGACGGCAATGTTAGTCATGTCGCGCAGTATCGCACCGCGCACGTATGAATCGGGGTGGGCTTGGCGCCGGCCGACGGTCAGGGAGCGAGGTGGCGGACTGTCGAAACGGCCATCGCGCGCGACGCTTCTCGAATCACCCGCACCGCCGAATGACCAAATACCGCGGCGACAAACAGCCCGATGACGATGTCCGGCCACGGCGAGCCCGTGAGCGCAACCAGGCCGGCCGCCACCAGGACGCCTGCGTTGCCGACGACATCGTTCCGGGAGCACACCCAGGCCGACCGCATGTTGATGTCGTCACCGCGCCGCCGCCAGAGCAGGATCAAACAGAAGAAATTTGCGGCGAACGCGAGCAGCCCGACCACGCCCATGACTTCGACCGCTGGGGTGAGCCCGCGTGCGATTTTCACGGCCACCTGGACGAGGACGCCGATGCCGAACGCCGCCATGATCACGCCCTTGAGCAGCGCGGCGCGAGTCGGCCAGAGGAGACCACGGCTGATAACGTAGAGGCTGAATCCGTAGACGATGGCGTCGCCGAGCATGTCGATGGAGTCGGCGAACAGGGCCGTCGAGTGGCCAAGGATGCCCGCGATGCTCTCCACGAGGAACATAGCGACGTTGATCCAGAGCACCATGTGAAGCACCCGCCGCTGTTCACGAGGTACTTCACGGATCTCGCAACAATCGTCCATGCCTCGAGCCTAAGCCTGTGGCACATCAATTCCAGAGCGTGGCGCAGATCGCTACCCTGGAACCACGATGTGGTCGAAGCCCTCCGCGTAGAGATACCCCTTCGCCTTCCCGAGAATCGCCGCGCGATCCCGCATGCGCGCCTCGAACGTCTTGAAGTCAGCAATCTGGCTCGCGTGGCAGCGGATCGCTTCGAGCTTCAGGTCCATGGTGCTCGTGATGTCGATCGTGAGCCCCGGTTGCTCCCACTGGATCAGGTAGACCTCACGCACCGTGTGCGGCTCATAGTCGGGTAGCAATTCGGGAAACGAGAGGTGGTCACGGGCCAGCGGGTAGACGCAATCGAGTACCACTCGCGCCGTCGTCCGATGGTCCCGATGCCAGCCGGGGAAGTTGCTGTACGTGCGACCTGGGTTGAGCGTGATGATCAGGTCGGGGCGCCACCGCCGGATCTCGCGACTGACGTCGCGCCGCAAGTCACGCGTGTCGTCCAGCTCGCCGCCCTCGTAGCCGAGGAATTCCACACCTTGAGCTCCGAGCACTCGGGCCGCTCGTCGCTGCTCCACTTCCCTGATCGGTATCAGTTCCGGCGACGTGACGCTGCGATTCCCCGAACCCTTGTTCCCGTTGGTGACGATGACGTAGGCGATCTCCCGACCTTCCCGGGCCAGTCGAGCGATCGTGCCGCCAGCCAGGAATTCCGGGTCATCGGGATGCGCAGCAATGACCAGTACCCGGCCGGTAGCGGTAGTCATGAGCCGCCCCCTGCTTCGGCATTGGCATTCGCCAGGGCGATTGCCTGACGGCGACACTGCCATGCTGTTCCTGCGAGCAGGACTGCTCCCACCAGGAATGGAGCCGAGAGATCGACCGCGTCGGCGAGGGCGCCCATCACCAGCGGGCCCATGACCTGGCCGCTATCGCTCATCGTCCGGATCCAGCCGATCGCGATGCCCTGGAGTGGAGGCTCAACCTGGTCGCTCGTCAGGGCTGTTGGAACAGCGGCGACGAAGCCTGCCGTAGCTCCGATGGCAAAACTACAGACGCCGAGGAAAACCGGCCCCGTAAGCCGTGACGTGCCAGCCAGCAATAGGGCGTAGACGAGTAAGCCTGGAATCAGCACGGGCATCCGACCCCACCGATCGGAGAGGGTGCCACCCAGCCATAACGCCATGAGTCGCCCGAGCACGCTCAAACTGACGACCGTGCCGACAGCCTTCGGACCAAGACCCGCGTACGTGAGCAGGTAGAGAGGGAACAGGAACACGAGAACGCCGACTTGAATGGCCGTCAACAGCGCGGTCGTCACACCCATAAGAATCACGCCCGGTGCCTGGAGCACTGTCCTCAAAGCGCGTCGATCCTTCGATCGTTGCCGGGACCGTGTGGCGGCGGCGAGTGATGCCCAGTGCAAGACCGTGAGCGCTGCCACGACCATGCACGCGGCCTCGAAGAGAAATGGGCTGGCGGCTCCAATTCCTTGATATAGCCAGCCACCCGCGGCGCTGCCCAGTAACAGTCCCAATGTCTCACTCATCAACAACAAGCTGATCGCCCAGCCTCTGCGTTGCGGCTCGGGCCCGCTGACGGCGGCGGTCGTGGCAACGGTCGCGAACATCGCCCAACCCAGTCCGCCCAGCGCGCGTAACCCGAGAAATACGTCGAACCGCGATGTCATGACGCTGAGGACATCGATGACTGCAATCAGCGTCAACCCCGCGACCATGAGCTGACGTCCGAGGCGGCCCAACAAGTATCCGGTCGGCAGGTTGGCGATCCATTTGCCGGCGCCGAACACGACGGGGATCAAGGTCACCATCCGGTAGTTCGCGGAGAATGTGCGCTGGAGATACAGCGGCATCGCGGGCCGCAGTACGCCCTGGCCGAGATTGAATAAGAACGCCGCTCCGAGTACCGCCGCCGGCACCCGCTGCTCCCGCCCCGAGGCAGGCGTCATGGACTCGCTTCGGACGCTACAGTCGGTCCCGCTACGTCAGCGTTCAGGACTGTTCTTCGTCTCCAAGGCATTGGCACGCGCCTGCGTGGGGCCGGTGTACGGAAGTCCTCATTCGTTGGAGGATTTGCTCGAGTTGCTGCCGAAGCCCTTCCAGTTCGATGATCTGATTCGTCACGGCGTCAAGCTGCGCCCGAACCAACGCGCGAAGCCGAGGACGAAGAGTGGCATGCGCGCCTCCGTTGAGCGTGCCCATCAGCGTCTTGAGCTGTTGTAGTGGCAGCCCCAGAGAGCGGGCTCGACGGACGAACCGCAGCCGCTCTACGCCAGGCTGATCGTAGAGTCGGTAGCCCGACGCGGCGCGGCTGGGAGCCGGCAACACTCCGATCTGTTCGTAGTAGCGGATCGTTTTCGCGGCTATGCCGCTCGTCTTCGCAACCTGGCCGATCGTGAGGCTGGGGGCCATAGAACTACCTCCCTCGGTTGAGTCGCCGGCCAACGATAGGCCTTCCAGCGACTGGAAGGTCAAGAGGGAAAGTGGCAACGCACCAGCCGGCTGCCCAAGGTCCCCTACCGGTGGGGCGCGTCGTGCGCCGGCTTCAGGTAGTTCACACGCAGAGGACCGATGCCGTGCTCCCTCATTGTCGACGACCACGGGCTCGGGATGAAAGCAGGCGATTACTCCTTCGAGGTCGTGCTTGTTGAAGGCCTCGAAGTACCGGCGGATGATGTCTTCTTCTCGAGTAGCCATGTATCCCTCCGCCCACGCCCCGTCTGGTCGAAGAACTCCATGAAGGCGCGTGCACTCGCGGTGACCCTCCGGGCCTCGTGGTGAATGACGTGGAAGTGCCGCTGAATGCGAACGCCTCGTAGCCGCAGGGCGCGGAGTCGTCCCGTGGCCATTTCCCCGCGCACCGAATAGAGTGAAACAAACGCAACGCCGAGCCCAGCCATCACGCCTTGCTTGATCGCCTCGGTATGGTCCAGCTCCATCGCCACGCTGAACTTGACCCTCGCCCGCTGCAGCGCGCGTTCCGTGACGCTGCGGGTCGCAGATCCTTCCTCCCGCACAAGCAGCGGGTGATCGGCAAGTGAGTCAGGGGTGATGTCCCGACGTCGAGCCCATGCGTGCTCGGGCGCGACGATGAGAACAAGTTCATCGCGCATTCCGGCCGTCAGACATTCCTCGCCCGGCCTGAGAGCATGCCCGCCGACGATCCCAAGATCGAGCTCGCGTTCCCTGACTCGTCCCTCGATGGCCTGAGAATTGGCGATCTGAAGCTTCACATCCACGCCGGGGTATTTGGTCCGAAACGCCGCAATGACTCTAGGCAGCACGTAGAGCCCCGGAGTCGTGCTGGCGCCGATCAAGAGTGACCCGTGGGTCAGGCCATCCAGGTCGGCGAGCGCCTGACGTCCGCCCTCAATCGCGGAGATGGCACGCTCCGCAAACTCCGCGAAGACACGGCCTGCCTCGGTCACGGTGACAACCCGGCGGCGCCCCCGACGGAAGAACAGCTGCTTTCCCAGTTCGGCTTCGAGCTCGCTGACGTGCTCAGACAGCGTCGGCTGCGACGAATGAATTTTCTTCGCCGCCAGGCTGAAGCTCTTTTCCCGGGCTACGGCGAGAAAGACCTCGAGTTGCCGCAGCGTCATTTCGGCTTTTCCCTATGCTTGAGATCCAAAGATCGTATTGGACCCTATAGCACCGCTGAGCGTATGACAAGCCCAGAACGTGAAAGGAGGGCCCTATGATTTTTCGCCACTTCCTGTCGCCGAAGACCGGCTGCGCCAGCTACCTGTTCGGCTGAGCGGGCGCAGCGTGCTGCGCTGTGGTGGATCCACAGCTTGAGATCGAGCCTTACCTCGAAGCGGCCGCTCAGAAATCCATGCGGATCACGCACATCTACGAGACCCATGTCCAGGCCGATCACCTGTCGGGCGCTCGCCGGCTCTCAAATGCGACCGGCGCCCCGGTGATCTTCCACAAGTCAGCACCGGTTGAGTTCCCACACCTCAACGTCGAGGATGGGGAGCGACACGATCTTGGCAATGTGGTGCTCTCGATCCTCCATACGCCGGGACACACACCGGACAGCGTCTCGATCCTGGTCACGGACAAGACCCGGGCCTCGGAACCCTGGTTTGTTCTGACCGGCGATACGCTGTTCTCGGGCGGGGTCGGTCGCCCAGACCTTATCGGCGCTGGCTCGGAAGCCATGCTCGCCGAACAGCTCCACGACAGCTTGCACAGCAAGATTTTGACGCTGCCCGATCACCTCGAAATCTTTCCCGCGCATTTCGGGGGCGCGGCGTGCGGTAAAGGGCTGAGCGGTAAGCCCGGTTCCACGATCGGATTCGAGCGTCGTTTCAATCCGGCGCTCCGAGCCGCCTCGAGAGCCGAGTTCGTGGACTTCCTACTGAAGGATCTTCCGCCACAG
>Ga0075434_100002677_pt1 | contig 15737 bp, 14 predicted proteins | sample RhiMethybrSRZTD3_FD_75298 | JGI IMG/M metagenome (GOLD analysis project Ga0075434, IMG submission 75298) | Populus rhizosphere microbial communities from Tennessee, USA - Rhizosphere MetaG P. TD hybrid SRZTD3 | ecosystem: Host-associated > Plants > Roots > Rhizosphere > Soil | place: USA... | reverse complement strand
ATCGACGCGACGGTGGTCTTCGCCTCGCCGGCCGCGCTACGCAATGTGGTCGCCACCCAATCGGATCTCAGCTCTGGCCAACGGACCGCTCTCGCTCGGGTGCGGCTCGTCTTGTCTGCGGGTGCGCCGGTCCCGGTGCGTTTGCTGCGGCGGGTGCAGCGGGTACTGCCAGGAGCCGAGCTGCACACGCCGTACGGGATGACCGAGGTGCTGCCGGTGTGCGACATCTCGCTGCCAGAGTTGGAGGCCGCCGGGCCGGGCAATGGTGTCTGCGTCGGGCACCCAGTGCCTCACGTACGGGTGCGGGTCAGCCCGCTCGACGCCAACGGTCACGCCGAGGGAGCGCTGACCGACGAGGCGGGCGTCACCGGGGAGATCTGTATCGCGGCGGCCCACGTCAAGGACCGCTACGACCGGCTGTGGGCCACCGATCGCCTCAGCAGCCGCACACCGGGTTGGCATCGCAGCGGAGACGTCGGTCACTTCGACGATCGAGGCCGCCTGTGGGTCGAGGGCCGGCTGGTCAACGTGATCATCACAGCGCACGGCCCGGTGACGCCCGTCGGCCGGGAGCAGCGGATCGAGGGGATCGCGGGGGTCCGGTCCGCGGCGGTCGTCGGCGTCGGTCCACCCGGCACCGCCCAGGTCGTAGCCGTCCTTGAACTCGACGGCCAGGCTCATAGTGGCGTCCTTGCCCCGCCGGACCTGTCTGCCGTCGTCCGGTCGGCGGTCGAGGTGCCAGTGGCTGCGGTCCTCGTCACCGACGAGCTGCCAGTCGACATCCGACACGCCTCCAAGCTCGACCGTGCCCGGGTCGGGAAGTGGGCGGAGCGGGTGCTGGCCGGCGGGCGAGTCGGCCGACCGTGAAGGTCCTGGTCACCGGGGCGAGCGGGCTCCTGGGTGCGGGGGTGGCGCGAGCCCTAGCGGCACGGGGCGACCAGGTCACCGTGCTGCAGCGGCGACCCGCCGGACTCGGACTGCCCGAGGTGCTGGCCGATGTGGCCGACCAAGCGGCGATCCGAGACGCCGTCACCGGCCACGAAACTGTGGTCCACCTGGCCGCGAAGGTCAACGTCGTCGGATCGTGGCAGGAGTACCGGCGGGCCAACATTGACGGGACCCGGAATGTGGTCGAGGCCTGCCGCAATGCCGGCGTGACCCGGCTGGTACACGTCTCCTCACCGTCGGTCGCACACGCCGGCCGGTCGCTGGTTGGCGTAGGCGCCGGGCCGGCAGATCCACTGTCGACTCGTGGCCGGTACGCCCGCAGCAAGGCGGTGGCTGAGCAGGTCGCCTTGGCCGCCGACCGGGGATCATTGGCGGTCGTTGCGGTGCGGCCCCATCTGGTATGGGGGCCGGGCGATACTCAGCTGATCGGCCGCATCGTCGCCCGCGCCCGGACCGGGCGACTGCCGGTTGTCGGTAGCGGAGCGGCCCTGGTCGACTCCACGCTCGTGGACAACGCCGTCGACGCGCTGATGGCTGCGGTCGACCGCTGCCCGCAGGTGAGAGGTGAGGCGCTAGTGGTCACGAACGGCGAGCCGCGGCCGATCGGGGAGATCCTGGTCGCGATCTGCGCCGCTGCGGGAGTGCGCCCACCTCGCCATCGGGTGCCAAGGCGCCTGGCCGTGGGCGCGGGAGCCGTGCTGCAGGCGGTATGGCCGCCGCGGGCGGGGGAGCCGCCAATCACCCGATTCGTGGCCGAGCAGATGAGCACAGCGCATTGGTTCGACCAGCGCCGCACCCGTGAGGCGCTGAATTGGGGGCCGCGGGTCAGCCTCGACGAGGGGTTCGCCGCGCTCGCCCGGTGGTACGCCTCAGGAGCCTGCGATATGACCGCCGAGCCCCATGATCGGGCTTAGGGTGGGCCGGTGGACCGGACTGACGCCCAGGCCTGGCTCGACCGATACGTTGCGGCTTGGCTCTCCTACGACGCGGATGACATCGCATCGCTGTTCACTGAGGACGTCCTCTATCGATACCACCCCTATGACGACCCAATTGTCGGTCGGGAGGCGGTTGTCGCATCGTGGTTGGGCGAGGCCAACTCCGACGGGGCATCGACTCGTGACGCGCCTGGCACGTACGCGGCGCAGTACGAACCGGTCGCCGTTGACGGCGAGATCGTTGTCGCCACGGGTACGTCCAGTTATCGCGAGCGGCTCGACGGTCCGATCGTTCGCGTCTATCACAACTGCTTCGTGATGCGATTCGATGCCGAAGGGCGTTGCAAGGAGTTCACCGAGTACTACATCCGGCGTCCGTGACCTGAGGGACAGATCCTCAACGCCCGGACTGATGGTTGTCGAGTCGGCGCACGGCTAATCGGGCGGCCCGGTGACCGTCCATCTCGGTAACGCGTAGTTCGAGGCGGACCGTCTGAGGCCCATCATCGGCGATTTCTTCAATGTCGACGACGATCCGGTCACCCAGGTTCGGTACCGCGTTGAGCTTGGCCATGAAGAAGCCGGCCACAGTGGTGTACGGACCGCTGGGAAGCATGTAGCCGGTCTGATCAGTGAATTCGTCGAGTGTTTCCAGCCCGTCGATGACGCGCCCAATGGAGGCATCGACGGGCTCCTCCTCGACGCTGTCGTACTCGTCGCCGATGTCGCCGACAAGCCGCTCAACCAGGTTCTCGATGGTGACGATGCCGGCGGTGCCGCCGTACTCGTCGGTGACAACAGCGAGCTGGCTGCCGGTGCGCCGAAGTTCGCTGAGGGCATGCAGAACCGGAACGCTGTCGGGTAGGGCCCGAACCGGTCGCGCGAGAGTCGCGATGGGCGTCGCACTACCGCCGACACCGGGATGGAGCAGGTCGCGCATATGGACAAAGCCGATGATGTCGTCGACCGACGCCCCGATCACCGGGTAACGGGAGTGCCTTCCCTCCATTACTACTTTCGCCGCTTCGTTGATGGGCAGGCTGCCCTGCAAGAAATCCACCTCGGTCCGGGGCGCCATAACCTCTCGGAGGCGGCGCGAGCCGGCGTCGAAAACCTCCTCGACGATCCGGCGTTCCTCCTGCCCGAGAGTTGGTGATCCACTGACTAGGACGCGGATCTCTTCGTCGGTAACCTCCTGACGGCCAACATGAGGATTACCTCCGAGCAGCCGGACCAGGAGGTTGGTTGACACCCCAAGCAGCCAGATCACCGGACGGGCCAGCCTGGCGACGAAGTCAACGGTAGGTGCCAACGCGAGGGCAAAAGACTCCGCCCGCTGCAGCGCGAGGCGTTTGGCCGTGAGCTCACCCACGACGATGGACACATAAGAGATGACTGCGGTCACTGCGACAACCGCGATCGTGTCCGCGACTGCGTGGCTGATGGTTAGCCAACCTCGCAGAACGGGGACCAGCGCATCGGCGATTGTGGTACCGCCGAAGGCTGCAGACAAGAAGCCGGCCAAGGTCACGCCAAGCTGCACCGCCGACAGGAACCGGTTCGGATTGCCATGCAACCGGGCCACCAGCCGGCCGCGCCTGCCGCGGCGCGCGAGCTGCTTCACCTGACTGCCGCGAAGCGACACCAGGGCCATCTCGGCTGCCGCGAACACGCCACCGATCAGGATGAACACGAAGATCAGGATGATGTTGAACGCAGTCTCGTTCATGGCCTGCGAAGCTCCTATCCGAGCAGCCACGGGAAGGAGCCCAGTTTGCCCGGGGAGACGCAAGGACAGAGCAAATCTGATCTGACCTAGAAAAGGTTGACGAGGATGATGAAGGCGGCTGTCCCGAGTGTGACGCTGAGCAGCGTGCGCCGGCCGCACAACAGGTGGGTGGCGATCGTCACGGCGAGAGCGACAAAGGCGTAAAGGATCGTTCCTGGAAAGGCGATGACGCTGCCACGGAACGCGGTCACCGCCAGGATGCCCAGAACGCCCACGGGCATCCATCGGGAGAGTTGTTGGACCAAGATCGATTCCTTGAGAGTGCCAAGAGCGGTGAAGGGCACTGCCCGAAGGGCAAACGTAATGCTGAAGCTGATCGCAAGAACCACGAGGATGTAGGCGGTGTCAGGCATTGGCACTCCTTCTCGTGTGGCGGCGGTCGATGACATAGCGGAGGAGCAGCAGGCCGACAAAGATCAGCATCGCGACGAACAGGGCGACACGGGGAGCGACAACGACGGCGGTTCCGATGCTGACACCGGCGAGTAGTGAAGAGGGGATCTCGCGGCGAGACCTGAACGCGTCGAGAGTGAGCACGGTGAAGAGCGCGCACAGCGCGAATTCGAGTCCCTTGATAGGGCCGGGCAGCAATCGGGCGACAAGGACGCCAACGAGTCCGCCGCCCACCCAGTAGATCTGGCACGCGACCTGCATTGCGAGAATCCGAGCGGCAGATTGCTGGGACGTGGGAAGTGAGGCGTTGACGGCGTAGACCTCGTCGATCATCGCGTACGTGGCATAGAGCCGAGCGAAACGGTTCCGAATCAGGTGCCGCGGAAAGGAGAACGCGTAGAACACGTGCCGGAAGTTGACGACGAAGACGGTGACCGCGACCGCAGCAAACGACGCGGTGGTTGCGATCATGCCGACGAGCAGCAGCTCCAGCGAGCCGGCGAACACCGAGAGTGACAGGGCCGGCGCAACCCACCACGGCAAATGCAGCTGCATGACCAGCAGGCCCAGAGCGATGCCGAACGGGAAGATACCCAAGCCGGCGGAGAACGAGTCGGTGATACCGGCGACAATCCGGGCGCGGCGACCGGCGGGTGCCACGATGTGCTCAGATGTTGCCGCAGTGGGAACCGATGTGGGCATGCCCACATCGTCGCGAATTTGATGCGCCATGTGGTTGCGAATATTGCTCTGTAGTTATCGATTAGAGCAATACTCATGCCATGGATGGACTAGATCGAGCAATCATCGCTGAGTTGGAACAGGATGGCCGGCTAACCAACGTTGATCTGGCGGCCCGCGTGGGGCTCACCACCGGCCCCTGTCTGCGCCGAGTCCAGCGGCTCGAGTCCACCGGCGTCATCCGCGGCTACCGAGCCATCATCGACCCGGCCGCCATCGGACGTGGATTCGAGGTCCTTCTCGACGTCGATCTATTCGCCCAGGACGCAGCAACAGTCGAAAGCTTCGAGTCCATACTCGCGGCAGCCCCTGAGATCATCGAGCTACGCCGGCTGTTCGGCAAGCCCGACTACTTCGTCCGGGTAGCGGTGGCAGACCTTCCTGCGTACGAGACCTTCCTCAGCAACCGTGTCATGACCATCCCCGGTGTCGGCCGCGTGCACTCGCGGTTCGCCATGAAGAACATCAAAGGTGCAGCAGCCGACCTATAGGTTGCGCCGGTGCTGTCGTACGTCGTAGGCGTAAGCCTTCCGTGGATGCCGCAAGCGCCACCACAAAGGCGCTCAGCGCCAGCCAAGTTCGGGCGCAACGTGGCGTACCACGCTATCGAGGATGTGCGCGTTGTAGTCGACGCCGAGCTGGTTCGGAACTGTCAGTAGCAGTGTGTCCGCGGCCGCGATCGCCTCGTCGTCGGCTAGTTCCTTCACCAGCTGGTCCGGTTCTCCGGCGTACGTCTTGCCGAATCGGGCCAGACCGCCGTCCAGATAGCCAACATGGTCTTCGCCACCAGCCTCGCGACCGAAGTAGGCGTCATCCAGGTCGCTGACGATAGGGAAAATGCTTCGGCTGACGGAGACTCGCGGCTCGCGCTGATGGCCGGCGGCGTTCCACGCGTCGCGGAAGCGCTGGATCTGCTCGGCCTGAAGCTGATGGAACGGCACCCCGGTGTCTTCGGTCAGCAGCGTCGAGCTCATCAAATTCATGCCCTGCGTTCCAGTCCATTCGGCCGTCTGGCGGGTTCCGGCACCCCACCAGATCCGTTCCCTAAGCCCTGCCGAGTGCGGCTCCAGCCGGAGTAGACCCGGCGGATTGGGGAACATCGGGCGCGGATTGGGTTCGGCAAAACCCTCGCCTTTGATCACCTCGAGGAAGACCGCCGCGTGCTCACGAGCCATGGCCGCATGGTCGGAGCCTTCGGCGGGCGCGTACCCGAAGTAACGAAACCCGTCGATCACCTGCTCTGGTGACCCACGGCTGATTCCCAATTGAAGCCGCCCACCAGCAATGAGGTCTGCGGCTCCCGCGTCCTCGGCCATGTAGAACGGGTTCTCATAGCGCATGTCGATCACGCCAGTCCCGATCTCGATCCGGCTGGTCCTGGCCCCGATTGCGGCAAGCAGCGGGAAGGGCGAAGACAACTGGCGTGCGAAGTGATGCACCCGGAAGAAGGCGCCGTCGGCTCCGAGCTCTTCGGCGGCGACCGCGAGCTCGATGGACTGAAGGAGCGCGTCGGAGGCCGAGCGGGTCTGCGACTGTGGCAGCGCCGTCCAGTGGCCGAATGACAAGAACCCGATCTTCTTCATGCTTAATACAACAACGCGTGAGCGTCTGGCGCTTCAGCCACCCCGAATCAGGGCAGTCGCGCCACGTCAGGGAGCTTCCGACAGTCCTAGTCTGATCGTCACAAAGGAGAGCAGCCATGAGCGAGTGGACGAGCGAGGAGTTCACCAAGATCGGTACAGCCGAGGAGCTGAGACTCGCGTCGATGCGACGCGACGACACGCTGCGTAAGCCGGTCACCATGTGGGTGGTGCGCTGGTGTGCTGAGGCGCAGCCGCTAGGGAGCAGATGACGCAGCACGAGCATGGTGATGCGGAGGAACCGACTGCCTCCGGGCCGGCCGTTTCGGCAGTGACAGCAGCCGAGTCGTCCCCCTGGGCCCCACTCCGCCAGCCCGGGTTCCGGTGGCTTTGGCTGGGAATGTTCATCAGCTACATCGGCGCCTGGATGCAGACCGTCGGCGCGCAGTGGCTGTTGGTGGACGCTCCTAATGCTGCAGCGCTTGTCTCCTTGGTGCAGGCGGCGATGACTTTGCCGGTCATGCTGTTGGCCCTGCCAGGAGGAGTCCTGGCCGACTCTTTTGACCGGCGTTGGCTGTTACTCACAGTTCAGGCGTACTTCTTCGTTGACGGGGTCTTGCTGACCGTGCTCACTGCCGTGGGACTGATGCCGCCGGCACTGCTGCTCGCGTTGATCTTCGCGTTCGCGATCGGAGCAGCGGTGCAACTCCCCACCTGGCAGGCAACGATTGCCGAGCTCGTGCCAAGGTCGCAGCTCCGGGCCGCCACCCGGCTGGAGATGGTCGGCGTGAACGTCGCTCGCGCCGTCGGGCCCGCATTGGCTGGGCTGGTCATTGCAGGCTTCGGAGTGCCTGTCGTCTTTGCGCTGACCGCACTGTCAGTGGTCTTCCTCACAGTCGCCCTACTCCGCTGGCGTCGGCCATTGGCTGACTCGGAAGCTCGCCGGGAACGGTTCGTTCCGGCGCTTCGCGCCGGCGGTCGCTACGTGTGGCATGAGCCTGTGGTGCGTCGCATTCTGCTCAGGGTGGTGCTGTTCATCCCGGCGGGCGTGGCCCTGTGGGCGCTACTGCCGCTGATTGCCAATCAGCTGTTGGGTCTCGGACCCGCTGGCTACGGAGCCCTGTTCGGCGCGTTGGGAACGGGCGCGATTATCGCTGCCCTCGTGCTCGGACGGGTGAGGGACCGTCTGTCCACCAACGGTCTGCTGACCGCAGCCGGTGTACTCTTCGCCGCAGCCCTGGCCCTCATCGTGTTGATCCCGAATTTCTGGGCGGCGCTTGCGATCCTCGTTTTCGCCGGCTTGGCCTGGACTGCTGTGATCTCGACATTGAACGCCGAGCTCCAGCTGTTCCTACCGGTTTGGGTCCGCGCTCGGGGTTTGGCCATTTACATGGTGACCTTCACTGGTTCGATGAGCGTCGGTGCGCTGGTGTGGGGGGTGGTCGCTGAAGTAGTCGGCTTGCAGGTGACGTTCTTTGCCGCCGCAGTTCTGATGCTTGTCGGCGTAGTCGCCGGGATCTTCCGCCGGCTACCGGAGACCGGCCACCTCGACCCAGAACTGGCCGTCTACTGGCCCGAAGCAAGATTGGCCTTCGATCCTGAGCCCGATAGCGGACCTGTCCTCGTGACAGTGGAGTACACGGTGTCGCCCGAGCGGGAATCTGACTTCCTGGGCGCGATGGACCACCTTCGCCAATCGCGACGCCGCACCGGGGCCACCCGCTGGGAGCTGTACCGAGATGGCGACCGACCCAACCGCTTTATCGAGCAGTTCAGCGTGCCGTCATGGGAGGAACACCTGCGTCAGCATGCCGGACGTTTGACTGCAAGTGACCAAGAGGTCGAGGAAACAGCATTGGCATTCTCGGATCCGCCGGCGCGGGCCGAACACCTCTTTCCGCCCTAGAGCTACTTACGAGCCGTGATCTTGCCCAGCCAGCCGAGGTTTGTGCCTGCATGGGCTACGTGGGTGAATCCAGCGGCAGTGACCAGACCGAGAGCCTTGTCGATCATGTCCTCGTCAGTGGATCGGCGCAGCCATCGCAAACGGCGATGAGCATGTCCGCCACGGAATTCGGCGATCAAGAGCCGTCCACCAGGTTTGAGCACCCGGTACATCTCTTCGACTGCAGTTTGTTGATCATCCTCAGCTACGTGGTGCAGGACGAGGGTGCACGCCACCGCGTCGAAGGTGGCATCAGAGAACGGAAGGTGTTGTGCGAAGGCGATCTGGAAGCGTGCCGGCAGCCCACTTTTGCGGGCTCGGCTGGTCGCCAAGTTGATCATCTCGGTAGCGGCATCAATCCCGTCCACCGAGCCGCCAGGCGCCACCCTTGCGGCAAGCACCATGGCAAGGCGCCCGGTGCCGCAGCCCACATCGAGAACCCGATCACCGACTCGGAGCTCAAGATCGTCAGCGAACATCCTGCGGAGTCGGCTTCCGCGTCGCCAGCGCAAGCCGGTAGCCATGTCGTACAGCCGCGCCCAGTGAATCGGTTGGTCGCTGCTGGGGTGATGGGTATGGCTGTGAACCATTGGCAATCTCCTGTGCTCGCGATGGAAACTACGTGATTTTGCGGATGTTGAACATACGTAGGTCTCCTAGCGTGCGGGCTAAGAAACCTTCGGGGCTGCTCGCGCAGATGCCGACGCTCGCAGCTCGCACCGTACCCAGGAGGGACAGAATGAACGAACCGGACTGGAAGGGCCCGTTGGGTGAGGCCTTTGACCATGCCGTTGCGTACCTGCAGGAGCTGCCGGGCCGGCCGATCACTGCCTCTGCCACGCTCGCAGAGCTGCGGTCGGCCTTGGGCGGGCCACTTCCCGAGCAACCGATGGACCCCCGGGACGTCGTCGCTGATCTGGCCATATCCGCCGATCCCGGGGTTGTGGCCTCAGGCAGCGGCCGCTTCTTCGGGTTCGTGGTGGGCGGCGCCACCCCGGCGGCGTTGGCGGCCGACTGGCTGGCCTCGACGTGGGATCAGAACGCTGGCCTCTACGTCCTTGGCCCAGCAGCCAGTGTTGTCGAAGAGGTAGCGGGGGAGTGGCTGACCGAGTTGTTCGGTCTGCCGGCTGGAGTGTCGGTGGGTTTCGTGACCGGCGCTCAAATGGCCAATTTCACGGGGCTGGCCATTGCCCTCTACGAGGTGCTGCGCCGGGCGGGCTGGGATCTGAATGCCGATGGCCTTTGGGGTGCGCCGCGCGTACGCATCCTCGCCGGCGAGGCGCGTCACGGCACCATTGACCGGGCGCTCCGCTTCCTTGGCGCCGGCAGCGCGACTGTTGAGGAGATTGCAGCCGACGAGGAAGGCCGGATGCGGCCCGCGGCGCTGGCCGCCGCTCTGGAGCACGCGAGCGGACCCGTGATCGTCTGCGCGCAGGTCGGCAATGTCAACAGCGGAGCCATCGACCCGGTCGAGGAGATCTGCCAGATCGCGCATCGACACGATGCGTGGGTGCATGTCGATGGTGCGTTCGGGCTCTGGGCGGCGGCAAGTCCAAAGCTCCGGCCATTGGTTGCCGGCGTCGAGCTCGCCGATTCCTGGGCCACCGACGCCCACAAATGGCTCAACGTCCCGTACGACTCGGGGCTGGTCTTCTGCGCGCATCCGGAAGCACACCGAGCGGCCATGGGCGTCCGAGCCAGCTATCTCATGCACGCGGACGGCGGCGAACGCGATGCCGTCGACTACACACCCGAGCATTCCCGCCGGGCTCGCGGATTTGCCGTCTACGCGGCCCTTCGGGCACTCGGCCGTAGCGGCGTAGCCGAACTGATCGAGCACAGTTGCGTGCTGGCCGGCCGCTTCGCGGAACAGCTCTCCGCAGCCGAGCATGTTGAGGTACTCAACGAGGTCGCGCTCAACCAGGTCCTGGTGCGCTTCCTGGCTGCCGATGGCGACCACGATGCCCACACCCGTCGCGTCATCGAGCGGGTGCAACACGATGGCACCTGCTGGATGAGCGGCACTACGTGGCAGGGGCGGGCAGCAATGCGTATCTCGGTGTCGAATTGGTCGACCGATGAGGCCGACGTTGATCGGGCAGTGGCGGCGATCTTGCACTACGCCGGACAATGACGGCGTGGACGAGGAGCTGATCGGCCGGCAGCCCGAGCAAGCCCAATTAAATGTCTGGGTGAGCGAAGCGCTGTCCGGCCGTGGGTCGCTTGTTCTCATCGGTGGTGAGGCCGGAGTCGGCAAAACCACCTTGGCGAAGCGGACGCTGGCGGGCTCAGGCCTGCAGATTCTGGAGGGGTTGGCCGTTCAGGGCGGCACCTCGCCCTTCGGGCCGGTCGTTGAGGCACTGCGGTCCTACCTCCGGGCTGCTGGCGAGACGGAGTTTCCCGAAGGACCGCTGGTTGATCACCTTGCGCTGCTCCTTCCCGAACTTGGTCCGGCGGCTCCAGCTGGCGATCGCGCCACGCTTTTTGAAGCCATTCGGCAGGCCTTGGCGACTATTGGGGCGCAGCGACCGACCGCTCTGTTTCTCGACGATCTTCAGTGGGCCGACGACGCGACCTCGGAGCTGCTGGGCGCGCTGGCGCGTTCGCTGGACTCCGAGCCATTGTTGCTGCTGGGCGCCTTCCGCAGCGATGAGCTGCCCCGCGGACACGCGGTGCGGCGGTTGCGCAGCGAGCTGCGGCGGGCTTCCGGGCTGCGGCAGATAACCGTCGAGCCGCTGGATGCCGAGGCCACCGCAGTCCTTCTCGAGCGGACACTCGGCAAAGTTGCGCCGTCGTTGCGCCGGGTGGTGTACGACCGGACGGACGGCGTGCCTTTCTTCGTACGCGAGCTTGGTTCGGCCCTGGCTGCCAGCGGCCGGCTGGTACCGGGTCCATCCGGCTTGGAGCTGTTGCAGGGAGAGGATGTCCCGGTTCCTGACAGCATCCGTGACGCCGTGCTGCTGCGGGCGGCCGGGCTGTCAGACGAGGCTCGCGACGCTGTCAGCACGGCGGCAGTCGCTGGTCTGGCGTTCGATCCTGAGCTTGTTATGGCTGTAACCGGGTTGTCCGAGTGGCCGGACGAGGTCATGCGCCGCGGCATTGTGATCGAGGCCGATCCGGGACGCATGGCGTTTCGTCATGCACTGGTACGCGATGCCTTCTATGGCGAGATTCCCTGGACTCGGCGCGTTGCGTTGCACCAGGCGGTGGCTCAGCGGCTTGGCGCTCTGCACGCTGCCCCTGTGCTGGTTGCCGAACACTGGTTACTTGGCCGGCGGCCGGTGCAGGCGCGGGCAGCGCTGCTGGGGGCGGCCGATGCATCCAGTGCCGTCCATGCGTATCGAGATGCCGAGCGGGCCACCCGCCGGGCGTTGGAGCTTTGGCCGGATGGATACGACGAGGAGGCTCGACTGGACGTACTCGAACGTCTCGCTGGCTACGCCGAGCTCGCGGGCGACCTGGCCGAGGCCGTTCCGACTTGGCGGGAGGTAGCTGATGGGCGCCGCAGAGATGGTGATCCGCCGCGTCTGGGAATCGCCCTGCGCCGGCTTGCCGCTGTCCTTGAGCTGCAGGGTCGTTGGCAGGAGGCATTGACCAGCCGGGAGCATGCGGCGGTGGCGTTTACGACCGCCGGCTTGCCAGCGGACGCGGCTGCCGAACGGCTCGTCTCGGCGGCCCATCTTCGGTCAGCAGGAAGTTTCCGCGCCGCTGTCAGTCTGCTGCAGATCGCAGGTGAACAGGCGCGGGAGGCTGACCGGGTCGACCTCCAGGCGCGAATCCTGGGGCACGAGGGGAATGCCCGTGCCCGGATGGGCGAAGGTCGTGACGCAGTGGAAATGGTGCGGGGCGGTCTGGCGATGGCCCTCGAGCACGGGCTGACCGGAGCGGCGGCGGAGATCTACCAGCGGCTGGCGGACGCGCTCGAGCACACCGGCGACTACACGGCGGCCAAGGAGACCTACGACGAGGCGTTCAGTTTCTGTTCGGCCAACGCGCTCCAACCGACAGCTCAGCTCTGCCTTGCTTGCCTGACGGCCGTGTTGCGCCAGTCGGGTGACTGGGAACGCGCCATCACTCTCTGCCGCCAGGTGATTGCCTCAACCGACGCCACTCCGCATGCCAGCGCTGTCGCAACCGGGATGTTCGGCTGGATCCTCGGCCTGCGGGGCCAGACCAAGCGCGCGCGACCGCTGTTGCTCGAATCGCTGACGCTGGCCCGCCGAATCGAGCTGGCAGCGATGGAGCTGCTGTCGACGTGGGGACTCGCCATCGTCGACGAGATCGACGGTGCCGATGAGTCGGCGTCCGGCAACTGTTGGTCGATTATCGAGCGGTGGAAGCAGACTGAAGACCGTCACTATGTGGTGTCGCCGCTGCGCTGGGCAACCACGTTCTTTGCCAAGTCAGGCGACGGCCTCGGAGCACGAACCTGCGCTGCCGCGCTCGCCCAGATCACCACTGATGCCGACCAAAACGAAGCGATGTCGGCGTTGTCGCACGCGCTCGGTGAGACAGCCCTCTTGGACGGCAGTCCCGAGCAGGCGGCCGGTCACTTCGCCAAGGCGCTCGTCCTGCTGCCGAGCGGGGACGCGCCCTTCGACCGCGCCGAGTCGGAGCGCCGCCTCGCTGCAGCATTGGCCCTGCTCGGCAGGCGCGAAGAGGCGGTGGAGCACTTGGTCGTGGCGCACCGTACGGCGCGTCGGCTCGGTGCCAGGCCCATGGTGGAGCAGGTCACCAGCGATCTCATCGCCCTAGGTGAGCGGGCCGAGCGGCGGCTCAGCCGTAGGGCGCTTACGCAAGCTGCGAACGGAAGTCTGACTCGCCGGGAGATCGAGGTCGTACGGCTGGTGGCCATGGGCCACACCAGCCGGGAGATCGCTCGTGAGCTGTTCCTCAGTCCGCGCACGGTGGAGTCGCACGTCAGCAGCATCTTGATCAAACTTGATTGCCGCTCGCGGGCCGACGCTGCTCGTCGCGCCAGTGAGCTGGGGCTGCTCAGGGTGAGCTAAAACCGTCATGGCCAGCGGTTAGCGTTGGTGCGTGCGGTTGGCGACCTGGAATGTGAATTCGATCAAGCAGCGGGTGCCGCGGCTGCTGCCGTGGCTGGATCAACGACAGCCGGACGTGGTGTGTCTGCAGGAAACCAAGCTCACCGACGACGCATTGGCCGAGCTGCTCGGTGACCAGTTGGTGAGTCGTGGCTATGAGTTCGCGCTGCACGGTGAGATGCAGTGGAACGGTGTCGCGATCCTGTCGAAAGTCGGAGTGGACGACGTCGTGCTCGGTGTGCCAGGCGCACCCGGCTTTCCGAATCCGGAGGCCCGTGCGGTGTCAGCGACGTGTGGCGGCGTACGCGTGCATTCGGTGTACGTGCCGAACGGGCGCGTACCTGATTCGGACCACTACCGTTACAAGCTCGAGTGGCTGGCCGCCTTAGCCGAGAACCTTCGCGATGGCCCGGAAAACGCTGTGGTTTGTGGTGACATGAACATAGCGCCGGCGGACGAGGACGTGTTCGACCCTCAGGCCTACATCGGCCAGACCCATGTAACCGCGCCGGAACGTGAGGCGCTCGCGCACCTGCAGTCGCTTGGCCTCCGGGACGTCGTCAGAGATCGCTGGCCGGGCAAGCGAGTGTTCACGTATTGGGACTATCGCGCCGGCATGTTTCACCAGGACCTGGGCATGCGGATCGATCTGGTGTTGGCAACCGCCTCGGTCGCCGAGCGAGTCCGCGCCGCATGGGTGGATCGGCAGGCGCGAAAGGGATCCGGACCGAGCGACCACGCCCCAGTGATCGTCGACATCGATGAGGCTCCAGACGGCGACATCGGCCCGGTAGTCCCACCGCCGTCAGCGCCGGCCACCCGGCGGGTCACCCTGCCGCAGAGCCGCGGACGTTAACGCCAGTCTTCTGCGTAGCTTGTGGCTATTGGCTGATCACTGTGGCCGAGCTCACACGCAGACCCGGCAGTTGATCGAATATTTGTTCTATTTGTGTCAGTGGTCTTCCGTAATGTCTGTGGCATGTCACAGCTCGGGGATCACGGGGAGGCCGAGCCGCTGCCGGCTGACGTCGTCACGGTGCGCCTCACGGAGATCTTGGAGGAGCTTGCGGGAGTCGTCAATGACACCGCTCCGGTACCGGATGCATCTCGGATCGACCGCCTAGCGCTTCTGGAGAAGTTGCAGGCTGCGACCGCTGCAGTGCAAGCGGCCGAGTCGGTAAGGTTCGCTCAATCTCAAGTTGAAAAGCAGCTTGCCGCAAACATGCGGCCGGAGGCGATCGGTCGGGGCATTGCTGAGCAAATCGGGCTAGCCTGCCGCATCTCGCCGACCACGGCGGCACGTCGCCTGGAGACGGCGCGGTCGTTGTGGTTCGAGCTGCCCGACACTTACGCACAACTCGTGGCCGGAGAAGTGAGCGAACACATCGCTCAAACCATTGTCAGTGAAACTCGGCACCTTGATGCGGATGCCCGCCGCCAGGTTGATCAACAATTCACCGCTGCACGAATAAGTGGGATGGGGTTCAAAGCCGCTACCGCATGTGTCCGCAGGATCGCCTATGAGGCTGATCGGGAAGGCTATGTGCGACGGGGCCGGACCGAGCGTAAGCATCGCCGGGTCGGCCTTCGACCGGCGCCGGACACCATGGCAATCCTGAGCGGCTACCTTCCAGTGGAGCAGGGCATTGCTTGCTATGCCGCCTTACGCAAACATTCCGACACCATGATCGCCACCGGAGATGGGCGGACACGGGACCAGATCATGGCCGATACGCTCATTGAGCGGATCACCGGTCAAGCATCAGCGAGTGACGTGAACGTGGAGCTGCAGATCATGATGTCGCTGGAGACGCTGCTCGACCCGGAGAACGACAAGCCGGCGACGATTCCTGGATACGGACCGCTGCCCTCCGACCTGGCCCGGCAGATTGTGATCACTAGCAATGGACGGAAGTGGTGGCGCCGGCTCTTCACCGCGCCGACAGGAGGTAAGGGCAACTCGGGCCCAATTGTCGGTGGGGATCCGAGCAAGCGCTGTTTCGACGGTTGGCTGGCACACTTGATCCGGCTCCGTGACCAAACCTGTCGTACTCCGTTCTGCGGCGCCCCCATCCGTCACATTGATCACAGCAGGCGTCACAGTGAAGGTGGACCAACCAGCTACACCAATGGGCGGGGCGCCTGCGAACGCTGCAACTACACCCGCGAGATGCCCGGCTGGCAGATCCAAGTGATCGACGCCGGCCTGCTCAACAAACCCCACACCATGATCATCACCACACCCACTGGCCACAGTTACCTCAGCCGCGCCCCCGACCCGCCTTGAACGCAGCCCGCGACCCGAGGGCGTGCGTGACAACATGACCCGCAGCCAGATGGATTTGCACGTGAGGA
>Ga0075434_100002676_pt1 | contig 15739 bp, 12 predicted proteins | sample RhiMethybrSRZTD3_FD_75298 | JGI IMG/M metagenome (GOLD analysis project Ga0075434, IMG submission 75298) | Populus rhizosphere microbial communities from Tennessee, USA - Rhizosphere MetaG P. TD hybrid SRZTD3 | ecosystem: Host-associated > Plants > Roots > Rhizosphere > Soil | place: USA... | reverse complement strand
CGCGAAACCTAATACGCGATTGCGCCGACATTACTCCGGGCGAAGTCCATGTTCTGGGAACCATCTGGTGGCAGCCTTCCAGTCCAGTCAAAGAGGAAGGGCCGGACACACCTAGAGAATGTTCCTGACCGAGGCAGACTTCGGCGCGACGTCGAAGCGGCCACCGATGGCCAAAGTGCCTGATTCTCTAACCGCTTAGCGGGAATTCAGTGGGTCATCGCGAAGAAGGACGACGATTTGCTCTTGGTCCCTGCAGACGCATGCACATTCGCACACGCCCGCTCATAAAACTCACGTCGTTCGTGTCGACGCTCGCCACCGTGGCGGCCCTCGTTGCGGCCTGCAGCACCGATCCGCTTGCGCGCTCGCGGAAATTCATCGAGAGCGGCGATCGGTACGTTCAGCAGAACAAGTACGCCGAAGCGGTCATCGAATACCGCAACGCCGTGCAGGCGAACCAGACCTCGGGGGAGGCGCGCAAGAAGCTCGCGTCTGCCTATGCGAGGACCGGCGATGCGACCCGCGCCTTCGAGGAATACGTGCGGGCAGCCGATCTGCTGCCGACCGATGTCGATCTGCAGCTGACGGCCGGCCGTTATCTGCTGTCGGCGAGGAAGTTTCAAGATGCGCTCGCGCGAGGCGACGCCATCATCAAGCAGGATCCGAGCAACGTGAAGGCGCAGCTATTGCGTGGCAATGCGCTCGCCAATCTGAATGCATTCGACGACGCGATCAAAGCGATCGAAGAAGCCGTCCGTCTGAATCCGACCGAGGGCAGCACGTTCGCGAACCTTGGCCTCGTGCAGTTGGCGAAGGGACAGCGGGACGCCGCTGAAACGGCGTTCAAGAAGGCGGTGGAGTTGTCGCCGAAATCGATCGAGGTGCATCTCGCTCTCGGCAACTTCTACTGGTCGGTCGGTCGCCGGGATGAAACCGAAGCGGCGTTTCGCGGCGCGCTGGCACTGGAGGCCGACAATGGCCTCGCGAACCGTGCGATGGCGTCATTGATGATCGCCACGGGTCGATATCGAGAGGCGGAACCGTATCTGGTTCAACTGGCCGATCGGTCCAAAGACGTGAATGCGGTGATGACGCTCGCCGATTACTACGCCGCTGCCGGCCGGCCACGCGATGCCATCGCTCGTCTGGAGGCGATCGGGAAGGGCGGCGGCGCAACCGGCACCGCGCGCCTGGCACTGGCCTATGCCAGCGCCGGCGACACCGCCAAAGCCAAGACGCTCGTCGATCAGGTGCTCCAGAACAATCCCAACGCCGTCGATGCGCAGCTGCTCAAGAGCAAGCTGCTCCTACAGGAAGGCAAGGGCGACGAAGCCTTGTCCACCGTGCGAGCCGCGGTCAGTGCGAATCCGTCGTCGGCACAAGCCCAATTCGCGCTCGGACGCCTGTACGCGTCACGAGGCGATTTCCCCTCGGCGGAGACGGCGTTCCGCGAAGTCCTCAAGCTGAATCCTCGCGCCTCGATCGCTCAGCTCGAGATCGCGCGACTGCAGTTGGCGTCGGGCAAGGCCGCCGAATCGGTGCGCACGGCCGACGAAGCCGTCAAGAGCAGCGGCCGCAACATCGCCGCCCGTCTCACGCTCGTCCGCAGCCTGTTGTCGTCGAAAGACGTGGGTCGTGCCGAACGCGAGCTCGCGGCTCTGCGTGCCGAGGATCCGCAGAACCCCGACGTACTCGTGCAAGCGTCCTATCTCGCCTTGCTCCGCAATGATGTCGCCGGCGCGCGGCGCGAGCTCGATCGCGCACAGCAGCTCGCGCCAGATTCCCTCGACGTACTGGCAGCGCAGATCACATCCGACTTCAAAGCGGCCGACGTCGCAGCCGCCAAAGCGCGAATCGAGCGTCGTCTGGCACAGGGTTCAAACCCCGGACTGCTGCTCCTCGCCGCACGGACGTACTTGACCGCGAAGGATACGGCCGCGGCCGAATCCGCATTGCGCAAGGCGATCGAAGCCGATCCATCGAACCTGCAGCCGTACGCGATGCTCGGGCAGTTGTACCTCTCACAGAAGAAACTCGATCAAGCGCGCGGCGAGCTCGAAGCCCTCGCGTCGAAACAGGTGAGGCCGGTGGGTGCGCTGACGATGATCGGCATGATTCATCAAGCGCAGGGCAACCAGCCGTTGGCGAAGAAACGCTACGAAGAAGCGCTCGGACTCGACCCGCGGGCCGCTGTCGCAGCAAACAATCTCGCGTGGATGTATGCGGACGCGGGACAGAACCTCGATGTGGCGCTGGGGTTCGCACAGACGGCAGTGGAAGTGGCCCCGGAGTCCCCTGAGGTGCTGGATACCCTCGGCTGGGTGTACTACAAGAAGGGCCTCAGCCAACTCGCCATTCCGCCATTTCAGCGCTGTGTAGAAAAAGCACCGAAGATGGCCGAATGTCACTATCATCTTGGTCTCGCGTATTTGCACGCGGGAGAGACGGAACGAGGCAAAGCGGCACTGAATCGCTCGCTTGCGAACGGTGCCAGCAGCGCGATTTCAGAAGACATTCGAAAACGGCTCGCGTCCAAGTGAGTCGGGGCGGTCGCCAACGGAACTGTGCCGCGATCGCCCTCGACGTTCCTCTACGCGGAGCGTGTTAGAAAGCACTCGCCACCATTGTCTGTTCTCGTGCAATCGGTAGCGTGAGCTCGACAGTACCGGAGGACAGGGAATGGGTCGGAAAGACTACATCGGCCCTCGGCTTTTGCGATGCGGTCTCGCCTTAGCAGCTTTGATGGTCGCGGTTTCGTGCGGCGGCGATAGCAACAGCAACGGCGATTCGAACAACACCAACGATCTTCCGCAAGTGCGGACCGGCACCCGACTCGGATGGTCTCAGGCCGCGTCGTCTCTCCAGCAGCTGAGTGCAATGACGTTTCGGTTGTACGTCAGCGGCACCGCCGCGTCGCTTGGCGGCGCCAAGTGCAGCGACACACCGAATGCCGGCGCGTACGACTGTTCGGGCACGCTTCCGTCCATGAGCGCGGGGGTTCACGATCTCGAACTGACATCGACCGTGCAGGGTGTCGAAAGCCCCCGTTCGCCCAGCCTCCGCGTCAACTTCGTCGCGTCGACCGTCGCCGCCACTCCGCCAGTCGGTGACGCGCAGAGTGCGAGCGGCGTGGATGGACTGGCGTGCACCGTCTCGCATCGGCTGTGTTTTGCTCCCACGGCTCTCGTCGCACGCGATCTCGTCGATCCGACATCGTTGACGGCGGCCCCCGACGGACGACTCTTCTTCGTCGAGTTGGGAACCAAGATCCGCGTCGTCGCCAGCCAGGTGCTCGTGCAAGAACCTGCGCTCACCGCGCCGTCCTCTACCCGCATCGTCGGGATGGCGGTCAATAGCGATTTCAACCAGTCGCACATCGTCTACGTCGCTTCGAGCGACCAGACGAGAGGCAAGGCCGTCACGCTGAGCATCACGCGCTATCGAGAAGTGGCCAACACGCTGGGCGAGGGTGCGACGATTGTCACTGGCTTGCCCTTCGCGCCTGATGCCCTGGCGCCGCTCGCCGTGGATGCGAGTGGTCTTCTGTACATCGCGATGCCTTCCGTCAAAGCCGACGATGAATCCGGCACGGTGCTGCGCCTGACTCGCGACGGCCAAGTACCGAGGGACAACGCGCAGGCATCACCGATTGTGGCCTTTGGTTACAACCGCCCGACGGGGTTGGCGATCGATTCTGCCGAAGGGCAGATCTGGCTCTCGGGACACAGCGCGCGGTGGATGCACGGCATGTCGACGTTCTCGGTGAAATCCGATCAGGGCGCCACCTGGCCCCGAGTGCCACACACGCTCGGCACATGGGTACAGGGCCAACGTTTCCACGCCGCGACGATCGGCTTGACGCGCCGCCAGGGGGAAACCGCACGCCTGCTCATCACCGCTGGACGGCAGCTGTATGACGGCTCGATCGGCGAAGGCGGTCGACTGAATTCGCTCAGCGAGGTCGTCTTCAAGCGTGATCTTCCCATCGAGGCAAGCGCATCCACGCCTGGTGGCCTTCTGTTTCTGATCGTCAGAGACGCGGCAGGAACAACCTCGATCGTCCAGATGCAGTTGCAGCAGTAACGATCACGTCACCGAGCTCCGACTGGCGCCGTGTGCATCGCGTTCTCGATTCGACAGAACGACGGATGCGCTTCCGAGCAGCGTCAGGAGAGGGACAACCAGACGATACTGCGGCGGCAGCGTCGACGAGACGCGAAACGCCATCGGAATTCCCGCCAGCGCGCTCACCAGCAGCGACAGCACGAGATACCGGCGCGAGGGCCACGCCCCCACGCACGCAAAACCCACGAGCATACCGAACGCGACGACGACACCAGACACCCTCGCATCGGCAGCGTTGAGCGGGGGACATGGGACATCAACGCGATTGCGATGCGAATGGCCTTCGCCGCCGGCATCGGCCGGCGGAGCAAGCCCCTTCACTCTCGCGTACTCAGCGCTAATCTCGTCTTCCGACAACGCTCGCGAATAGATTCGCACGTCGTCGATCGCCCCTGGAAACGCCGCCCCGCGATGACGTGTGCCGATGCCAATCGACGCCCCCACCCACGATGGCTGTTGTGACGCGGTAATCGGTCCTTGCACACAGCCGTTGTCGGGCTGCCCGTTCACGTACACATCCATCGAACGTGTCTCGGCATCGTAGACACCGGCGACGTAATACCAGCTGCCGCTGATGATCGGCGTCGCACCGTATCGAGACATCGTTCCGCCGGTCGTGTTCGCCATCTTCATCGCCAGCGTCCTCTTGCCGTGATCCACCGATGTGCTGAGCTGATATCCAAGCCGCCGGCGTGTCGACAGGATCGAGCCGTCGCCGATCCCCGTTGGTTGCGGTTTGATCCAGGCGGTCATCGTCATGCTGCCGGTCAATCGAAGTGCGACGGGGTTTCCGAGGTCGGCATACTGTCTTCGGCCGTCGACCACCAGCGCCGTTCCCTCGATGCCTTCCTGAAACGTAGGACCATTGACGAGTCTGCCGGTCAGTCCGTGCTCGACGTCGGTGATCGTGCTCGCGTTGGGATCGTCGAACGTCCATCGCGCCTCGAGTCCGCCCGGTGTCGTCGCGCCGCGATTGCTCATCGGCAGGCGCGACGTGCGAGTCACGGCGACATATGACGCGACCGCTTCCTCCAGGTCATCCGGCGTGAACTGCGCGGCGAGACCGGCATAGGCCATCGCCGCGAGTCCTGCGATCAGCGCCCGCCTCCTGGTAACAACGAGATGCGGCCGCAGCGTTCTCCACCGGGTGACGATCAGCCATCCCACCAAAGCCCCGAGCACGTTCACGGCCACGTCCACAAACGACGGCGTCCGTCCGTCGGTCACGAGTTGCGTGCCCTCGGCAAAGCCCGAAATAACGCCCGCGGCGATCACGGTCGGCCAGGCACTGCGGGTCGCGAGCACGACGCCGATCGGAATGTAGAGAATCACATTCGAGACGATGTCGGCCGGATCGAAGTTGAGGCGGTGAAGGTCGTCGATGCCCAATTGGAGCGACCGCCATTCCACTGGTATGGCGGTGAGCGCGAGCACCAGGACGATGGCGGGGAAACGCAGTCCCACGACTCCGCGGATGCGAGACGTGGGATTCATCGGAGCGCGCACGGCTTGCGCACGCGACGTGTCAGGTCAACGCGGCCCGCGCGTGCTGGCCGGCACGCAGCGCGCCCGCGACGACGCCAATCTGTTCCGAGGTCAGCTCGGGGAACATCGGCAGGGACAACACTTCCCGTCCGGCGCGTTCGGCTACTGGAAACGAACCCGCTGAGTACCCGAGGTCGTTGTAGGCCGGCTGCAGGTGAACGGGCTTCGGGTAGTGCACGCCGGTTTGAATACCCGCTTCGGTTAGTCTCGCTCGGCATCCATCGCGATCGTTCAGCCGCACGACGTAGAGGTGATAAACATGCCGTGCACCGGCGCGCTCGGCGGGCAGTTGAACGTCGGCACCACGAAGCTGCACGGCGTACTCGCGAGCGTTCTTGCGTCGTGCCTCGATCCATTCCTCGAGATAGCGTAGCTTGACGCCGAGAATCGCGCCCTGCACACCGTCCATGCGGTAGTTGAAACCGCGCACGCTGTGCTCGTATCGAGTTGCCTCTCCCCACGATCGCAGCAGACGCATGCGCTCGGCCATGTCGCGATTGTTGGTGACGATGGCGCCACCTTCGCCATATGCGCCGAGGTTTTTCCCGGGGTAGAAACTGAAACAGCCGATGTCTCCGATCGAACCGCAGCGCCGGCCCTTGTACTCCGCTCCGTGCGCCTGACAGGCGTCTTCGATCACGGTCAGCTTGTGCTTGCGCGCGAAGTCGAGGATCGGATCCATGTCTGCCGGCTGTCCGTAAAGATGAACCGGCATGATGGCTTTCGTTCTCGGCGTGATCGCCGCTTCGAGCTTGGCAGGATCCATCGTCCAGTAATCCGGCTCGACGTCCACGAAGACCGGTCGGGCGCCGGCATACTCGATGGCGGCAACCGTGGCCACGAACGTGAACGGCACGGTGATGACGTCATCACCGGGCCCGACACCGGCCGCCAGCAACGCCAGATGTAATGCGCTCGTACCGCTGTTCACGCCGATCGCGTCGGCGGCATGGCAGTAGGTGGCGAACGCCTTCTCGAACGACAACACGGCCGGTCCCAGCACGAACTGTGCGCTGTCGAGGACCTGAAGGACGGCGGAATCGATCTCTGGTTTGAGACGACGGTATTGAGTCTGCAGATCGACGAAGGGAATCATGTGCGAATCGTACTGCGAACCTCGACGAGACGTCCTTGATGCGCCATGGACTCGGTGGCAGCTTCGAGCAGGCGGACCACGCGCAGCCCTGCTTCGCCATCGGACATCGGTTGACTGGACGTCTCGATGCACTCCACGAAATGAGCCGCCTCTACGCTCAGTGCCTCGGTCACATCGAGTTTCGGCGCCCACATATCACCCGTCCGATAGCCAATCTGCATCTGATACACGTTTTCCGGATTCGGGTTCACCGAAACGCCGCGATCGAACACCTTGATCTTCTCGCTCGCTTCCAGATCGTCGAACACCACCATCCGACGGCTGCCGCCCAACATCGTGCGGCGGACTTTCACCGGCGACAGCCAGTTGACGTGGACATGCGCGATGAGACTGCCGTCGAAGAACATCGTCATGTAGGCAATGTTCTCGGGCTCGCCGCGCAAGTGAGCGAGGCCGGTTGCCGCCACGGCCACCGGGCGCTGCTGAAGCACGTGGTCCATGATCGCGAGATCGTGTACCGCGAGATCCCACAGCACATTGACATCGTGCTGGAACAGGCCAAGGTTGATGCGCACGGAGTCGTAGTAAAAGATCTCGCCGAGGTCGCCGGAGAAGGCCAGGTCCCGCATTTTGCGCACCGCGCCCGTGTAAACGAACGTGTGGCCGACCATCAGGACCAACCGCCGAGACGCCGCTTCGTCGATCAGGTGACTCGCCTGAGTGCTGTTCGAGGCAAGTGGTTTTTCCACGAGCACGTGCTTGCCGGCGCGAAGCGCCGCGAGCGCGAGATCGTAGTGGTGCTCGACCGGAGTCGCGACCACGACGGCGTCAACACCTGGATCTCGAATCAATTCTTCTGGCGACATGGTGGTCGTGACGCCTGGATATCGCCGCTGGACCTGGGCCAGCCGCTCCGGCTGGAGGTCGCAGACCATGCGGATCGACGCGCCTCGACTCTCGGCAAAATTGCGAACCAGGTTTGGGCCCCAATAGCCGTAGCCCACGACTCCAATGCCGATCATGCGCGGAGGTCTCCCTCTCGATGGTGTAACAGCCGCGCAGGCACCCCGGCAACCACCGCACCGGGAGGCACGTCGCGAGTCACCACGGCTCCCGCGCCAATGGTCGCGTCGACGCCGATCGTGATCCCGCAGAGAATCACGGCGCCGCTGCCGATCGACGCGCCGCGGCAAACTCGCGTCGGGACGACCGTCCAATCCGCCTCGGTCTGCAGCCGTCCGTGCGCCGTGGCACGCGGGTGTCGATCGTTGATGAACATCACGCCGTGTCCGATGAACACCTCATCCTCGATTGTGACCCCCTCGCAGACGAAGGAATGCGAGGAAATCTTGCATCTCTGACCGACGACGGCCCCCTTCTGGATTTCGACAAACGCGCCGATCTTCGTGCCGTCGTCGATACGGCAGCCATAGAGGTTGACCAGGTCACGATGGAAGATGACGACCCCCTGGCCGAGCGAGACATCAGCGGCAATTGGCAAGGAAGGGTATTGTGACAGACGCTACTTTTGAGCTCAAATTCAGGGCTCATTAATCTGGATAGAGGCAGACTTTTTTCGGGGCCTGCCAAGGAGGTATATCGAGGGCCCGAGGACAGTTCGGAACCATGCCGGGGGCCCTTCGAAATGGGGGCCTTCTAACGGGTTAATCCTGGGCACTTTGCTCGCTTTTCTCGTCAGAGGCTTCTAAGATTCCGGTGGCGGGGTCCTTGCACCAGAGGCAGGGGTGGCCAGTCAGTCAAATCTCCGGCGCTGCAGACAGTTAGTGCCGGCGGGTCGGTTGAACGCATCTTAGGATTAATCAGTACCACTGTTCGATGTATACAGCCTTTTTCGGCTTTGCCGAACGTCCGTTCGATCTCACGCCCAACCCCAAGTTCCTGTTCCTGGCTCCTGGGCACGATGAGGCTCTGAGCACACTGCGGCTCGGACTGAGCTCGTACAGCGGCCTCACCTTGCTCTTGGGCGAGGCGGGAACTGGGAAGACCACGCTCGTGCATACGGCGTTGGCGGAATTGAACGAAGACAGCAGCACCCACGTCGAAGCCGTGCTGCTCAGCAACCCCACGCTCACTCGCGAAGAGTTCTACGAGTTTCTTGCCGCGAGCTTCAAGCTGGGAATCGAGGCCAGCGCCTCGAAAACACGGTTCCTCTTCGCCCTTCGCTCGCATCTGCAAGATCAGCACGAGCGGGGGCGCAAGACGGCACTGCTACTCGATGAAGCGCAAAGCCTGCCGTACGAACTGCTCGAAGAAGTGCGTCTGCTCAGCAACCTCGAGACCGACACTGTCAAGCTGCTGAACGTCGTGCTGGCCGGCCAGCCGGAGCTGGCGGATCGCTTGAACGAGCCAAACCTGCGGCAGCTGAAACAGCGCATCGCGCTGCGGTGCGAGCTGACCCCATTCAGTCTCTCGCACACCGCGTCGTATATCGCCGGCCGCATTCGCGTCGCCGGTGGTACCCCGATGAACGTATTCACACGGGAAGCGATATCAGCGATCTACGCGGCATCGGGCGGCTTGCCGCGCGTCATCAACGTGATCTGCCAGAACGCACTCATCGGCGGGTTTGCGGCGCAGGTGCGTCCCGTGTCTCGCGCGATTGTCGAAGAAGTGTGCCGCGACTTCGACGTGCGATCGGGACCACGCCTCGAGCGTTCGAATGACAATCAGCAGGCTGCGTCGACGCCGGCCGAGCCGGAATCGGAACGCAGCGATGCCAAACCATCTCAAGCGTCGTCGGCGTTCGGTCTCATGAACCGGCGATCGCGCACTTCGTTCTTCTAGGACTTTCACGAACATGAGAACGATCACTCTGCTCTTCGTCTCGCTGAGTCTGCTGCTGTGCCCACATCTGGCGGTCGCGCAGGCGGCGCCGGCACAACAAGCACGCGCCGCGTCCGCGTCACCGCCGGGCGTCGTCACCGGACCGCAGGCCGAGGTGCCCACCGATTACGTGATCGGTCCCGAGGACGTCATCGGCGTGCTGTTCTGGAAGGAAGCGGAAATGACCGGCGACGTGACAGTGCGGCCCGACGGAATGATCACGGTGCCGCTGCTCGGCGACATCAAGGCGGCAGGGATGCGGCCCGACGCGCTCGCCAAGAAACTGCAGGAGATTGGGGCGAAGGTTCTGACCGACCCCAACGCCACCGTGGTTGTACGGCAGATCAACAGCCGTCGCGTCTTTATAACGGGCGAGGTGCACACTCCTAACTCGTATCAATTGACCGGGCCCCGTACGGTCATGAATCTGATTGCGATGGCGGGCGGACTCACTGAGTTCGCTCAGAGCGACAAGATCACGATCCTCCGCGGTGGCAAAGCGCTGAAGTTCAACTACAAGGACGTGTCCAAAGGCAAGCACCTCGAGCAGAACGTCCTGCTCCAGCCCGGCGACACGGTTTCAGTCCCATGACGCAAAAAGTTCTGACCCTCTTCATCGTCTCGGGGATTGCGATCTCGTCGGCGCACGCGCAGCAGATCGAAGCGCCGCCGAGAGCGTCCGGCATCACGCGAGGAGAGCGCCCTCTCGACGTCCAGCGCAATCGTCAGGAAGTGACGGTGCAGGCGAACATCCTGGCGGGATACGACGACGACGTGTCCCCGGATGGGTCGACGGCACCAGTGGGACCGCGACCCAGCGGATACGTTGGCGCCGGCGCGGGTCGACTGCGCTACTACGTCGGCCGCGACCGCCAATCACTGGAAGTCAACACCCGTGGCTTGGCCAACAGTTACAGCACCATGGGGACGTCCTATGGTGGAGGCGTGGACGCGATCGGGCAGACACACATTGGCCGAACAGACATCACCACGTTACAGGGCATCCACTCGAGTCCGTTCTTCGCGCTCGGTCTCTTCGGTGCCTTGCACGACGAGCTTGGCGCCCAGAATCCCGACACCAATCCGTCGAACGGGATCACAGAAAGTCGCATGCTCAGCATCGACTCGATCGGACGCGTGAATCGTCAATGGACGCGCAACTTCAGCACCGATGCAGGCTTCGATTTCAACCGACAGACCTTCAGCCAGGGCAACTCGTTCGACAGCCGCACGAATGCGGGATCACTGGGGATTCAGCGGGCCTTCAATCGCGACAACTCTATTCGGACGTCGTACCGGTATTCGGATGGCGTGCACACCGAAGCAACCGGCCGCGAGCTGCCCGAGACCGACCAGACGATCGATCTCGGATGGGAGCACCGACGAAATGTGACCAGAGCGCGCCAGGTGGTCATATCGGTCGGCGCAGGCGCGGTGTACGTCGACACGCTCAATAGCGAGACGAGAGCGCCGTTCACCTACTGGACGCCGTCGGGCCGCGGCTCGGTGCAGTACGACTTGGGCGGCACATGGAGCGTGGCTGGCGAATACCGCCGCGGTCTTTCAGTACTCAATGGAACGATTCCAACGTCGTTCATCAGCCACACGGCCAGCCTGCGGACCGGCGGCCGGATCGGCGATCGCGTCGAAACCGCCTATGTGGTCGGCTATGGCAATGGCCAGGCCGGTGATAACGCCTCCACCAGCTACGACGGCTACACAGGAACCGCGCAGGTCCGCGTGCGCCTGATCAGTGGATTGTCGTGGATCTCGAACTTCAACCGCTATCAGTACGAATTGAGCGAGGGTGCGAGTGCGATTCTCGGTGTTCAGCAACGGTTACACAACAACACCATCTGGACCGGGTTCACGTGGTCCGCGCCTCTCTATCGCCGCTACATGCGCGGCTCGACGCGCTGAGCGCAGCGGCAGCGAGACTGAATCATGCTGACTGGAAAGACGTACACACCGTTCGACTTCGCCATGATGGCGTGGCGCCGCAAGTGGTGGATTGTCGTCCCTGCCCTGGTGTGTGGCTACGCTGCACTGATCGTGTCGTCGCAGCTGGTGAATCAGTACCAGTCGGAAATGGTGCTTCAAGTCGTCCCGCAGCGCATCCCCGACAAGTTCGTCACGCCGACGGTGACGATGAAGACCGAGGACCGCATAAACGCGCTGCATCAGCAGGTGACAAGCCGCACCGAGCTGGAGCGACTGATCACGGAGATGAACCTGTATCCAGCCGAGCGACAGCGAATGCCGATGCAGGACGTGGTCGATCGCATGCGCGCCAAAATCGTCGTCGAAACCGTGAAGTCGCAGCAGGACAGTCGCGATACCGAAGCATTTTACGTGCGCTTCACGTACACCGATGCTGATATCGCCACGCGCGTGACCGACCGCATCGGCGCGCTGTTCATCGACGTAAACGCGCGCGACCGCGGGGCGCTGGCCGAGGCTACCAACGTGTTCCTCGAGACGCAGCTGGAACAAGCGCGTCAACGCCTGGAGGCGCAAGAGCGCAAGGTGAAAGAGTTCCGTGAACGAAATGCGGGCCGTCTGCCGACACAGGTCGAATCCAACATGCAGGCGATCCAGAACGTGCAGCTGCAGCTGCAGGCGCAGGTGGAATCGATTTCCCGCGATCGCGATCGCAAGATGCTGCTCGAGCGGCTGTATCAGGACGCCCAGAAAGAGCCGACCGTCGCCGCACCGCCGACGGCGGCAACGAATCCCACTGACATCGTCGCCAATGGCGGCGGCAGCCCGGAACAACAGTTGGCCGCCGCAAAGGATGCCCTGTCTCGACTCGAGCTGCGGTACAGGCCCGATCACCCGGAGATCCCGCGCATGAAACGACGGATCGCCGAGCTCGAGAAGCAGGTTGCCGAGGAGCGCGCGGCACGCGCCGCAGGGGCGTCTAACACCCTGGCCACGGTCAGCGAGGCCGAACAGGCGCGCCGAAAGCGTTTGCAGGAGATGGAGGCTGAGATCGAGAGCCTCACGCGTCAGATCCAGTACAAGGACGACGCGCAACAGCGGTTCCAGGCGACCGTACGCGACTATCAGTCGCGCATCGAGCAAACGCCGGGCGTCGAATCCGAGTCGCTCGCGATCACGCGCGACTACGCCACGCTCCAGGAGGCCTACAAGGGGCTGCTCGAGAAGAGCGAGCAGTCGCGTGTGGCCGCCGAGCTCGAGCGACGGCAGATCAGCGAACAGTTCCGCGTCCTCGATCCGGCGCGACCGCCCCTGCGACCGACAGGGATGCGCCGACTGCAGCTCAACGCGCTGGGGTTGGCGTTTGGCTTCTTCATCGGCCTTCTGTCGGCGGCTTTCGTGGAGCTGAAAGATACGACCATCCACCGCGTGAACGACGTGGCGGACGTGTTTCAGCTGCCGGTGATCGCCGCGGTGCCCGCGATCGTCGACGCGTCTCACCTCAGGAACGTGAAACGACGCCGGTGGCTCACGCTCTCGGCAACGACCATCGTAGTGCTCGCAGGGGGCTACGGCTTCTGGGCCCTTCAACTTTGGAAGCATCTGACATAGAGGTTTATGGGACGCATCGGCGAAGCACTCCGGCGCTCGGGTGCGGGGAGACCCCGCAACGCACCCTCGTCCTCTCCGCAGGATCAGGAACGCACGTTTGCGTCTCCGTGGACCTTCGGCGAGCAGGAGCGGCCCTCGAAGAGGCCCGAGCCCGCGAGCGAACGGGTCAGGACGCCCGAGCCGGCGCCCGCGTTCGACAAGGCGACTCCGCAACGGCCGATCACACGGCAGACCGTGACCGATCGCTTTCGCTCGGAATGGAAGATGCGACTGTCAGTCGGACAGGACGCGGATCCACGCCTTAGCGAGCAATTCCGTCGTCTGGCCGCGACGCTGATTCACGGCCAACGCACCAACCAGCTCAAGTCGCTGCTCATCACCAGCGCCGTGCCCGAGGAAGGCAAGACGCTGACGTCGGTGAATCTGGCGTTGATTCTCAGTGAATCGTACCGCCGGCGCGTCCTGCTCATCGATGCCGACTTGCGCCGGCCCGCGATCAGCGGCCTTGCCAACCTCGATATCGCGGACGGATTGAGCGAATCATTGAACGCGAGCGACGAGCGGAAAGTGTCGCTGATTCAGTTGTCAGAGACGTTGAGCCTGCTGCCCGCAGGACGAGCCCAGAAGGATCCGCTGAGCGCCATTTCATCGCCGCGAATGAACCGGCTGGTCGAGGAAGCCGCAGCGGAATTCGATTGGGTCATCGTCGACACACCTCCGCTCTCGGCTGCGGCCGATGCCGGTCTGCTCGCCCAACTCGTCGACGGAGTACTCATGGTGATTCGCGCCGATCGAACGCCGCAAAACCTGATCGACCACGCGATCACCGCGATCGGTCGAGAGCGGATTCTCGGCGTCATCCTGAACGGCGTTGAAGGCACGGAGACGACGCCGTACAGCGGCTACTACGGCTACGGCGCCACTGCTGACACGGGAGCCACGACCGAATGACCACAGCGGTTTCGAACTCGGAACAACTGCGAACACATGCCGCGGGCCACGTGCCCGCCGTCGGGACCCGAGCACCACAACTGCACGATTACCTGATCGAGTCGGCGCGCCGCCTGCCCGACAAGATTGCGCTGGTATCTCAGGACCGGCGGCTCACCTATGCCGAGCTCGACGCGCAATCCAATGCGCTGGCCAATGCGCTCGAGGCGCGCGGCGTGGTCCGCGGCGATCGCGTGGTGGTCTTCGCCGATAACACGGTCGAGGCGGTGATTGCGTTCTGGGGTGTGCTGAAGGCCAACGCCGTCGTATCGATGGTAAATCCACAGACCAAGGAGGACAAGCTTGCGTACCTCCTGAACGATTGTCGCGCTCGCGCGATCATCAGCGATGCGCACTTGGCGCCAACGCTGGTGCCGGCGGTTGCCAAAGCGCGTCATCTCGTCGCCGCGATCGTGAGCGGCAAGATGGATCTCGCCTCGCTCGCGGGCGTCGAGCACGTATCGGAGTGGGGACAGGCGCTCAACGCGCAGAGCGGCAGCCATCCGCCGCAGCGGCGCGGCATCGATATCGATTTGGCCTCGATCATCTACACCTCCGGCAGCACGGGCGACCCCAAGGGTGTGATGCTGACCCACCGCAACATGCTGACGGCGGCGACATCGATCACGACGTACCTCGGGAACGTCGAGGACGACATCATCCTGGGGGTGCTGCCGCTGTCGTTCGATTACGGCCTTTATCAGCTGATCATGACGTTCCGCATGGGAGCGCGGCTGGTGCTCGAACGATCGTTCACGTATCCAGCGGAAGTGCTCAATCGCGTCGTCAGCGAGCGGGTCACCGGATTCCCAGGCGTGCCGACGATCTTCGCAATCCTCGGAGGATTGCGAAACATCCACCAGTACGACTTCTCGAACATCCGCTACGTCACCAACACGGCTGCGGCGCTGTCCACGAAGCACATCGACATGCTCCGCGAGGTGTTCTCGAAGGCCAGAGTGTTTTCGATGTACGGACTCACCGAGTGCAAGCGGTGCACGTATCTGCCGCCCGAAGACATCGATCGCAAACCACTGAGCGTCGGCATCGCGATTCCCAACACCGAGCTGTGGATCGTCAACGAAGCCAACGAGAAGGTTGGACCAGGAGAGGTGGGGCAGCTCGTCATCCGTGGTGCCACCGTCATGCGCGGTTACTGGGAGAAACCCGAGGAGACCGCCAAGAAGCTGCGACCTGGTCCACTGCCCGGCGAGTACGTGTTGTACACGGGCGACTACTGCAAGCTCGATGAAGACGGTTATCTCTACTTCGTCGGACGGATGGACGACATCATCAAGTCCCGAGGCGAGAAGGTCGCGCCGAAAGAAGTGGAGAGCGTCATCGTCAATATCCAGGGTGTGAAGGAAGTGGCCGTGATCGGCGTCCCTGACGCGATTCTTGGACAGGCGGTGAAAGCGATCGTCGTTCTCGAGGAAGGAACGACGATCGGTGAGCGTGACATCCTCGCCGAATGCCAGAAGCGACTCGAGAACTTCATGGTGCCGAAGTTCATCGAGATCACCTCGGAACTGCCGAAGACGACGACGGGAAAAATCAAGAAGACGGGACTCTCGTGATCAATGCGAC
>Ga0075434_100002671_pt1 | contig 15750 bp, 12 predicted proteins | sample RhiMethybrSRZTD3_FD_75298 | JGI IMG/M metagenome (GOLD analysis project Ga0075434, IMG submission 75298) | Populus rhizosphere microbial communities from Tennessee, USA - Rhizosphere MetaG P. TD hybrid SRZTD3 | ecosystem: Host-associated > Plants > Roots > Rhizosphere > Soil | place: USA... | reverse complement strand
TTTTGGCCACGATGCGGGCAAGTCGCCGCGCCCAGGCGCCCTGTCCGGCGGCATCGCGGATCAAATCCTGGCGGATCTCGATAATAGCATTGGCAAGGCCGCGCTGGGTACCGTGCTGCCACAAACAATCGCCTTCGAGCTGCCCTGAATAGGGTTCATTGTCGCCGACAATGAGGTCGCCCTCGGCGTAGAAACTCTCCAGCAGCGGCTTGGCCAAGCGCGTATCTTTGTCCCAGAGGATGCCGACGTGCCAAGGTCGGGGGATCGTCTTCCAGCTCTCGGTGAAGGAGTGAATGGACAACAGCGCCGGTGCCACGCCCGCGGCCAGACACTGGTCGATCACGCGGCCGATGGCCTGGTGATAGGGGCGATAGTAAAGCGCGATGCGTTGCGCCCGGTCCGCGGCGCCGACGCGGCGGTTGCCGGGGATTACGGCGCCATCCGATAAGCGCATGATCAGCGTCGGATCGTCCTCGCCGCGATTGGGATCGATCAGCAATCGCGAGTAGCGCGTCATGACGGCGGGTACGCCGAGCGCGGCGGCCAGCGCCCGCGTCACCGGAGCCGCGCCGATGTCGTAGCCAATGTGCCGCCCAAGCTGTTGGGCCGGCAGACCGAGGGTGCCGAACTGGGGCGGCAAGGCATTGCCGGCGTGATCGCACAGCACGATCACACCGGTATCGGCGCGTCCAGCGAGCACGCAATAGGCGTCCGCCTCCTCGGCGCTGACGCCGGGTGTTTCGGTTCCCTTGTCGACCATCCCGCAACTATAGACAGCGCGCCGGCGGCTGGCCAGCCCGCCAAGGCCGCGCCCGGCGCAGCCCAGCTTGACGGTCGCGCCGGGGCTTGCGCAAATGCTGCCATACGAAAGCGAGCAGGGATGCCGGCAGCCGAAGAGGGTCAGGTGCGCGAGACGCTGTTGGCGCTCTATGAAGCCGCCATTGCGGCCGCGCACCCCGAGCGCTGCCTGCCGCCGCATCTGCCGAGCGTACCCGCAACGGGCCGGCTGATCGTCGTCGGCGCCGGCAAGGCCGCCGCCGCCATGGCACTGGTCGCGGAGACCCACTATCGCCGGCTCGGCAGTCTCGACCGGGTCCGCGGCTTTACCACGGCGCCCTACGACACGGTGCGCGCGCTGCCGGTGGCGCCCGAGGTGATCGAGGTCGTCCCGGCGCGCCATCCCACGCCCGATCACAACAGCGTCGCGGCGGCGGAAAGGGCGCTGAGCACGGTGGCCACGGCCCGCGAGCGTGACCTCGTCGTGGTGCTTTTGTCGGGCGGCGCCTCGGCGCTGTGGGCGGCGCCGGTCGCAGGTCTCGATCTTGCCGCCAAAACCGCCCTGACGCGCGGCCTCCTCAAATCCGGCGCCGACATCCACGAGATGAACACGGTCCGGCGCCATATTTCGCGGATCAAGGGCGGCCGCCTGCGCAAGGCGACGCCCGCCCCCATGCTGACGCTGGCGATTTCCGACGTGCCCGGTGACGACCCCGCGACCATCGGTTCCGGCCCCACCGTGGCAGACCCCAGCACGCTCGCCGATGCCCGTTGCGTATTGCTGCGTCGACAGCCCACCATGGCGGCGCTCGGGATCTCGATCCCGGCCTCGGTGGAGCGCGCGCTTGCGACCCGCGCCAACGAAACTCAGAAGCCGGAGGATCCAGCCTTCGGAAGCGCCGAGTACCGTATTATTGCGACGCCGGCGGCGGCCCTGCAGCAGGCCGCGGACGTGGCCCGCCGGGCGGGCTACGAGGTCCTCTCCCTGGGCGATGCCGTGACCGGGGAAGCCCGCGAGGTGGCCCAGCAGCACGCCGAGCTGGCGCGTGCCGCCAAGGAAGCGGGACGCCGGGTCGCCATCATCAGCGGCGGCGAGCTCAGTGTCACGGTGCTCAACGCCAAGGGGCGTGGCGGACGCTCGCAGGAATATGCCCTGGCGCTCGCCATTGCGCTCGAGGGTCTCCCCGGCGTGGCGGCGCTGGCCGCCGACACCGACGGCATCGACGGCGGCGACGGCAAGGCTAGCGATCCCGCCGGCGCGCTGATCCATGCGGGGACGCTGGCTTTGGCGCGACACCTCGACGCCCACACGTTTCTGGACAACAATGACGCCACCAGCTTCTTTGAGGCCACCGACGGCCTCATCGTGCGTGGGCCGACGCACACCAACGTCAACGACTTCCGCGTCATTCTCGTCGATCCCTAAAACTCGAAGGAAATTATGGCTGTGCGGCGCATAAAGATCGCCTCCAATCGCAGCGGCGGCGGCGCGTTAGCCTTGGCCACAACTTTGCTCATTGCGAGTTCCCTGGCCGCGCACGCCGACCTCAAGCTGTGCAACACCACCTCGAGCCGCATCGGCGTGGCGATCGGCTATCAGGACTCGACGGGCTGGACCACGGAGGGCTGGTGGAATATCGCCGCGCGCACCTGTGAGACGCTCTACCGCGGCACGCTGTCGAGCCGTTTCTACTATGTGCACGCCATCGACTATGACCGCGGCGGCGAATGGGCCGGCAAATCGGCGATGTGCACCCTCGACAAGGTTTTCACCATTCGAGGCGTTCAGGACTGCCCGCAGCGCGGTTTCAAGAGTACGGGTTTTTTCGAGGTAGACACCCAGGAAGCCAAAGATTGGACCATACGCCTAACGGATCCCAGCGAAGGGGGCGCTAAACCCAAATGAGACGCAGCCGGCGCGCCAAAATTGTCGCCACGCTCGGGCCTGCCTCGTACGCACCTGAAATGATCGAGCGTCTGTTCGAGGCAGGTGTGGACGTGTTCCGCATCAACATGAGCCACTCCTCCTTCGATACGGTGAAGAAGCTGCACGCCGCCGTGCGGGCCGCGGAAGCGCATTTCGAGCGTCCGATCGGGATTCTCGCCGACCTGCAGGGGCCAAAATTCCGGATCGGCGAGATCGAAGGCGGCAGTGCAATGCTGCCCGAAGGCGCGACCTTCCGCTTCGATGCAGCGCAGACCGGCGGCGGCACCGAGCGCGTATTCCTACCCCATCCGCAGATCTTCGAGGCGATCGAGCCGGGTCACACGCTGCTGCTCGATGATGGCAAGATCCGCATGTGCGTGATCGACAAAAGCTCCTCGGCGATCGCGGCCACCGTCGTCGTCGGCGGCATTCTTTCCAGCCGCAAGGGCATCAGTCTGCCCGATACCGTGCTGCCGATCGGGCCGCTTACCGAGAAGGACAAGGCCGATCTCGATTACGCCTTGCGCCTGGGGGTCGATTGGGTCGCGCTGTCCTTCGTGCAGCGGGGCGAGGACGTCAAGCTGGCGCGTCAGCTCGTGGGTCAGGCCGCTGCGCTGATGTCCAAAATCGAAAAGCCGGCCGCTATCAACGATCTCGACAGCATCATCGCGCACTCCGACGGGCTGATGGTGGCGCGCGGCGACCTGGGTGTGGAAATGCCGGTGGAGCGCGTTCCCGGCCTGCAGAAGCAGATCGTCAGCAAGGCGCGCGCCGCCGGCAAGCCGGTGGTGGTGGCCACCCAGATGCTGGAAAGCATGATTGCCTCGCCCGTGCCCACGCGGGCCGAAGTCTCCGACGTGGCCACTGCGGTTTTCGATGGGGCCGATGCCATCATGCTGTCCGCCGAATCGGCGGTCGGCAAGTATCCCATCGACGCCATCCGCACCATGGATCGGATCGCCATCCAGGTCGAAAGCGATCCCAGCTATGGGGCCATCGTGCATGCCACGCGCACGCCGCCGCAGCCGACGGCCGCCGATGCCATCGCCGCCGCGGCCCACACCGTCGCCGATACGCTGCAGCTCGCCGGCATCATTTGTTATACCGCGACGGGATCCACCGCCCTCAGGGTTGCGCGCGAGCGCCCCGGGCTTTCCGTGATCGGACTGTCCCCCGTGGTGGCGACCGGACGCAAGCTGGCGCTGGTATGGGGCGTGCATTGCGTGCTGACGAGCGACCCGGAGAATCAGGCAGCAATGGTCCGCAAGGCCTGCCGCATCGCCTTCGACGAAGGCTTCGCCAGGGCTGGCGAGGGCGTCATCATCGTCGCCGGTGTCCCCTTGGGCTCGCCCGGCACCACCAATATGGTGCGCATCGCCTACCTTGACGACAAGGGCAATCCGGTCGCGGAGGGCTCCTAACATCAGGCCAGGGCACGGCACGGCGTTGCTACTTGCCGAGCAGAACATCCTTGGCTTCATTGATCTGCGCCGCGAGCCAGGTCGAGCCGCCGCGATCGGGGTGCAGCCTCAGCATCAGTTCGCGGTGTGCGCGGCGAACGTCCTCGTCACTGGCATCGGCGGGGAGACCCAGAATGTCGAGAGCCTCCTCGCGGCCCATCTTGCCGGCTGGCCGCGACGCCGGCTCACCCTCCTGGCGGGCCATGTCCTCGCGCCAGTTCGGGTGCGCCCGGTCGAGATAAGCCTCCAGGATCCGGGCCGATTGCGGATCAGCGAATCGGCAGTCGCGCCACAGCTGCGCCAAGTCAATGGGCGAGAGCTCGTCCAACGTGCGCCCGGCAAAGGCACCCTTGAGCACGCGTCCGCGCATTTCGCCGGTGTCGTGGTCGAGCTCGACCTCCAAATGCTCCGTGGCAACACGCGACGTCTGGCCCGGCGAGCGCTGGGCGCCGCCGGCGCTGCCCCAGGGCGCGGCGCCTTGACCCCACAGCAGCCAGGAGCCCAGGGCGGCGAGCGATAGGGCGTAGCCGACAAGGCCGCGCAGCACCAGGAAGCCGGCACCCACCAGCGCGGCGATGCCGGCACCCATGCGCAGCTGTCCCACCAGCACGTGGGGGTTGGCCGTGCTGAAGCCGCGCAGCACCAGCAACGACAACAGGAGCGCCGCAAGACCCAAGATGAAGAATTGCATGGGGACGCTCGAGGCCTCTCACGACTTGAGCTGCTGCAACAGGCGCGTCGCGGCAACGTCCTTGCGCGCTTCGAGCGCCTTGCGTCCGCCCGTGGCATAGACGGCGACCGCCGCCAACAGCGCTTTCAGCTGCGCCGCGGAGCCCGCATCGAAACGGCAGAAGGCCCCCTTGGTCAGGCGCGCGATCTCGCGAAAAGCCTGTTCGGCGCGCGCATCGGTGCCTTCCTGGAACAAAAACACTGGGACTTTGCGCAAGGCCAAGTCACCGGCGCGTCCGCACAGATCGTCGACATCCTCTTCCATGCAGTCGCCGACGTAGATGAGGGCATCGACAGCTCGCGTTGCCGCCTCCTTCTGGGCATGGCTCAAGACTTTGCGGATTTGCGTATAGCCGCCGGCGCAGGCAACGCGTGTCATCAGGCTCGCCAGGGCATCGGGGTCCGAGACCCATTTGGATGCGCGGCATTCCCCCGCGCCACGGAAATAGACGAGCTGCACATCGAGGCCGCCGATGGCGGCCACCGCATGAAACATATCGGCCTGCAGGGCCAGCGCCATGTCCCAGGTCGGCTGGCGGCTCATGGTGGCGTCCATGGCGAAGATCAGGCGCCCGCCGCGGCTGGCTTTGCCGGGTGCCACCTGCTGCAGGCGGCGCACGAACTCCGAAACATCGGCGTTCGATGATACCTGGGGGCTGCGTGAAGGGCTCTCAGCCGGCAGCTGCCCCGCCTCCCCTGGGGATTTTGGCTGCGCCGCCTGCGCCGCAGCGGACGTCTTGTCCTTGCCACTGATCGCCATGGGGATCGGGCTCCAAACGGCTAATCAAACGCTTCCTGCCGTAAACATGGCCCCTGTGCCCGCGCGCGGCAATGCGGGGAGTGGTCCATTCAGTCTCTCTTTATAGCCCGGGTTAATCTGGCTCACCATGCCGCGCCTGGTTCGCTGCGGCCGGTGGCAACAATTGCTTCTGCCCCCAAAGCCGACGCGGCCGCGCAGCCTCGGCGCCGGGCCGGCAGGCTAGCCGGGTTCGGGACCCAGCAATCCGACGTTGCCGCCGGTGGCGGTAAGGTCGGTGCTTACCACGCGCTCGGTGGCGAAGCGCGTCAGCGTATTGGGGCCGCCGGCCTTGGGGCCGGTACCCGACAAGCCCTCGCCGCCGAATGGTTGCACGCCCACGACCGCGCCGATCTGGTTGCGGTTAATATAAACGTTGCCAACCCGTGCCCGCTCGACGACGAACTCGGCGACGGAGGCGATCCGGCTGTGTACGCCGAGGGTGAGGCCATAGCCCAAGCGGTTGATGCTTTCGACCACCTTGTCGAGGTGGCCGCCGGCGAACGTGACGACGTGCAGGATCGGACCGAAGACCTCCTCCTGCAAGAGGTCGGCATCGTCCAGGGCATAGACGGCTGGGGTAACATAGCTGCCATCGCGGCAGTCATCGGGCAGAGCCAGATCGATGAGCTGGCGCGCTGCCCTTTGCATGCGCAGCTTATGGGCTTCCAGCCGGGCCACCGCGTCGTCGTCGATCACCGGTCCGATGTCGGTGGCAAAATGCAGGGGATCGCCGATATCGAGCGCTTCGACTGCGCCCACCAGCATGTCGATCATGGACTTTGCCACGTCATCCTGGACGAAGAACAGGCGCGCGGCCGAGCAGCGCTGCCCGGCCGAATCGAAGGCAGAGCGCACGAGGTCGCGCACCACTTGCTCGGGGAGCGCGCTGGAGTCCGCGATCATGGCGTTGATCCCACCCGTCTCGGCGATGAAGGGCAGCATGGCGCCGCGGCGCGCGGCAAGTGCCGTCTGGATCGCCCAGCCGGTGGCGTTGGAGCCGGTGAAGGCGACGCCCGCCACGCGCGGATCCTTGACCAGGGCCGCGCCGATCTCACCACCTCCCGGCAGCAGAGCGAGCACCTGGGGCGGCACGCCCGCCTCGTGCAGAATGCGGGTGGCAAGGAAGGCAGCAATCGGCGTCTGCTCGGCGGGCTTGGCAAGCACGGGATTGCCCGCCGCCAGCGCGGCCGCCACCTGTCCAGTAAAAATTGCGAGCGGAAAGTTCCAGGGACTGATGCAGGCGAACGGGCCGCGACCTCGCAGCCGCAAGAGATCGCTTTCCCCCGTCACCCCTTTGAGGACGACGGGAGCCGTGAACAGGCGTCGCGCCTCGCTCGCGTAGTAGCGCAGAAAATCGATGGCCTCGCGCACGTCCCCCAAGGCGTTTTCGAGGGTTTTGCCGGCCTCGCGCACCACGATCGCCATCAGCTGCGCGGAATTGCCCTCGAACAGATCGGCGGCGCGCTCCAGAATGTCGGCGCGGGCGGCCCCACCCAGAAGATCCCAATCGGTCGCCGCCCGATCGGCGCCGGCGATGGCGGCATCGATCGTTCTGAGATCCGCGGTCTCCACCGTGCCGATGCGCTGGCGCCGGTCGTGCGGACACAAGACGAGCTCAGCTGGCCTGGTGCTCGCCGCCTCGCCGCCCACGATCGGAGTTGCCGCATAGGGCAGCGTCAGGGCGCCCTCGATCTCGCGGTAGAGGCCGGCACGTTGTGTCGGCTCGTAGAGCGCGATGCCCCGGCTGTTGCGGCGCGCCGGTGCGAAAATCTCCGGCGGTCGCGGCAGGAGCACGACGCGGCGATCACGTTCCTTTTCGGCCACCTCGACCGGATCGGCGATGATGTCGTCCACGGGCAGTGCGTCGTCGGCGAGCCGGTTGACGAAGGAGGTATTGGCGCCGTTCTCCAACAGCCGACGCACGAGATAGGGAACGAGATCGGCGTGCGCGCCGACCGGAGCATAGATGCGGCAGGTGAGGCCACGCGTCTCGCGACCGAGGAGGTCCTCGTAAAGCGCTTCCCCCATGCCGTGCAGACGCTGAAACTCAAATGGCCGGTCGCCGGCGGCGACCGAGACGCTGGCGATCGACTGCGCATTGTGCGTGGCAAACTGCGGGAAAAACGCGGTCTCATCCGCCAGCATCAGCCGCATGCAGGCGAGGTAGGAGACGTCGGTGGCAAGCTTGCGCGTGAACACCGGATAGTCCGGCAGCCCCCGCTCCTGCGCCCATTTGATTTCGCTGTCCCAATAGGCCCCCTTGACCAGACGCACGGGAATGCGCTTGCGTCCCTGGTCGGCGAGACGCCGCAGCCAGCGCAACACGGGAATGGCACGCTTGCCGTAGGCCTGCACGGCGATGCCGAGCCCCGGCCAGCCCTCGAGCGCGGGATGCCTGAAGGCCGCGGCGAACTGGTCGAGCGTCAGGTCGAGCCGATCCTGTTCCTCCGCATCGATGGTGAGGGTGAGGTCGTGGCGGCGGGCAGCCCGCGCCAGCTCGACCAGACGCGGCGACAATTCGCGGCCGAGCCGATCCTCCTTGCCCGGCTCGAAGCGCGCATGAATGGCCGACAGCTTTACCGAGAGGCCGGGGCGCGCGAACAGCGCAGCGCCGTGGCGTGAGCTCGCGCCCGCAGCCTTGCCGATGGCCTCGATGGCGCTGATGTAGCGATCGAAGTAACGCGTGGCGTCATCCGCCGTGCGCGCGCGCTCGCCCAGCATGTCATAGGAAAAGCGGTAGCCCCTGGCCTCCAAGCCGGCGGCGCGCGCCAGCGCCTCCTTGATCGTGCGCCCAAGCACGAAATTGTCGGCCAGGATGCGCATGGCCTGCCGTACTGCCTGGCGAATGAGCGGCTCACCGGAACGCGCCAGCAGGCGCTTCAAGATGCCCGCCGGACCCGAACTCTTGTCCTCGCCCAGCTTGACGACGCTGCCGGTCAGCATCAGCCCGAACGTGGAGGCGTTTACGAACAGGCTGTCGGAGGCGCCAAGATGCTTGTCCCAGCGACCGCTGCCGATCTTTTCCGCAATCAGCGCGTCGGCCGTGTCCTTGTCGGGGATCCGCAGCAGCGCCTCGGCCAGGCACATCAAGATGACGCCTTCCTCCGAGGTCAGGCCGTACTCGTGCATGAAGGCGTCGAGGCCACCGTGGCGGTGCCGGCTGGCCCGGGCCGAGCGCACCAGCCGGCCCGCGAGGTCGGCGATCCTGCGCCGCTCGTCGGCCGTGAAGATGCTGCGCTCGACCAGCCCGCTCACCAGCCGTTTCTCATCCAGCAAGTGATAGGCGGCGATTTCCTCGCGGCCGGGTTCGAGGGCAGGCCTTTCCTCGGCGACGGGCGTCTTGGCGGCAGGGCGCATCTTCTTCTCCATGCGCTTAATTCCGAGCTTCCCGCGAATCTCGATGGCTGGCGGCAGTCTAGCAGACCGGGCGCCACGCAGGCGCCAAGCGCGCCGGCTAGCCGGCGGGCAGCGCCGGCAGATATCCGCGCCGGGTCAAGCGCTGGAAGCGCCACAACAACAGGCCGGCGTAGACAATCAGCCCGCTGGACAGGCCGATCCAGACGCCGACGGCTCCCCACTCGAGCCGGAATGCCAGCCACAAGCCGCCGGTGAACGCGACACCCCAGAAGCTGAAGGCGGCGAACAATAGCGGCACCCGCGTATCATTGAGGCCGCGCAAGGCACCGGCCGCGACCGTCTGGGTGCCATCGGCGATGAAAAAGGTCGCCCCGACCACCAGCAGGGTTGCCGCCAACGCGACCGTGGAGGCCGCATCCGGGGCGTCGGCTCCCAAAAACAGCAAGGGGATGTAGGAGCGGCCCAGGGCGACCAGGAGGGTCATCAGCGTCATAAAGAGGGCGCCCAGGGCGATGGCGGCAAACCCCGCGCGCCGGGTCGCGCTGGGATCCTTCCGCCCCACCGCCTGGCCGACGCGAACGGTGGCGGCAAGGGCAACGCCGAACGGGACCATGAACATGACGGCGGCCGTCTGCAGGGCAATCTGGTGCGCCGCCAGCGCCGTCGTACCAAGCGTGCCCATAACCAGGGCGGCGGCGGCAAAGACGCCAAACTCGAGCAAAAACGCGCCCGAGATCGGCGCGCCGACGGCGATCAAGCGGCCCATCAGCTGCCAATCCGGGCGCCAGAAGCGGCCGAGCACGTGATACTTCTTGAAGGGGGCGCGGCAGGTGACGATCCACAGGGCTGCCGCACACATGCCGATGGAGACGAGCGTGGTGGCAATCCCGGCGCCCAACAGCTCGAGGCGCGGCAACCCCATTGCCCCGTAGATCAGGGCGTAGGCGAGTAGCCCGTTGGCGGGAATGGCAGTGAGCGTGATCCACAAGGCGGGCTCGGGTCGGCTGACCGCGCTCATGAAGTTGCGCAGCGCCTGAAACACGTAAGAGGGGATCAGACACCAGGCGAGCCCCGCCGAATAGCGCGCCGCCAAGGCGGCCGCCTCCGCGGGTTGGCCGACGGCGATCAGCAGCGTCTCGCTCCAGAATTGCAGAACGGTCAAGGGCACACCCAACAGCAAGGCGGCCCACAGCCCCACGCGCAAGGCGCGGCGCACCAGGCGCGGCTGGCGGGCACCGAAGGCCTGGGCCGCCAGCGGCGCCACCGCCTGCATGAAGCCCATGCCCAGCGTAAACCCGACGAACAGGACGGTATGGGCCAGCGCCGCCGCCGCCACCACCTTGTCGCCCAGGCGGCCGAGCAGCATGAGATCGGTGGTCATCATGCTGACCTGGCCGAGCTGGGTCAGCGCCATCGGCGCCGCCAGGCGGACGGTGTCGATCATTTCGGCGCGCCAAATAGCCCGCTCCGCCGACGCCCCGGCGCGGGCGGCTGCCACCTTCTCGAATGCTGTCATGGCGCGCACCATAGGGTGCTTTGCGCAAAAGGAAAGGATGCGCCCGGCGCGCTGCCGGCGAGCCCCCCGGCCACGCCGGGCGACGGCTTGCCAAAGCCGCCCTTCCCATGCAACTGAGGCGCCGCCCTGCGCTTGCCAGGAGATTCGCGCCGGGGTCTCGCGGGTTTGTGTGTGGCATTGCCAAAGCAGTCCAACTCCAGCATTACGGGCGCAAACAGCCATGCCAGCCTTTCGTCTCGGGGCCTTGCGCGACCTATTCGGCAAATCCGATAACAAGCGCGTGAAGCAGGCGGAAAGCCCGCCGCCGTCACAGGGAAGCCTGGAGCTGGTTGCAAGCCGTCCGATCACCGTTCCGCCGCCAGAAACGCAAGAGGTAGAAGCAAAGCCCGTGGCCCGTGCCGTCCGCAAAGCTGCCGAACCCGCCAACAGCTACACCGCCGCCGACATCGAGGTGCTTGAGGGGCTCGAGCCCGTGCGCCGGCGCCCGGGGATGTACATCGGCGGCACCGACGAGAAGGCTCTGCATCACCTGTTCGCCGAGGTGATCGACAACGCCATGGATGAGGCGGTGGCGGGGCACGCCACCTGGATCGAGGTGCGCCTGGAGGCGGACGGCTTCCTGTGCGTGACCGACAATGGCCGCGGCATCCCGGTCGATGCGCATCCGAAATTCAAGTCGAAGTCCGCGCTCGAGGTCATCATGACCACGCTGCACTCGGGCGGCAAGTTCGACAGCAAGGTCTACAACACCAGCGGCGGCCTGCATGGTGTCGGCGTCTCGGTCGTGAATGCGCTCTCCGAACGGCTGGAGGTGGAGGTTGCCCGCGGCCAACAGCTTTACGCCATGTCGTTCAGTCGCGGCATGCCCCAGGGCAAGCTCAAGAACCTCGGCGCGATCAAGAACCGCCGTGGCACCAAAGTGCGCTTTTTTCCCGACGAGAAGATTTTCGGCAAGGGCGTAGCCTTCAAGCCGCAGCGCCTGTTCCGCATGGCGCGCTCGAAGGCCTATTTGTTCGGCGGCGTCGAGATCCGCTGGTCATGTGCGCCCCAGCTCATCAAGGACGATACGCCGGCCGAGGCGGTGTTCCATTTTCCCGGCGGTCTCAAGGAATATCTGGAAGCGACCATCGAGGGCCAGACGCGGGTGACCAAGGAGGTGTTTGCCGGTCGCATCGAGAAGGAGGGCGGACATGGTTCGGTCGAGTGGGCGGCCTGCTGGGTCGCCGACGAAGACGGCTTCCTGAACTCCTATTGCAACACCATCCCGACCCCGGAGGGCGGCACGCACGAGAACGGCTTGCGCTCGGCATTGGGCAGAGCCTTGCGCGATTTCGGTGAGCGCGTCGGCAACCGCAAGGCGGCGCAGATCACCGCCGATGACGTGCTGGGCACGGCCGCTGTCATGCTTTCCGTATTCATCCGCGAGCCGGAATTTCAAGGGCAAACCAAGGACAAGCTCGCGAGCCAGGAAGCCACGCGTATTGTCGAGAATGCCGTGCGCGATGCCTTCGACCACTGGCTGGCCGACTCCCCCCAGCAGGCGACGAGACTGCTCGAGTGGAGCATCGACCAGGCCGAGGATCGCCTGCGGCGGCGGCGCGAAAAGGAAATCGGTCGCCAGAGCGCAACGCGCAAGCTGCGGCTCCCAGGTAAGCTTGCCGACTGCAGCCTCAACTCCAAACAGGGCACCGAGATCTTCATCGTCGAGGGGGACTCCGCGGGCGGTTCGGCCAAGCAGGCGCGCGATCGCGAGCGGCAGGCCATCCTGCCCCTGCGCGGCAAGATCCTCAACGTCGCCAATGCTTCCTCGCTAAAGCTCTCACAAAATCAACTGCTCTGCGATCTGGTGCAGGCCCTGGGCGTAGGTACCGGCACCAAATATCGCGACGAGGATCTACGCTATGAGCGCGTGATCGTCATGACGGACGCCGACGTGGATGGCGCTCACATCGCCTCCTTGTTGATCACCTTTTTCTATCAGGAGATGCCCGAGCTGATCGAGCAGGGCCACCTCTACCTGGCATTGCCGCCACTCTATAAGCTGAGCCACGGGCCCAAGTCGGTCTATGCCCGCAACGAGCGGCACAAGGAGGAATTGATCAAGCGGGAGTTTGCCGCCAACGCCAAAGTCGAGATCAGCCGTTTCAAGGGGCTGGGTGAGATGAACGCGGCCCAGCTCAAGGAGACGACGATGGATCCCGCCAAGCGCACGCTGCTTCGGATCGAAATTGCCGACGACAAGGAGGTGGTCAGCGACGCGGTAAATGCCTTGATGGGCTCCAAACCCGAGGCGCGGTTTCGTTTCATTCAGGAGCGGGCCGCCTTCGCTCGCGATCTCGACATCTAGGTCCGTGCATCGCCTGCGCTTCGCCATGCGGCCCTGCGCGCCTAGGCCCGCCAGGTGGCACCGGGTCCAGGGCACGGGCCGGCGTGAGCAGCAAGCCTGCGGGCGCTGTGCGAGCCTGCGGGCCATTTCGTGGTTCCACCGCCAAGCGCCTGGCCGGGGCGGTGCTCGCCACGGTTTCGCACGTGGGAAAGGCGGGGAGAACACGGGTCGACGGATTGCTTGCGTCCTGCGACCATCGTCAAGGCAAACCGACCAGCGAGGCGAGCGCCCCAGCGACACGTGCGGCGCCCTCGTTGCCGGGCTGGGCAGTCCCGGGTGGGGCGGAGCGTGCGATGATGAGCGAAGAAGCGAGCCGCGCGGGTGCCGATGACCGGATCGATGCCACCTTCCGCAACGGCTCCGTCACCGCCGTTGGCATCATCTTGGGCTTCTCGCTGGGTTTCCTTAGTCAGTGGGCGGCTAACCCCATCGCCTGGAGCAGGGTCGATATCGCCGCGGCTGTTCCCATCATTGTGGGGATCATGCTGCAGGGCAAAGCTTTCGCCGACCTGCTTTCAACCGCCTGCCTGCTGACGCGCAATTACGAGCGCGCGCGCAGGACCTTTCTGTTCGGCTTGACCCTCGTCGCCGCCGGGGTTGCGGTGGCGCTGCTGCTCGATGTTCTCGGGCTCGGGCCGCGCACCTTGTCGCCTTGAGCGGTGCGGCGCCGGGGGCTCGGCTGCGCGGCGGGCTCGTTGGCGGTGGGCCGGCCCACGGCGATGGGATCACTTGCGGGAAAAGTTTCGATCAGTGCGGCGTCGAGCCTTTCGTCGAGGTGTTGCGACGCCTCAGCATTGTCTTTGCCGTCGGCGGCATGTGGCTTGCCGGCAAACATGTGCGAAGTTCCAATCTCTGTGAGGCTTTCCCTCTTTAAGATCGGGGCCCCTGCGGGTGTTTCAACCGCCGCGCACGCAAATGTGTGCTGAACGAGCGAAGGGCGCCACACCGTTGGGGTGAAGCGCCCTTGCGCTCGCAAACTCGAGAGGTCTTTCGCTTACTTCGCGGGGACGTGGCGGTGGCGGCGCACTTTGACCGGCTTGGCGGCGGCTGCGCGGTCACCGCACAACCAGCCGAAAGACCACAGACGATGCATGCGCCCGTCGACGTCGCCCCAGAAGCGGTCGCGGCCGACGAAGCCAGCGCTGGCGCCGGACGGGAGGCTGAGAAGCGCTGCCACGAGGGCGAGCGCGGCGAGGCTGAACTTGGATGTCATCGATGTCCCTCCTTGGAGACGAGAAGCCAGGATGTCTAAAAACAGCGAAGAAGCGATTGGACGAGGGTCGCTGCTCCGATATTCCAATCTTCTTAAAGCACAAAGTATTCGCGTTACTAAATACATAAGTGCAGATGATTAATTTCCGCGACATACATTATTAATACTTGTATAGGCTGCCATTTCCCGGCGATGTCGCGGCACCCCTCGCCGTCAGGCTTTGCCAGGGCGACGCCGCCTCAAGCTGGCGCCCATCTGGCGTGACGTTGGCGGGCAGCGTCACAGGCTTGTCGTTGGTCCTGGCGGCCGCGGCGGCCGCCTCCTCGGGCGACGGCGGGCTCGCGTGCCCGTGGACTCCTCGCGAGCGCGGCGGGGATCTCGGCGCGGCCCTTGTGGTGGCCCGTCCGGCGATCATTTCAAGGGAGCGGGGCGATCATCTCGAGGCCAGCGGTGGTCGGCAGCAGCGGCCAGCCCGGACCGCAGGCAAAGCGCCGCGGGACAATCGACCGCTTGCGGCGTGCCCGCCAGCGGCGCGGTCACGCCCCACGGCTCAGGTGTTGAGCCAGATGCGCAACGCCCGATTGACCGCCTCGGGCTGCTCCAAGCTGGACAGGTGGCCACACTCGGGGATGATCTCGAGCCGGGCGCCCGGGATGCCCGCGGCGATCTCCTCGGCCAAGCTCGGCGGCGTCAGGGCGTCTTCGCGGCCAACGAGGACGAGGGTCGGGCAGCTAATGGTGGGCAAGAGGGCCCGGTTGTCCGGTCGCGCCATGATGGCCGTCTGCTGTCGCTTGAAAGCGGCCAGGCCCGTGTCAGCCGCCATTTGCAGCACCGTATCGACCAACGGCTTATCGCGCAGCCGATCGGTGTGGATGAGCAGCGGCAGCAATTCCTGCTGCGCCCTGACCGCTCCCTCTTGCTCGGCAAGCGCGATCAACCGAAGACGCTGCGGACGGCGTTCCGGCGCGTCGGCGCGCGCGCCCGTGTCGAGCAGCGCCAAGCGCGTGACGCGATCGGCGGCCCGGCGGATGATCTCGTAGGCGATGTAACCGCCCATCGACAGGCCGGCCAAGGCGAAGCGCGGCGGTGCCTCAGCCAGGATGGCCTCGGCGATCTCCGGCAGGCTCGCATGGCGCGTGTGATCGGCCACGCCGATGTCGGCGATATCATTCAGTGCACGGACTTGTTCCGTCCACAGCGCCGGCGAGCAGAGTAGGCCCGGGATCAGCAGAAGGTTCGGTTTGGCGGCCATGGTCCTCTCCGGGGCAAGCGCGGCAAGGCGCCCGATGCTTGGCATTGTTTTGCGGCACCTACTAGGGTCTCGGCCAAGACCGCGGCAGCGGGTTGCGGCGCCGCGCCAGCAGCCCTCGCCGGCGGGGCACGCCAGCCGATCGCGCCGCCTCGCCGGTTCGCTGCGTGACCTTTTCAGCGCACGCCCAAGCGGCAACTTTGCCTGGGCAGCCCCCCCGACCGCGCGCGCGCGCCCCGAATTCCCCGGGGCTTGGCCGCTCCCACGGGGCGCAAAACCGCGGCGACGAGGCGATCTGACCCACACAAGCGTGATCCCGATCAGCTTGATTTTTACC
>Ga0075434_100002667_pt1 | contig 15762 bp, 17 predicted proteins | sample RhiMethybrSRZTD3_FD_75298 | JGI IMG/M metagenome (GOLD analysis project Ga0075434, IMG submission 75298) | Populus rhizosphere microbial communities from Tennessee, USA - Rhizosphere MetaG P. TD hybrid SRZTD3 | ecosystem: Host-associated > Plants > Roots > Rhizosphere > Soil | place: USA... | reverse complement strand
GGGGAAGATCCACTGCGCCCGGTGCTCGAGCTCAAGCCCGACCTCGTCCACGCGCTCGAGCTGCTCAATGATCGCCTCGGCTGACGTCCGGGTGGGTGACGTGTCGGGGCTGTTGCTCCGGCCGGACAGCGCACGGCTGCTCTACGTGCTGGCGCACGGCGCTGGCGCCGGGATGCGGCACCCGTTCCTCGAATCGATCGCCCAACGGCTGGCGGAGCGGCGTATCGCGACCCTGCGGTATCAGTTTCCCTACATGGAGCAGCGCGCACGCCGGCCGGATCCGCCCGCCGTGGCCGCCGCGGCGGTACGGGCAGCCGTGGCCGAGGCGGCGCGCGTGGCGCCGGGGCTGCCGCTCGTGGCGGGAGGGAAATCGTTCGGCGGGCGCATGACGTCGACGGCGCAGGCCGAGACGCCGTTGCCCGGCGTTAAAGGGCTCGTGTCTCTAGGCTTTCCGCTACATCCTCCCGGACGACCAGCCGATTCACGCGCGGAGCATTTGGCCCAGGTTGCGATACCCATGTTGTTCTTGCAGGGGGACCGGGACGAATTCGCCGACCTGAAGCTTTTGAAGCCGGTGGTCAAACGCCTCGGCGAGCGGGCGACGCTGCACCTGGTGGAAGGCGGGAATCATTCGTTCAAGGTGCTGAAGCGGTCGGGCAAGACGGAGGCCGACGTGATGGAAGAGCTAGTAGGGGCGATTGCGGATTGGACCAACCTCCTCTAACCTCCCCAACCTCCTCCAACCTCTATTGTTCCGATACGCATGGCGAACCATTGGATCGTAAAGACCGAGCCGTCCACCTACAGTTTCGACGACCTCGCCCGCCAGAAGACGGCCGTCTGGGACGGGGTCAAGAACAATCTGGCCCTGAAGCACCTGCGCCAGATGAAACCTGGGGACCGGGTGCTGGTCTATCACACGGGAGACGAGAAGGCCGTGGTGGGCGTGGCCGAGGTGACATCCGAAGCCTATCCCGACCCCAAGCAGAAGGATCCCAAGCTGGCCGTGGTGGAGCTCCGGGCAGTGGAGAGACTGCCGCGGCCGGTGCCGCTCGCCGAGATTAAGAAGGACCGGGCATTCGCCGACTTGGGCCTCGTACGCATGGGGCGTCTCTCGGTGATGCCGGCATCGGCCGACCAGTTCAAGCGCCTCCTGAAGCTGGGCGGCGCGAAGTAACCCACCAGGGATAATGGAGAACGACTCATGGGCAAAGGCGATATTCGCAGCAGGCGTGGCAAGATCTTCCGCGGGACCTATGGCGTCACTCGCCCCAAGAAAAAGAAGCTGAAGAAGAAAGCCGCCGAGGCGGCGAAGGCGGCGAAGGCGGAAGGGCAGTGAGAGCCCTCTGGCTCGCGGGGATGGTCCTGCTCGGCGCCGCACCGCTCCCGGCGCAGCGGGACGACCGCTGGCAGATGACGCTGAACGACGGAACGATCCTCTGGGAGCTGCATCTCGTCCGGTTCCGGGGCGACACGCTCGTCATGCAGCACGGCGACTCGACATTGCGTTTCCCCATCACTCACGTCGACGAGTTGCGCCTCGTGCGCAAAGCCGAGCGGCGCCAGACCAACGAACCCAACCGGTACGGCGGCGTGCTGGGCGGCGCCGATGACGAGGTCTTCCGGCTCACGCTTTACAACTTGGTCGAGCGTCGGCAAATCCTCGCACAGATTCTCAAGGACCACCCGCCCCCACCGTCCCCGTAGGGCCGGGTGAGCTCCGCTCCGCGCATCCTGCTCGCCGACGCCGACGCGTTCTACGTGGCGGTGGCGCGCCTCGCGGATCCGGACGGCGCGGGCAAGGCCCGGCTGCTCATCGTCGGCGGCTCCGCCGAGCAGCGCGGCGTCGTGACCTCCGCCTCATACGAGGCGCGGGCCCACGGCGTCCATTCGGCGATGCCGATGGCACGCGCGCTGCGCTTGTGTCCCGGCGCGACCGTCGTGCCGGTGCCATGGGAAGCGTGCGTGCAAAAGAGCCGGGAGATCGGCACGGTGCTGCGGCGCTTCACCCCTGTCGTGGAACAGGCTTCGAGCGACGAGTTCTATCTCGATCTGTCCGGCACCGAACTGCTGTACGGCGGAGAGCCGCTCGCCGCGACGGCCCGCCGCATGCGCGACGCCGTGCTCGCTGCAACGTCGCTTTCGCTCTCGATCGGGGGTGGGACGTCGAAGGTCGTGGCGAAGCTCGCCGCCGGCCTCGCCAAGCCGCGCCCCGGTGGCGTGGCGGACGGCGTGCACGTGGTGGCCCCCGGTGCGGAGGCCGACTTCATGCTGCAGTTCACCCTCGCGGACATCCCGCTCATCGGTCCCAAATTCCAGGAGCGCTTGGCTCGGTTTGGGCTCCGCACGGTACGCGATGTCGTGCGGCATGAGCGGGCGACGCTGGTGGGCTGGCTGGGGGAGCGCGAGGGCAGCTGGCTGTACGATCGGGCACGCGGCATCGATCGGGCGCCGGTCGAGGCCAACCGCGAGACCAAGTCGGTGAGCCGCGACGAGACGTTCGCCACCGACCTGGACGACGACGCCGCGCTCGCTGCCAGACTGCTCACCCTCGTCGACCGGGCCAGCGCCGACATCCGGGAGGCGCGCCTCGTCGCCCGCACGGTCTCGGTGAAGCTGCGCGATGCCGACTTCACGACACGCCAGGCGAGCCGCACCCTCCCCGATGCCGTCCAGTCGGACCGGGCGGTGTACGCGGTGGCGCGCGAGCTCCTGGCGCGACTCCGTGCCGCCCGGCGGGTGCCCGCACGCCTGCTGGGGGTCGCCCTGTCGCAGCTCGGCGCGCAGGGCGGTGAGGGTCAGCTATCCCTGCTCGAGGCCGGCGGCAACACGGTGGAGACCGAGCGCGACCGGGTCATCTCCCGGCTGATCGACGAGGTGCGCGAGAAGTTCGGCCCCGACGCGTTGGGACGCGGGGGCGCTCGGTGATGTGGCTTGACGTCGCTCGGGCGGGCTCTCCTATTGGGGTTAGCCCGATGTTTCGATCTCGCGTGCGGCTCACCTGCCTGACGTTCACCCTCGCTCTCGTCGCAGCGGCCGGGTCGGGCGTGGGCGCGATCAAGATCATCGCCGTTTCGCCGGTTGAAATCCCCGACGGTTTGGCCGACCCCCAGCCCGCGCGTGCGCTGTTCGACTCCCTCATCGCGGCAGAGCTGATGCGGGCCGGGTTGACGGTCGTTCCCGCCCACGAAGCCGACGTCATCTGGAAGCGCCTGGTGGACTCCGTGCAGGGCTTCTACTCCGCGCTCACCGGCGAGTTGGTCGAGACGAAGTACCGCGCGGTCATGACCGGTACACCTCGAGAGCTGAGAGACCGCTTCCAGGTGGACGCCTGGCTCCGGCCGGAGGTCGAGCTCCTCTCGGTCGACTTCGAGGGTGGCAAGGCCCGCTGGGACGGGACTTCAGAGGGCATGGGCAGCGGCTCGAGCGGCTCCGCGCCCGCGCTCTCGCTCGTGGTGTCCGTGTTGGACGCGGCCGGCACCGAGATCTACGCCGGCCGCGGCGGGATCCAGGTGGTGCGCAAGGGCTCCAAGGAAGTCTCCCGCGATAAACTCTTCAAAGATTCGAAGCGGAATCTCCAGGCGGTCCATCTCGCGATCGATTCCCTGCTGGCACGCGTCCGGGTGAGCCAGTGAAGATCGCCTGGCTCCTCGCGCTGGGCGCGGCTCTGGCGGCGACACCTCGCCAGGGTGTGAAGACGATCGCTGTTTCCTCCGTGGTTTTGCCCCGCGATTTCCGCACCTTGCCGCGGCCTCGGGCGGCCTTCGATTCCCTCATTGCGGGGCAGCTCCGCGGGGCGGGATTCACGGTCGTGCCGCCGCAGGTCTCAGAGTCCATCTGGCTGCGGGTGCGCGACTCCGTCGGCGGATTTTACGACACGTACACGGGGAAGTTGATCGACGAGAAGTGGGAGGCCGTTCACACCGCCACCCTCCGTGAGCTCAGGACACGTCACCACGTCGACGGGTGGCTGCATCCCTCGATCCGGTTCGTCGGCGCGCCGTTCACGGGCGGCAAGGTCAAGTGGCACGGTGTCGAGCAGACGAGCGGAGCCGCCGGCGGGTTGGGAGGCTTCCTCTTCGGCACCAAGACCGGCTCGGTTCCAGCGCTGTCCCTCGTCACCATGCTTGAGGACACGGCGGGGAAGGAGCTCTACGTCGGGCTGGGCGGCATCGAACTCGCCGCCCGGATTGAGGGCGGTCGCTTTGTCGACATCCCGCGGGCGTCGCTGCTCGGGGACGGCTCGCGCAACGTGAACGCCGTCCACCTCGCGCTCGATTCGCTCCCCGCGCGCCTCGCCGCCAAGCCGGGGCCGTGAGCGGCTACATCGCTCCCAGCGCCGCCGCGGCCTTGTTCACCGCGCCCGGCTTGACCCAGAGCAGGGCTCCATACCGCCCCATCCCGGCACACACCCCGGTCACGGCCGTGACGTTGATCTTCGCCGCACCCAGGCGCGACAGGATGCCGGCGAGCGCCCCCACCCGGTCGTCGCCGTCGATGAGGAAGGCCGTCTTCGGCTTCGACAGCTTGATCTTCGCGCCCTTCGCGGCCGCGGTAAAGACGCTTGCGTCCGACGGGACGAAGTCGATCTGCGCTTTGCGCGCGCTCGGGAAGGCGTGGAAGGCCAGCAAATTCACACCCGCACTCCTCAGGGTCTCGAGCAGACGGGCGCCCTCGCCGGGCTTGTCGGAGATGGTGGTGTAGTAGTAGCTCACCCTGCGGATCGTGTCGGCCATGGCGGTCTCCGGATGTGGTCGTGTCGCTTCACAATGGCCCGCCGTCCGCCCGGCCGCCAGGACTCACCCTATCTCACGTAGAACGCCGTCCGCTGGAGGCGCCCCGCGCGCTCGAACCAGACGGTGACCGCCCCGGCCCCCGCCGTGGCCGCGAACGCCCGGCGCAGGTCGTCGGCGCTGGACACCCGCACCCGATTGATCTGGAGAATCACGTCTCCCGAGCGGAGACCGGTGGCTTCCTCCATTTCATCGGGCAAATCGTAGATCAGCGCGCCGTGGTCGCTCTGAATGCCGCGCTCGGCTCGCACCGCTGCGGTCACCGTCACCACCTTCATGCCGCCCAGCACGGCCACCTTCTCCGCCAGCGTGGTCGGGAAATCGGTGACCGCGAGCCGGGCGCTGCGACCTTCGCCCGCGTGACGGAAGCTCACGGTGAGCGTGTCGTCGGGGCCGGTGTCGAGCATGACCGCCTCCCAATCGAGGAAGGTGCGCAGCCGCCGGCCGCGCGCGCTCACGAGCACGTCGCCCGCCGCGATGCCGGCCCGGCCCGCGGGTCCGCCCGGCGCCACCTGGGTCACCCGCAGACCGCCGGCCCGCTTCCACCCCCGGAGATCCTCGGCACCCGCGACGTCGAGCCCCACCCAGGCGCGCCGCACTTTGCCGAAGCGGCGCAGCTCGTCGGCCACCCGCAGCGCCCGCTCGATCGGGATCGCGAAGCCGATCCCCACCGAGCCGCCCGAGCTCGTGAAGATCGAGCTGTTGACTCCGACAACCTCCCCCTCGGCGTTGGCGAGCGGCCCGCCCGAGTTGCCGGGGTTGATCGGTGCGTCGGTTTGTATCATGCCGACGTAGATCCCCGACTGGCCTTCGGAGGGAAGCAAATTGCGCCCGACGGCGCTCACCACCCCGGCCGTCACAGTGGGCTCCGTGTTACCGAGCAGGTAGGCGAACGGATTGCCCACCGCGACCACCCACTCCCCGATCATCAGGTCCGAGCTCTTGCCGATTGGAGCGGTTGGCAGGCCAGTCGCGTCCAGCTTCAGCACCGCGATGTCGGTGAGCGGGTCCTCGCCTTGGATCTTGGCGGGGAAATCCCGCCCGTCGCGCGTCGTGACGACGATCTGCTCGGCCCCCTGTGTGACGTGCTGGTTCGTAATGACTATCCCGTCCTGCGAGATGATGAAGCCCGAGCCGTAGCCCTCGACCACTTGCTCCGCGCCGCGGGGGGTGAAGAACTGCTCGAACGGGTCCTGCGGCAGGCGCCGCTCGCGCCGCAGCACGTTGACGCTCACCACCGCCGGCGCGAGTCGGCTGGCGGCGGTGACGATGGCGGTCTGGCGGGACCTGCCGAGATTCTGGGCCGCGAGGTGTGGCGTCGCAGCCACAACGGCTACCGAGGCTCCGAGGAGCAGCAGCGATCGTGTCATAGCGGAAATTTTACACGCTTGACGCACGTTGGGCGCGCCGGTAAATCAGCCCGCAAGACCCAACGCGTCTGGCCGGGTTTTCGTATCCCTCCAGGGACCACCTTTAGGAGCTCGTCCGATGTGCCGCATGGCTCTCCGTCAAGCCACCGTCTCCAGCATGCTCCTGTCCGTCGCGCTCGCCCTGCCGGCCCCCTCGCCGGCGCAGGGCCGTCGTCCGGCGAAGCGCCCGACGGATGCGGCTCCGGTCAGCGGCGCCGATTCGCTCAACAATCTCAAGTTCCGTAACCTCGGCCCCTCGGTGGCCGGCGGCCGTGTGGCCGCCGTGGCGGGTGTGCCGGGAGACCGCAATCTCTACTATGTCGGTGCGGCGGCAGGCGGCGTGTGGAAGACGACCGACGGTGGCGATTCGTGGGATGCCGTCTTCAAGGATCAGCCGACGTCGTCGATCGGCGCCGTGGCGCTCGCGCCCTCGAACCCGAACGTCGTGTGGGTGGGCACCGGGGAAGCGAACCCGCGCAATGACGTGGTCGATGGCCGCGGGGTCTTTATGTCACCCGACGCGGGCAAGAGCTGGCAGTTCATGGGCCTGGGCGACGTCGGCCAGGTCTCTCGGATCGTGATCGATCCCGCCAATCCGGACATCGTCTTCGTGGCCGCCCTGGGCCACGTGTGGGCGCCCAATCCCGAGCGCGGCGTGTACCGCACCGCGGACGGCGGCAAGACCTGGCAAAAGGTGCTGTTCGTGAACGACTCGACCGGCGCGGCGGACCTGGTGATGGTACCGGGCAACCCCCGCATGTTGTTCGCCGGGACGTGGCAGTTCGTACGCCGTCCCTGGGAGCTCGTGTCCGGGGGAGCGGGCAGCGGAGTCTATCGCTCCAAGGACGGCGGTTTGACTTGGGAGCGGGTTACGCAGGGCCTGCCGTCGGGGCCGACGGGCAACACGGCGGTCGCCGTCGGGCCGACCAATCCGAGCCACATCTACGCGCTCATCGAGACCGATGAGGGGATGCTGTGGGACTCGAAAGACCAGGGCGACCACTGGACCAAGGTCTCCGATTTCCATGGGCTCTCCACCCGGCCGTTCTACTTCTCGCTGATGCACGTGTCGCCGGTGGACGACCGGAAGCTCTTCTTCTCGTCGTACCTGCTGCTCCGCTCGGACGACGGCGGCAAGACGACGACGCCGATCGACCGCGGCGTGCACGTGGACCATCATGCACTGTGGATCGACCCACAGAACCAGGACCGGATGATCCAGGGGAACGACGGTGGTGTGTACCTCACGGAGAACGGCGCCAAGAGCTGGCGCTTCTTGAACAACCTGCCGATCGGCCAGTTCTACATGGTGGCGGCCGACAACAACACTCCGTACATGCTGTGCGGGGGCCTGCAGGACAACAATGCGTGGTGCGGGCCGTCCAGCAGCGTCGGAGGGGGTGGAGGTGGGGGCGGTGGGGGTGGCGCGGGCGGCGGCGTCAACGCCTCCGAGTGGTTCACGGTGGCGGGCGGCGACGGCGAGTATGCGGTACCGGCGCCGAGCGATTCGTCCATCCTGTACGTCGATTCGCAGAACGGCAACATCAGCCGCGTCGACCTGAAGACCGGACTGAACCGCTCGATCCGGCCCTACCTCTCGGGCGTGAAGGACATGAAGCCCGCAAATCTGCAGTACCGCTTCAACTGGACATCGCCCATCGCCGTATCGCCGCGCGATGCGAATACGGTCTACCTGGGCGGCAACGTCGTCTTCAAGAGCACGGACGGCGGTGACAGCTGGGCCGCGATCAGTCCTGACCTCACGCGGAACGACAAGACGAAGCAGGTGACGAGCGGCGGTCCCATCAATTACGACATCTCCGGCGCCGAGACCTACAACACCATCCTCACGGTCAACCTCGCACCGACCGACTCCAGCGTGATCTGGGTCGGCACGGACGACGGGCTCGTGCAGGTCACCCGGGATGGCGGGAAGACGTGGAGCAACGTGTCCGGCCACTTCCCCGGATTGACGAAGGACGTGGAAGGACGGGTGTACCAGATCGGCGTCTCGCCGTTCGATGCCGGCGCGGCCTACATCGCGATCGACCGCCACCAGCTGGATGACCGGCGACTGTACGTCTACAAGACCGGCGACTACGGCAGGACGTGGACCGACATCGGCAAGGGTCTCCCGCCGGACGTCCCCGGGCGCGTGGTGCGCGAGAACCCGAACGTACGGGGCTTCCTCGTCCTGGGCACCGACGCCGCGCTGTGGTACTCGCGGGACGGCGGCGCGAGCTGGAAGGCGCTCAAGGCCGAGTTCCCCACCGCGCCGGTGTACGATGTGCAGTTCATCAAGCGCTCGCATGATCTGGTGATCGCGACGCACGGCCGCGGGTTGTTCGTGCTCGACAACATGACCGCGTTGGAAGAGCTCACGCCCGAAGTCGTCGCCTCCGATTTCCACGTGTTCTCCACCCGGCCGGCCCAGATCCGCGTGCGCCCGCGGCGCTCGGGGGTCGCCCCGACGCGCTTCACGGCGCCGAACGCGCCTGCCGGCGCGGTGATCGATTACTACCTCAAGGCCGCCCTGGACACCGGCACATCCGGCCCGCCGGGGGAGGGCGAGCGAGGGCGCTCCCGCCGCGGGCGCGTGATCGTCAGCGTCACGGACAGCCGCGGCGATACCGTCGTGGTCGACTCGAGCGGCCCGGGAAAACAGGGGGTGAACCGCTACGTCTGGAACCTGCGGCACGCCGGGCCGACCCGACTCAACTTCGAGAAACCCACGGGGGCCGAGGATGAGGAGAATCCGTTCCGCAATGTCGGCGGCCCGCGCGCGGTCCCCGGGACCTACACCGTCACCGTCACGGCAGGCGGCCGCACGGGGAACAGGACGGTCACCGTGGAGCCCGATCCCGTCCTGGGCGGCGACCCCGCCCGATTCGCGGCCCAGCTCCGCGCCGGGCTGGAATGGCGCAACGCGATGTCGGCGCTGAACGAGATGCTGAATCGGATTACGAGCCTCGAGACGCAGCTGAAGAACACGCAACAGGCGTTGCGGGATAACACCAGCGGCGACACGGCGACGGCCGCACTCGTAGCGCGGCAGGGGCGCGAGCTGGGCCGCAAGCTCAAGGAGCTCAAGGACAGCCTGTACAACTCCGAGGTGCAGCGCGACGCCGGGCAGGACGACATCCACTACCTCAACCGCTTCCAGGACCGGCTGCAGGGGCTGGGCTTCGGCCTCGCCTTCGCCTACGCGCAGCCGCCCAACGAGGTCGTCGCGGCGCGCCTGAAGGAGCTGCGCACCGCGCTGACGGACTACCTCGCGAAGTTCAACGAGCTGCTGCGGACCGACGTCGCCGCGTTCAACAAGACCGCGCAGGAGCGCCAGGTGCCGGTCCTGGTCAGCGGCCAGCCGATCGAGGTGCGAGAAGTGAAAGTCGTTTCGCGCTGACCCAGAGGCCGACGACGAGCACGGCCACCGGAATCACGATCCCGAGCGAGCGGATCATCGCCGCCACGAGACCGACGAAGTTCCGCCATGCCTGCTTGAAGGCTTCTCCGATCACACTCGAGCCGGCCCGCCCGACGACAGGCAGCGGCTCGTGCACGTAGATGGTCAACGTGCTCAGCACCGCGTGGGCACGAAGGTAGCGCAGCCGCCCCTCGTAGCGGTCGATCTCTTCGCGCACCCGCGCCAGCTCCCGCTCCACGTCGAGCACGTCCTTGAGCTTGCCGGTACGGGTGGCGAGTAGCTCGATCAGGCGCGTTTCCAGGCGTCGCGCATTGGTCATGCGGGCGGTGACATCCGTGAACTCCTCGCCCACATCCTCCGCGTTCACATTCACGGATTCGAGTTTTCCGAGGGCCGAGAGACCTCCCAGCCCGTCCTCGAAGCGGTCGGCGGGGATTTTCACCTCGAGCGTCGCCCCGCGGAGCTGGCCGCGCCCGGTCTGCATAGTCGTGTTGGCGACGTATCCGCCCACCCGACTCGCGAGCAGCCGCACCTGAGCCACCGCGTGCTCGAGCGAATCCACTTCGATGCTCGTCTGGCCGATGCGAATAACCATGTTCGACGCGACGTCAAATTTTGGAATATCCGCGACGTTGTCGGACGCCGCCGCAGCTCGCTGTCTCGTCGCGAAGGCGCCTACCACCCCAGGCGCCGGTGCCGGCGCGGCCACTTGGGCGCTGCGCTCGGCGGCGACGGAGTCGTCCCGAGCGTGCTCTGCGTACTCGGGAGACGAAAAGCACCCGGTGATTACCGCGAGCGCGGCGACGACGATGACGATCCGCATGACAGGCTCCCAGGGAGATGGTCCTTGGAGAGACGCTTCGTGCTCTCGGTCTTGCACAGCAGCGTAACCCTCGAACAGAGCGGCTCGTAGGGACCGCGTGACCAAGCGGCGACCGAAGCCCCGACTGGACTCGAGTGCATTCGACGAGTGGGACCGCCTGGCCGAAGGGTCCATGCCGCCCCGGGTCACCCCGCCGCGGCCGTGGCCCTTCGTCGCCCGGACCCTCCAGATCACGGCGCAAATCGTGTTGGTGGTGCTACTGCCCTTTCTCGCCCTCGTAAAGGTGGCCGTGTTCCTGTACGCGTACGGAGGCTGGCCGCCCCTGCTCGCTCTGGCGGGCGGGAGCGCGTGCACGGTGGCCGTCGTCACCGCCTACGGGGCCTGGGCGTGGCATCGGCTCACCGGCCGCGTGCGCCTGGCGCTCATCGCGCGGCGCATCGCGCTGCCGCTCGTAGTCGCGTACAGCATCTACGCCCTGGTCTACCTCTCCAGCGCAAATGCCAAGTCGGACCGGGTGCGCGCGTACTACGCTTCACTCCATCCGTTGCTGCGCGTGGGGCTCTCGACCTTGACCGTATTCGACCGCGACGCCGTGATCACCGACCTCGCCCGCCGGCCGGAGGATTACAAGACCATGGGCCTGCCGCCGAATGACGGGTCGTTGCATCTGGTGCAACGGGACGGCTACGCGCACGCGGCCGACCTCCGCACGGCGGGTCGCGGCATGGTGAAGAATCGGCTGATACAGCTGTACTTCTGGAGCATGGGCTTTGGGACGCTGCGCCACGCGGGCACTTCGGATCATCTGCACGTTGAGCTTCCCGTGCGGTAGCTTTTCCGCATGCCGCTCACCCGCGACGACATCCGCGAGTCGGTGGAGCGCGCCGGCGATGAGCATTGGGATGCCCTCCGCCGGCACCACGAGGACGCCTACCCCAACCCCAAGCCGACGCCCGGCGACGTGTGCAAGGGAGAAGCCGAGCGCCTGAATCAGCTGGGGCTGGGCGATGCGAAGGAGTTCGACCTGCACGAGACGCGCGTGGAGCGGGTGGGAGACGAGGTTCGCCTCACGCATCTGCTCGAGTACAAGCCGCTCGGCGTTCGGCTGCTCACCGAGCCGTTCCAGGACTACAAGTAGCCTCGTCTACTTCTCGAACATCAGCTCCTTGGCCCGCTGGGTGGCCTTCACGACGGCCTTGATGAGGGTGACTCGCAGTTTGCCCTCTTCGAGCTCGAGGATGCCGTCGATGGTGCAACCCGCCGGCGTCGTGACGGTATCCTTGAGCAGGGCGGGGTGATCACCGGTATCGAGCTGGACCTTCGCGGCGCCGAGCAGGGTCTGCGCGGAGAGCACGGTGGCGATGTCGCGTGGCAGCCCGACCTTCACACCCGCTTCCGCGAGCGACTCGAGGATGATGTAGACGAACGCCGGCCCGCTCGCCGACAGGCCCGTGACGGCATCCATGTGCTTCTCATCCACCACCACCGTGCGGCCCACCGTGTCGAACAGTCGGCGGGCAGTCTCGAGATGCGCGTCCGTCGCGTGCTTCCCCCTGCAAATGCCGGTCATGCCCGCCCCCACCTGGCTCGGCGTGTTGGGCATCGCCCGGACTACCGGAGTCGGTGTCGCCAGCAGATTCTCGATGAAGCTCGTCGGGACGGAGGCCGCGACCGAGATCAGGAGCTGCGCCGGGGTGACGTCGGTGCGGATCTCTTCGAGCAGCTCGCGCACGTTCTGAGGCTTGACGGCGATGATGACCACGTCCGCCCCGCGCACCGCCGCCCGATTGTCCGTTCCCACGGAAATGGCACGCTCTTTTCCAAGGCTCTGCGACCGCTCCGCGTGCCGCACGGTAGCGACAGCGTTCCCCGGCGGCAGGCCCGCTTTGAGCAGCCCCTGCAACAGTATGTTCCCGATCTTCCCGAGCCCCAGTACCGCCACGCGTTGCTGCTTCATCGCAGGTACTCCTCGAGCAGAGTCGCCGCATCGGTCTTCTCATCTCGATACTTCACGATCACCGGCGCGTAGAGCGAGATTCCCCACCGCGCGGCCGCCGCACCCGGCGCGCCCCGCGCGCCCGGTACCACCACCGCGCCGGCCGGAATCTCGAGCGGCCGGTCCCCGTCACGGCGGTACACCAGGTCGCGCACCAGGTCGTAGACGGGCGTCGCGCCGGTAAGGATCGTTCCCGGCGCCAGCACCGCGCGCTCACGCACGAGCGTGCCCTCGTAGACTCCACATCCGCCGCCCACCAGCGTCTCGTCTTCGATGATGACCGGCAGCGCCCCGACGGGCTCCAGCACGCCCCCGATCTGCGCCGCGGCCGACAGGTGCACCCGCTTGCCGATCTGCGCGCACGAGCCGACCAGGGCGTGGCTGTCGATCATGGTGCCCTGGTCCACGTAGGCCCCCACATTCACGTACATCGGCGGCATGCAGACCACCCCCGGGGCCACGTAGGCGCCGTCGCGGATGCTCGATCCCCCGGGCACGATGCGCACCCCGTCGCCCAGCGTAGTGGGCCGCACGGGATAGGTGTCCTTGTCGAAGAACCTGAGGGTCGGGTGTGCCGACATGTCGGTGAGCACGCCCATGCGGAACCCGAGGAGGATACCGCGTTTGACCCATGCATTCACGCACCACACGCCGTCCCGCCCGGGCTCGGCGGCGCGGATCTCGCCGCGCGTGAGCGCGGCCCGGAATTCGGCGAACAGCGCGCGCTCGGGCTCGCCGTAGCGCTCCCGCTTCTGAGCGGCGAGCGCCTCGACGCGCTCACGCAGCGACATGCGCGGCGCCCGGCAGCAAGCCGACCGCCCCCAAGACGACGCGCAGCCGGGCCCGCGTCTGCTCCTGCACGGGGACCAGCGGCAACCGGAACTTCTCTTCCAGGAGTCCCATCAGCGCGAGCGCGGCCTTGACCGGACCGGGGTTCGACTCGATGAAGTTCGCTTCCATCAGCGGGAGCAGGCGGTAGTGCAGCTCGCGCGCCGAGTCCCACTGGCCGGAGAGCGCGCTGTCGGTGAGCCTGACCATCAAATCGGGCGCTTCGTTCGACGCCACGGACACGATGCCGTCGGCACCCAGCGCAATCAGGGGCAGGGTCATGGCATCGTCCCCTGACAGCACGCGGAACCCCGACGGCCGGTCCCGCAGAATGGCCATAATTTGTGCCAGGTCTCCCGAGGCCTCCTTCACCGCGACGATGTTGCTCGTCTCGCGCGCCAGGGTGAGGGCCGTCGCGGCGGCGATATTCGACGCGGTCCGACCAGGCACGTTGTACAGCACCACGGGGACGTCTCCCACCGCTTCGGCGACTGCCCGGAAGTGTGCCTGGAGCCCCGGCTGCGTGGGCTTGTTGTAGTACGGCGCCACGACGAGCACCGCGTCGGCGCCGGCGGCGCGAGCCGCACGGGCCCGCTCGACTGTCGCGGCCGTGGCGTTGCTCCCCACCCCGGCGAGCACCCGGGCACGGCCGCGGGCCGTCTCCACGGTCAGGGCGATGACGCGCTCGTGCTCGGCGGGCGTGAGGGTTGCGGCTTCCCCGGTGGTTCCACAGGGGACGAGCAATCGCACGCCACCGGAGATCTGCCGCTCGACCAGCGCCCGAAACCGCGCCTCGTGCACTTCACCGGCGGCGTTGAACGGGGTGACGAGGGCGGTGCCGCACCCGCGCAGCCACTCCAGCTGTTGGGTCATCGGACCTTCCTTTCCTGCTCCGTGTCCAGCGCGAGGATGTCGTCCAGCACATCGGCAAAGGCATACATACCCCGCCGCCCTACGATCCAGCGCGCGGCGAGCAGCGCGCCAGCGGCGAAGCCAGCGCGGGACTTCGCGGTGTGAACCAGCAAGACCTGATCGGCGGCCGAGTCGAACCCGACGCGGTGCGTCCCCGGGATGTGCCCCGCGCGCGTGCTCGCGATCGGCACGCTCCCGCCCTCCTTGCCGAGCCCCTGGGACAGGATGGTCGCGAGCGCCAGCGCCGTGCCCGAGGGCGCGTCGCGCTTGCGGGCATGGTGGGCTTCCTCGATGAACGGATCGTACCCGGCGCCGCGCAGCAGCTGGGCGGCGTCCGCGACGATACGGTAGAACACGTTCACTCCGATAGAAAAGTTGGCTCCGTAGATCAGCCCGGCACCGCGTCCTTCCACGATCTTCCGGACTCCGGCCTCGTCGCGCTGCCAGCCCGTGGTGCCTTCCACCAGGGGGACCCCGGCGGCGGCGGCGGCTTCCACGTGGGCCGACACGGCGCCGCCGGCGGAAAAATCGATTGCCACCGTGTGGCCGGGCAGGAGCCGCGCGGCCTCGCCGGCGTTGCCCGACGTGAAGATGGCGCCGACCTCGTGACCGGCGGCGCGGGCGCTCTCTTCCAGCACCCGTCCCATGGCCCCGTGCCCGAACAGGGCGATCTTCACGCCTCGGCCCTTCGCAACGCGAGCGCGTGCACCAGGCGCACGTAGGCGTCGACGCCCGCGGCCAGCTCGGCCTCGGAGATCCGCTCGTGTGCCGTGTGCGCGTCCAGGATCGAGCCGGGACCGAGCAGCAGGGGGGTTCCCCAGTTCGTGAGGTGAGGGATGTCGGTGGTGAAGCGGACGATGCAGGTCTCGAATCCGGGGACCGTGGCGAGCCGCTGCGGCGGCACGACCGTCAGGTAGTCGATCCGGGCCCGGTCCCGGACCGCCCGCTCGAGCAGCGTTTTCACCGGCGGGGCCTCGGTCACGAGCCGAATCTGCAGGTCGGCGTGAGCGTCCGCGGCGACGACATTCGGCCTGGTTCCACCGGCGATGACGCCGATGTTGACCGTCGTTTCCCCAAAGACCGGGTCGCTCGGCCAGGTGGCGCGCCGCACGTCCCCCAGCACATCGAGCAGCGCCTCGATAGCCGAACGGCCGTGCTCAGGATACGCCGAGTGGGCGGGGATGCCGGCGGTGCACAGGGTGAGGCGCAGCGATCCCTTCGTGCCGGCGGCGAGCCGGTTATCGGTCGGCTCGCCGTCGATGAGCCAACGGCACTCCTCAGCCAGGGGGTGCGCATTGGCCGCCCGCGCGCCCACGCTTCCCATTTCCTCGTCGACCACGAACAGCAATCCAATCCCGTCCACCCCCTCTCCGCGGAGCCGCTCGGCCGCGGCGATCTGCGCCGCCATGATCCCCTTGGCGTCGCACGCACCGCGCCCGTGCAGGACACCGTCCACGACTCGGGCGGGCATGTGCGGCGGCACTGTGTCCAGGTGGGTGGAGAGCACGACCCGCGGCGGCTGGTCGGTGGTCGCGAGCACGTTGGGTCGCCCCGGCGCGGCGTCGAACAGCTCCACG
>Ga0075434_100002666_pt1 | contig 15766 bp, 15 predicted proteins | sample RhiMethybrSRZTD3_FD_75298 | JGI IMG/M metagenome (GOLD analysis project Ga0075434, IMG submission 75298) | Populus rhizosphere microbial communities from Tennessee, USA - Rhizosphere MetaG P. TD hybrid SRZTD3 | ecosystem: Host-associated > Plants > Roots > Rhizosphere > Soil | place: USA... | reverse complement strand
TCCCAGCGTTATCATCCTGAGCGTAGAGAGGCGCCAGCCGAACGGAGTCGAAGGACTCCGAGCCTGCATCGGAGTAGCTCCGGCTCGTCGGTATTTCTGACCACACAAGCGTCAGGAGATAGGCCGAAAATTGTGCGGGCTTCGCGGTATCTCCATCTGACACGGGCTGGTTCTACTCCAGCGCGGCATTCGCCGCGCTTCCGCTCAGCATGACAGTGCTGGGAAGGATCCTAGGGCTTGGGAGATCCGAACGCTAGTGTTTTTGCGCGTTCGCGCGTTCGCGAATCACTTTTTCTGTAAGCACAGCTTGCTGGCGGATGTGGTCGGGAACTTCGGGGAGATCGCGCGTATACGGCGTGATCGCGGGCAGGTCGTCGAACTGGCCGACGATGTAGAGCGCGCGCAGCGCTTCCCAGACTTGATCTGTCGCAGGATCGACGCTGGCGATTTCCGCGCCCGCCGTCACGGTTTGTCCGGTCTGCACAAAGAGATTGCGGATTCGACCGGAAACAGGTGATCGAAGTTCGACGGTCTGCTGGTTCGCGCCTGGCTGGTCGGGTTGGAGCTTCGCAATCAGGCCATTCTGGTGGATGGCCGTGCCGGGCTTGTCGGCGTCGACGATGCGGCCTGCGCTGGGAGCGGTGATCTTCACGGATTGCAGCAACGCGACGATCTGCGGCCGGCCAGTGGCATCTCCGAAACGCACGAGCGAGAGGGCGGCGTTGCCACGCACGACGGGGGATAGGTCGGCGAGCATCTTGGTCAAAGCTTCATGGAAGCCTGGGCCTGAAGTGTCCTGCCCCAAAACCCAGGCGTCGGTGTTGCGGACTTCCTCGACGGAGTGAGACGCCAGCCGCACCAGTTCCGGATACCAGCGCGTGACGGATGTGTCGTGACGCGACATTCGTTCACCCATCTGAATGAGCGCGTGCTGGATGTGGCGGGGGTGCTGGTTGTCCTGGAGGTACTCCGTGATTTGCTTGTCGGAAAGATGGCGGCCGAACCAGGTGTTCCACCAGAACAGGAAGGGCATGAGAACCAGCAGCCACCCGGTGATGAAAAAGAGCAGGCGGTTGCGGGTGGACATGCCGGAACGGGGCTTGGGGGGCACTTCTGCGATTTCACTCGGGGGTGCGGGATTAGCGGCCAAGAGGGGAACTATACACTACTCGACGACGTCGGCGTCGAGCACGCGCGCCTGCTCGAGGTAATGGGACACCGCGTATTGGGCGAGGAGCGGTGTTTGCAAAGTGACCTCCGCACCAATCCACTCGCCTTTTGCGTGGGGAGTGTTCGGCGCGTGCGTACATGCGCCGTTCGAGCCAAACTGCGGCCCAAAGGCGGCCTTCTGAATTGGGTCGAATTGCTGTAGCTCTTTCCAGGCTTGATCCCCGACGGTACCGGAGACATCAATACGGAGGCGCACAGTGGCCATGGCAATTATCTTAAATCGTCCAACCCCAGAGGTGCTCGACGGGCGGACAAAAAGCATTTGAAGGGCGCTGAGGAAGACGCGAAGGACGCGAAGAATCTCTTTGCGCACTTCGCGTCAAGTTCGCGAACTTTGCGGTTAAAAGCGTCCCAGCGTTAATCAACACGAGGGAAGCCGACGCTCACGGCACGAACCAGCGATACAGCATGAAGTAAACTAGAACGCCGGTCACGGAGACGTAAAGCCACAGCGGATAGGTCCAGCGTGCGATGGCGCGGTGCTTGTCGAAACGCTCGCGCAGGGCACGGGTCAGGGTGACGAGCACCATCGGGACAATGACGACTGCCAGCAGGACGTGGGAGATGAGGATCGTAAAGTACACCGGGCGTATCCAACCGGTGCCCTGGAAGCGCACCTCGCCGACATGGGCGTGGTAGTAGAGATAGGAGATCAGGAAGAGCGTCGATGTCGCGAAGGCCGTGAGCATGAGGAGACGGTGTTGTGCAACGCGGCCGCGCGTGATCATCCAGTGGCCGATGAGGAGCAGGACGGTGCTGGCGCCGTTGAGGCTCGCGTTCAGGGCGGGGAAGATGGCGTACTGGGCGGGGACAGGCATGGGCGAATTGAGTCGCTGTGTAATTTGGTTAATGGGTCATTACTGAAAACACTGATGTCAAATATGGTACCTTGCCCCAGGTTAGCGCCAAAGGACGGCGCGAACCTGGGGCACCATCCCTCGTAGCGCCGGCGGGATGCCAGCGCTACGCTAAAGGCGGCGCTACCATCATGCAACCGGCTTCGTGGTTCTCCGATTGGCCACCACGAACGCCAGGCCGAACATGAACAGCGCGAACAGTACCAGGGTCGCCAGCGATTCTGAGAATCCGAACTGGGCCTGCATCTGCGGGTAGAGCAGATTGCGCAGTGCTTCCACGCCGTAGGTGAGCGGATTTATGCGGATCAGGGCGCGGATCCACCACGACGCGCCTCCCAACGGGAATAACGCGCCCGAAAGCAGCCAAAGCGGAATCAGAAACAAATTGATGATAGCGTGGAAGGCCGAGGTCGAATCCATCGGCCACGCGATCGCGAACCCCAAGCCGGTCAGCGCAAAAGAGACGAGGAATATGGTCAGAACGACCAACAGAAACATCACGAGGCCGAAGTGAATGCCGACCAGCGGGGCGAAGACCAGGAAGATCAGGCCTTGCAACGCCGCCAGCGTCGTGCCGCCCAAGACTTTTCCCAGCACGATGGCCGCGCGCGGAACCGGTGCCACGAGCACCGAGAGAAGGAAGCCTTCCTTGCGGTCCTCGATCACCGACATCATGGTGAAGATGCTGGTGAAGAGCACGATCATGATCAGCGCGCCGGGATAGAAGTAGTCGAGGTAATGCTGCTGGCCCGGAGCGTCGCCAGAGCGGAAGGACGTGCCAAAGCCCGAGCCGATGACCAGCCAGAAGACCAGCGGCGATGCGATCACGCCAACCACCCGGCTGCGCTGGCGATAGAAGCGCACCAGCTCGCGCCACCAGAGTGTGAAGGCGGGCAGGGCGATACCGCCAGAGGCTGGAGCGAGCGGCAGGGTGGTCGTTTGCGTGGCCACGTCGTTAGCTCGCCTTCTTTGTGGGTGGTGCTTCTTTCGCCTTGCCGATCTTGATGAATCCGCAATCGCGGCATTCGAGAAATGCGTTCAGGAAAAATAGTCCTGAGAGTGTAAGCAGGATCAGGCTCATGAACAGGCCGTCGACGGTGGTGATCGTGCCGTTGAGGAATGTCCAGACGATTCCGAGCAACGGCAGGATTCCGAGCACGACGGAAAGCAAGAGCATCATGGGTTGCACGCTACCTCCTTGGGTGCGTATTCGAATGTGCAGCCGACAAACATCAGGTTCCGCCTCCGCTGCGCTCGGCGTCGGAATGACAACACTTGATGAAGTCGCAAAAGGTGCAACAAGCTACTCCTTACCTTCTTCTCCCGCCTCGCTCCAGAACCGATGTCCAGTGCGATGGATGAAGACGTCTTCCAACGCCGGCTTGCTCACGGTGACCGCCTGAATTTCTCCGGGGAAGGCCTCGACGACCTCGGCGATAAAGCGATGGCCGTTTTCGAGTTCGATACGGACCTGGCCTGCCATCACCGTGGCTTGCACACTAAAGCGAGCGCTCACCCGCTCGGCTAGTGAGTCCGGATCGCCGGTCACATCGAGCAGAATCACGTCGCAACCGATCTCACGTTTGAGTTCGGCAGGCGTACCCAACGCTACGAGCTTCCCTTCGTTCAAAATGGCGAGACGATCACAGCGCTCGGCCTCTTCCATCAGGTGCGTGGTGACAATCACCGAGACGCGCTCCTGGTCGCGCAGAATCTGCAAGTACTGCCAAAGATCCCGCCGCGCGCCCGGATCGAGGCCGGTGGTAGGCTCGTCGAGGAGCAGCACCGATGGATGATGAAGCAGACCCTTCGCCAGTTCCACACGCCGCGCCATACCGCCGGAGAAGGTCTCTACGCGTTCCTTGGCGCGATCGGCCAAGCCCACCCGGTTCAAAATTTCGTTAATGCGCGCCGGCAAACTCGAGCCATGCAAACCGTAAAGATGTCCCTGATGCCAGAGATTCTCGTAGGCCGTCAGTTTTTCGTCGACACTCTGCGCCTGAAAGACGACACCGATCTGGCGTCGGACGGCGGCAGGATCTTTCGCAGGATCGCTCCCCGCGATTACCGCCCGGCCCGCGCTGGGAACCATCAGTGTGGAGAGAATTCGGAATAACGTCGTCTTGCCGCTGCCATTCGGCCCTAGTAACCCGAACAACTCCGCGGGACGCACGTCAAACGAGACGTCGTCGAGCGCGGTGCGTCCGTCGTAGCGGTGCACGATGTTTTGTACGGAAATAACGGGATTCGTCAGTGTCTCCGCTTCGGAGCCAACTTCCACGTAGACGGGGGACTTTGAGGACACAGGTTATTCTACGACGAGACCCCGTTGATCATCATCAAGATGAACAACAGGGGCAAATAAACGATGGTGGCCTGCAGAAGCTGACGGGCATGCTGCTTGGAGCGGGCAGCTTGGATGGGCAGTTGAAGGTGTGCCAGGCGCACGCCAACGTACAGCAAGGCAATACCTAATACCAAGGCACTGGCGAAGTATATCCATCCCGCCATGCCCAGGAATGTCGGGGCAAGGCTCACCGGGATCAACACTACCGAATACAAGACAATACGTAATGCAGTCGAACGCCCCTCCGGCTCGACCACTGGCAGCATACGAATCTGTCCGGCATCGTAGTCTTCTCGATAGAGCCATGCAATCGAGAAAAAGTGGGGGAACTGCCAGAAGAATACGATGGCGAACATCGCGAGGGCGCCCCACTCGAGCTGCCCGCGAGCCGCCGTCCAACCGAGCACGCCGGGCATCGCGCCCGGAAAAGCCCCAACAAACGTGCAGACCGGGTGAATCTTCTTCAAGGGCGTGTAGGCAGCCAGATAGACGAACTCCGTCAGCAGCGAGAGCCATCCGGTCAGAGGATTCAGAGCGAGACCGAGATAGAGAGCACCACCCACCGTCATGACCAGTCCCACCAACCCCGCGTGCCACAGGCTCATCCTGCCCGCTGGAAGTGGGCGCTGGGCCGTTCGACGCATGCGGCCGTCGACGTCGAATTCCATCACTTCGTTGAGAGCGGCGGTACCACCGGCAACCAAGCCGACGCCAACCAACGCGTGGAACAGGCCCCACGACAGGGAAGAAACGCCTGACTTCAGGGATCCAAAATAGTAGCCGCACCATGCGGTCATGACGACCAAAGTCGTTACGCGTAGCTTGGTGAGTTCCGCATAGTCACGCAAGACGCTGGCAAAGTTGCCGCGCGCGAAGGCCAGTGGTTGAGATGCGATGCTCATGCGGCTTGTGGAGTCCGTTCTGTCCCTGGGACGCGTTCTTCAAAGGCGACCGGCACGTGTCGCCAGACCTGGATCGCTAGAATCACGGTTGTCGCCAATAGTAGAGCACCAACGGCTACGTGAGCTACCGTAGAAATCACCATGGGAAGCTCAGGCTGCAATGCCTCCTTGCCCCAGGCGACACGCGTGAGAAAAGCCGTGAAGCCTAGGTAGAGTTGCGCGATCAGCAAGGAGAGCAGCATCATCGCGGAACGTCGCACGGCGTCAATCTTCGAGTACACAGTCAACGCGCGGATTGCGGTCCAGGTGAGCACCACCGCCACGACTCCGGCATGTGCGACGTGCGGCCACCAGCTCATGCCTTTGTGACGGAACATAGCACCCAGGATCAACTGTAGGTAGAGCACGAAGATGGAGAGCAAAGTCAGCGTAAACAAGGAGGGCCGGCGAGAGTCAAACTCCACGGCCGCCGGTTCTTCAATCCACTTCGGACCGGTAAACATGGCAATGCAGACTGCGATGCAGAAGAATGTTTGCGCGAGGGCGGCGTGCGCACTCGAAATCGCCGGAGGAAGAAGGAAGAGAACCGTGAGTCCGCCCAGAATTCCTTGCACGATGACCGTTCCCAGGGCAGCCACGCTCAATATGCGCAGCCATCGACGCTTTTCGGCGAGCCAAGTCCAGACTGCGAGAACGATTGTCAGCAGGCCGACGAACTCAGCCACCATGCGATGCCCGTGCTCGAACTTCACTCCGCCCACCATGTGCGGCATTTTGTAGATGGAACCGAAGGTAGTCGGCCAGTCCGGCACGGACAGCCCCGCGTCATTGCTCGTGACCAGTGCCCCGGCCACGATGAGGACGAGCGTCACGCAGGCCGTGAGCACAGCGAAGCGGTGAAGTTTGCGATTGTACGGTGTGGCGATCGCCTTCAGATGGCGCTCCTTGGGTCCCGTGTGAAGTGCGGGCTAGTCCGGTCATCTCCCGCGGTTCACTTTCCCGAGATCGGTCCGCACAGAGTGAGCGCCCCGACCTCAGGACGCAGCATTTTAGCAGAGGCGCAGACTACATCGCGCCAGCTTTGAAGCCCTGATCAACCGTCTTGCTTTCCTTCGGAGCGACGGTCACTTTCTGTGTCTGTTCACCAAGTCTCTCATGGACGAAAGCGATGGTGTAGTCGCCCGGCGGTAGCCCCTTGATCTCATACTTTCCGTCCGCCCCAGTGACCGCGTAGAACGGGCTCTTCACCACGTTCAAGTACATCTTCATCCAGGGGTGCTGATTACACTTCACCGGAAGCATGATTTCTTCACGGGCGAAGGTCTTCTCGATGGGCGCGGCCTGCGGCGGCTGCGACTCATTCCATTCGCGGTTGTCTTTGGGGGTGGGATGGATGTTGTGGGTGGTGGGATCGTCGTTCTTGATCTGAACGGTCTGGCCGGCCATCACGCCGAGTACGTGAGGATGGTAACGGCAGCCGCTCTGGTCCAGGACCACCGGATCCTTGGGCACGTCGAAGGTGCGATTGCCCAAGCCGTCTTTTACGTACACGAACACGTTGGCGAGACTGCCCTTGTCGGCGACGATGTTCTCCGCGGCATTGTTGCCTTTGCAGGCGGGGTCCTGCGACATGTCGATCTTCTGCGCCTTAGGTGCGGCGCCATCGTACTTCACCGAACCGCTGACGGAACCGACGGTAGATTGATCGATTGGAGTTGCAGCGGGAGCCGGAGTTGCATTTTCGCCGCCGGTCTTTTGCTCTTCGTTCGTTTCTTTCTTGTTACAGGCGGCCAGAAGCATCAAAGCCATGAGTGCAAGCACGCCAAGCATGGCCAGCAAAGTCTTCTTCATGAGATGTGCACCTTTCATGGGGGTTATGGTGTCGTTACACAAACGGATTATTTTATCGCGAACCTCCGGTTGCGACGGCGGGCGATTGTAGGGCAGCTACAGGCTTTCTTGTAGACGAATTGCTTGCCGATGACCGCCCCATCGATGCAGCCACTCGCCTCTGTTCCTCCGGAGTCAGTTGGAAGATGTAATCCACGAGCAACTTCGTGTGATCCTGATCGTAACCCTTGAACGAGGGCGGCGTTGGGCCGGCAAACACCCAATGATCGTTCACACGATTGAACAAACCTGAAGGCATTGACGTGCCAGGACTGATCGCCTGCGGGTCGGTGATCCAGCGTTCCACCCAATCCGGTTTCAGGCGCTCTTTCGCCAACAGGAAGTTGGGAGCGGTGGCATGCGCGTCATGTTGCGCATCGCCTGTGGCGTGGCACTTTAAGCAGGGAGCGGCCGTGCTCGAGAACAAGCTGCGCGCCATCTCGGTTTCTTTCGCGGAAAGCGTTGGCACCTGTTCAGGAATGTATGGCATAGGCTGCTGCGAAAGCGCCTGGAAGAAGCGCACCAACTTGCGCAACTCATCAGCCGACAATGAGAAGGTCGGCATACGGACTTTCAGGTATGTACGCACGCCGTTGCGGTTGGTGTCAGCGTCGCTGAGCGCCGGGTTCGTGAGGAAGTTCCGCAGCCATTCCGGATTCACGCGTGCGCCTTCGGTGTAAAGCTTGGGTGGCAACTGTTCTTTCCAGTCGGGATCCTGATACTTCTTCATCTTCATGAGAGCAGAATCCTGGCCAGGGAAGAACTGGTGACAGCCAACGCAGTTGTACTTGGTGACGATCCACCAACCTTCCTGAATGTCGCGTCCTGAGTCCTCGGGCTTGTACTGGTAGGTCGACGGTAGTCCGGTCTCCTGGCTGCCCAGCAGGAATGTCGTGATGGCCTGCACCTGGTCCTTGCTCAGGTGAAGGTTGGGCATGCGGAGCGCTTCGGTCTCCGATTTGATCTTGCCCTTGTCGTAGATTTCCGGCTCCGCCAGTTTGTGTTCGAAGAAGCCCTTGTGGTCATACCACGGGCGTTTCGCGGGACCTTCCGGGAGTCGGGCGAGATCTTCAGGGTTGGTGATGGGTTCCTTGCCACCGCGCTGGGCCACGTCAGTGAAGAGCGCAAAGTCGAGGCGCTCGATCGGCTTGCTGCCCTCGTAGGTGAGTTCGGTGCCGATGCGGCCTTCGTCCTCGAGGCCGGCGATCTCGTGACAGCCCGCGCATCCGTAGTGCCGAATCCACTTCTTGCCTTCGTCCTTCAATTTGGCGTCGTCCATGAACGAGGCGTCCGCGTAAGCGGAAGGCTCCTGCTTCTTTTGGGTGAGCAGGTAAGTGGCGATGTCCTGTGCATCTTCAACGCTCAGGCGCAAGCTGGGCATGACGGTCATGTTCTGCACTTGCAGCTCGTGGCCGTCGTTCGGACAACGGCTGTGTTTCAGATCGAAGACGTAGGGCAGGCCCTTCTTCGCGTAGTCTTCCGGACCGATGTCTTTCTTCTCGTATGGACAATATGGACGGGTGCGCTCGCGGGCGTTATGAATCCAGCGCACAAGATAGTCGTAGTTGGCTTTTTCTCCGACGCGGGTGAGATTCGCTGAGAACGTCCCGCCCTGCATGTCGTCACCTTCGCCAATCGAATGACAGGCGAGACAGCCCCGAGTTTCCAATAGTTCCTGGCCGTGGGCGGCGTTGCCGGGTTTCTGGTGGGGCAGAGCGTCAGTAAACCCCGATTGCCACAAGTACGCCGAGATGGCCCTGATCTGTTCATCGGTCAGGCGAAAGTTCGGCATTTTAGTGGTGGGACGGAATTCGCTGGGCTTTCTGAGCCAAACGGGAATCCAGTTTTTGTTGAGCTTCAGGCGGACATCCTTCAGGTTGGGACCGATTTTCTTTACATCCTGCATCAGGCTATGCGAACGGAAGTCGATCTGCTGCAAGCGGCCGTCAATTTTGCTATTGGCCACGCGCAGTCCGACCGCCTGGTCGTTCAAGCGATTGGCTTCTTCGTTGGTCTCAGCCGAGTCGGCCTGCTTTTGCAGGTAGGCGGACTGCTTCGCATTGTCCAGTTTCTCCTGCTCGAGTTGCTTGATCTGCTGGTTAAGAGATTGCAGTTCTTCCGGTTCCTTGTCGTAGCCCTCGTAGCGGTGGCAACCCATGCAGCCGCGCTGGCGGAAAAGGTCTTTGCCTTTGCTGATGGTCCAGCCGATTTCTCCGGAAATGAGCATCATGTCGGCGGCGTGGCAGGTCTGGCACCCGGCTTCGACGTTTTGCTTTACGAACAGCGGCCACAGCCAGTGCTCGTAGTTGCCGTGCGCCTTCTCGATGCTCGTAGTCGCTCGGCCATTGCCCTGATGGCAGGGAGAGCAACCGAACTTGTCGGGGTCGTGAACCTGTAGGAGCTCTTTGGAAGGATGGCTGACGAACGCTTTTGCGTAGTCGTCGGGCTGCTTGGCGTCCTTGGGAGTAAACGTAGCAGCTGTCAGCTTGAGGGGCTCGCGAATGCCGATGTGGCACGACTCGCAGCGATCGACGATGTTGGCTTCGGCGACGTTGACCTGAACAATCGCGGGATTGAGTTCTTCTGTCTTCCTCTCCAGACCGGCAATCTGTGTGGGAGTGAGGTCGACCATGTGGTTGGTGACGTACTCATCCATCGCCGTCTTGGCATCGTTGACAGGCTTGAGAGTATCTCCCAGATCCGCGTTCAGCTTGGCGCGTTGGTCCTTGAGGTCGTTGTAGGTCTCTTCCAGGTGCGTGAAGTCGTATTTCTGCTTACTGCCATCGGGATATTCGACAGTGGTAACCTGAGCCTTGTACTTGTCCAGGTCTTTCTGAATGCTCTGCTTCGACGACTGGCTACTGCTGGACTCAATCTGGTAGGTCAGAGCGTTCACGTAAGCGCGACGGTCGGTGAAGACATTCTGGACGGCGAGAATCTTGGCGCTGAGATCACCGATCTGGTTTTGCAACTCCTTCGCACGCGCTGAAGCTTGCTGGCTGGCCTGATCGTAATTTGCTTTTAATTTCTGATAGTCCGAACTGCTTTCCACTTCTTTCTGCGAAGCGGCCGACTTGGAGCGGGCAGTCTTCAAAAATGCTGTGTAGCGCTCTTTCCAGACATGTTGATACTCCTTCCACGGCCGCATGCCGAATGCCTCATCCCACAGCGCCCACAATAAAGTCGCCATGAGGAGCACGGTGGCAATCATGTAGTGCCACGCGTACGACTTGGTTACGATCGGGTCGTTGTCGGGAACCGGTTTGTCGGGCACGGAACCTCCGAAGTCAGTCGTTGGTCGTTAGTCGTTGGTCGTTGGCAAAGCCCTTGGTTGTAGCGTCTGCAATGACACCGTTAAGGGATACGATCTGCGAACCAATACCGGTGCTCCGATTGCTGGCATTCAGCAAACAACCTTGACCCTCGACGGTGTTGCCTGGCCAACGACCAAGGACCAACGACCAACGACTAGATGTTGAACCACGGCGTAATCCACACATACTTGATGTGCCACAGCAATCGCAGCAGCATCTTCAGCGGCAGAGCTACCATGATCAGCAGGAAGACCTGCGTAATCGAGAACTGCAGCAGGCTCATGCGTTGATAGTCTTTCGGCATGCGCTGCCGAAAGAACGAGTAGACCAAGAAGCCGCCGACTGCAAAATATCCGCCTACGATGATCGCGCCGAAAATTCCCTTGCCCAGGTTCGACGTGATTCCAAAAATGTCGGGCAAATCGCGGTTCACTTCATAAATGAGACGGTTGTGATCCCAGGTCTGCCCTGGCCAGAACCACTGCCAGCCAGGGCCTCGTATGAAGGTCCCGATAATGATCATCGCCACCCACAGAACGATGAAGCCGAATAGGAACGTGGAAATCGCGAAGCGGCGCTGCCTCCAGGTGTAGTAGCCGCTACCCATGGGGTTCGTATCTATATAAGGAATCACCATCAGTCCGATGATGATGAGGGTAGGCATCACCACGCCTGCAATCCACGGATCGAAATAGACCAGCATCTCCTGCAGTCCGAGGAAGTACCACGGCGCCTTCGCAGGATTCATGGTCAGGTTGGGATTCGCCGGCTCCTCCAGCGGAGCGTTCAGCGTGATCGACCAGACCATCAGGATGATCGTAACGATGATGGCAGCGAGGAACTCAATGCGGAGAAGAAAGGGCCAGACGTGGACCTCTTTCTGCCAGCCAGCCTTGAACGGCCAGGTTTTGCGGTGATGCGTCTTGGCGAGCGCGGCATCGCCTTCGAGCTGCACGATGAGCTGGTCGTTGGCATGGGCCTGCCTCCAAGCCAGGTAAATGTAGAACCCCAGGAGAGGAATGAGGCCGACGATCGGGACGTTATCGGGGGCAGAGATGATTTCCCAAAGCTGACGCCAATCCATGCTTGCTCCTCGTAGCTCCGGCATCCTGCCGGCTGCCGAGAGGGCGTCCTCGCCCTCTCACCAATAAGTTTTCCAACTTCACTGCCAAGCCTTGCTCGGCCGGGCAGACGAGGGTGTTCGCCCCCTACGTGTTCTATGCGCCCGCTGCTGTCGGGCCCCTTCTAGGCTTATCCGCCTCCGATTCCAGCATCACTGGCGCTGGACCCGAGATGCCACCATCTTTTCTGACGCGCCAGAAATGCACGATCATCAGCACCGACGCGACGATCGGAATCCCGATGCAGTGCCAGATGTAAGAACGCAGCAAGGCATTCGCGTCGACGATCGAGCCTCCCAGCAGTCCGAAGCGGACGTCGTTGTAAGGAGTCATACCCAGTTGCGGGCCGAACGGTCCCTCGTGTCCGAGCAACGGTGTGGCGCGCGCCATGTTGGTGCCGACTGTCACGGCCCAGAATCCCAGCTGGTCGTCAGGCAGCAGGTAGCCGGTGAACGAGAGCAGCAGGGTGAACACCAGCAGCAACACTCCAATGTTCCAGTTGAATTCGCGCGGCTTCTTGTAGGAGCCGGTCAGAAACACCCGGAACATATGCAGCCACACACCGATCACCATCAGGTGTGCGGCCCAGCGGTGCATGTTGCGCAGGAGCTTGCCGAAGGGGACATCATGTTCCAGATACAAGACGTCGCGGAAGGCCTGCACCTTCGACGGGTGGTAGTAGAACATCAAAAGCACGCCGGTGAACGTGAGCACTATAAAAAGGTAGAAGGTGATGCCACCCATACCCCAGGTATAGCTGTAGCGGACCGCATCGCGGTTGATCTTCGCCGGATGTAGGTGCAGGAAGACGTTAGAGAGCACACCTAACGCGCGGTTGCGCGGGGTGTCGTCGTGCTTGTGGCGGAAGATCGAGGTGTAGACCTGGGTCTTGGTGGGATCCTTCAGGCCGTCGACCTGTTCTTTCACCTTCGCGGGAATGTCGGTCTTGAGGGACTGGACGTCGTCTTTGACGCGATCGACCAAGCCGACGCGACCGCCGTTTTTTCCGTTTTGTTTGTCTTCTGGCATTCGGTCCTCGTAACCCGGGCTTGCGCCCGGCACTACATTATTCTTGCGGCGCTCCGCGGCTCACATGCTTGGCGCTCAGCCGACTTGACAGGCGGGACGCCGGCGCTCCTACGTGCGCAACCAGGCTCCGCTGGCGCCGTCACCTTCGTTGAACTGAGTCGGTTGTCCCTTGGGCCACTGATAAAGTTTCGCAACGTCGACCAGGATCTGACCATCGGGCGCAAATTCGACGTGAGCGCGGTCCATCGGACGCGGGGCGGGGCCCTCAAAATTGATGCCTTCGCTGTCGTACCCACTTCCATGGCAGGGACACTTAAACTTGTTTTCGCTGGGCTTCCAATCGGGTGTGCAGCCGAGGTGCGTGCAGCGCGCGTAAATGACGAACAGACGATCAGGCGTGCGATCCACCCAGATGCGGTACTTCTGCTGCCACTTGGTATCAACGCCGAGCGCGTAGTCTGCCGCATAGCCGATCTTGAACGAAGTGCGCGGTTCGAAAAGAGTGCGCGGTAGAAAGAAACGGAAGAACGCCAGGAACCAGGCGCCCAGAAAAGCGCCGATACCGATCCAGGCCAGGCGGCGGCGGCGAACATCGACAGCGGAATTCTGCGGTCCGACCGCGGCAATGCCACCCGCAGCGGCTGCCTTCGAGGTTCCGACCGCAGGCGTCCCGACATACTTGGTCGCAGGCGCGCTGGGTGCCGCTTTCGTCGTCTCCGGATTCTTTGTGACCGGATCGGTCTCCGGACCCGCCATTGATTGCCTCCTGTCCAGTTCTAGCGTTGCCCTAATCGGCAGCCATGATCGGTGCCGCGACACTCTCCTGGTTCGGTAAGACGGTACGTATAGGTTCTTCCACTATGCGCAACACCAGTTGCGCCAACGCGTCGATAAATTTTGGAGAATCGTTTAGACCCTCAGTCATCTCGAACTGGCGAATGCCGAGACGATGGGCTTCTTCGCGAGCCTCGTGATCAATTTCTCCCAGAGTTTCCACATGATCGGAGACGAAAGACACGGGAACGATGCAAACATCGCGAACTTTTTCCGACGCGAGATCACGCAATGTGCGATGCAGCGAAGGCTGCAGCCACTTGCTGGCTCCGACCTTGCTCTGATAGCAAAGGCGATGAGAGTTGGTCCAACGGCCTCGGTGCATCAACAAGCGCACTGTCTCTTCGATCTGCTGTTGGTACGGATCACCCCTATCGATGATCGATTGTGGAAGGCTATGCGCGCTGAAGACGATCTCAGGCTGGCTCACAGCCGGGAATCGCGCCAACGCCTTGTCGATCTTCTCGACCAATGCGGCAAGGTAGTTCGCGTCGCGGTAGAAGCTTTCTACCTGGCGTAGAGGAATGTCGTCGCAGAAGTGGCGGTTCCATTCATTCAGGCTGCTGCCGGTAGTTGTCGAGGAGTAGTGCGGGTACAGCGGCAGAAGGACAACTTCATCACAGTTGGACACCCGTAATTGCTCGATGGCTTCCGTGATGAACGGATGCCAATAACGCATGGCCACAAAGCATCGCGCATTCACGTCGAGTGAATTCAGCCGGGCTTCGAGCGCGCTGGCTTGAATTTCGGTAAATCGACGGATGGGCGACCCGCCGCCGATGACTGAATAGTGATGGTGCACTTTCTTGGCGCGGGTGGTAGAAATCAGCTTCGCCAGCGGGCGTCGCCCTATGCGCGCGAAGGGAAAATCAATGATATCGGGGTCGCAGAACAGATTGAAAAGAAAAGGTTGAATGGCATCCAGCGTGTCGGGTCCGCCAAGCTGGAACAGGACTATCCCTAAACACCTCTCAGTTCGTGACATCCCCACAGTGTCCCTTAGAAGGCGACCGGATGTTAACTCGTTTGCAAGGAGCGCGTCAACGTCGCACCGTCGTCTCAATCGATGTCAATGAGTGGCAGTTTGTGTTTCACTGCAAACATTGCGAGTTCAAGACGAGTCGAGACACCAGTTTTGTCAAAGATGTTGCTCAGATGGTGCTTTACGGTGTCTTCGCTGATGTCGAATTTGCTCGCAATGTCTTTGTTTGTCCTTCCGGACACGACCGCCGATGTGATCTGGAGTTCTCGATCGGTGAGACCGAAGGGCTTTGCTCCGACCACGTGTCTAGGCAGCTTGGTGCGTAGATATTGATCCAGATTCGAGACCCGCTCCTGTCCGACCCAGCCGTCACCATCGACAACCGCCTGGATGGCAGTAAGGAGAACTTCAGTTGCAAACTCCTTCATCACCAGACCGCGCGCGCCCAGAGTGAGAGCGGCCGCAACCTGAGCAGGCTCCGCATTGCCAGTCAGAACGATGATGCGCGTATGGATCTTCTCGCCGCTGGCGTGTAATTCGCTCAATGCTTCCATACCGGGATGTCCGGGCATCAGCAAATCGAGCAGGAGAATGTCAGGAGCGAGTTGCCGTACCAGTTGTACTGCCTCCATCCCATCTTTCGCTTCGCCCAACACCTTCAGGCCCGCCTCCTCCAGCGAGCGGCGAAGACCGTCGCGAATCATGGCATGATCGTCTGCGATAACGATTGTGATTGGCTTGCCTGATTTCTGCATTGGCATCTTGATAGCATCCAGATACGCCTTCATGATCACTGCATCTCCTCAATCACGGCATCTGCAAACTGCGAGGTTCCTGCCTGCCCTCCCACATCGCGAGTCAGCTTTTCGCGCGTCCGGTACACCTTCTCCAACGCGTTGCGTATTTTCAGCGCAGCGTCGGCTTCCCCGAGATGACGGAGCATGATCAGTGCCGAGCGCAGCACGGCCGTGGGATTGGCGATGTTTTTTCCAGCAATATCAGGCGCGGAGCCGTGTACGGCTTCAAAGATGGCGCACTCGTGACCGAAATTCGCGCCCGGGACTAGACCCAGGCCGCCGACCAGGCCCGCGCAGAGGTCGGAGACGATATCGCCGTACAAATTTTCGAGGAGCAAGATGTCGTACTGATACGGGTTCATCACCAACTGCATGCAGGTGTTGTCGACGATGTGCTCCCCGTAGGTGATCTCCGGGAATTCCTTGGCCACATTGCGCGAGCAGCGCAGGAAAAGTCCGTCGG
>Ga0075434_100002664_pt1 | contig 15768 bp, 15 predicted proteins | sample RhiMethybrSRZTD3_FD_75298 | JGI IMG/M metagenome (GOLD analysis project Ga0075434, IMG submission 75298) | Populus rhizosphere microbial communities from Tennessee, USA - Rhizosphere MetaG P. TD hybrid SRZTD3 | ecosystem: Host-associated > Plants > Roots > Rhizosphere > Soil | place: USA... | reverse complement strand
CTACGCGACGAACGCCTGCAATTCGTCGTGGTCGAAGCGAACATCCGCTACCACCGCCCTGCGCGGTTCGACGATGAGCTCGTCGTGTCGGTGAAGCTCGAGGAACTGCGCGGCGCATCGGTCGTCCTCGGACAGGACATCTACCGACGTGAAGGCGATCACCTCATCAGCGCGACGATTCGCGCCGCCTGCCTGGCTTCCGACAGCCTGCGGCCACGGCCGCTGCCGCAAGCACTGACCGCACAATTCTGAAGGGACATGCCTTGAACGAATCGCATTCGATCCTCCAGCTGCTTCTCCAGGCCGGACCGGTCGTGAAGGTGATCATCGCGATGCTGCTGCTCGCGTCGCTCACGTCCTGGAGCATCATCTTCCGCAAGCGCCGGCTCCTGTCGCAGGCGGAGAGCGAGGCGAACAAGTTCGAAGGCACGTTCTGGTCGGGCGGCGACCTCGGAAAGCTGTACCGCCAGATCGGATCGCGCAACAAGCCTCCGGTCGGCTTGGAGAGCATCTTCGAGGCCGGCTTCGGCGAGTTCACGCGCCTGCGCTCGCAGTCGGTGCCGGCGGTCGAGCTGCTCGAAGGAGTGCGGCGCGCCATGCGGGTCGGGCAGCTGCGCGAGATCGACCGGCTCGAGGCGAGCCTCGCGACACTGGCGACGGTCGGCTCGACGAGCCCGTACGTCGGCCTCTTTGGAACCGTCTGGGGCATCATGGGAGCCTTTCAGGGACTTGGCGATGCGCAGCAGGCGACGCTCGCGATGGTCGCGCCCGGCATCTCGGAGGCGTTGATCGCGACCGCCGCCGGCCTCTTCGCGGCGATCCCGGCGGTCGTCGCGTACAACCGCTACGCCGACAAGGTCAGCCGGCTCGAGCTGCGCTACGACGCCTTCATGGACGAGTTCTCGACGTTGCTGCAGCGTCACGCATCCTCGAGGGCCTGAGATGCCCGCCCACAAGCGCGGTCGCAAGCTGATGGGCGAGATCAACGTCGTGCCCTACATCGACGTCATGCTCGTGCTCCTCATCATCTTCATGATCACGGCGCCGCTCCTCACCCAGGGCGTGCAGGTCGAGTTGCCCGACGCCGACGCAAAGCCCATCGACCCCGCCCTGCTCAAGGACCGCGAGCCGCTGGTGCTGTCGGTGGATCGCGACGGCAGATACTTCCTGAACATCGGCGGCGACGAAGATAGTCCCGTCAATGAGGCCGAGGTGGCGCGTCGCGCGGGCGCGGTCCTGGGACGTGACCCGGCTACGCCGGTGCTGGTGAAGGCGGACGAGCGTGTCCCGTATGGGAGCGTGGTGCGCGGCATGGTGCTCCTGCAGAAGGCGGGCGCCACCAAGATCGGCTTCCTGACGGACCCGAAAGCAGTCCGGGCGCTCGAGGAACTCGAGCGCAAGCGATGAGCAGCACCATGCGGCCGCCCATCGCGCCCATCGGCTGGTCGATCGCGCTGCATGCGGTGCTCGCAGGGCTACTGATCTTCGGCCTGTCCCTGCCGAAGCGCGACGAGCAGCCGGTGATCCTGCCCATCGACGCAGTGGTCGTCGACGATGCCGTCCTGCAGGCGGCCGGACGCAAGCGCGAGGACGACCAGCGCGCCGAAGTGGAAGCCCGCAAGCGGGTGGCGGCCGAAGCCGAGGAAAAACGGCTGGAAGAGGAGCGCATCGCGCAGGAACAGGAGCGCCAGCGGGCCGAAGAACAGGCGAAGCAGGAGGCGGAGCAGAAAGCGGCGCAGAAGGCGAAGGCCGAGGCCGATGCGAAGCTGAAGGCGGAAGCCGACGCGAAAAGCAAAGCCGACGCGAAGGCGGCGGCCGACAAGAAGCGCGCGACACAGGAAAAGCACGACCGGGATGCGCGTGAAGCGGACTTGCGTGCGAAACTCGAGGAAGAGGAAACCCGAACCAGTGCGGGCTTCCAGAGTCTCAAGGCGAGCTACGTGCGCGCGATTCAGGCGCACGTCGAGCAGCGCTGGTACGAGCCTCCGGGCGTCGCGGCCGGGCTCAGTTGTACTATCTACGTGACGCAGATTCCGGGAGGCGAGGTGACGGGCATGCGATTCGGCACCTGCAATGGCAATGCCGCGGTGCGCCAGTCCATCGAGACGGCGGTGCGGAACGCGTCGCCCTTGCCCGCGCCGCCCGAGCCCTCGCTCTTCGAACGTGAAGTCGAGCTGGTGTTTACGCCCAAGGAGAATTGACGTTGATGCTGCGACGCGGACTGCTGCTCATGCTTGCCCTGGCCTGGCCGATTAGCCAGGCGAGCGCCCAACTCACCGTCCAGATCCTGCGCGGCATGGCCGACTCGGTCCCGATCGCCATCGTGCCGCTCGGCTGGGAAGGTGCCGGCGACGCGCCCTGGGATGTCGCTGCAACAGTCCAGTCCGACCTCGAGCGCAGCGGGCGCTTCCGTCCGCTGGCGCGCGAACAGCTCATCGAGCAGCCGCGTACCGCGGCCGAGGTGGACGCCGCGGACTGGCGCATGCTGAAAGTGGACTACGTGCTGGTCGGAAAGCTCTCGCCCGCTGCTGAGGGCCGCTATGAGCTCCGCTACGAGCTCGTCTCGATCGCGAACGGCGAGCGCCTCCTCGGCACGACCATGCCCGTCGACGGCAAGGCTTTGCGGCGCGCGAGCCATCGCGTCGCCGACGCGGTGTACGAGAAGATTCTCGGCGTGCGCGGGGCTTTCGCGACGCGCGTCGCCTACGTCGCGGTCGAGGGACCGGTGACCAAGCGCAGCTATCGCCTGGTCGTCGCCGATTCCGACGGCGCCAACGAGTACACCGTGTTCGGGTCGCCGGACCCGATCATGTCGCCGGCCTGGTCGCCCGACGGCCGGTCGCTCGCCTACGTGTCTTTCCACACGGGCCTGGCCGCGGTCTATGTGCAGACCCTGAGCACGGGTCAGCAAGTCCAGGTGTCCGCCAAGGCTGGCATCAACGGAGCTCCGAGTTTTTCGCCGGACGGCAAGCAGCTCGCGCTTGCGCTTTCGCGCCGCGACGGCAACGTGGACGTCTACATCCTCGACCTCGGCAGCCAGGCGCTCAAGCGCGTCACCGACGATCCCGCCATCGACACGGAGCCGGCCTGGTCGCAGGACGGACGCTCGATGTATTTCACGTCGGACCGTGCCGGTGCGCCGCAGGTCTACGTCGTAGGCCTCGACGAGGGCGCGCGTCCGCGGCGCATCACCTACGACGGGAGCTACAACGCGCGCCCACGGGTCGCTCCCGACGGCAGCATGCTGGCTGTCGTCACGCTCGACCGCGGCGCTTACCGGATCGGAGCGGTGGACGCGAAACAGGGGTCCCTGCAGGTGCTGAGCAGCGGCCAGCTCGACGAGTCGCCGTCCATCGCACCAAACGGCGCGGACATCCTGTACACGAGCCGCGTGAACGGCCGCGATACGCTCGCGATTGTCTCGAGCGACGGCCGTATCCAGCGCCAGATCGCGGCGAGCAGCGGTGAGCTGCGGGAGCCCGCCTGGTCCCCCTTCCTCAACTAGCGGGCGTGACGCCTCGCGGCGCCTGTGTTAGAAGAACGCGGCACGTTGGAGCCCAAATGATGAACCAAGGAGTGCGATCGATGCGTGCGTTTCCTGTGCTCGGAATCCTGCTGGGTGCCCTGATGCTGGCCGGTTGTCCCAAGAAGCCGACCACGGCGCCCGAGACTTCGGGGTCGGCGGCCGAACAAGCCGGCGCATCCGCGGGGCAGGGCGAGGGCCAGATCGGCGAGGGCCGCGAGCTGCCCGGCGCGTCCGGCAGCCCGACCGGCGGGCCCGCGGGTGTCGCGCACATCATCTACTTCGATTTCGACCGCAGCGACATCCGGCCCGAGTACGCCTCGCTGATCACGTCGCACGCCAAGTACCTTGCCGGCGCGAGCGCGGTCAAGATCCGCCTTGAAGGCCACACGGACGAGCGCGGCTCGCGCGAGTACAACATCGCGCTGGCCGAGCGCCGCGCCCAGGCGGTGCGGCGAGCCCTGATGCTCCAGGGCGCGCAGGACACGCAACTGACCACGGTCAGCTATGGCGAGGAGCGGCCCGCCGCCGCGGGCAGCGACGAGGCCGCTTACGAAAAGAATCGCCGCGTCGAGCTCGTGTACGGCCGGTAAGGCATCAGGATGCGGAGCGCCGGCTTCATTGTCATCGCTCTCGCCACGGGGCTCGCCGCGGGCCCCGCGTTCTCCCAGTCGAAGAACGAGCGCCTCGACATGCTGGAGTCCCGCATGAGCGCCGTGGAGCGGCAGCTCGAGAACCAGGGCCTGATCGAGATGTCGCGCCAGATCGAGGTGCTGACGGACGAGGTGCGGAAGCTCCACGGCGACCTCGACCAGATGCAGCGCGATCTCGAACGCGCCCGCACGCAGCAGAAAGACCAGTACGTGGACCTCGACACGCGCCTGCGCGCTGCCGAAGCTGCGCTGACCGCGGCCCAGGCGAGCGTGCCGGCCGGCGGCCCGGAGGCGGAGTACCAGGCGGCCTTCAACCTCATGAAGGACGGCAAGTACGACGAGGCGACGACTGCCCTGAAGGACTTTTTGGCCAAGAACCCGCAGCACGAGCTCGCTCCGAATGCGATGTACTGGCTTGGCGAGGCTTATTACGTGCGGCGCGACTACCCGTCGGCGCTCACGGCCTTCGAAGGCCTCCTGAAGGACTATCCCGGCAATCGCAAGACGCCGGATGCGCTCCTGAAGTTGGGATTCTGCCAGGCGGAATTGAAGCGCCCGGGTCCCGCTCGCACCGCGCTGACGCGCGTGGTCCAGGAATTCCCCGACACGCCGGCGGCTGCCGAGGCCAAGGCGCGCCTCGAGCGCATTGGCAACGACGGCGGCGGCTGAGGCCGCGATGTCCGCCGAGCTGTCGGCCGTCCCGGCGGCCGCGCGACTTCGGATCACCGAGACTTTCCTGTCGCTCCAGGGCGAGGCGGACGCCGTCGGCTGGCCGACGTTCTTCATCCGCCTGACCGGTTGCCCCCTGCGGTGCCACTACTGCGACACCGCTTACGCGTTCCACGGCGGGGAGTGGCGCACCGTCGCGCGCCTCATCGACGAGGCGCGCGAGTCGCGCGCGCGGCACGTCTGCGTGACGGGCGGCGAGCCGCTGGCCCAGCGCAGCTGCCTCACACTTCTCACGGTCCTCTGCGAGGCGGGGTTCCAGGTGTCGCTGGAGACGAGCGGCGCCATCGACACGAGCGCGGTCGACGAGCGCGTCGTGCGAGTAATCGACGTCAAGACGCCGGGCTCCGGCGAGTCGCGACGGAACCTCGACCTCGCGGTACACGGGATCCGCGCCACGGACCAGCTGAAGTTCGTGATCTGCGATCGCGCGGACTACGAGTGGAGCCGCGAGCGCGTCAGCGGCGAGCGGCTCGACGCGCGCTGCCAGGTCCTGTTCTCGCCGAGTTACCAGCAGCTGCCGGCCGCGCAGCTCGCGAACTGGATCCTGGCGGACCGGCTCCCGGTCCGCTTCCAGGTCCAGCTGCACAAGGTCCTCTGGGGTGACGTCCCCGGACGCTGACACCGCCGGACTCGCGGGCACTGCTGCGGTCGTGCTCGTTTCCGGCGGACTCGATTCGGCGACCACGCTCGCCATTGCCCGCGAGCGCGGGCACCGAACCCACGCGCTCTCGTTCGATTACGGTCAGCGCCACGCCGTCGAGCTCGGCGCTGCGCGGCGCGTTGCGGACGCGCTTGGCGCCGCCGAGCATCGCGTGCTCGCGATGCCGATCGGCGAGTTCGGCCATTCGGCGCTGACGGACCCGTCGATCGCCGTGCCGGAATCGTCGGGCACCGGCGTCCCGGTGACCTACGTGCCCGCGCGCAACACGGTCTTTCTCGCCTGTGCGCTCGGCTTCGCGGAGGTGCTCGGCGCGCAGCACATTTACATCGGCGTCAACGCGGTCGACTATTCGGGCTATCCCGATTGCCGGCCGGCCTTTATCCGGGCGTTCGAATATCTCGCGAACCTCGCGACGCGCGCGGCGGTCGAAGGTAGGACGATGAACATTCATGCACCGCTGATCGAGCTTTCGAAGGCCGACATCATCCGCCGCGGGACGGCGCTTGGCGTCGAGTACGCCATGACTGTGTCCTGCTACCAGCCCGATGGTGAAGGCCGGGCCTGCGGCAAGTGCGACAGCTGCCGCCTGCGGCGGGATGGCTTCCTGGAGGCGGGCATTGCCGATCCGACGCGCTATCGCTGATCGCCTGAAGGCGGGCGGGGTCCTCCTGGCGCTGCTGATCATCGCCGGCTGCTCGATGTTCAGCGACGATGGGGTGCCGCGGTCCCAGCGGCCATCCAATGGTTGGCAGATCGAATTCAGCGAGACCGCGCAGTCGGACGGGTCGATCGAGTTCCTGGTCGCGCCCGTGGGCGCGGGATCAATTGCCGTTTCCGTACCCGTGGGAGCCAACCAGACCGACAACGAGATCGCATCGACCGCGCGGGGCGCTTTCGAATCCGCGCTCGGCGACGCCTACAAGGTCCGGAAGGATCACGACGCGACGCTTCATGTGAGCAAGGTGACGCAGCAGCAACCCGACTTCGCTCTGACGGTCGTCCGGATTACAGCGCAGAACGTGAAGCTCGACCTCGACCGCGAGTGACGGTCGCGGCTCGGACGGAGACGGGCGCTGGGCAGCCGCTGTCAGCCGCGGATCAGGCTCGCCAGCGGTCCGAGCGGGTCATGCGCCCGCGCGATCGCAAACATGGATCCGTAGGCCACCAGCGCCGCGACGAAGCAGCCTCGGCGCCGGCCCGGCGTGCCGGCGCGGAGCGCGCCCCAGCCGAAGCCGATATAAACCGGCAGGAGCGCGAGCTTGGCGAACAGCCAGCCGTTGGCAAAAACGCCGGACGGCAGGATGGTCACCAGCATCAACGCCGCCGTCAGCAGGGTTGTATCGACCGCATAGCTGAAATAGCGCGGAGCCCGTGCGAGTGCCCACGCTGGCCGACCCGCCTGCACGAAAAGGCCCCTCAGCACGAACAGGCCGCCGCTCGTCATCACCGCCGCGATGTGCGCCAGGCGGATCTGCGCGTAAAACTCGATCACGCGACGCGGCCGGTCAGCGTTCGGCCGTCACCGCCTCGGGCGGCATGTCGGCCATGCGCTTCGGGCCGACCCAGAGCCGCAGCACGAACCAGGCGAGCATCAGGGCACCGATGCTGAAGATCGTGTCGCCCGGAACGCGCAGCCACACGAGCAGTTCGACGATCGGCTGCTGCATGAACTCCGCCGAGCGCGCATACCAGTAGCCGTGCTTGATCGCGGCGAGCAGCTGCATCGTCCCGATCGGCAGGAGCGTCAGGAGCGACATCAGGGAAAGCCCGATGTTGAAGCACCAGAATATCGCCTTGAGCAGCCGCTCGTTCCACACGAGCCCCGGCTTCAGCCCGCGCAGGCAGAAGAGCACGAGGCCGATGCCCAGCATCCCGTAGACCCCGAACAGCGCCGTGTGGCCATGCAGCGGCGTGAGGTTGAGCCCCTGCATCCAGTACAGCGAGAGCGGCGGGTTGATCAGGAAGCCGAACAGGCCCGCGCCGACGAGGTTCCAGAACGCCACGGCCACGAAGAAGTAGATCGGCCACTTGTAGCGCGCCATCCAGGGTGTCGCACGGCCGAGCTTCCAGGTGTGGTAGGCCTCGAACCCGATATAGGCGAGCGGCACCACCTCGAGGGCGCTGAAGCTCGCCCCGAGGGCCAGCACTGCGGTCGGCGTTCCGGCGAAGTAGAGGTGGTGCAGCGTGCCGAGTACGCCGCCGGCGAGGAAGACGATCGTCGCGAACAGCACCGCGACCGTCGCCGCCCGCGGCTTCAGGAGCCCAAGGCGCGTGAAGAGGAAGGCGATGACGGCGGTCGCGAACACCTCGAAGAAGCCCTCGACCCACAGGTGCACGAGCCACCAGCGCCAGTACTCCACCATCGACAGCGACGTGTGCTCGTTCCACATGAGCCCAGCGCCGAAGAAGAGGCCGATGCAGACGACCGAGACGAACAGGAGTCCGACGATGGAGCGGGACTCGTCGCGGCGGCGCAGCGCCGGCCACAGCGCGCGGCCGACGAGCAGGAGCCAGAGCATCAGCCCCACGAAGAGGAACCACTGCCAGAAGCGGCCGATGTCGGCGTACTCCCAGCCCTGGTGTCCGAACCAGAAGTTGAGGCTGAGGTCCAGTTTCTGCATCACGGCAAGCCACTGCCCCGCGAAGGCCCCGACGACGATCACGACGAGACACGTGAGCAGGAAAATGACCCCCGCACGCTGGAAGCGCGGCTCGTGGCCCGAGATGGCGGGTGCGATATACAGGCCGGTCCCGAGCCAGGCGGTCGCAATCCAGAGCACCGCGAGCTGCGTATGCCAGGTGCGCGTCAATGCATAGGGCAGGACATCGGACAACTGGAACCCGTAGAGCTGTTGTCCTTCGACCTGGTAATGCGCGGTCATCGCGCCCAGCAGGATCTGCACGATGAAAAGTGCGAGCACGATCCAGAAATACCACGCCGTCGCCCGCATCGACGGCGTGACCCGCACGAGTGCGAGCGGGTCCGAGGCGGGGAGCATGTGGTCCCCGGCGTCACGGCCATGGGTGACGGCATGGTGCCAGCCGAGCACGGCGATCCCGGCGATGAGGAACAGCACGCTGAAGGCTGACCAGAGATACATCGTGTTGGTCGGCGCGTTTCCGATGAGGGGCTCGCCGGGCCAGTTGTTGGTATAGGTCACGTCGCTGTCCGGCCGCTCCGTCATGGCCGCCCAGGCTGTCCACCAGAAGAACGCGGTCAACGCGTGACGATTCGCGGCGTCGGGGATGGTGCCATTGCGCATGGCATAAGCCTCGCGCAGCTCCGCCGTCGCCGGATCGTCGCCAAACAGGTTTTCGTAATGCGCCGACACCGTCGCGATCGCGTTCGCACGATCGGCGTCGAGCGTGATGGTGGCCGTCGCCGGGTCGTAAGTGTTCCGGCGGATGTCTTCACGGAGCTGGCCCTGGAGGCCAGCGCGCCGGTCGGCATTCAGTTCGGAGTAGGGGACACCCGCTTCACGATCGGCCCAAAGGTCAAGCACGGCGGTGGCTTCACGATGGACCCAGTCGGCGCTCCAGTCCGGCGCCACGTAGCCGCCGTGGCCCCAGATCGAGCCGAGTTCCATGCCGCCGATCGATTGCCAGACTTGCCGGCCGCGCTCGATGTCGGCGCGCGAGTAGATCGTGGCGCCGGTCGGCGTGACGACCTTCTCCGGCATGGGAGGCGCCTTTCGGTAGATCTCCCCGCCCATGAAGAGCAGCACCGAAAACGCGATGCCGAGCAGGGTGGCGAGGCCGATCCAGAGCTTACGGGTGTTGTCCATCGCATGTCTCCCACGAACCCATGGGAATGGTCGATCCAGGCAGGTGCCAGTGCATTGATTTAGGTCAATTACCCTCGCTGGAGGCGGCTAGACGCTCCAGGCCGGCTCGGTCGAGCACCTCGATTTCGCGGCCGTGCGCACGCATCAGGGCGTCATCCTGCAGCCGCCGGAACAGCCGGCTGACGGTCTCCGGCGCAAGGCGCAGGTAGCTCGCAATATCCCCGCGGGACATGGTCAGCCGGAACCGGTCGATGACGAGGCCCGGGCCCGCGATGCGGGCCGACAGATTGAGGAGAAATGCCGCCAACCGTGCCTCGGCGGGCTGGTCGGCTGCGAGGCGCTCGGCATGGCCGATGTCGCGGCTGAGCAGCCTGAACAGCTCCTTCTGCAGTCCGGGCAAGCGGGACGCGAGCAGCGCGATTTTCGGGAATGAGAAGCGGCACAGCTGCACGTTATCGAGCGCGTCGGCGTTGCAAGGGTAGCGCTCTCCGTCGATGGCAGAAAGCCCGATCACTTCGCCGGGCAAGTGAAAACCGAGCGTCTGTTCGCGGCCTTCACGATCGACGCGCCAGGTCTTGACGGCCCCCTCGCGGACCGCCGCAATCGCGTCGAACGGCTGGCCCTCCCGAAAAATATGCGAACCAGGTGGCAGAGGCCCGACGTGCTCCACGAGCACATGCAGGTCTCGCAGCTCGCGCTTGTCCATCCCCTCGGCGAGGCAGGCCTGCGAAAACGCGCAGGTTGAGCAGAATCGCACCGCGTCGCCGTCGTCGCGGGCGCGCCAGGCCGCCGAAGCCCGTCGGAGAGCGTCATTCACGGGCGGGAGTGTAGGCGCACGGCCCCGGTCCGTGAAGGCGGGCCGCGATTTCGCGTATCATGCGCCGCCGCGAGCGGGCCGTTAGCTCAGTGGTAGAGCATCTGGCTTTTAACCAGTTGGTCGGTGGTTCGATCCCACCACGGCCCACCATCTCCTCTTACGACGAATTTCGGGTGCGAGACAAATCTTGCCGCGATTCCCGCGCGGGTGACACCATGGCGCGTGAGCTCCCCCGTGTTGCGGCGCGCGATCGCCGCCTACGAATCCGGCCAATGGGCCAATGCCGAAGCCGACTGCGCCGACCTGCTGAAGGCCGACCGCAACCACCCGGATGCGTTGCAGCTCCTCGGCAACATTCGCGCCCGCTCCGGCGACACCGCGACGGCGCAAGTCCTCTTCGAGCGCGCGCGCAAGGCGGCGCCCGGCAATGTCTTCATCCTGAACAGCCTCGGCGGCGCCTACGCGGCGAACGGCCGTTTCGCCGAGGCGAAGGAAGCGCTCGAGGCCGCGCTCCGGATCGATGGCAGCTTCCCCTGGGCGCTGCAAAACCTCGGCGGCATCCTGCTGGAGCTTGGCGAGCGCGCCGGGGCGCGGCGCTGCTTCGAGCGGGCGCTTATGGCCGATCCGCGCCACGTCGAGTCGATCTCCGCGCTGGCGGACCTCGCGGAAAAGGAGAACCGCCTCGAGGACGCGCGGTTCCTTGTCCGTCAAGCGCTCACCTTGGCCCCCGGATTTATCGGCGCACGAACCGTGGATGCGAGGCTCGCGCTACGCGCCGGCGAGGATGGTCTCGCGGAAGCCATCCTGCGCGACGTGCTCGAGCAGCCGAACGTGAAGCCGACACTCCGCGCGACCGCGAACATGCTGCTCGGCCAGACGCTTGAAAGCCGGGAGCGTTACCCCGAGGCCTTCGCCTGCTTCACGACCGCGAACGCGATCGATCACACGATCCACGCGTCGCGCTTTCAGGGCGTGGATTTCCCGGCGTCGACCGCTTCGATCGCGAAGCTGAACGCGTTCCTGGAGACCACTGACCCGGCGACCTGGACGAAGCCGCCGGCGGACGGCCTTCCGACGCCAGTCTTCCTCGTGGGCTTCCCGCGCTCGGGCACGACACTGCTTCAGCAGGCGCTCGCTGGCCATCCCAACCTCGCGACGCTCGAGGAGCAGGACAACTTCCACGAGGCGCATCGCGAGCTCCTGCTCGCCCCCGGCGCGCTCGAGCGCTGGAGCACGCTGCCGCGCGAAACGCTGTCGAAATGGCGCGCGGACTTCTGGCACCGCGTCACGAAGACGTCGGGTGAGCTAGCGGCCGGCCGCATGTACGTCGACAAGCTCCCGATGAACCTGGCCGTGCTGCCAGTGATCCACCTGCTGTTCCCGGGCGCGAAGATCCTCTTCGTGCTCCGCGACCCGCGCGACGTCATCGTGAGCTGCTTCCGCAGCCATTTCGCCGTGAATGCCGCGATGTTCCAGTTCCTGACGCTCGAGGGCGCCGCGCGCTGCTACGACGCCGTCATGTCGGTCGCCGAGCGCTCGCGAGATCGGCTGCCGATCGACGTGCACGTCGTGCGCTATGAGGACGTCGTCGACGACTTGCGGCGCGAGGCCATGCGCACGCTCGACTTCCTCGGCCTTCCCTGGGCGGACGACGTGCTGAAGTTCACCGAGACCGCGGGCCGGCGCGCGATATTCACGCCGAGCGCGACGCAGGTGATCAAGCCGCTCTACGCGTCGTCGGTGGGGCAGTGGCGGCACTACGAGGCTGAGCTCGCGCCCATTCGGCCATTCCTCGCGCGGTGGGTGAGGAAGTTCGGCTACGAGGACACAGAGACTATCAATTTCTAGCGAACCGAGGTCACGGATGACTGGAAATCGCATTGTCATCGCCCAGTTCTGCGATGACGTCCGCCAAGAGATCGGCAACAAGTTCTCCCTGATGGGCTGCTACGGCACGGACCTTTACGTACCGTCCTTTCCGATCACGCTGCCGAAGCTGTGCGCCTTCGTACACGTGCGCACGCCGCGCGAGCAGCCGTTCGGGCGGCTCACGCTCCGGCTCGTGCGCGGCGACGAAGTGCTGTCGGAGCTGGTCGCAAACCCTGACAAGCTGAATGCCGGTGAGGCGCCGCCCGAGTGGGCCCGCTGGCTTTCGATGACCGGCATCCTGGCGGTCACGCCATTCCATGCGACGCGGTCCTGCCGCCTGCAAGTGCTGGCGGAGACGGAGTCGGGGACGATCGAGAGCGGCCAGTTCCTGATCGACCGCATGCGCGGCTGATCGCGCAGCATCGGCTCAGCAGCAGCGGCTGACCTGCTTCCAGCGCCGCTCCAACTCGGCGACGTAGAACGCAGCGCGATCGAGTGGCGTCGCATCCGGATGCCGGAGCCTCTGATGAGCGATGTAACGCTCGTAGGCATCGTCGCCCGTGATGGCGCGGAGCGCCGCCCAAAAGCGCCGCCAGCCTGTCGCGATCGCGTTCACGTGAGTTCGGTCGCCACGTAGGGCGTCTCCGTGTTGTGCGCCGGCCGATGGCCCGACAGGTGCGCCCAGCAGCCGCGCAGCATGTCCGCCACGATGACCCAGACGACGAGCAGGAAGAAGAGCGTCAGCCAGCCGTCGAGCTGCTGGTTGAAGATGAGCTTGCCCGCGACCGCGGCGCGGTCGGGCGGCAGGACGCCGGCTGCAAGCTTGTCCGCCAGGTCTCGCGCCGCGGCGAAGAAACCGATCCGTGGGTCGTCGCTCGTGATCTTCTGCCAGGCCGCGACCGAGGTGACCGTGACGAGCCAGGCGAGCGGCGCGCCCGGCACCCAGGCATAACGCAGCCGTCCCGACTTCACGAAGATCGCGGTCACGACCGCGAGCGCGATCGCGGCCAGCATCTGGTTCGCCATGCCGAAGAGCGGCCACAGGATGTTGATGCCGCCATTCGGGTCGATCACGCCAATGTAGAGGAAGTAGCCCCAGCCAAGCACGACGAGGATGCTCGACGCCCAGGCCGACGGGTACCACGACGTACGGCCGAGCGGCTCCCACACCGCGCCGAGGACGTCCTGCATGATGAAGCGGCCGACACGGGTGCCCGCGTCGAGGACGGTGAGGATGAAGACCGCCTCGAACATGATCGCGAAGTGGTACCAGATCGCGTACAGGCCGTCGCCGAAGGCCGAACCGAAGATGTGGGCCATGCCGACCGCGAGCGACGGCGCGCCGCCGGTCCGGCCATAAAGCGTCGTCTCGCCCATGTGATGCGCAAGCGCCTGCATCTGAGCCGCGTCAACCGGAAAACCCCAACCGGTAATGGTCGCGGTCGCCGTCGCGGGATCGGCGCCGACCACGCCGGCGGCCGTGTTGATCGCGAAATAGACGCCCGGGTCGAGCACGCAGGCGGCGATCAGCGCCATGATCCCGACGAAGGACTCGAGCGCCATCGATCCGTAGCCCACCATGCGCACGTCGGTTTCACGCGCGATCAGCTTCGGCGTCGTTCCCGAGGAGACGAGCGCGTGGAAGCCCGAGATCGCGCCGCAGGCCAGCGTGATGAAAAGGAAGGGGAACAGCTTGCCGCTGAAGATCGGGCCCGTGCCGTCGATGAAACGCGTGATCGCAGGCATCCGGATCTCGGGCTGCAGCACGCAGATCGCGATCGCGAGCATGAAAACGACGCCGAGCTTGACGAATGTCGAGAGGTAGTCGCGCGGCGCGAGCAGCAGCCACACCGGCAGGATCGCGGCGACGAAGCCGTAACCGATCACGAACCAGGCGATCGTCTTCGCGTCGAGGTCGAACAGGGCATGCAGGGCGGGGTCGCGGTCCACCCATCCGCCGGCGGCGACGGCGAGCAGGAGCAGCGCCACGCCGATGACCGTCGCCTCCAGCACGCGCCCCGGCCGCAAGGCGCGCAGGTAGACGCCGACCAGGAGCGCGATCGGAATGGTCGCGAAGACGGTGGACGTGGACCATGCGCTATGTGCCATCGCCTTGACCACGACGAGGGCGAGGACGGCCATCAGGATGACCATGATGAGGAGCGTCCCGACCATGGCTGCGGAGGCGCCGAATTTTCCGAGCTCGTCTCGCGCGAGGTTCGCGAGGCTCCGGCCGTCGCGGCGCGTGGAGCAGAAGAGCACGAGCATGTCCTGCACGCATCCGGCTGTCACCGCACCGACCAGGAGCCACAGCGTCCCGGGCAAGTAGCCGAACTGCGCGGCCAGCGTCGGGCCGATCAACGGCCCCGCGCCCGCAATGGCCGCGAAATGATGGCCGAACACGATCGACCGGTGCGTCGGCATGAAATCGCGGCCATTGTTCAGCCGCTCCGAGGGTGTTGCCCGGGTGGGGTCGAGCCGGCACACGCGGGTTGCGATCCAGCCGCTGTAGAAGCGATAACCGATCAGGTACGTGCAGACCGCCGCGACCACGAACCAGAGCGCGTTGACGGTCTCGCCGCGGTTCAGGGCGATGCCGCCGAAAGCCGCCGCGCCTGCGACCGCGATCGCAGTCCAAGCAGCCCCACGGACCAGCCTTTGACTCGTCATCGTTGCCTGCCTCCGCCTGCCGGCGCCACGATAATCGGACCCGCCGCGGCCGGACAAGTCCGCATCAGAACTGGGGCCGGCGGTCGGGATCCTGCAAGGCCCGCGCGAAGAAGCGCTGGATCGCGGGCAGCGCATCATCTGCCGACATGAGCTTCTGCTGTTCCATCAGGCGCGCCATGTCATGGATCGTTCGCTCGCCGTCGATCATGGCGAGCAGGAACGCATAGACGCGGGTCGATAATGCCTGGGCGCGAAATGCCGGCAGCAGCGGGACGGCCCGGTCCGTTCGCCGGATCCATTCCGGCAGCTCGCGGCCCGAACGGGGTGCGGGCACTTCGCGCTCCTTCCGGGCGCAGAACGTGATGACCGACTCGAGGCGCGCGTGCCGGCTCGCGGGAGAGCTGAGATACGGCAGGCGCGCTTCCCGGACTTCGGGCCTCGCAAAACCCAGGTCGGGCATGCGCTCGAGCAGCTCGTCGAGGCTCCATGCGTCCGCGGGCGCGGCGCTCGCGAATGTGAGCGAGCCGTGGTCGACCCACTGGCCACCCGGCGCCAGCAGGGCGTTGATGCGCGCCAGGAGTCGTGAAGCCGGCTCAGTCGCGACGTCGATGAACCAGGGAGTCAGGACGACGTCAAAGCGGCCCGGCTGGAAGGGCGGCGCGCTCGCATCTGCCAGGACGAGTTCCAGCCCCGGCGCCGGGAGCGCCGGCGCTCCGTGGCGCCGCAGGACAGCATGGTCTTCAATCGTTCGCGGCGCGATCGGGAATTCGTAGAGCTCCAGCGTCGCGCCGCCGAGGATGTGTGTTTCAGCGAGCAGGAACAGCGGGTTGAAATCGAGTGCGACCGTGAGCGACGGCTTCAGCGCCATATGCAGGTCGTAGGCGAGGCGGCCGGCGCCCGCACCGAGCACGAGGACCCGCCCTGGCGCCGCGGCCTGCGGAAGGCTCGACAGCACGGCCTCGAGGCTCGCCTTGTTTTCGGCGTCGCCCCAACACCAGTCGCGGTGCAGGTTCGGGTAGTACGTGGACAGCCCCTGGCTGAGCGGCAGCTCGGTCCCGAGG
>Ga0075434_100002662_pt1 | contig 15773 bp, 19 predicted proteins | sample RhiMethybrSRZTD3_FD_75298 | JGI IMG/M metagenome (GOLD analysis project Ga0075434, IMG submission 75298) | Populus rhizosphere microbial communities from Tennessee, USA - Rhizosphere MetaG P. TD hybrid SRZTD3 | ecosystem: Host-associated > Plants > Roots > Rhizosphere > Soil | place: USA... | reverse complement strand
TCGGATACTGAATTGGACAAGTTGACGTTGAATGACATGCGTTATGCTCTCAGGGTTAACGAAGCACCGGGGTCAATCTGATGCCTGTTCCTCCACAATTTAAGAAAGCTGCAAAAAGACGTCTTGATGCTGCACTTCCTAGCAATACAGCGTCTAACACCAAAAAGGGTGGAGTAGCAACCTTTAAGAATCCTGGAAATAAGGCTGGTGCTGGTTTACTTCAACAAGGTGCTGGACAGGGTACTCCAAATCCTGATTCTGGTAATGAAGGTGTGTCTGGCTTTATGGCAGCCCTTGGTGCTGCTGCTAAGAAGAAGCCAAAGACAAAGGTTCAACCCGCAGCGTCTCGTAAACTTATGGCTATGAGATTGGCGGCTAAAAAATAATGCCTCCTGCTCCAAATGCTCCTATCAATAATCCACTCTTAGCTTTGTTAGCTCAGGGTGGACAAGCTCAACAACCTCAACTTCCTCAACTTCCTCCCGGAATGGGTCCACAACAAGGTCCACCACAGGGATTACAAGGTCCACCACAACAAGGACCGCCACAAGGAATTCCTCCACAATTATTAGCTGCTTTAATGGGCGGAGGGACTGGTCCTCCAGGGGGAGGCGCACCTTCTGGAGGGCCACAATTAGGAATGCAACAAGGTCCACCACAACAACAAGGTTTACCTCCGGGAATTGGTCCTCCTAATGTTGGAGTTAGAGCAGGACTTGGTGGAGCTTTATCAGATCAACTTTCTCAGATTGGAGCACAAGCTCCTACACCCCCAATTCATCCAGTAGTAGATATTATGGATAATACACCACCCATTGTTCGTGAGGCGATTCGTCGTCGTCTCTTTACACAAGGAATGTAAATGTCAGATTCCCAGGGTCCACCGGATCTATCTGCGTTTATGCCACAACCAGATGGACAGCCAACGGATACAGGACAAGATCAGGGCCAGGGCGAAGCCAGCCTAGGAGATAATTTTCTAAGAAACGTTCCCGATGCTGACAGGGCCGTTGTCGGACGGTACATCAAAGATTGGGATGCAGGAGTCACAAAAAGATTTCAGGAGATTCATGACCAGTACGCTCCTTATCAGCAACTAGGAGATGTACAAAAACTTCAAGAAGCTCTTGAAGTTTATGATCTTCTGGATAACAGTCCAGAAGTCATCTATGAAACTCTGAGGCAGCATTTTCAGGAGCAAATCCAAAACGGGAATTATCCTCCTGTTCCTCAGAATTTCAACGGTCAGCTTCCACAAAATCAACAGACTTCTCAACCAGCACAACCCCCAAATCCACAACTTCAACAGGCTCTTGAACCATTCCTAGCTCCCCTGACTCAAAAGATTCAGGAGCAGCAAGGGGTTATGGAGAAAATGGCCCAGGTGTTGTTGCAGGGGAATCAGAGAGAACAAGAAGCTGCTGAAGATCGTGCTCTTGATCAATACATGGCAGAGCTTGAACAACGTCATGGTAAATTTGATCAGAGAGCGATTTTGTTGAGCCTCTATGAAGGCAAAGATGGTGACCAGGCCGTAAAGGAATGGAAAGAATCTTTGGCTCAGTATGCTCCACAATCTCAGAATCAAGTTCCTCCACCTTTAATGGGCGGATCAACTCCCTCTGATAACGTTGATGTTGGGTCCATGACCGACAAGGACGTTCGTGCATTGACCGCTAATGTATTTGCGGCTTTGCAACAGAACCCATAGACTTTAAGGAACAGTCTAATGGCTCAGGCAACAATGACGGCCCTGACAGCGATTCTCAAAGAGATTTACGAGGGTCGTATTGAATCCCAACTCCAGAATGAAGTTGTGGCAGCAAAGCGAATTGAACGTACTTCCGATGGTGTTGTTGAAACCGTCGGTGGTAAGTACGTAGACTTCCCAATTCGGGTCGGCAGGAACGCCGGTATTGGTAACCGACTTGAAAACGAAGCTCTGCCTACAGCAGGTTCACAAGCCTACGCTGCACCACACATTCCTCTGACGTATTGTTATGGTAGAGTTCGACTCACTGGTCAACTCATTGAGTTGGCTGAGAAGAACTACCAGTCTTTCGCTTCTGCACTTGACGAGGAAATGAACGGCGTCAAGGATGATGCGGCGAAGGATTACAACCGTCAGATTTACGGTAACGGAACTGGTGCTATGGCAAACGTTACGGCTGACGGTACAAACACCGTTACAGTTGATAACTACCAGTACCTTGAAGTTGGTGCTTTTGTTGATATTCGTACTCGTTCTACTGGTGCTGCAATTGCGGTTCAGAGGAACATCACGGCTATCAATGAATCCACGAAGGTTGTTACCTACGATGGTGCTGACGTAACAGCTTCCGCAACGGATGGAATCTACCGTGAAGGAAACTTCACTGGTGGTACTTCCCGAGAGATTTCAGGGTTTGATCTGATCATTTCTGATACTCTCCCGCTGCATGGAATTGATCCCGCACTTCAATCAAAGTGGAAGGCTACAATTCGGAATAACCCGGCGGCTGCCGGAACTCCGAGGGCACTTTCCGAAGGCATCATGATTGAGATGTGTGATGCTATTCGCACAAGGTCTGGTCGTAAGGTAACTGTAGTCCTTACAGGTTTGGGTTGCCGCCGGGCTTACTTCAATCTGCTGACTCAGCAACGCCGCTACACAGATACAAAGAGCTTTGATGGAGGCTTCCAGGGACTTGCATTCAACTACGGGACTGAGATTCCTGTAGTAGAGGACGTAGACTGCAAGCCGAACACCATGAAGTTCATTGATGAGAAGTCACTTAAGATTTATCGTAATCGTCCGTGGCATTGGGCGGATACGGACGGTACGGTTCTTAAGTGGGTTACTGGATTTGATGCTTGGGAAGGTTTCATCAAGCAGTATTCAGAACTCGGGACAACTCACCGTAACGGCCATGGAAGCCTGAACGACATCATCGAAGGCTAACCACAGCACGGAGGGAGGCAGGTAGAATTCGGACCCTACCTGTCTCCCTCCCTCCCATTTAAGGATATGCATGAGTCTTTATCCATGTAGACAGAACTTAAAGCCATATGATCCCGGAACTGATCCTGAGATTGTTCCTTGGATGTTTATTGCTCACGTAGCAGTTTACAACCAACCAGGGATTGATGAAGGTCCATCCTTTCATAGTGGCTTAGAGTGGCACTTCTACATCGACAAAGGCCCAGGCAAGCCTGAAGATATTATTACTCAGCTTCGGGATACTAAGTACCAGGCTGATTCCAGCTACATGGCTAATGGTTTCTGGGTTCAAGGACAATTTTGTGGTGCTGTGAGTTTTGAGTCTGAGGGAACTGGTGATGATCCTTGGACTGATGCTCAGATAGATGCTATTATTTGGCTGTTTCGGAAAGCCAATGAGATTGATGGTATTCCTTTGATGGTATGTCCTGCTTGGAATCAACGTGGACTTGGATACCATCGTTTATTTTCTCAGTGGAATAGTCCTTATCATTCCTGTCCTGGGGATCAGAAGGTCCACCAGTTTGATACTGTGATTATGCCAGCTTTAATGGCACCACCTGAGCCTGAAAAGAAGAAGGTATACGATATGACTCCGGGACAATGTAGAGACAAGACTGGTAGGAAGTGGTTCTTTGTTGTTGGTGATGGCCTTCAAGCTTTCGCTTCTGTGGATGGCGGAGAGTTCTTTGAGCTTGTTGGTGGAGGACAATGGACTTCTGGACTTGATGCAATGTGTGAAGAAGATGGTCTTATTGTAGTTGGAGGCAGAGGAACTGATGGTGCATTGTATCAGATGCTAGTTTATACAGATGGTGGACCACCTTCTCCAAACAAGAACAATGTTGAAGTAATTAAAGTTGGTGGACACATCTTTCCGGCTACGTGATGGACGTTAAGAAGCGGCTCATAGAAATGAGTGATGGGTCGTATGTAGAATCTGACGTTTTGAATGTAGTTGAGAAGATCAGAGCTTATGACCCAAATCTTAACGTCAAGTATTGTGATCCTCGGCTTGCTGATCCTGACGACCCGCCTTATAAAGTTGTAGAGCTTTGTCCAGATGGAGTAGAGCGAGTTGTATTCATGGTTTGGGAACTCAATGAAAAAGTTCTTGAAAGGCTTTATGCGGCGGACAATGCTCGCACTAATGTCCTTCTTGATATACACGGTAATAATCTACTGGCAAAGAAGGAACAGGAGCGTCGTTATAGAGAGGTATGTTTAGAGGATCAAGACATACTTCTTCACTATGTAAAGTCCCCAAAGAGTAAGTGGAGTTTTAAGCGTCGAGAAGATGGAGCGATAGTCACAATCGACGATCAAGAGGGAAGGGTTCACAAGGTCCGTGAACGTAGCTGATATTAAGCGGAGAGTAACTAATATTCTCGGAGATGATGCAAAGCTTATCTTTGAGGATGCGGACTTGATTGACTTCATGAATGATGCTCAGGTGGATATTTGTCGAAAGACAGATATTCTACGGGGTACATCTGTAATCAATGTGATAGGTGGTACTGAATTCTATCCTCTTCCTATAGACTTCATTGAGATTCAGCGGGCTACTTATAACGGAAACAAGCTCTACAAGACTACTTGGCAAGAGATTGATCTATTTGATCCTGGCAAGGATTCCTCTCAGACTTCAGGAGTCCCCGATCATTATCATCGTGAGGGGAATCAGATTTATCTTTATCCAATTCCTTCAAGTTCTTCTACTGGAGGATTAAAGGTATACTACTCTCGTACACCTGCTGCTCTTGTTAGTGACACTGACGTTCCTGAAATTCCTCTATCTATGCATGAGGACATTGTGATTCGTATGGTCGCCAGAGGCCATGAACAAGTGGAGGATTTTCAGGCAAGTCAGGTCAAGTCAACGGAGTATAACAACGCAATTGCACTCTCTCAGGAACAATCACAAGAAGGAACAGACGAGTATTATCCCGTTATTCGTGACATAGATGCGAGTTCTTACTGATGGCTCGTCCCGCTGGATTCAATGATGTCGAGATTAAGAACTTCTCGGGTCTAGACCTTCGTGGCCCTGGAGAACTTCTTAGTGAACGCACTCTTCAAACTCTGACTAACTTTGAGATTGGTGATCTAGGACAGATTAAAACTCGTCCAGGGTTTAAGCGAGTTCATGATGGAACCCAACTGGGGAATTTCCCAGTAAGGTTCATTGGACAGCATTCTACAGACAACCTGAATCAAATTATTGTCCAAACTGTTACAGACGGCTACAGTACATTGCATGGTAGAGGACTTCTCTACTATACAAATAACAGTGGTTCAACTTGGACAAATATGGGTGCAAGTATTAATCTATCCTGTGGCCGATCCTCTCAGTTTGGAGAGGGTAACTCCAACATTCCAACTCTGACAGGTCTTTATACTTGGAATGGATCAACCTTAACAGGGCCAGTTTCGGGTACAAAGCTCAGTTCTTACACAGGTCTTTTGGCCCAGGATAGATACTTCACTATCGAGAACTCCACTGGAAACATTTGGTTCTCTGATCCTGGGAATGCTGCCTCATACCCTGGTTCAAACACCATTGGATTCACAGTAGATAACAAGGACAATATCGTAGGGATTCTTCCTTACCGAGATAGAGTGGTCATCTTCTTCCAGAACTCAATCCGAGTTCTTTATCTTAACGGTCCTCCAGCTTCCTGGGTTATGAAGTTCCTGCCATTCTATATGGGAGTTCAGAATCAGGATTGTTACTACGTATACAACGATCTTATCTACTTCCTATCTTCTGAAGGACTCTTCAGAACTGATCTGACTCAGTTAGAAGAACTCTCAAAACCTATTGCTCCTGTTTTCCAGAGACGGTGGGAAGCTTATCAGCTTGAATCCTCGACGTATCACAGAAGGAAGTACGCAGATGCCCTAGGGTTTTGGAGAGGTAGATTCTTCCTTTCTATGAGAACAGTTGGACATTCCAGCAACTTCGGTGGTGGAATTCCTACTCATAAAATATATATGTATAATGTTCGTAATGGGGCCTGGTCTGAGATTGTTCCTAACATCAGCAATTCAGAGTCTCTGCCATTCACCCCGTTTGCTTCCTTCTACTCAAACTACATTGGTAGAAAGACACCACCCGCTGCGAACTATAACAAAGAAGGACTCTACATTTCTCTTGGAGAACCTACTGGAAGAATCTACTTCTTTGATGATGAAGATCCAGTTTATTATGATGGAATCTCCAATGCTACTTCCTTCACTTCTGTTCTGAAAACGAAGGAAATTGATGCTGATTTACCTTCGGAGTACAAGCGTTCTCACACAGTCTCTATCAGGACGAAGAAAACTCCAGTAGCAACAGTAGGTACTTCAACTAAGTTGAATGTGAATGGAACAGACTTAGCTTCTACTCCAATTCAACCCAGTACAATTCCCAAACAGATTAGAATCAAGGGTCCAGGATATTTTCGCACCTTCAATCTTGAACTCACGGATCCTTCCGATCAGTATTTGGAAATTGAAGGTATTACTGTCAACGTCAAGCGGAAGCAAGAACTACCCGAGACAGCAACATGAGTGACCCTTATCCTTATTATTCACCCCTTGCGGATCCACAGTGGCAAGGAGAAATGCCTGCTCCTACTCCTGTAGGGGATCAGGATATTGGAGCTTCTAATCTTAAGTCCAATGCGGATCATGCTCATTCATTCTCCACAGGTGAATGGAAGAATATGCAGGTACTCCCTCCTTGGAGTTGTCCTGGGGGGAATACTAGAATTGGTCAGTATTCTAGAATTGGTACGTCAGTTTATATTCGAGGGTTCTTTACGTGTACTCCGAATACTGCTGGACCGAGTAACATTGCTCAAATTCCGATCGACTTTGCACCTAGGCAAAATATGAGAGAAACATTCTTTGCGTATTCTCCTTTATCTATGGTGCAGATGGACGTTCAACCTTCTGGAATATTGCAGATGAGTTATAGTGCTGGTGTAGCTGTGGCTTCTGTTCTTATCGGAACCTATATTTACGATCTAAACTAATGCCTGCTGATACTGGTGTTTTAGAAGCCATCTTAAAGCGTATGCAAACCCTACAGGGGTTGCAGGATTCTCGTGGTCCGCAGGGGATTATGAGTCGAGGGGCGAATATCTACAACGGAGCTTCTTTAGCAGCACAAAGAGGCGGCGGGTTACAATACGGTCGATACCCATACAGTGATGCAGCTAAAAGGAAGCTATTCAACGGGTGATCTAAATGGCAACTCTTCCTCCTGAAGTAATCGCAAATCTCGCAAGCAAGAAGCTTGGGATTCAACAACAGCATGATACTGGACTACAACAACTTGGTAGCCAGTACAACACAAACCTGTTCAATCTGGGTGAATATCAGAAGGATACTGCTCGTCGTATTAACGATCAGTATGCTTCTCAGGGAATCTTCAACTCTGGTATTCGGGTGAATGAACAGGGTCGTTTGGAAAAGAACGTTGGTGAACGTCGAGGGTTCTTAGGTCAGCAGTATTCTCAGGGACAGTCCGGTATTGAGAATCAGTACACCAATGCTTTGCAAGGTCTGGAAGATTATCGGACTCAGGCAATGCAGGAAGCTACTCGACAAGAACTAGCACAACAACAGTCTGCTGCTCAAATTGCTGCTACTCAACAAGCAGCGGATAGACAATCTGCCGAACAAAGATGGTATGCAGCTATGGCACAAAATCAAGGAGGCGGGGGTGGGGGTGCTCCTGCTGCTGGTCCTGATCAATCTGCTCTTGATCTTTGGAACGCCACTCAGTATTGGAATGCTGTCCAATTGTTGAATGCTACTCAACTTTGGAATCAAGCTATGCAATCACAGAATCGTACTGAGTTTGCAGGATCAGGTAATCCACTAGGTCTGCCGGGTGCGAGGTTCAAGTAATGGCATTCGGAGGATTTGAAGGTTTAATCAAGAAGCTGTCTCAAAGGGGTGCTGGACTTAGTGCTGCTGACTATGATGCCAGTAAACCTGCTGATTTAGGAGAGGGTCTTTACTCCCTTCAAAAGAACAAGGGTGGTTTAAATCTAGATGAGATTGAGAATGACCCTCTCTATAACCTAGAGCTTCAAGCTATTGATGCTGGTACTCCGTCAGGCGGTGGTGGCGGTAGTGGTTTAGCTTCTAAATTAGCTCGGGCTGCTGCTGAGAATGCTTATGGTGGACCTTCTCTAGATCAGCTTCGTCAGTATGGTGCCGAGGGTCAAAATAGAATCAGCACTCTCTATGGTCAACTGGCTCAATATATGCAGGGAAAGCAGGGAGAAACTGCAAATCTGTATAATGCTGGACAGATGAGGGCTGGTGCAGCTTACGAAAATGCTGCAAAAGATATTCAGGCTGGACAGCAACAAGCCGCTGCTAATATTGCTGGTAGTACCGCAGGATTGTCTGCTGGTAAAGAAGCAGCACAAGAAGCGGCTGCTGCTGCAAATGCTTCTATTCAGAGACAAGCTGCTCTGAATGCAACTAACAAGGCTAATGCTCTAGCTGGTATGCAGAATCTCGGTACTGGTCATCAGGCTATTCTGAATGACCTTATGGCTGGTACAAAACAAGAGCAGCAAGCTCAGAGTGGAAGGTTTTCTGATCAAGTTAACAACATGATTGCCAAAGCACAAGCTGAAATGGCTGCTTCTCAACAGAAAACTGCCTTGGCACAACAAGCTATTCAAGAATCAGAATCGAACAGACAGTCTGAGGCCGCAGGAAAATCTGCGGCTGCCAAAATTCGTGCTCTTGAAGATGCTGTTAAGCGTGCAAAATCTGAATCAGACAAAGGTGATCAGCTTTCAGGTGTTAAGGGAGTTCTGAGTTATGCTATGAGGGCTGGAAAGCCACAACTAGCTAAGCAGTTCATGGATATGCTTGGTGCTTCTCGGGCAAATGCCGCTACTATTAATACTGCTGCTAAGGCAGATAGAGCACAAGGTAAAATGACTCCATTGACAACTGCTGATGAGCAACTTCAAACAATGCTTGGAGGAATTACAGGGAATAGGCTCGATATTGCAGCTGAACAAGATCCTCGTGGAGAACTTCTTCGGCAGATTCAGTCTAATCCTTCTCTGAAGAACCTTCAGAAGTACATTATCACGAATCCAGATGAAGCTCGTCGTCAAGGACAATATCAGGCCGCATTTGGTAGAAGTGAACAGAGTTACAACGATATGCTCAATAGACTCAGGTCCTTCTCTAGAAATCAACCTAGTCCTACTTTGAATAGGATTCAGGGAGATAGGTCACAGGCTTTCGTTGATGAAATGAATAAGAGGTTTACTCCATTCTTGAATATGGACCTTCTTCGTCGAAACAGGCCAGACGTGGAAAGCTACTATGGAGCGTTCGGTACAGGCAATCAAGATTTTATGTCTACTCTGTTTGATATTTACAGTGGAAAGTACGGAAAAGGGTAGTTAGTGGCTGTTAGAGACTACTTACTCTCAGCAAGAGGTTTACAAGCCTCTCAGGCAACTTCCCCTCAGGTTCAAACTCAGGGGTTTGCTCCCGAGGTTATGAGACTTGCCAACCAATTGTCTCGTCAGAGACAACAAGCTGGAATTGGAGTTCCTAAAACTCCTGACCCTGGGGTACTTGGACGTATTTTTGATGTAATTCAACGTCCTCTTTACACATCTGCAAATGTGGCTCGAACTTTCACGTCACACGCTGATGACAAGCCTGATAATCCTTTTGAAGCTGCTTGGAGGGGATTTTCTGGACAAGATAAGACCACGTATGATAAAGTCCTAGAAGATATGGGTATGAGTGGTGGGTGGCAAAGATCTTTGGCTGGACTTGGCCTTGATATTGGACTTGATCCTACTACTTATCTTAGTGGCGGATTGGTAAAGGGAGTAACTAAGTCTGCTGCTGCTAAAACTGCTGCTGAGGAAGCTGTGGTTGCTGCTAAAGCGGCTGATGTTGGAACTGCCGCTGGTAAGAAAGCTCTCGCTCGTGATCTTATTGAGCAAGGAACTAAAGTTACAGATGTAGAGACGGCTGCATCTAAGCAAGCCCGTCTAAATTCCATCATGAACTACACAGTTTCCGAGGGTGAGAGTGAAGCCGGAGCTTTAAAGCGGATTCAAGCACAGCTTCCTGAGAAGCAGTTTGTTGTTGAGAAGCCATCTACTAGACAGGCTCTCCAGCAGGCTAAGGAAATTCATGCTGGACAGATTTATGAGGATGCTCTGAAACGTCAGGATAAAATTCTCGCTGAAAATCGTGGGAAGATGATTATGAAGTTCATGGGGAAGCCAATCCCTGGTGCCGAGAGTGAGAATCTATACAAGATTGGTACTAAACTTTCTGAGGTAGCTGGAAAGAGCAAGTACATTCAGGGTATCAACAAAGCTTTCCGTCCTATGGCTAATCATCCCGATGGATTGAATAGCATTATGCGTGCTGCTGAGGGACATTCTCTGTTCCAGGGAGATAGAGCCCTTCTGGAATTGAAAGACTTGATTGGTGAGAATGTATCTAAGTTCCCCGACGCTATTGATACCAATGTACTTCATCAATGGGGTGGATTGACAAAATCAGAGCGTATGACTGTAATGGATGCAATGGAGAAGGGCAAAGATTTGTCTGATCCTATGCATAAAGTTGCAGGAACAGGTAGAACTCTGGAAGAATACAAGAGAGCACTTGAAGGTGCTAGGGACTGGAACTTTGGTCTTGAAGAAGAGCTAGGACTCCGTAACACACATGACTATGTAGAGAACATGGTTCCTCACATCTATAATGGAGGGACTCCCGAAGCTCAGGCAGCCTTCAAGAAGGCTAGACTAAAGGAATTGAAGGCTCCTAGAGAACTCTTTGCTCCTGGGAGAGAATCTGAACTAGCTGCCTTTAATGCGAATCGCAATCTAGACAAGTATAGTCTAGATGCTGCGGAAGCTGCTGGACTTAAGCCAGAAAGAGATCCTCTTCAAGCCTTTGGTCAGAAGATCATTGATTCATACCGCAATCAGGGCAAGGCACGATTCTATAATGCTGCTGAGAAGGAATTTGGAGTCACTGGTCTAGAGACTCTTAAGGGTCTAGGGCAAGGTAAGACAAGAGAACTTGCAGACCAAATGGGTTTGGCTCCAGTTAAATCCAAATTCTTCACAAAGACTACTGGATCACCGGAAGCTTGGTTTCCGAAGCCTATTGCTGACTCATTGAAAACTACCATTAAGCATATGGATGATCCAGCTTACGGTTCTGATCTGCTGAAAATGTTTGATAAGGTTCAAGGTGTTTGGAAGTTGAACATGACAGCCCTGAACCCTGGTCACCACATTCGTAACTTTGCTGGTGATGTCTTTCTAAATTTTGAGGATGGAGTCAAGAATCCTGCTCGATATATGGAAGCCGCCAAGGTTCTAGGTCGGCCTGGATCAGAGACTTGGAGATATGCACCTGAATCAGTAAAGCTTAGGATTGGTGATGCAACATTCAATGCTAAGCAAATCATGGATGCCTTTACTGAGAGTGGTGGCAAAGCAGGATTCTTCCGTGTGGAGACAACTCAGACTTCAAAGAGTCTTTCAGGACTTCACCCCGTAGAGCGTATCCGTCAGATGGCAGAGCATCGAGAAGATTGGACTCGACTTGCTCACTTTATTGACGTCCTCAAAAAGGAAGGTGGAGGCGTCAAAGATGTTGTAGATTTGAAGGCTGTTGCTAAGAAAGCTGGAGAGAAAGTACGGCATTTCAACATTGACTATGCTGACCTAACTCCCTTTGAACGAAGGTTTATGAAGAGGGTTGTACCATTCTATACTTGGATGAGGAAGAATATTCCTCTCCAACTGGAAACTCTTGCTCTAGACCCTGGCAAGATTTCTACCATACCGAAAGGTCTACGTGCCCTACAGGGCATAACTGGCGCACAACCCTCGGACGAACAAATCTATGGGTTGAATGTAGTCCCGAAATGGCTTCGTGAAATGGCAGGAGTTAGGATTGCAGGTGAGGGTGTTGGTCGGAATCAGACTTACTGGAACCCCTCAATTATTCCATTCACAGACATTGGACAATACTTTAGTGGTGGAGTTGAGGGTACTGCTCGTAAGCTTCTAGGTTCTACAACTCCACTTCTCCGTTCTCCTATTGAGTATGCTACTGGTCAGAAGATTGACACTGGTGCGCCAATGGGAGACACTCCTACTTATATCAGTCAGAACGTCCTGCCTCCTTCACTTACCCCTCTTAATGCTATCCGTCAAGGGAAAGTTGAATCGACTGATATTGGTAAGTTGTTAGGACTTTCTCTTTACAACGTTGGTCCTCAGCAACAGCTTGGAGAGTTGCGTAGACAGCAGGATATTGTTCAGGCAATCCTGAGAAGTAAGAAGCCAGAAAAGAAAAGATCATGGGAGCAATAACTGATAAGCTATTAGGACCGCCGGGTCAACCTGAACCTGGGGTTCCATTCTCTAAGGCGGTAGCTCGTAAGTTAGGTCTTGATGGACCACTAGGTACAACGGCTCACTATGCTCAGTACAAGTCAAGTATTCCTACTCACTTGACTGAAAGAGAAAACTCGCTCTATCCATTGCTCCGAGAAGAAATGGTTAGTAAGATAGCTGAGAAGTAGTGTTCATTGCATCGAACATAGATTGGGCGGGATGGGGAGCTTTTCTTCTGGGAATCGGGTCAGTTATTACTGCATATCTTTCTATCCGAAAGGCGAGAAGTGAAGGTGCAGTAGACTGTCACGATAGTTTGAATGCTGCACGTACAGAAGCAGAGAGTTATGCATTAGAGTTGCACAAGATTCACATAGCTCACCCTGAGTTAATCCCTGATCCAAAGGAAAAAGGTCTAGCCTCGTTCCTATCCGTGGCTGCTCTTGCATTAGCCGCTAGTGCAGGTTTATTAGCTGCATCTTATGTTGGGTTCAGTGATGGTCCGAGAGGTACTCAGGGAATTCCCGGAATACAAGGTCCACAGGGAATTCAAGGTCCACAGGGAATCCAGGGTCCACAAGGAATTCAAGGAAACATTGGTCCCCCTGGCCCGCAAGGGGAGAAAGGAGATACTAACCCACCTGTGCAGGGAATTCCTGGGGTTCAGGGAGAACAAGGTGCAAATGGAATTCAGGGTAATCCCGGTCCCCCAGGAATTCCGGGAGAAGTTGGTCCACAAGGTTTGCAAGGTCCACAAGGAGAACAAGGTCCACAAGGTTTAACTGGGGAGAATGGACAGACTGGTCCACCTGGAATTCAGGGAGAACCTGGAATTCAGGGAGAGCAGGGAATCCAAGGGATTCAAGGAGTGCCGGGACCAACTTGTCCACCGGGATTTACTCCGACCACAATTGGAATCCATCAACGAGAACCAATAGACGATACTGTAATAATTCTTGCTTGTGTAGCCCAATAGAAGGGACAATGCCGAATAGGTGGTATTTACGGGGCGCGTGCAGAAACAATCCCGAGTTCGTTGACTTCCCCTCACTGAAAGAAACTCGGGTCATAGCTCACTCAAAATCAATATGTCGAGGCTGTGTTGTGAGGAAAGAATGTTGGGCAGATGCCTATGTTAACGGAATTGACGAGGGTATCTTTGGTGGTGCTCTACCATCAGAACGTCGTTTGATGGGAGCAATACTCAATATCTCTCCACTTGCAAGCTTTGATCAAGCCTTGAAGAGACTTACCCAACAGTAGAAAATCCCCGAGGCTGTGCCAACTTGTTCTTCACCAACCAGTAAGCGCCGTGTGCAATGGCTGATATGTTGTTGGGAACGTGGACACCTTTCCTGTAGGAATAGCCGATGTATCCGCATCCTACAGGAAGTATACTAGCGGGTTGGCTTTTTAATTTGATTGAGTGAAGCCGGGCATAAAGTTCCAAGGCTCCTATGATATGCAATGCAGGAGCACTATTCCATTCGTGTCCCCAACCTTTATTAACTTTCGGTGGTCGGATTATGTAGTCCTCGTATACGATCTGATCGAAGTCATCCCACAAGTTTGCTACTAGCAAGTCAAGCATGTGAGATTCATCTTCTGTGACTCCCATCTTAGATAGCTTAGGGCTGCCTGAGATAACCTCCCAAGCAGCCCATCCACTGTGCTTTCCGGGATCAACGGAAAGTAGTTTCATTTAATCGTCGTCACTCTCTGCCGGTGGTGACGTGTAGGGAACGTACGGACACGCTTCGGTTGAATGTCCGTAGCTACCGCACGCCTGACATTCGTTGTCACCCTCTGCCAGTGGCATTATTTTTCCTTGATCTGGGGTATCGGATTCTCTTGATCTTACCTCGTTCTTCATAGTAGTAGAGAGCTTGTCTCCACAAACTATCGGACATTAGATCTTCCATGACTCTCCTATTCAGAGCGGACCATCGAAGCAACTAACTAGCCAGTCATTGTCTACTGTCATTTGTAGTGATAGAGCACCAAGCAATCCATAAGCACACTGTACTGGACCTAGTGAAACGTAATTACCCCAATCCCAAAACATATGAAGTACGTAACTCCATGAATTGTGGGTTGTGTTCAGTAGAACCCAATGGGATGATCGGTAATCACACCAGTAAACCTTAGTTGCACCTGACATATAAGGATAGCATCCTTCGTATGTCATTCCATTAGGAGCAACAATTGTGCATCCGGCCCAGAAAAGATCGTAGCAAGATTCCCCTACTGGTTTATCCCCACTGTCAAACTTGACATCCCAATTCCCTGTTTGTCCCGCCTCTTCGGCTCCTTCGACAAGTCGGCATAGTGCCCTGCGATCTTGAACATTAGAATTGACATAGAAGCAAGAAGTTGCGAAGCCTGCAATTCCTGGCTGGAGTGAGAAACTATTATGAAGTACATAGCCAGGATCAGCATTGGTTGATTCTTCCACCCAACATGCGCTGAGTGCAAATATGCTGACGACTACTGCTATACCTAAAGCAACCCTGTTCATTTCGGACCTTTCTTCCTAGCTGAAAACTAGGTAAAGAGTAAATATCCCAAGGCCAATGGCAGCTATACAAGCTAGGACTACTGCAACCATCTTAAGACCTGCCGTAAGCCAGTCCTTGTCCCTGGTTACTGCTGCTATTATGATGATTATTACGAAGGCTATTAGAAGCATTTACTTTCCTTTATTCCAGAATAAGAATATGGCAATGATAGCTCCTAGACAAGCCCCTCCAAAAACTTGAAGCATCATGCTAGTCTCTTCTCATCGACAGGGAATGGTATTCCGAATTCTTCCTTCGGCCATTCCATTATCTTTCTGATCCTATCTCTGTCACTGTCACAAGAATCAGTTGGAACTTCTATCCACAAGGAGTCGTGAACTTGAGAGACAATCTCAAATCCTTCCTCATGAAGTTGGATCATTGAGTCAAAGATAATCTCAGCGCACCCTCCTTGAATGATTGAATTGAAAGCATCCTTATGCTTCCATACAACATCGAAGTGACGCCTACGTCCTGTCCACATCTTGACATAGCCCCGTTGTTTAGCTGCTGCCTCACATCTGTTAGCTATCTTCTTCCATTCAGGATATGACTTGTGGAACTCTTCTAGAATTTCCTCAGCCGTTTCGTAAGGCATATCCAGACGAGTATCTCTCCAAATCTGAGAGCGGAGAACTGCCGCACCACCTCCGTAGATTGTTAAGAAGTTGGTTTGCTTGGCAGCATATCTAGCTTCTGACCGGGATAGTCCGGTAAGTTCTTCAAGGTTAAGTCTACTGGAAGTAAGCTGGTGAACGTCAATACCATGTTGGTAGGCGTCGAGGATAGGGTCACATTCTGCGTAAATGGCTCCAA
>Ga0075434_100002661_pt1 | contig 15775 bp, 19 predicted proteins | sample RhiMethybrSRZTD3_FD_75298 | JGI IMG/M metagenome (GOLD analysis project Ga0075434, IMG submission 75298) | Populus rhizosphere microbial communities from Tennessee, USA - Rhizosphere MetaG P. TD hybrid SRZTD3 | ecosystem: Host-associated > Plants > Roots > Rhizosphere > Soil | place: USA... | reverse complement strand
CAGGTTGGGCAAGTGACGTCCGGGGCAATCGAGAACATTGCCAGGGATCCTCAAGCTTTTGAACGGTTCCAGCAGGCGCAGAACGGACTCTCGTCCGCTCTTTCGCGTCTGCTTGTTGTCACTGAGAACTATCCGGAACTGAAAGCGAACCAGAACTTTCGAGACCTTCAGGCACAGCTCGAAGGGACCGAGAACCGCATCGCAGTGGAGCGGATGAGATTCAATGAGTCTGCTCAGGCGTTCAACACTAAGCGCGAGAGTTTTCCAACTGTTCTAATCGCCGGATTTTTCGGCGATCGATTCCGGTTTAAACCGTACTTCACGTCACAGCCCGGAGCAGAGAAAGCGCCGGAGGTCAGGTTCTAACTTTGAAGTTTCGGTCCTGCTTTCTTGCGTGCGTGCTGTTCGCGGCGGCGAGACTGTACGCAGCTGAGACGCCCATTCCACCTCCACCAACCCATTGGGCGACTGACACGGCGAATTTCATGTCGCCGCAGGCTGTTGCCTCGCTCGATTCCCAGCTCGAGGCCTACGACCGATCCACGGGTCACCAGTTAATCGTCTGGATCGGCACAACGACCGGCGATGCGCCGATCGAAGACTGGGCTGTCCGGGCATTTCAAAGTTGGAAAGTCGGCCGGAAGGGACTCGACGATGGCGTGGCGCTGTTCATTATGTCCGCCGACCGGCGTCTTCGCGTCGAAGTCGGATATGGGATGGAAGGACAGGTACCCGATGTGATCGCCTCGCGCATCATCAATGAGGTAATCGTTCCCCGCATTCAGGCCGGAGATCGCGACGGTGCCGTGGTTTCGGGAACCGCTGCGCTGATGCGAGTCATGGGAGGCGAGGCCCTGCCTGTGCAGCGGCCGGACCGGGGCCGCCAAAATCTGACTCTTGGACAGTTGATTGTTTTCGGCATCATCGGAATCGTCATACTGTTCGTGTTCCTGACCAACCCGACCATGGCCATGTGGATCCTGGCCAGTATCCTTTCCAGCGGCGGCGACCGTCGGCGCGGCGGAGGAGGATGGGGAGGGGGAGGATTCGGTGGAGGGGGCTTTGGCGGAGGAGGATTCGGTGGCGGAGGCGGACGCTCCGGCGGAGGTGGAGCTAGCGGTTCATGGTAATGACGCGCAAAAAATTACTTCGAGTCATTGACCGACAGAAGGTGAAGGCCGCAATCGAAAAGGCCGAACATCAGACATCGGGTGAAATCTGTGTTTCGGTCGCTCCTCTGTTCTGGGGAAGTATTGAAAAGGCTGCCGACAAGGCTTTCCTTCGAATGGGTATGACGCACACGAAAGAACGCAATGGCGTGTTGTTCTTCGTGGTTCCGTCACGCAGGAAGTTTGTGGTGCTCGGCGATCAAGGCATTCACGACAAGGTCGGACAGGAATTCTGGGATCGAGTCGCGGCTGTGTTGTCTGAAAAATTTCGCGAGGGCGACTTCACCGGTGGCCTTGTTCGTGGAATTGAAGAAGTCGGCATGCAGCTATCGGTGCATTTCCCTTACACAAAGGGCGATACGGATGAATTGCCGGACGACGTGGATTTTGGTGGGTAGCGTGATTCGAATTAACGACAATTTATCGATTCCAGAAAATGAGATCTCATTTGTCGCATCGCGGAGCGGCGGTCCCGGTGGACAAAACGTAAACAAGGTGAGTAGCCGGATCACGCTCTCATTCGATGTAGGCCGATCAACGGCGCTGTCTGACGAGCAGAAAGAGGCGGTTCTCCGCTCATTGGGAAAGCGTGTGAACAAGGAAGGAATACTTCAAATCGTTTCACAACGAACCCGGAGCCAGGATATGAACCGGACGGATGCGCTCGAACGATTTGGCGACCTCCTTCGAAGAGCGCTTACGCCGAAACGTCCGCGGATGAAGACGCGTCTTCCCGCATCAGCCAAGAAAGTACGGTTGGACCAGAAGAAAAAGCGGACGGCCATCAAGCAGGCACGCTCGAAGACAGGATGGGACCTATGATCCGTTTTGCGATTGCTCTCCTCTTGACGTTTTCAGTGCCCGTGCAGAACCGCGGAACGGAATATAACATCAGCTACCGTCTTGCGATGTCGCATCCGGCATCTCACCTGTTTGAAGTGACGATCGATGTTCAGCTACCGGCCACGGAGCGTGCGACCTACATCGATTTTCAAATCCCCATGTGGCAGCCCGGCCGCTACTCTGTTGCGGATTTTGCAAAGAACGTTCAGGACTTCGATGCGCGGTCCGGAAACATCCAGCTTTACTGGATGAAGATCGATAACCAGACCTGGCGCGTTCAGCGTGGGACGAATGGTACGGTCACGGTTGCATATCGAATGTTTGGTGATGATCTTTCCGGAACGTACGCTCAGCTCGACGTTGGTCATGCCAATTACACCGGTGGAGAACTGTTTATGTACGTCGTAGGTCACAAGCCGGACCCTCTACAGCTTCGTATCGAGCCACCATCGAATTGGAAGGTGATCAATGGGCGTACCGAGCGGCCGAACCAGGTCGAGTGGCGATATCCCAACTACGAAATCATGATCGATAATCCGACGGAGATCGGTCCGGATTGGACGCTTGATGAGTTCAAGGTCCAGGGAAAGACGTATCGCGTTGTCGTCCATTCACGTGGTCCGGAGGGTGGCCGGAGACCGTCGCTCGTTCGAGACATTCAAAAAATTGTCAAGGCGGAAACAACGATGTGGGGACCGCCGGAGTTTGACTCCTACACATTCATGATTCATTTCGCCGCCGATGATCAATCTGGCGATGGAATGGAACACCTCACCTCGACACAGATCATACAACCCGGAGTTCTGGCCGAGCGTGGCTCGTACGACGACGCAGTCCGAACTGCCGCCCACGAATTTTTCCACGTCTGGAACGTCAAGCGGCTGCGGCCTATTGAACTTGGACCGTGGGATTGGACAAGGCCTGCGGCAACACGCGGGCTCTGGATAGCAGAAGGTTTCACGCAGTACTACGGCGTCCTGATGTATCACCGCGCTGGCTTTCAAAACGCTGAAGGATTCCTGAACAGTCTCAGCAATACCATCGGCACGATTGAGAATGCTCCGGCGAGCAAGCTCATGAGTGCCGAAGCTTCTTCAATGGCCGCATCATTCACCGATGCAGCGCTGCATCGACAGCGAACGAACCTGCCGAACACATCTCTCAGCTACTACCTTAAAGGGGAACTCATCGCTCTCAATCTTGATCTGATCATTCGCGAGAAGACGGCTGGCCGTTATTCCTTGGACGAGGTCATGCGACGGGCGTACGAGCAGTTCTACTTGAAGAGTCCGAACGCTACCTACTATTTGAAGGGCAGAGGTTACACGATTGAGGATTTTGCCGGTGTGGTTTCCGAAGTCGCAGGAACAGACATGACGGATTTCTTCGCAAAGTACGTTCGCGGTACCGACACGCTTCCATACGACCAGGCTCTACGCGGCGTAGGTCTGCGTCTGGTGAAATCACCGTCCAATCAACCGTACACGGCGGGTATTGTACTGGATCCTGAAGACCCGGAAGGAATGCGTCTGGGCGCACTGCGGACTGGTTCGCCGGCGGAACGCGGCGGTCTGCAGGAGGGCGATGTGCTCACGGAAATAGGAGGGATGTCCGTTTCGCGGGAAAACTGGAGGTCGATTCTGAACCGGTTTAAGCAGGGTGATCGAGTACCGGTTTCTGTTCGCCGCTTCCGCGAGACTGTGCAGGTGAGTATTCAGCTCGATGCGCCGGACATCTTTATTTATCGTATCGAGGAAGACCCTGGCGCCTCGGCGCAAGCCAAGGCACTGCGGTCGGCCTGGCTGAATTAGTCGATGGGTTCGTTAGCGTCCTCGAGGTAAGGACTGAGGTAACAGTGGATTTTTGCGTCGCTGTGAACACGCAGGCGAAAGCCGCTTTCGGACACCTCGTCTAGAACGCGCTCGCCAAATTCCACGATATATTCCTGCAAGGATTCGTCACCGGTTGGGTTATCGAGGACCTTCCGAACGATGCCCGCATCACCCGGCCGCAGCACGTCGTGTTTTGAGACTCTTACGAGGTCACCAACGCCAAATCGTGTCATCAAGAGAATTGTATAACTGGGGCAGCGGTGCTATAAATCTGGGGTACCGTCAGTCGCGTAGAGTCCTAGAGCATGGTGCTCATGTCCTCTTGTGCGGCTTCGAAGGGGGAACATGGGTAAGAAGCTTTATGTAGGCAACCTTCCTTTTAGTGCAACCGATGAATCTCTCCAGGAGATTTTTGCCCAGGCAGGTAGCGTGCAGTCTGCAAAGATCATTACGGATCGCGACACGGGCCGCAGTAAAGGTTTCGGCTTCGTGGAAATGTCAACGGATCAGGAAGCCGCAGACGCGATTCAGAAATTTAATGGCGCAGAATACGGCGGAAGAAACATGACTGTGGCCGAAGCGCGACCGATGGTTCCCCGTGAAGACCGGGGCGCCGGTGGGCGCGGCGGTGGTGGTGGCCGGCGTGATCGTTGGTAGACGACGATCCCTTTGCTACCTGGTTCGATGCGCTGGAACGCCGTCATCTTGCTGATCTGACCTTCTCCGAGGTTCGGCGTTCCGTCCAAACTCTCTCTTCCATCTATGTCGAGCGGCGCGACCGCTTGAACACTGGCGCTGTTCTGAGCGGTGCTGGTAAGCGTGCGGCCTTTGCGCTCTTCTTCGCTCCTCTTCATTTCTTACTGGTACGCGAGATCGTGCGCGCACTGAATGCTTCAATCCCACAGAAGATTCCGCTTGTCGACCTCGGATGCGGCACTGGTCCCGCAGGAGCCGCGTGGGCACTCGAGACAGGCCGTTCAACTACCATTCAGGGCGTTGATGTTAATTCCTGGGCATTGGAAGAATGCCGTTGGAATTACAGACAACTCGGAATCCATGGAGCGACGCGGAAGGTGGAGCTCAAACGATTTCGCTTGCCCACAGGCACGGCCGTTATTGCTGCATTCACCATCAATGAGCTTGACGTTGAGAACCGCGCGCGCTTCCTCCGTGAATTTCTAGGCATTCGTCAATCGGGATTGCCGGTACTCGTGGTCGAACCCATCGCCCGGAAACTGACAGAATGGTGGAATGACTGGACGACAGAGATTGTCTCCGCGGGGGGCCGGGCAGATGAATGGCGATTCCACTTTCCTTTGCCCGAACGTCTCGCCCTGATGGATCGTGCGGCCGGACTGGATCACCGCGAGATTACTGGCCGCTCCCTCTGGCTCCCCGGCACTGAATAAGGTCAAAAACGGAAATCTTCCATGCACTCATCCCACCGCGCGTTGCGATGGACTTTTTGTGCCATCGCAACCCATTGCATCGTCTTGACAATGCACTCCTCCGGTTGGCAGCCCATTTGCGCAGACAGCCTTCAGTTTCGCGAATCTCTTTCATTGAGTGTTCAAGAGGAGGAAGACTGAACATGTTTAAATCAACAACAGCAAAAATCTTCATCGCGTGTTTCGCGCTGATAGGACTGCAGGCTTACGGCTTCATGTCCATGCACCATACATTTCAGGATCGAATGAGTGCGTTGGAAAACCAGATCCAGGATGTGAAATCAGCGAGCACCACGAAAAGCGACCAACTGGCTTCTGATCTCAACGTTGTAGCCAAACGAATCGGAATCACCGCGCAGGAACTCGAGAAGGCGCATACGATCGCAGAACAATTGAAACAGGAAAATGCGAAGACGGCCCAGAAACTCCACAGTGAAATCGCTTCGAAGGCCGATTCTGAAATGGTGACGCAGGTCCGCGACGAGGCCGCGAACAAGCTCGCTGAAGCGCAGCAGGACGCAACGACCAAGATCGGTGCGGTGTCGGGCGACGTCCAGGTTGTCCGAACCGACCTCGATGCAACGCGTCAGGATCTGGCATCGAGCCGAAAAGACATCAGCGACGTGCGATCCGAAGTTGCTCGCAACGGCAGCGAACTGGCAGCGCTGCGCCGTAAAGGCGAACGTGACTACATCGAGTTCGACATGATGAAGACGAACCAGTTTCAGCGAATCGCCGATGTTCAGGTGCAGCTGAAGAAGACCGATACAAAACGGCAGAAGTACACCGTGGTTATTCAGGCTGACGACAATCGTCTCGAGAAGAAGGACCGCGCTACAAACGAACCAGTCACGTTTCTGGTCGGGAAAGACCGGTTGCGATACGAGTTTGTTGTGAACTCTGTCGACAAAGACCGGATCCGTGGTTACGTGAGCACGCCTAAAGACAAGGTGCTCGCGGTGGAAGGACCTTCAACCGTCCAACATCCAGACTGACATGCGTTTCCTTACAGCCGTTATTTTTCTCCTGGGTCTTGCTGTCCCGACCCACGCGGCTGATAAGGGGTTGGACGTTCCGCACGCTCCTCGTGGAACGTCCAACTCTGCAAGGCACCAAGTCGCCGTAGTGGCAGTCTACGTGCACTCTTTATACGAGGGAGGCTAAGCGATGCTTTGGACCATTTTCGTTATCCTGTTCATTATGTGGCTGCTCGGCATGGTTTCGTCGTACACGCTGGGCGGATTCATCCACATTTTGCTCGTTTTGGCACTGGTAGCGCTCGTAATTCAGCTGATTAGCGGCCGCCGGGCGCTGTGAAGTACATCGAGAGCATGAAGCTCAGTGCCGTCAGGAGTATGAGAAGCGGAATCAGCTCGCGAGGGTAGCCGTATTCCTCTGTGGTATTCATGATTCTCTTCAGAGCCGCGAAGGCGAGTTCGTCCAGTTCGCGGCTCATGCTCCGAAATCGAGCAGATGTCCTCAGCAGTCCCACCAGGGAAATGGCCATAAGAAGCTTGGCGAAGACGATCACAGGCCAAGCATCCTATGACAGGTCTGAAACCCGCGTCAATCGCGGATTTTAGACTTTCGGGCTATACGTCGAACTCTGCCCAGAGGAACGTGTGATCGGATGCTCGGACGGCGCGTCGCGGTTCCACATCGACATCGACGGCAGTACATTTCTCTACCAGCGGAGCAGTTGCGAGGATGTGGTCGATCCTCCATCCTTTGTTCTTCTCGAGTGAACTCGGCCGCAGATAATCCCAGAAAGTGAATTGCTGCTTGTCGGGATACAGGTGTCGGAACACGTCTATGAATCCCCAGCTGAGCGCGTCCTTGTAAGCGCGGCGGACGTCCTCGTGAAAGCAGACGTGCTTCAAGTGTTTCTCCGGACTGTGAACGTCGATCGGTTCAGGTGCGACGTTCATGTCGCCGCACCATACGGCCGGCTTGTCGGGCGAAAGGTGCACCGCAAAATAATTGCGCAGCCGGCCGTACCAGCGGAGCTTGTAGTCATATTGAGGCGTGCCGAGTTTATAGCCGTTGGGCACGTAGGTGTTGATTATCGGGATACCACGGAGAACAACACGCATGAGGCGCGCGTCGTCGATCTCCGGCAGTTGGTCATCAAATCCGTAGAAGACTTCATCGGGCGGCACACGTGTGAGAACAGCGACGCCGTTGTACGACTTCATTCCGCGATAGTGCAAATGATAGCCCGTCGATTGTAGTACCAGGGCGGGGAACATATCGTCCTGGCATTTGGTTTCCTGGATACACAACACGTCGGGTTTATTTTTTTCGAGCCACGTTACGACTGCATCGAGTCGCACGCGGATGGAGTTGACGTTGTAGGTGGCTATTTTCATTAACTGAAGCGTTTCGCAGCCGTCAATTCATGAAGGAGGACCGTATGGCTGAGAATTCGGGAAACTCTAGCAGCAGCGTGGCAGCAGTTGCCATCGTTGTCATTATCGTGCTTGCTATCTTCGCTTTCTACTTCCTTTTCGCACGCGGCGTCAGCGCACACAGAAGCATCGACATCGATATCAAGACTCCAAGTCACACCGATGTGCCAATCGATAAACGGTAGACGTCATGTCCAAAAACGTACCGACGAGACGCACACGGAAGGCTGAAGATTACGCAAAAAAAGTTCGGGTCGAGCCTCCGAAGCAGACGCGGCAGGAGGACCCGCGAACAAGACGTGCGGACTCCCGTATCGGGGGCCAGCACGACCACGGGCCCGCCCAGAAAAACAAAAATCGAAAACCGTGAGACAATCAGGGGCAGACTCTAAATTTCAGGAAAACAGGGTCTGACCCTGATTTTTTGTCCCGTGTAGTATCCTCTCCGCATGGCAAACCCACTATTCGCGAGGAAACCCGTAAAACTTTTATTGGAGGAGATGGAGGGAGAAAACCGGTTGCGCCGGGTCCTAGGGCCAGTGCAGCTGAGTTCACTCGGTATCGGGGCCATTATAGGCACCGGTATTTTTGTATTAACCGGCGTTGCCGCGCACGACAAGACCGGCCCTGCCCTGATGCTGTCCTTTGTCGTAGCCGGCCTGGCCTGCGTTTTTGCCGCGCTCTGCTATGCGGAATTCGCATCGATGGTGCCGGTTGCAGGCTCAGCGTATACGTACGCGTATGCCACGCTGGGCGAACTCCTTGCGTGGATCGTGGGTTGGGATCTCGTCCTGGAATACGCGGTGGCTTCAGCTGCAGTGGCTCATGGCTGGTCGCATTACTTTCAGGACTTTATTGGAATCTTCGGCCTCAAATTGCCAATGGTGTTCACGAACGCGCCGTTTGATTTTAATCCCGCCACGGGGACGCTGAGCTCGACGGGTACGGTGCTGGATCTTCCGGCGTTCGCGATCGCGGCCATCATGACGATCATCCTGGTCATTGGAATAAAGGAAAGCGCATCGTTCAACACGGCCATGGTCGCTGTGAAACTTGCAGTCGTGTTCATCGTCATTGGAGTCGGCGTTTTCTATATCGATCCGCGAAACTGGCGTCCATTTGCGCCATATGGCCTCAGCGGGATTAGTTTTTTTGGAAAAACAATCCTTGGCCAGACGGGCAGGGGTGGCGAACCTCTCGGGATGATGGCTGGAGCCGCGACAATATTTTTCGCTTATATCGGCTTCGATTCCGTGTCGACACACGCTGAAGAAGCGCGTAATCCGAGGCGCGACGTTCCGATCGGAATCATTTCCTCCCTGATCATTTGCACCGTCCTTTACATCGCGGTGTCGGCAATTTTGACCGGCATGGTTCCTTATGACCAGATCAGCATCGACGCGCCGGTCTCGAACGCATTTGCACACGTCGGACTCACCTGGGCACAGTTCATCGTTTCGTTAGGTGCATTGACCGGCATAACCTCGGTGCTGCTCGTTCTGATGCTTAGCCAGCCTCGTGTGCTGCTGGCAATGGCGCGGGACCGGCTGATTCCTGAATCGTTCTTTGGTGCCGTTCACGACAAGTTTCGTACGCCGTGGAAATCCACGATACTGACCGGCATTTTTGTTGGTGTGCTCGGTTCCTTCCTACCTCTCCGAATTCTTGCGGAGCTCGTCAATATCGGAACGTTGTTGGCCTTCGTTATCGTGTGCAGTGCTGTCTTGATCATGCGAAAGACGCACCCCGAACTTCATCGACCGTTCCGCGCGCCGTTATTTCCGTTCGTTCCGATAGCAGGAATTGCGATTTGCCTGGTATTGATGTTTTCGCTTCCGGCAGAGAACTGGTTGCGATTGATCGTATGGCTCCTGATCGGATTCACGATCTACTTCACGTACGGAAAGAATCACAGCGCTTTGCGGAAGGCTAACCAGGCGGTACGCGATCTTCCAGGAGGCGTGCGCCGCTGAAAAACAGGTAGAGAGCCAGAATCTGAGTGCAGTGAAAAATATCATTGTGCAGAGGTATCCCGGTCTGCTGGATTAAAGACCCCGCTGCTGTCACCCAGACGCCGCCCCATAGCCATGGTCTGCTCTTGTGATGTCTGTTTATGGACGAGACCATCACGCCGGATCCCATGAAAGCGCCAGCCGCGCCAATCGAAACTATTGTGAGATTCCACAGCACATTGAGAACCGAATCCGAAGCATGAAACTTGAGCGCGTGGAATGTTCCTCCGATGAAGGCTGCCGCTGCCGAGGAAAAAAAGCCCAGGGACCAAAGGTGCACTGATCGCGATTTCGGAAACTCTCTCTGCTGAAGAGCAATGGCGAAATACAGGCTCGCGGCTCCAAGCGCATAGTCGGTGAGAGCTGTGACAGGTTCAGAAAAGTACATTCAGGTGCCGCGGCTATTGTCGCTGATCTTTGCAGCGTACATAATGCTTTTTTCGACTGGAGGCAGAAAATGACCTACTACGGTGCAAAAGAATTGGCAGATAGTTTTAGAACTGTTCGGAAAAATACCATTCAAGTCGCCCAGGACATTCCGGAAGATAAGTATTCCTTCAGAGCCGCGGCCGAGGCGCGCACAATCGAGAAGATGCTCACGCATATCGCGCTGGCGTCTCGCTTTCAGTACCAGATGCACGCGGTTGAGCGTCTGTCGAATCTTGAAAAGTTCGATTTCATGGCCTGGTTTCAACAGATGGGCGCGGAAGAGGCAAAGCCTCGTGCCAAGGCTGCTGTGATTGACCTTTTGAAGAATGAAGGCGACACCTGGGCCAACTTCGTCGCAGGGGTGTCGGAAGAGTTTCTTTCGCAGGTTGTGACTTTCCCCCAGGGCGCAACGCCACCTAGCAAGACCCGTTTTGAAATGTTCACGAACGTTAAAGAACACGAGATGCATCATCGCGGGCAACTGATGTTAATCGAACGGATGATCGGGATCGTTCCCCATCTCACCCGGCAGATGCAGGAACGCATGGCGCAGCGGCAGCAGGAGACGCAGCGCTAACGCCACCGGATCAGTTCGAGTAGATTCGAGTAATCATCGGTCCAGGGCTGGAAGTTGTCCGGACGAACAACGGGCTTCCAGTCCGGTTTGGCCGCCAGCGAACCGAGATCCTCAAGATGCCTCGCCGCAACGACGTGGCTCGAGTTTGTTTTTCCTTGGTCGCGGAGATTTCCAGCGTCGTCGAAACGTGACAGGCCAATCAAGCCGGCGTCCGCGACAAGAGCGGTTGCCAGTTTCTGCACGTCAAGGTATCGGTTCGACGTATGGAATAACAAGATCCCGTCTGGCGTGAGTTTCTTCAGATACAGCTGCAGTGCTTCCTTCGACATGAGGTGCGCGGGTATCGAATCGGAACTGAAGGCGTCGAGCATCAGCAGGTCGAACGAGCTATCCGGAGCCTTGGCGAGCTCCAGCCTTCCATCACCCGTGTGAACTTCGCAGTTCGCCATGCATCGCGGCAAAAATGTGAAAAACTCGCGCGCCAGTGTTTCCACCGACGGATCGATTTCAAAAAAGACGACGTGGAGGTCGGAGCTCGCATACGCCGCCATCGAACCCGAGCCAAGGCCGATCACGCCGATCCGCTGCGGTTTCCCACGGCTCTGAAGGACGTCGATGACCTGTCCGACGTTTCCAAGACGATGGTAGTAAGAAAGCGGTTGTCCCATACGTTCCGGATCGCGGCTCTCAACGCCATGAATCGTATCTCCGTGAAGAAGTTTTCTGAGATGCGCGGTTCTGTCCTCCAGTACTTTCTTCACACCAAAAAAATTGCGACTGACGTAGATGCGATCGGCGCCTTCGATATACGGGGGAAGTATCCACGCATACGCGAATATCAATATCGCGAAGCATAGGGCGAAGCGGTACAAGTGGTCCCTGAATTTGTAACACGCAAAAAGCAGCGCCGTGTGTGCCAGGACGAGAGCTTCAGTCTTCGTGTCGGCGCCGGTAACATGAAATACTCTCCACGTTGCTAAAAGCGCAAGACCGAAAATGATCGGAATCGCAGAGTTCTCTTTTTTGTGTTGGATTGCTCGAAACAAGGGAAGGATTGCTACGAGAAGCGGATATTCAAACACCGTGTCGAAGACCAAAGGAGCGAGCGTTGCCGTGAATACGCCTCCGAGAACACCCCCAAGCGCGATCCAAAAATAGAATTCCGTCAAGTGCTGTGCGTCCGGCCGTTTTTCCGCCAGGCGCGTGTGGCATAACAGGGCCCCGCAGTAGAGCAGCACAAGATGGCCGCCAATCACGATCCAGTTGAGGCCTGCTGGAGCCGCGAGGCCTACAGCAACTAGAGGACACATTGCCAATAAAGGTATTGGTATGGCGCGCGAAACGCGAGCCGACGACGCGTGCCATCGGCGGGCAAACGCGAGTATGAAGGTAAGGAGATAAATTGCCAATGGGATCGTCCATAAGAACGGAACTGACGCCAGATCGGCGGCAATGTGATTCGTGACGGCCAGCATCAAAGCCGACGGAACGAATGCAACGACCATCCAATAGAGCCGTTCTCTCACCGTTGGGCCCTGGATGGCGATGGATTTCCTGTCGAATGAGCCGGTTTTCTTCCACGCGAACCCGGACGTTACGAGCAATAACGGAACGAGCACAGCATAAAGGACCAGCCACAGCCGATTTTGCACGGAGACACCAACAGCCGGCTCGATCATCAGCGGGTAGACGATCAAGGCGATCAAGCTGCCTGCATTGCTGGCGGCGTAGAGGAAATACGGATCACTCGAAGATGAACTTTTCGCCCGGGCATACCAGCTTTGCAGAAGCGGCGCCGTTGCAGAGACAGCAAAAAAAGGAACGCCGGCAGAAACGAGCAGTTGCAGGAGCAATCCGGCCTGTGTAGAAATTCCGCTGAATCGGATCGGCAAGAATGCGAAGGGCAGGAGAAGAACCACGCCATGCACGGCCACCTGCTTACGTGTATCGGATATTCGGCTCAGCAGGTGCGCGTAAACATATCCTGCCAGCAGCATCGCCTGAAAAAACAGAACGCATGTCGTCCATACGCCGGCAGCGCCACCTAGCGATGGCAACAACATCTTTCCGACCATGGGTTGGAACAGGAAAAGCAGGAAGGCACTCAAAAACAGCGTTACGGTGAATAGAGGAGTGATGGATACCGAACTCCGAACCTCAAGAACTCGGACGTTGTTCATCGTTAAATCTGGTAATTCAGCGGTTCGGGAGGCTCGCCGATAAACACGCGGACCTGGCGTGGCCTGACGTAAACGTGCTCACCCGTCTTCAGGTTGAGTTCCCGCTGTCGGTCCTTGGAAAGTTCTGCTTCGAGAAGTTGCCCGTTGTCAGTTCGCTTGAGCTGAAGTTTTACATTCGGGCCCACAGCTTGAATGTACGCGACGATCGCTTCAATGGATTCGGCCCCATTACGCTCGCGGGCGACGTCCAGCTCATGAGGACGCGAATAGCCAACGGCCGGCGAGTCCGACGCATCGTGATGTTCCGGAGCGTCCACCTCAAGATCACCGATTCGTGCCTTGCCGGAGTGAACGCGACCATGGAACAGATTTACCGTACCAAGAAAGCTGTACACGAATGGATTCGCCGGATTGTCGTAAACGCTTTCGGGCGTGCCGACCTGTTCGATGCGTCCCTGGTCCATGATGGCCACGCGATCCGAAACTTCCATCGCCTCTTCCTGATCGTGCGTGACGAAGACGCATGCAACGTGGATTTCGTCATGTAATCGCCGCAGCCACATTCGCAGCTCTTTCCGAACGCGAGCATCAAGGGCTCCGAACGGCTCATCGAGTAGCAATACTTTCGGTTCTACTGCCAGCGCCCGTGCCAGAGCGATCCGCTGCCGCTGGCCGCCCGAAAGCTGGGCCGGGTAGCGCTGAGCCAGCGGCTCCAACTGGACGAGCTTCAGAAGGGTCATGACTTTATCGCGGATCTTCTCTTTGGAAGGACGGACGCTGCGCGCGCGAACGCGAAGCCCGAACGCCACATTCTCAAAAACGGTCATATGACGGAACAGCGCGTAGTGCTGGAACACAAATCCAACGCTTCGCTCGCTCGCGTTACGAAGACGTGCATCTTCGCCATTCAAGACAATCGTTCCATGATCCGGGAATTCCAGGCCGGCGATAATTCGCAGCAATGTTGTTTTACCCGACCCCGACGGGCCCAGCAGAGCAACGAGTTCGCCATCGCTGACACTGAGACTCACGTCTTTCAGCGCTTCGAACGAACCGAATGTTTTGGATATATTCCGAACTTCTATACCCATTATTGCGCGGTCTTCCACTCCACGATTTTCTTCACGATCAGCGTCACAAGCGCCAGCAAGGTTAGCAGGGAAGCGACCGCAAAAGCACCCACGTAGTTGTACTCGTTGTAGAGGATTTCTACATGGAGAGGGATTGTATTCGTCAGGCCACGGATCTTTCCGGAGACCACGTTCACGGCGCCAAATTCACCCATGCATCTGGCCGTGCAAAGAATTACGCCGTAAAGAAGGCCCCAGCGGATGTTGGGCAGCGTGACTCGCAGGAATGTCTGCCACCCGCTGGCGCCGAGGACCAACGCTGCTTCTTCCTCTTCGCGCCCCTGGGCCTGCATCAATGGAATTACTTCACGGGCGACAAACGGCACAGTCACGAACATCGTGGCGAGAACGATCCCAGGAACGGCGAAAATGATTTGAATGTCGCGATCCGCGAGCCACTCACCGAACCAACCCTGCAGACCGAAGAGAAGAACAAAAATGAGTCCGGAGATCACGGGCGATACCGCGAACGGAATATCGATTAGGGTGAGAAGCAAGTTCTTGCCGCGGAAATCGAACTTGGTGACCGCCCATGCAGCCGCCAGGCCGAATATCGTGTTGAGCGGAACGGCAATGACGGCGGTCGTCAACGTCAGATATATGGCCGAACGTGCATCGGGCTCTTTGATAGATTCCCAGTAGAGTCCCAGCCCCTTATCCAATGCTTCAACAAACACTGCAACGAGCGGAGTAACGACGAAGAGCCCGAGGAACAGGAGTGCAACCAGTATAAGGGCCCACGGCAATGCTCGTCGCATTTACAACTCCTGGTACCGTCGGCTGCGCGCCTGAAGCAGATTGATGGCGAGGAGCATGATGAACGACACGACCAACATGACCACGGCGATCGCGGTCGCACCGGCGTAATCGTATTGCTCGAGCTTCGTAATGATCAGCAACGGCGTGATCTCCGTCCGCAACGGCAAATTTCCGGAAATGAATACGACCGAACCGTACTCACCAATCGCGCGCGCAAATGCCAGGGCAAACCCCGTGAGCAACGCCGGAAGAACCGTCGGCAGAATCACCCGTGTAAACGTTTGCCACCGCGTTGCCCCGAGGCTGCGCGCAGCGTCTTCGGTTTCCTTATCGAGATCTTCAAGCACCGGCTGAACACTGCGTACGACAAAGGGCAGGCCCACAAAGGTCAGCGCGACGAGCACTCCGAGCGGCGTAAACGCGACTTTAACGCCGAAGTTTTCCATCAGGGGCTTGCCGAACCATCCATTCTCGGAATAGATCGCGGTGAGTGAGATGCCCGCGACCGCCGTCGGTAGAGCAAATGGAAGATCGACAAGAGCATCGACAAAACTCTTTCCCGGAAATTCGTACCGCGCCAGAACCCAAGCCACCAGCAGGCCAAAAAGGGCATTGATGAGAGCCGCTCCCAGCGATGCTCCCAGCGTGAGTTTATACGACGCAATAAGACGCGGTGCCGTGACCGTCGTCCAGAAATGCTCCCATCCGCCCATCGCCGTTCTTAGAAAGGCTGCGCTGAGCGGAATAAGCACCAGCAGACTCAGGTACCCGAGAGTCAGGCCGGTTGAAATACCAAAACCTGGCAAAATATTGCGTCGTCGCGTCCGCGCCATCAGTGGTTAACTCCCCGGCGCATAAATCTGATCGAACATTCCTCCATCACTGAAGTGTTTCTTTTGGGCGTTCTGCCAGTTACCGAAAACTTCATTGATGGTGAAAAGTTTGATCGGTGGAAATTGCGCCGCATATTTGTCGGCGATCGATTTCA
>Ga0075434_100002658_pt1 | contig 15781 bp, 13 predicted proteins | sample RhiMethybrSRZTD3_FD_75298 | JGI IMG/M metagenome (GOLD analysis project Ga0075434, IMG submission 75298) | Populus rhizosphere microbial communities from Tennessee, USA - Rhizosphere MetaG P. TD hybrid SRZTD3 | ecosystem: Host-associated > Plants > Roots > Rhizosphere > Soil | place: USA... | reverse complement strand
GCACCATGCGCCTCGGTGTCGACGTTACCCGGTCGGTTCGCCGTTCCGCTGGTGCCTGTCGCCGTTGAGGTCGATCCGGAGACACCATTCCCCGTGGTTCCGTTTCGATTGCCGGCGCTCGTGCCTTCATTGCTCGGGCTGCCGCTGCGACTCGTCTGCGAGCTCTGGTTGCCGTAGGTCGCGTTGCTGGATGTCTGGCTTCCCGCCGTGTTGCTTGTCGTTGCGTTCGACAGAATCCAACCGCCTGCATTCGCGGTCGGTCGGCTCGCTGACGCTGTCTGCGTCGTCGGACTGCTGCCCTGCATGATGCAACCAGTCACCGTAATACTTTGCGAGCTGTTGGCCGAGCGGTTCGATGATGTCTGCCGCGATGAGCTGCGTGTCGTGCCGGTCTGTGCTCCGCTTTTAGTCGATGGGGTCGATCGTGTGGTCGGCTGCTGGTCGGATGGCTGCGGGTATGTCTGTGCCGAGGCCGCTACCGCCAACGACAATACCGCCGCAGCGCACGTACTACCGGCGATCCACTTCTGCATATATCCCCTCCACGAAGAACTCGATTTCGTAACGCAGCGCGGTGCTGCAATGCGGACGCCCGATCAAGCGGACGCGAGGAATTTTGCCGTCGTAATCAGCTGACCGGCGTGGCGCGTTGAATGTTCCGCGGCGTGAAACAGGAGGCCGAGAACGCTCGACGGCAGCTGCGCCCGCCCGACACCACGAAAGTCGAGGAGCTGATCGCGCGACGTATGGCGGAGCTGATGCATCGCGGCATCAATGTGCGCAATCGCATCATTTACTAGATCCGGAAATGTTGTCGGTGGATCGCCAGGGTCACCTTCGGCCTTGAGGGCCATCCTCTGCGCCTCGCTCAGCTGTTCGCCGCGAGCGTATGTAAAGAGGCGGTCGAGAGCGCCTCCAAGATGTCGAACGTGGAAGCCGATAGACGCGGCACCGCCGGGGCGAAGCCAGACGTGCTGCAACGGCACCAGCGGAAGTATTCGCTCGAGGTCCTCGCGGACCTGCACGAGGGAGTGCGCCACCGGCATCAGCAGCGGATCGACCCCTTCGATTGGACCCCGCATCCACGCTTCTGTCGCGCTCATGATGAGCAGTGTACGCGCATCGCGATTGCATGTATTTCAGGGGAATCAAGGACTTCAGGCCGAGGTGGCATCACATGGACGAGCGGATTGGATCAACTCCTCCGATCGCGACCGCCGGCCGGCTTGCGCACCGGACGATTCAGCGGATTGCACGGCGCGCGGTCCCGGAGCTCGCGGATTTTGCCGTGGTATTCATGGTGACCGGCCGCTCGATCGTCGGCATCGCATCGGCACACGCCAGCCCCGCCGGAAACAGACTGCTGCGTGCGCTGCAGCGCGTGTATCACATCCGGCGCGACGATCTTCACAGCACGGTGGCGCAAGTCGTGCGCACCGGTGAGCCCTCGCTGCGCCGCACGATCCTGCAAGAGACGGTGGCGGACGCACCGCGCGGCAGCGTCGCGGACCTGCATCGGCGCCTCGCATGCCGCTCGGCGCTGGTGCTCCCCATTCGTGTCGGTAACACCGTGACCGGTGCGGTCAGCCTCTGCTACGCTGGCTCAGGCCGTACCTACGCGGCGACCGATCTCGCCGACGCTCGACGTATCGCGCGCGAGATCGAGCGCACGCCGCCGCCGCTGCTCAATGCCACATCCCGACTACGTGCCGCAACTGGCGACGCTCGTCGCCACGCCGCCGTCCGGCGACGAGTGGCTGCACGAAATTAAGTACGACGGATACCGCATCGGTGCACGCGTCCGCAAAGGACGCGTGACGCTCTACACGCGCAACGGCAACGATTGGACGGCTGCGTTCCCGGAGATTGTCGCCGCGGTCGAAAGGCTCGGACTCGGTGACGCCCTCATCGACGGCGAAGCGGCGATGGTTCTGCCCGACGGTCGAACAAGCTTTCAGGCGATGCAGAACGCGGGCGAGCCGTCCAGGCGCGGGACGCTCGCCTACTTCGTTTTTGATCTGCTGCGTCTGAACGATGAAAACCTGCAGACGTTAGCGCTCCAGGACCGTAAGGCGCGGCTGAAGAAGCTCGTCGGGACGAAGAAGACCGGACCCATCCGCTACTCGGAGCATATCGAGGGCAACGGCAACGCATTCTTCGCCGAAGCGTGCCGAGCAGGCCTCGAAGGGATCGTGTCCAAGCGCCGTGACAGGCCGTACCGCGCCGGGCGTCACGGTGAATGGCTGAAGACGAAGTGTGTGCAGCGGCAGGAGTTCGTCATTGGCGGGTTCACGGACCCGGAGGGGACGCGCGCCGGCATCGGCGCGCTGCTGATCGGCTACTACGACGGCGAGCGCCTGGTCTTCTCCGGAAAGGTGGGTACCGGGTTCACGCACAAGTCGGCACTCGACGTTCGCGCCACGCTGGGCCGCATCGAAACCACGAGCTCCCCGTTCATGCCGCCGCCGCCAGGAGCGCTCGGTCGCAACGCCCACTGGGTAAAGCCGGAACTGGTGTGTGAAGTGGAGTTCACCGAGTGGACGAGCGACGGCAAGATTCGCCATCCGTCGTTTCAGGGATTGCGGAAGGACAAGGATCCCAGACAGATCGTTCGCGAAAGAGCCGCGGACTCAAAGGGTCCGCGCCGTACGGACCGCGACACGGTGGCCGGCATCCAGATCTCTCACCCCGATCGCATCCTCTATCCCGAGCAGAAGCTGACGAAGCTTGATGTCGCCCGCTACTACGAATCGATTGCCGACTGGATCGTGCCGCACGTCGCGGGCCGCCCGCTGACGCTGGTTCGCTGCCCCGAGGGCCTGCGTGGTGACTGCTTCTTCATGAAGCATTCAAAGGTGTGGGCCCCATCCGCACTGCGCCGCGTGCGAATCAAGGAGAAGACGAAGCTTGGTGAGTACCTCATCGCCGACGACATCGCCGGCGTCGTCGGCCTCGCGCAGATGGGCGTGCTGGAGATACATACGTGGAATTCGGTATTCGAGGACGTCGAGCGGCCGAACCGCATCGTCTTCGACCTCGATCCGGGCGATGAGGTCGAGTGGCAGTCGGTGGTTCGCGGGGCGCGCATGGTGCGCGACACGCTCGCCGCGTTGCAACTCCAGTCGTGGGTGAAGACGACGGGTGGGCGTGGCCTGCATATCGTCGTGCCCTTGATGCCCCATGCCGAATGGTCCCAGTGCCTCGAGTTTTCGCGGGCGCTCAGCGAACGGTTCGAACAGGCGAGGCCCGACCTCTATACCACCAGCTTCACAAAAGCAGGGCGCGGGCGGAAAATTCTGATCGATTACCTGCGCAACAACCGCACGAACACGACGATTGCGGCGTACTCGACACGCGCGCGAAAAGGCGCGCCGGTCAGCGTCCCGCTGACATGGGAAGAGTTGCGCATCTCATTGTCGCCTCAGAGCTTTACGATTCTGACCCTCCCCAACCGCTTGTCGAAGCTGAAGACCGACCCGTGGGCTGGCTATTGGAAATGCCGGCAGAAGCTGACCGCGCCGCTTATCCGTGCAGTACGGGAGTAAGATGTGCCAGTTTCCGGGAAGGAGGCGCCATGGATCGTTACGACGGTACCCGCGATCCGAAAAATCCGCCGCAGTCCGTGCTGGGCCCACGAGCACGCAGCGCTGTCCTGGTCGCCTTTGTTGGTTCGCTTGTCGTCTTCTTCGTCATCGTCGGCGTCGCCATGATCTTCTGGACGGTGGCCCACCCGCGCCCCGCCGCCACCACGGGAAGGCAGAGAGTAGTCGGGACGTCGGGTTATTACTCGACCGAAGGGGGACACGACCCCGTTCGGCGGGCCGGCAGCACGCGCGACGAGCTGAAATTCAAAGGAAGGCTTACGCCGCCGACCGAAGCTCGGAGCCGGTAAGCATCACGGTCGCGCCGTTCATCAGCGCCGCCCACAGGTCGAGCGCCCCTGCCTCGCCGGACCACTCGGCGAGCGGAGGTACCGCACGCTCCTGCAGCGACATGATCGTTGCGTGCGGCACGAGGACCAGCGGCGAACCGTCGCGGTCGGGTATGACACACGCCAAGTCACTCGCGCGCGCGACCACTGGAAGATTTGCCGAAGACAGTGCCGGCTGGCGCAGCGCTGGCGTCATGTCCACTTTGCGGTAGCGCACCTCATCGCCGTCACTCTTCTCAACGAATGACACGCCGTCCGGACAGTCGGTGCTGTCGAACTCGGGATCAATAAGCGTATATGTGCCGCCGGCCTTAAGAATGCCGAGCAGCACGATCGCGGTGTCTGCCGAGCGCGGCAGACACACCGTGGCAAGGCCCCCACGCCTGAAGCCATGGCTCATCAAATGCCTGGCGACGCCATTCGCCCGCTGGTTCAGCTCGCGATAGCTGAGCGTAATCCGCTGGTCTGAAATGGCAGCGGAGTCGCCATATCTGGCCGCATGCGCCTCAATGATGCGATGAACCGCCATACGCGAGGCATTTCAGCAAATTCATCTCCACCTGAAGACGCGGAGTGCGATTACAAATCCGCCGATCCCCCACGTCGCAAGAATGGCGAGCTCGCGCGTGACACCCTGCAGCCCCGCACCCTCCAGAATGACGTCACGCAATGCGTCGACGAGTGCGGTGAGCGGAAGCACCCGGATGATCGGCTGCATCGATTGCGGAAAATTCGACGCAGAGAAAAAGACTCCCGACACCACCCACATCGGCACCGTCGAGAGGTTCATCAATCCCGATATCGCTTCGAACGTGCGCGCTCGACTCGCGAGCAGCAGGCCGATGCCGCCGAATGACAGCGCGCCCGCGAGACACACCACTGACATCGCGAGAATCGATCCGCGAATCGGCATTCCCAATACCATCACGCCGAAGACCAGCGGCGCCCCGGCTTCCGGCGCCAGCAGCACCAGCCGGCCGGCGACCTGGGCGAAAAGATATTCACGCTTGCGCATGGGACTGGCGACGAGACGCTTGAGCAGCTTGCGCATCCGCGCCTGCACGATGGCGAAGCCGATGCTCCACATGCTGGTACCCATGATGCTCAGGCCGACAATGCCGGGGATGAGCCAGTCGACGTAGCGTGAGCCAGGAACGTCCAGGGGCTCTTCGCGCGCCAGCCACGGATCGTTTCTGCCGGCCGCCTTCTTCAGCGCGGAATCTACGAGCAGCCGCGCGACGCGACTTTCCTCGCGCGCGGGATCGAATCGATACACAGGTGGCGTGGCCGGAACGACGAGCAGATGTACGTCGCCCGCGCGAAGCGCGCGTGCCTCGGCACCCGCCGGCATGTCACGAATGACAATTCCCGGTTCGTGCTGCAGCACCTCGCGCAGCGCTGCAGCGCCCTCGCCTGGCTCGATGCCGACGATTGCCGGCTTCGTTCCTCCGCGCGGAAACGCGAGCGCCATCGTCACCGACATCAGAATCGGAAAGATAAACGCCCAGAAGACTGCCTCCGGCTCGCGCACGAACTCGCGCAGCCGTGCGAGCGCCAACTCGATGAGCGGATGCCGCGCGCCGCCACGATCGATAACGCTATTCTTCACGGAGACGCCGTCCGGTGAGCGCGACAAACACATCCTCCAGAGTTCCCTGGTGCGTGACGACTTTCGGCGCGCCGAGCGTCGCAATCAGCTCGCGAGGCGACCCTTCGGCAATAACCTTTCCGTGGTCAACGATCGCGACCCGATCGCACAGCGTTTCCGCCTCATCCATGTAGTGTGTGGTCAGCAGGATGGTCCCGCCCTGTCGACGGAACTCCGACAGCAGCGCCCATAGCTGTCGACGCGATTGCGGATCGAGGCCGGTCGTCGGCTCGTCGAGAAATAACAGATCCGGGTCGCCGGCCAGCGCACACGCAACGGCAAGACGCTGCTTCTGTCCGCCCGACAGCTTACCTACCCAGCTGTGACGCTTCGACTCGAGCTCGACGATGCGGAAGAGATCGTCGAGCGTGCGTCCGCGATGATAGAACGAGCGGAACAGCCGCAGCGTTTCCTCGACCGACAACTTGTCCGCGAACTGCGTCTCCTGCAGCTGAACGCCGAGTCGCTGCCGCAGCTCGCGATGATGCGCCTGCCATGTGAGGCCCAGCACCTCCACCTCACCCGCATCAGGTTCGAGCAATCCTTCCAGAATTTCGATCGTCGTCGTCTTGCCGGCGCCGTTCGGTCCGAGCAGTCCAAAGCACTCGCCGCGATTGACGACGAGCGACAGGCCATCGACGGCGACGACATCGCCGTAGTGTTTGACCAGATTGACACAACGAACGCCAATCACTGTGTGATTCTGTAAAGTCCGAATTCAAAATGCAAAATTCGACATGCGAAAGAATTCAAAAGTGAACGTCACTGCCGCACCGTTTGAACTTTGCACTTTGCATTTTGAATTACACTGATTCTCTTGTGTCCACGGTTCTGATCGCCGCGCCCGAGCACCTGGAAGTGTTGAAGGAACGCGACGATTTCAGCAACGCACAGTCCTTTTCCGACGCAGAGGCGCTGCGCGCGCTCGAGGTCATCACGCGCAAGCGGCCCGACGTCGTCGCACTCGAGCGCGATTTCGCCGCCACGACGCGCGGTGCCGCGCTGATCAATCGCATCAAAGCCGACCCGAAGCTCGCGTCGTGCGAAATTCGTATCGTTGCACCCGATAGCGGCTATTCGCGTGCGCCCGTGCCGCCCAGCACGAGCGCTGCTGGTTCAGCGGTGGCGGTCGCCGCGCCACCCGCGGCGGCACCGGCGGCGCCGCTCGATCAGCGCGGCACGCGACGCGCTCCGCGCGTCAGGATTGTGGATGGCGTCGAGGTGCTGGTGGATGGCAACACCGCCACGCTCGTCGATCTCTCGATCGTCGGCGCGCAGGTCGTGTCACAGACAGTCCTGAAACCGAATCAGCGCGTGCGCTTGTCGATCACCCACGGCCACAAGCCGCTGCGCATCAATGCCGGCGTCGCCTGGGCATCGTTCGAGCTCGTCAAGACGGGACCCCGCTACCGCGCCGGCGTCGAGTTCTTCGACGCCGAGTCCGAGCGCGTCCAGAAGTTCATCGACGCGAAGAAGCGCCCTTCATAACCTCGACTACGAAATCGACGATTGCAGATTGAAAATTGACATGGTGTCATCCCGGACGATGGTCTCGCTTCGGTCGGACCCCGTTGAGATGATCGCGCACGGCGCGCCGCTCACTTCTTCCAGCCGCTTGATGTAGCGCTGCGCCTCTGCTGGAAGCGCAGCGAACCTGGTCGCGCCGCGCGTCGCTCCGCTCCATCCCGGCAATGTTTCGTAAACGGGCTCGGCGCTCGCCAGCGCGCGCAGATCCGCGGGGAACTCGGTGATAACACCCTTTGCGGTGCGGTATCCGGTGCAGATGCGGACCTCGGGAAGTCCGTCGAGCACATCCAGCTTTGTCAGCGCTATGGCGTCGAGACCGTTGATGCGCGCGGAGTACCGCACGACGACGGCGTCGTACCAGCCGCAGCGCCGCGGACGCCCGGTCGAAGCGCCGTACTCCTGGCCACCCTCGCGCAGCCGTTCGGCGAGATCACCGGAGAGCTCGGTCGGCAACGGCCCCTCGCCCACGCGAGTGGTGTAGGCCTTCGCCACGCCGAGGACGGCGTCGATGGCGGACGGCGGGACGCCCAGACCCGTGCAGACCCCGCCAATGGATGCGTTCGACGAAGTGACAAACGGATATGTGCCGTGATCGATGTCGAGCAGCGTGGCCTGCGCCCCCTCGTACATCACGTTGCGGTCGTCGGCGCGCAGTCTGGCGAGGAACAGCGATACGTCGCCGACCCATGTCCGCAGCCGTTCGCCGTAGGCGACGAGCTGATCGAAGAGCGGCTTCCAGTCGAGCGTCGACTCTTTGATGATCTGATTGCGGGCGTGCACGTTCTCGCGCACCTCCTGCGCCAGCGCATCGCGGTCGCCGAGCAGGTCGCACATGCGGATGCCGCGGCGTCCGATCTTGTCCTCGTACGCGGGGCCGATACCGCGCGAGGTGGTGCCGATTTTCCGTTCGCCGCGACGAGCTTCCGACAGGACATCGAGCTCGCGGTGGTACGGCAGGATGACGTGGGCTTTTTCGCTGATCAACAGCCGGCCGTCCACGTCCACGCCCATGCGCGCCAGCTCGTCGACTTCCTTGAACAGCGCCTGCGGATCGACGACAACGCCATTGCCGATGATGCAGGTGACGCCCGCATGCAGGATGCCCGACGGAATGAGATGGAGGACGAACTTGACGCCCTTCACGTACACGGTGTGGCCGGCATTGTGGCCGCCCTGATACCGCGCGACGGCGGAGAAGTGCGGCGTCAGCATGTCGACGATCTTGCCTTTCCCCTCGTCGCCCCACTGCGCGCCCAGCACTGCAATGTTCATGGACATGCGGCTATATCGTAAACCACGAAGGCCACGAAGGCCGCGAAGCACACGAAAACAAAAATGGTGCGTGACCTGCGAGTTCTTCGTGAACTTCGTGGTTAAGATCGTCGATCGATGATCGAACTCGACGGACATTCCCTCACGCTCGATCAACTCGTCGCCATCGCTGAGCACCGCGAGCGCGTCGCGTTGAGTGATACCGCGCGGCAGCGCGTGCAGGCGGCGCGTGCGGTGGTCGATGAGTTTGCGCAGCACGACACGCCGACCTACGGCATCAATACCGGTTTCGGCAACTTCGCCGAGGTGAAGATTCCGCGCGACCAGCTCGACACGCTGCAGGTGAATCTGCTCCGCAGCCACGCGGCAGGTGTCGGCGAACCGCTGCCCGTGCCGGTCGTGCGCGCGACCATGGCGCTGCGCGCGAACGTCCTGGCCAAAGGATTCTCCGGCATTCGCGTTGAGACGTTGCACCTGCTCATCGAACTGTTGAATCGCGGTGTTCACCCGACCGTTCCCTCGCGCGGGTCGGTCGGCGCCAGCGGCGATCTCGCACCACTCGCACATCTCGCACTTGTTCTGATCGGTGAGGGCGAGGTCGGGACCGGCAGGAGCGGCGTGGATGCGCTGCGGGAAGCGGGCCTCGAGCCCGTGACGCTTGCGCCGAAGGAGGGGCTCGCGCTGATCAACGGCACGCAGCCTTCGACCGCGCTTCTCGGCCTGGCGGTGCACGGCGCTGAACGGCTCGCCCGCGCCATCGACATCGCCGCAGCGATGAGCATCGATGGCCTGCAGGGTTCCACCAAGCCCTTCGATCGCCGCATCCACGAAGCCCGCGGCTTCGCCGGACAGGCGCTTTCCGCGCAAAACCTCACCGAACTGCTCGCCGGCAGCCGCATCAATGCCGCGCACGCCAACTGCGGTCGTGTTCAGGACGCCTATTCCATGCGTTGCGCCGCGCAAGTGCACGGGTCCGCCCGCGAGGCGTTCGCCTTCGCGCGGCGCGGATTCGACGTCGAAGCCAATGCCGCGACCGACAACCCGATGGTCTTCGCCGCCACCGGTGAGATCGTCTCCGGCGGCAACTTCCACGGCGCGCCGGTAGCACTTGCGTGTGATGTCCTCTGTCTTGGACTGGCACAACTGGCGACGATCAGCGAGCGAAGAAGCGAACGGCTGGTGAATCCTGCGCTGAGCGGCCTGCCGCCGTTCCTTACACGGCATGGTGGACTGCAGTCGGGACTGATGATGGCGCAGGTGACAGCCGCGGCGCTCACGTCGGAGCTGAAGACGCTCGCGCATCCATCGAGTGTGGACACGATTCCCACGTCAGCGAACACGGAAGATCACGTCAGCATGAGCATGAGCGCGGGACTGAAGGCGATGCGCGCCCTCGAGCTTGCGCGGACCGTCGTCGCCGTGGAAATTCTTTGCGCGGCGCAGGCGATCGATCTGCTCAAACCGCTGCAGACGTCACCGCCGCTCGTGCGCGCGCATGATTTCATTCGCACGCACGTGCCGACGCTCGACGCGGATCGTTCGACGTCGCGCGATCTGTCGAGGATTACAGAAATGCTTGCGTTGGGAGAGGTCGAACGCGCATGCGCGATGAAAGTCAATTGAAAATTTTTTTCTAAAATCAATTGACAAGCGTTCGCGCGAAATTTATTTTCCACTCTCGCGCTCGTCGAACCGCTCACACTCACACGCTCCAGCAATGGCCATTGGCACGCGCACCATCAAAGCGCCTCACGGCACGGCATTGTCCTGCAAGGGCTGGCCGCAGGAGGCTGCGCTGCGCATGCTGATGAACAATCTGGATCCCGACGTCGCGGAACGTCCCGACGATCTCGTTGTCTACGGCGGTTCCGGAAAGGCGGCGCGCAACTGGGAATCGTTCGACGCGATTGTCGACTCGCTGCGCGCGCTCGAACACGACGAAACGCTGCTCATTCAGTCGGGCAAGCCGGTGGGCGTATTCCGCACGCACGCCGGGGCGCCGCGCGTGCTCATCGCCAACGCGCTGCTCGTGCCGGCGTGGGCGACGTGGGACAACTTCCGCGATCTCGAACACCGCGGCCTGACCATGTACGGCCAGATGACGGCTGGCAGCTGGATCTACATCGGATCTCAGGGAATTGTTCAGGGAACTTACGAGACTTTCGCTGCCGCTGCGCGTCGCCACTTCGGCGGCTCGCTGAGCGGGCGCGTGGTGGTCACGGCGGGTCTGGGTGGGATGGGTGGCGCGCAGCCGCTTGCCGCGACGCTGAACGGGGCGGCGGCGCTCATCGTCGAAGTCGATCGCGCACGCATCCAGCGGCGGCTGGATACCAAGTATCTCGACGAGGCAACGAGCAATCTTGACCAGGCGCTGACGCGAATCGAAACATGGAAGCGCGATCGGGTTGCACGATCGATTGCCGTCGAAGGGAACGCCGCCGATGTGCTTCCCGAACTCGTACGCCGCGGTATCACTCCCGATATCGTGACGGATCAAACGTCGGCGCACGATGCGCTCAACGGCTACGTGCCGCACGGCATGTCACTTGCTGAGGCCATCGCGCTCCGCGAGCGACGAGCCGACGAGTACATTGCGCGCGCCATGCAGTCGATGGCACGCCACGTGGAAGCGATGCTCGCGCTGCAGCAGCGCGGCGCGGTGACGTTCGACTATGGCAACAACATTCGATCGCAAGCACAGCGTGCGGGTGTAAAAAACGCGTTTGACATTCCGGGCTTCGTGCCGGAATATGTGCGGCCTCTGTTCTGTGAGGGCAAGGGCCCGTTCCGATGGGCGGCGCTCTCCGGAGATCCCGAAGACATTCACGTAACGGATGCGCTCGCGCTCGACATGTTTGGTGATGACGCGGCGCTGGTGCGATGGATTACGATGGCGCACGAGCGGATTGCGTTCCAGGGATTGCCGGCGCGGATATGCTGGTTGGGGTACGGCGATCGCGCGCGCTTCGGATTGAAGATCAACGAGCTCGTGCGCGCGGGGGTAATCAAGGCACCGATCGTGATTGGGCGTGATCATCTCGACACTGGATCGGTCGCCTCTCCGTACCGCGAGACGGAAGGGATGCGCGACGGCAGCGATGCGATTGCCGACTGGCCGATCCTCAACGCGCTGCTCAACGCATCGGCGGGCGCCACATGGGTGTCCGTGCACCACGGTGGCGGTGTCGGCATTGGCTACTCGCTGCACGCCGGGATGGTTGTCGTCGCCGACGGCACGACTGAGGCCGACGCGAAGCTTGATCGCGTGCTGACGTGTGACCCGGGTATAGGAGTGGCGCGCCACGCGGATGCGGGGTACCCCGAGGCCATCGCCACGGCGGCCGCGAAGGGAATTCGGCTTCCGATGAAGCCATCGTAGGGGCCGGCGTTAGGTGGCCCTGGGCCGTCTGAAGGCGGCCCCTACGCAAATAAATTTGCCCGGCTGCCGCCATAAGGGAGCCGGCAGAGGGAGTTTGGGAAATGGCGGGTCAGCATTCTGGGTTCGATCGACGGGTTCTGGGCGCGCTCGAAGCCTCTCCATCCCGTATCCCCGTCGTTCTTGGCGGTTGCGGAACCGGCCGCACCGTACTGCTGCAGCGGCTGCGCGAGCGACTCGGCCGCACCGCCGCGCAGTACCTAGATGTGGAACGGTGCGCCACAACGCCCGAACGGTTTCTGCAGGCGGTCACCGGCGCGTCGCCATTCCCGTGGCACGCGGCGGACCGCCAGCCGGGGACCGCGCGCGAAGCGTTCGACATGCTGCTCGTCTTCTTCGATACGGCGCGCGCGCCGGGCGGAGAGCCGTGCACCTTCATGCTCGATGACGTACTCGAGCTGCGCACGTTCGAAAGCTTTCCAGGTCTGCGGCACGTTCTGCGCGACCTGCTCGAGGCCCTCGCCGCCAGCCCGAACCGCTTCGTGTTGACGACCAGGTATGTTGCCCGTGCGCACCGCCTGCTGCGCGACGCGACCTCGCGCTTTGAAGTGATGCACATCCCGGCGCTCACACCGGCCGATGCGACAGACCTGCTTGCGCCGACCTTCAACAACTACGAGCAGATGCCGACCGACGATCGCGACGACCTCGGTCGCACCGTGCAGACGCTGACCGATGGCCGCGCCGCCTACGTGCGCGCGATCGGCGACGCGATGGTGCAGATGGGCCGGACAGCCGATCCCATCAGCGCGCTCACCGCGCTGCTCTCATCGGAAGGTGCGCTCGATCACTGGTGCCGCTTCTGCTACGAGTTGCGTCTGCATCGCGCACGCGGATACGGCGCCCTGAAAGCCATTCTCGATGTACTCGCGGAAGAAGAACCGCTGACGCTCACCGAGATCTCCCATCGTCTGCATCGCACGCCAGGATCGACGAAAGACTATCTGTCGTGGCTCGAGGATGTGGATCTGGTGACATCGCGTCAGAAGCGGTACAGCTTTACCGACCCTGTGTTGCGCCTCTGGGTACGGCTGCACTGCCGGCCCGTTCCGCCGAGCGACGAAGACGTCGCGCGCGAGGTGCAGCAGTACGCGCTCGCCCGGCTGCCGCATCCCGAAGCCGCGCCCGCGCTTGCCTATGCGGGTGTGGATGCGACTGCCGACGAACGAAAATCCTGGGGCATTATCGAGATCGACTAAGTCGTTCACCCCGGTTGTGCGTACACGTATTGTTTGAATCTTGCATTCTGCATTTTCAATTACGCCAATCTTTCCAGAGCAAGCCGCGCCGCCTCTTGCTCCGCTTCCTTCTTGGCCTTCCCACTGGCCGCGCCCAGCACTTCCCCGCCCACGACAACTTCAATGCTGAAGATCTTCTGGTGGTCGGGGCCGGTCTCGCCGGCGATGCGGTATTCCGGCAGCGGCCGTCCGAGCGCCTGCACGCGCTCCTGCAGCGCTGACTTGTAATCGCGGCCAACGAAGTCGCGCGTCGCGCCGGCGTCGATGCCTTCCTTCAGCTCGCGCCGCAGGAACGCGTCGGCGGCCTCGAGCCCGCCATCGAGGTAAATGGCGGCGATCAGCGCTTCGTAGGCGTCGGCGAGCAGCGCCTGTTTGAAGCGGCCGCCGGTTTTCTCTTCGCCGCGGCCGAGGATCAGGTGATCGCCGAGCCGGATGTTCTCCGCATGGCGCGCCAACGCCTGCGTCGACACGATAGACGCCTTGATTTTCGATTTCTGCCCTTCGTTGTAGCTCGGATACTGCCGGAAGAGAGCTTCCGCGACGATGAGACCGAGCACCGCGTCGCCGAGGAACTCCAGCGACTCGTTATCAGCCACGCCTCCGGAGATGTCCTCGGCTGCGCGCGACTTGTGCGTCAGCGCGTGCTCGAGCAAGCCGCGATCCCGGAACCTGTACTCGATGCGTGTCTCCAGATCATCGAACTCGTCGCGAATCCGTACGACGCGCGCGCCGACATCCTCGCGATGGCTGTCGATAATCCGAATGGCGTCGTCGGCCGCATCCTCGGGGACGGCGATACGGATCTCGCCGAGCGGGCTCATCGACATCGGCAGAATCGCCTGTGGGTTGCCGGAGATGCGGAAGCCCGCGATGCCCTGGCTGTCGAGCAGCGCCAGCACGACGCTCGCTTCGATGTCGGACGTGGTGGAAAAGACGATGACCGGCGGCATTTGTGGATTAGTAATTGCTGATTATGAAACCACGAAGGACGCGAACAACACGAGGTTTTGAAATCACCAAGCGCGAATCACACATCACACATGGACAGGCGCAGGGACCTCGTCCAGCTTCAGGACAACCAGCGTCAGATCGTCCTGCAGAGCGGTCTTGCCGATGAATACCCTGATTTCGCGCAGGATGCGTTCGCGCAGCTCTTCGAACGGCAGGTCGCCGTGTTCTCCCACCAGAGCGGCGAGGCGCTCTTCACCAAACGGCTCCCCTGCCGCGTTCATCGCTTCCGTCACGCCGTCAGTAAACAGCAGGATGACGTCGCCGATGCCGAGCGGAATCGTGACCTGCTCGAGAAGACTGTCGAATCGCTCGCCGCTATCGATCTTCAGTCCAAGCACCAACCCGTCAGGCACCTGAACCTGCACCCTCCTGCCCTCGTTCGTTCTGTCTGCCCTGCCCTCCGCCTGCTGCCCTGTGGCCCCTGGCCCCGGTAGGTAGATCAACGGGCAATGACCCGCCCTCGCATACGTGAACGTTCGCGCGCACAGATCGACAACGGCGTACGTCATCGTGATGAAACTGCGCGCATCGAGATGCTGCGCGATGATGCGGTTCGCGCGGATCAGCAGCTCGCGCGGCGACGCATGCAGCTGGCTGAGCGACAGCATCAGTCCTTTCAGCTCCGCCATATAGAGGGCGGCTGATGTGCCTTTGCCCGCCACGTCGGCGATGATGATGCCGATGCGGCGCTCGCCCAGTGTGAAGTAGTCGTAGTAGTCCCCTCCGACCTCCCGCGCCGGCTCGCAATGCGCCGTCACCGACAGGCCATCGAGCTTCAGCGGCCCTTGCGGCAGCAGCGACATCTGGATGTGTCGCGCGATGCGGAGCTCCTGCTCGAGTCGCTCCTTCTCCGCCTTCTGCTGCAGGAGCTCCTCGACGCTGGCGGTCATCGAATTGAACGAGTCCGCGAGGTCGCCAAGCTGATCGTGGCTGCTGACGGAAATCCGATGCGAGAAGTCGCCGCGCTTCACGTGCTCGGTCCCGCTTGCGAGCTCGTGCACGGCCCCCGTAATCGAGCGCGCCAGCTTCAGACCCATCACGTACGCGACCGTCTGGATGACGATGAACAACGCCGCGACGACCATCAGCATGATGAGCAGCAGCTGCCCGAAGCTGTAGTTGCCGATCTGCGTCAGCGGCGTCGCAGAGATGCGGCCGTAGATGTCCGTGACATTCAGTCCGATGGCGATGACGACGTTTCCAGTGCGGCCTGTGGCCCAATCGACGTAATCGAGGAACGTCATCCACTTCACCCGCCCGCTCGGGACTGGAGCCGTCGGATCTTCTTCAATAGCGTGGCCAGTTACGGGGACGACGTCAGTGGCCGTCATGCCGAGCGTGGAAATGTCGCCAAGCTCGATGCCGGTCTCGTTCTGAATCTGCAGTCCCGTGGCCGCAGTCACGGGCACGTCGACGATGACGGCGTAGCGCGCAATCGCTTCGGCCGGAAGCGCCACTGCGCGAACGGCGAGGTGCGTGCGCCACAGCGGACTTTCCCGAGCGGCAGCCGCGCCCATCGGCGGCGCCTGATAGGCGATGAGTCCCGCAAACCCCTCGCACGATACCCAGAGCGGCAGGCTGCCTGGCGCCTCGAGGTGCGCCCATGCGCCGCTGGCGAGCGGACGGCTCACCGTACGGCCGGGCGTCGCGTTGATTGGGCCGCACACACGGTAAGTCGGCACGACCACGAGCGACGCGCCGTGATAGCGCGCGGAGGC
>Ga0075434_100002657_pt1 | contig 15783 bp, 15 predicted proteins | sample RhiMethybrSRZTD3_FD_75298 | JGI IMG/M metagenome (GOLD analysis project Ga0075434, IMG submission 75298) | Populus rhizosphere microbial communities from Tennessee, USA - Rhizosphere MetaG P. TD hybrid SRZTD3 | ecosystem: Host-associated > Plants > Roots > Rhizosphere > Soil | place: USA... | reverse complement strand
CTCGATGTCATTGACGACGGCACGCCGCTCGAGCGTCTCAACATGATGGTGCCGATCGACTGGACGGTGGTCGATCGCTCGGCGCTGGACGAGGGCCAGCTCCATCATGCCAATGCGATCGGCGGCGCGAGCCAGTCCATGGTGGTGTGCTACAGCAAGAAGAAGTGGCCGGGCGAGCCGCACCCGAATTCGTGGGCCGACTTCTGGAACGTGGAGAAATTTCCCGGCCGGCGCGCGTTGCGGCGCTACGCGGGATGGACCGTCGAGGCCGCCGTCAAGGCCGACGGCGTCGCGCAGAAGGATTTCTATCCGCTCGACGTCGGGCGCGCGTTCCGCAGCCTCGACCGCATCAAGCCGCACGTGAAGGTCTGGTGGTCGGATAACTCTCATGCCCAGCAGCTCATGGAGCAGGAAGAGGTCGACCTGATCATGATGGCGAACGGCCGCGCGACTCAATCGATCCGTGACCACAAGGCGCCGTTCGACATCGTGTGGAACGAGGCGCTCTGCGACGGCCACAATCAAGGATGGATCGTTCCGGCGGGATGTCCCAATCCGGCCGGCGGGATGAAGTTTCTCGACATTGTCGGCCGCGCCGAATACCAGGCCGCGTTTGCACGCGCGCTCTACTACGCGCCACAGAACCCCAAAGCCTTCGACCTCTTGGCACCCGACATCGCCCGGCTCATGCCGACCTATCCGGACAACGCCAAGGTCGCCCACATGGTCAATTACGAATGGTGGGCTGACAACACCGCGCAGGTGCAGCGCCGCTTCGAGCAGTGGGTGCAGTCGTAGTATTTCCTGTCATTCGCCCCGAAACGCCCTGTCGACCTGCTCCGGAATGAGCCCCGGCCGGTCGAGATAGCGCGGCGAGAAGTGGAAGGGAACGACTCGCCGGACGCCGGCCTCGCGCGCGATCCGGCCGGCCGTGCCGGCCGTGAGATGCCGCCGTTCCGCGGCAATCGCCGCATCCTCGTCCGCGAAAGCCGCTTCGATGAAGAGCTGGTCGGCACCGCGGCTGAGATGGACGGCCTTTTCGATATTCGCGTCGTGGCCCGCGATATCTACGATGTAGGCGATGCGCTGACCGGGCGCGACGTGCAGGGCCTTGGCCTTGAGCTCCCCGAGGCGGATGGTCCCGCCCTCCTCGACCGTGACCACGGCATCGTCGGGATCGCCGCGCCGCACCGCGCGCTTGGCCTCATTCAGCCACGGGCCGACCGGGAGGCCAAGGCGATCGAGGCCGTCTCGCCAGACATTCACCCGCAGCCGCTCCTGCAGGGCGAAGCCGAGACATGGCAATCCATGATCGAAGACGGCGGCCTCGATCGAGAAATCGTCCTCGTCGAGCAGCAGGCCGGGCGAGAGCGACGGCGGCTCGACCTCACGCCGCCGGAAGGCTTCGCGCGCGGCAAATCGGAAACGGCGCAGGACGCGTTCCGCGAACTCGTCGACGGTGATCACGAAATCGACCGAGCTTTCGTCGAGCAGATTCCACTCGTAGCCCGTAAGCTTCGCCGCGACCCGGTCGCCGAAGCCGGGCGGCCCGGCGAGATGCAGCGGCCGGTCGCGATGCAGGCACACGCGCAGGAGCCGGTCGAAGCCGGAAAAATGATCCATGTGCGCATGCGAGACGAACGCGTCGCTGACGCGCAGCAGCTCGCGCGGCGACAGCGGCGTGAGATCGCCGAGATCGAACAGCAGCGCGCGCCGGCCGAACCGCAAATCGAGAATGATGCCGGGATCGGAGAACGGCTCGTTGATCGGTCGCGGCTGCACGAGCGTCGTCACGTCGATCCGACCATCATCCGCGAGAGATCCTTGCAAACAGGATTATTAACGCATGTCTCTGCGAAGTGGATACCGGCTCGTCGGCAGGACATGCACCTGCGAATAATCTCGCAGAATGTCCCAATTCCGCACGAATGAGACATGGCGCAATCTCTTGCAAATTGACTTTCCGTCCGAGGTAAAATCTCCTCGGTGTATTCCACGAGCATGATCCTGGCGCGGAGGAGCGGTCATCATGGCGCGGCTGTTAGGGACCCAGAAGCAGCACATGGGCCCGCTCGGACGGATGGGCCACGCGATGGCATTCGACGCCGTTCGCCGACGAACGGTGCTGTTCGGCGGAGAGACGCTTGGGTCCGGTCTTTTGAACGATACCTGGGAATGGGATGGGGAGCTGTGGACCCAGATGGCGAACTCCGGCCCACCAGTGCGCTGCGATCACACCATGGTCTATGACGCCACGCGACGGCAGGCGGTGATGTTCGGAGGAGTTAACGGTATCGGTGAGTTGTTCGGTGATACCTGGGGCTGGAGCGGCGCGGATTGGATGCAGCTTTCCGACAGCGGCCCGCCGAAGCGGTCCAACCACGGCGCCGCTTATGACAGCGCGCGGCAGAGACTCGTGATCTTCGGCGGCACCTCGGATGGTCCGACACGGCGAAGCGATACCTGGGAATGGGATGGGCTGGAGTGGACGCAGGTCGCTGTTACTGGACCGACGCCGCGCAAAGGCTTGGCCATGGCATTCGACAGCCGCCGCAAGAAGACCGTTCTCTTCGGTGGCATCGGAGCCGATGGCACCGCCCTCGGCGACACCTGGGAATGGGACGGCGTCGACTGGACGCGCAGCGCAGATTTCGGCGCGAGCGCCTGCGGCGACGCCGCCATGGTGTTCAGCGGCCAGCGCAGCGCGCTGTTCGGCGGAATTGATTCGATCAACGCGGTGCCGCCGCCGCACCTCTTTGGCACCACCTGGGATTGGGACGGCAAGCACTGGGTGCTGCGGCAGGACATGGGGCCTGCGCCTCGGTGGCGGCATGCCATGGCGTTCGACAAGCAGCGCCGCGCGATCGTGCTATTCGGCGGTTTCGGCATGTTCGGTGCTCCAAAGCCGGACGATCGCGCGCTGGGCGATACCTGGGAAGCGGAAGAAAAACGGGTCGACGCTTAGGTTGGGGCCAGCGCTGCCCCGCACTTGTGATCTGTGATTCCGGCAGTGCGGGAAATGTGACGAAGAGTTTTTTTCGCGATTTTGTGGTGGTGGAGGCAGTCCGGAGCGAACCAGTCTCAGCCCAAAATTCCCGTATGACCGGGGAAAACCGGGAAATCCGCTGGATTCGGCCTATCTTGCGTCAGCAGACTGGGAACTCAGCGCATTACATCAATGGGTTCACGCCGCCTTTCCCGTAACGGCCGAACGGGAAATTGCTCGCCTCAAGACGGGAATTTCTTGGAAAAGCGCCTTCTCGTCGAAGCCTCCACCAGCGCAGCACGACTGCCGGGATTCTCCGGTTACGATTTTTAATATCCTGCTGCTATGGTGACACTGCCGCAGACGATCGAGGTCGATTCGGGACGAGTCGACCGGATGCGTGACGCACGGGTCGGGCGGCAAACAAGGGCGGGATGCCCCGGGACCGACGGGTGGGGCCCGTCGGAACGGTAGAGTGCCCAATAGACCTATCTCCTGGGAGATCCAGGCAGGGGACATGCGGGCGACCTGAAGCGTTGACCGTTCACGGGATGTGACGATCACACGTGCGCATGGCGGGATGCCTGCGGCGCACCATCATGAATCGCGACGAACGCACCACGCGCAATCTTCCGATTGCGCAAATGCCGATCCATGCGACCAAGGGGGATCGCGTCGCTCGAATTCGTTCGAAACACCAGGGGGAACGCCCCGAGGAAGGGACCTGCAATGGAAATCGAGACGCTCGCGGTCGATTCGCTTCGGCCGTATTCCAACAACGCCCGGACACACTCCAGGAAACAAATCCGGCAGATCGCGAACAGCCTCCAGAGGTTTGGTTTCTGCAACCCGGTGCTTGTCGACGATAGGGGGCAAATCATCGCCGGGCACGGACGCGTGGCGGCCGCAAAACTGCTTGGCATGGCCCATGTTCCCACAGTGAAGTTGTCGCACCTCAGTGACGTTGAGAAACGCGCATATATCCTGGCCGACAACCGGCTGGCCGAAAAGGCAGGGTGGGATCGCCAGATCCTCGCGATCGAGCTGCAGGAACTTGTTCACCTGAACTTCGAGGTCGAGCTGACCGGCTTCGAGACCGCCGAGATCGACCTCATTCTCGATGAGGCACAAGAGGCGGCCGGCGCGACAAGCGCCTCGGAGGACGCCACTCCAGCCTATGCGGCCGGTCCAGCCGTCTCCCGTCCGGGCGACCTATGGGAGCTAGGCCAGCACCGCCTCCTGTGTGCCGATGCCCGAAATCCGGCCGCGTATGTCCAGTTGCTGGACAATGCCCAGGCCGATTTCGCGTTCACCGATCCACCCTACAACGTCCCGATCGACGGACACGTCTGCGGGTTGGGCCGGATCCGGCACCCCGAGTTCGCGATGGGCTGCGGGGAGATGAGTGAGACCGAATTCACGGCCTTTCTGGCGGGCGTCTTCCGGCTAATGGCTTCCAATACAGTCGACGGCTCAATTCATCAGATCTGCATGGACTGGCGGCACATCGCAGAGATGCTCACGGCGGGCAACGCGGTCTACAGCGAACTGAAGAACCTGTGCGTCTGGAACAAGAACAATGCCGGAATGGGCTCGTTCTACCGTTCCAGGCACGAGCTGGTGTTCGTCTGGAAAAGCGGCAGCGCCCCGCATATCAACACCTTCGAACTTGGCCAATACGGTCGTTCCAGATCGAACGTGTGGGAATACGCGGGCGTCAACACCCTCAAACCCGGTCGGCTCGAAGAGCTTGCAATGCATCCGACCGTCAAGCCGGTCGCGTTAGTGGCGGATGCCATCAAGGACTGCTCAAGGCGTAGCAGTCTCGTGCTCGACCCGTTTGCCGGCAGCGGCACAGTGCTGATCGCCGCTGAACGGACCGGCCGGCGGGCCCGGGCGCTTGAAATCGACCCCCGCTACGTTGATGTCGCGGTGAGACGCTGGCAGGCCTACGCGGGCCGTCCGGCCGTCCTTTCGACCGTGGGCCGTACCTTTGAGGAGATTAGCGAGGAGCGCGCCAGCGACACCACCCTTGCCCCGGCCGGGGCGTGCAGCACGCTCGCCCCCCTCACCTAATCTCGCCGATCTTACCCCCGCCAGGACCACCAGGATGTCGAATACGAACGACGATACGGCCCCGCCTGACCACGCACCAAAAAACAGGCCACAAGGAGATTATCCGATCGGGTACTGCAAACCACCCGCTGCCCATCAGTTCAAGCCCGGCAACAAAGCCAATCCGAAAGGACGCAAGAGGGGGGCGCGCAATCGCACGATCGTGATTCACGACCTATTGCTCGAGTTGGTGACCGTGCGCGAGGGCGGCGAGATCAGGCAAATGTCCGCCCTCGAGGCAGTGCTGAAGAAGACACTGTCAAAGGCGCTTGCTGGCGATAACAAGGCAGCTGTCACCATCCTCGGCATTGCTCAGAAAGAAGGAATCCTGACGCCTGCGCAGGAACAATTTGCCGAGAATCTGTCCGAAACGGATTTGGCGATCATGGAGGATGTAAGAAGGAGACTGGGACCAGGCGCGTCAGAACGGCCGCCGGTCCCACCGGTGCAGCCAAGCGACGCATGATCCATCATCTTTTTCCCATTGACGCACTAGCTCGTGAGACGCGGTAGGTGCGGTCGCTGAGCGATGCTAGCGCCTACAACTCTCGGCTCCCACATCACACCATGAGCAGCTTGAAAGCCACGTTGCGATCACCACGCTATACGCAGCAGGATTTGCTTCGTGTGTTCCTGCGAAACGATCTTTATGCGTTCGTTCAGAAAGTATTCGAGACCGTCAACCCGGGCGTGCCGTTCTTCCGGAACTGGTCAACCGAGGCCGTCACCAGTGCGCTTCAAAACGTTGCCAGTGGGTCGACGACGCGGCTGATCATCAACATCCCGCCCCGAAACCTTAAATCCATCTGTGCATCCGTGGCGCTACCCGCCTTCTTGCTGGGTCACAATCCGACCAAGAAGGTCATCTGCGTGAGCTACAGCGACGACCTTGCCGCAAAATTTTCCAACGATTGCCGCGCCGTCATGCGGACCGATTGGTATCAACAGACGTTCCCAAGAGCACGCATCGACAAGGCGAAGGACACCGAGTCCGAGGTGCGCACCACGGAACGTGGATATCGCCTTTCGACTTCGGTCGGTGGCACGCTCACCGGCCGGGGCGGTGACGTGATCATTATAGACGACCCGATCAAGCCGCAGGACGCACAATCCAAATCCGTGCGGGAGAAAACAATCCAGTGGTATGAGAACACGCTCCTGTCGCGCCTGGACGACAAGGTTCACGGCGCGATCGTTGTCGTCATGCAGCGTCTCCATCTTGAGGATCTCGCCGGCCACTTATTGGAACGAGGTGGATTTCAACATCTCTGCCTCCCAGCGATCGCCGAGAGAAAGGAGATTATTGAACTCGGAAATGGCCGTGCCCACGCCCGTGACATCGGCGATGTGCTCGATCCGGTTCGTGAGCCCCTCTCGGCTCTCGAGAGGCAGCGCAATGCGATGACGCCGCTCGTTTTCAGCGCACAATTCCAGCAGAGCCCGATCCCGCTTGAGGGCAATCTCATTAAACGCGATTGGATCCGATATTTCAGTGGCAACCTGCCGCGGAAAGAGGGCGACTACTTCGTGATCAGCTGGGATACGGCTATGAAGGCGTCAGAGTTGGCGGACTATTCCGTCGGCAGCGTTTGGCACATGCAGGATCGCGGCCAAAAGATCCATCTCGTCGACCTTGTCCGCGGCCGGTTCGAATATCCTGAGTTGGTAGCTGCCGCATCAGCGCTGTGGCGAAAGTGGAAATTCGAGGGAGCGCGCACCTACCTTGTAATCGAAGACAAAGGTTCGGGATCCAGCCTGATTCAATCCCTGCAGCGCGAATCGATCTACGCACATCAGCACTACGGCAAGATCGAAGGAGATAAGGTCATGAGGCTTACGGCCCAGGCTGCCCAATTCCACGCCGGCTTGGTACACTTCCGAGAAGACGCTCCGTGGCTCGGCGACCTAATGGCCGAACTGCTGGGATTTCCGGGCGTCCGCCACGACGATCAGGTCGATTCGATTTCACAAGCGCTCGCGTTTATCAGCTGGCACGATTCTCATCGATGTCACATCGAGCCGTTACGGCTTTGATGCATCGAATGTTGCCCCAGCTCCGCAGTGGGGGGCACGCAGCCATGGCGAGAAATGCTCATCGCTCTCGGCGGCGTGACGGTGATCAGCCTATTTATCTACGCATTCCGGATGAGATATTCCCTGAGTTCAGGAGGCCCGCTGCTCGGAGCGTCGGTAGCGGCAACTCTTCTTGTCGCCTTCCTGTGGCTGCTGACACGGAGCTATGAATTCGCCATCGCTCACGAGTTCACGATAAACTGGCCAATCACAGGGCTTGCTGCCGCGGCCTTCACGGCTTTCCCTACGATCGTTCGTTTTATTCCAATCCTGAGCAAGCCTGCCGTTCGCCGCGTCGTGCTAAGAGTCATGCTGATCCCTGCCGGACTGATCATCCCGTTCGGCGCGATCGCACTTTCCTTCTGGTTCTATTATGTCGGAAACCAGCACATCGATCCGATCGTTCCGGCCTGGAATCCGCTCCATTATGTCGATGGGTACGTTCTACTCGCCCTGCTTGCCGCCCTGTTCGGCGCTATCGCCATGTTCCTGCTGAACATCAATTTGACGGCGCCCATCGGCTCTATCGGGATCAGTTGGCGCGGACGTTCATCCACCTCCGAGAGGACGAGGCGGGGCCCGTTCCGCTTCAGGCCATGAACGCGAACGACTTCGCGCCCTATCATCTGATCAATGCCACCGCTAATCTTCCGTCGAGCACCAACGTCTCGCTGCGCGAGCGCAAGAGTGACTTTTTTCTATTCTCAAAATATTGGTGCGGGGCCCCCTCAATCGGGTATGCGGCAACGCCGCAATGGCAAGCTGGCGGCGCTCCTATCGATCTCGCGACAGCGATGGCCGTGTCCGGCGCCGCAGCTTCACCCTACATGGGGCTTGGCTCCCTCCCCACCCTGACCGCATTGCTGACGTTCTTGAACGTGCGATTGGGCTACTGGATTCGTCGGCCCGGAACGAGCGCCGTGCCTGGGGCCCCCGGATTTTCGTGCCTTATCCGGGAGATGACCGGCTTTTGGATGTCGGAGAAGCAGGCCTGGATTAACCTGTCAGATGGCGGCCATATTGAGAACATGGCGTTATACGAGCTCTTGCGCCGGCGGTGCAAATTCATCATCTCCATTGATGGAGAGTCAGACCCGCAAAGTACGTTCCACGGGCATCTGACCTTGGTGAGACATGCGCAGATCGACTTTGGAATCCGGATCGAGCCCGATCTAAGCCCACTCCGTCCCGACCTGACGTCGAAATTCAGCCAGACCCACAGCATGATGTGCCGCGTACACTACCCGCCAGTTGACGATCAGCCAGCCGCGCAGGGTCTCATCCTCTATACGAAGCTGTCGCTCACCGGAAACGAGTTGGAGACGATCAAGCGATACCGCGCTCTTAATCCCGATTTTCCGCACCAGACGACTCTTGATCAGTTCTTCGATGAAGAGCAATTCGAGGCATATCGCCAACTTGGAGTGCACGTGGCGGAAGGGCTTTTTTCACGAGCTCTCCTGGGTAGCGAGACCCGCCCGACCACGATCTGTAACTGGTTCAGCGCCCTTGCCGAGAATCTGCTCTTGCCCGAGAGGTACGTGTAAATCTGCTGATCTACGCGCAGCAGACTTAGACCCCGGCTATGGGAGTAATCTGTGGCAATTCGTCGTAAGTGCTTCATCAGTTATCATCATGCAGACCAAGATTATGTGGATGCTTTTGTAAAGGCTTTTGATGAACGCCACGATATTTTCATTGCGCGACAGCTTGGATCTATGCCTGAAGATATCGTTGACAGTACCGATACAGATTACGTAATGAACCGGATTCGTGTCGAGTACATCAAGGACTCGAGCGTCACTCTGGTGCTTGCAGGCAAATGCACATGGGCACGCCGCTACGTTGACTGGGAGGTTCAAGCGTCCTTGCGCTCGGGCCAGACGATTACTCCGAACGGGCTCACCCTCTTCCTTTGCCGCCTGCTTGTCGATGTCCTTGGCGAAGCGCGGAATCTGATAGTCGGGCCGCAGCCAATACACATGGCCACACCGCTCTTTCGCCGCGCGCTCGTGGTTGAGCGCGATAAGTTTCGCCAGGATTTCTTCCTCGCTCAGCATCTCCGGCCAGCCATAGGCCTGGAACACCAGCCGGTCCAGCTTTTCATGCATCTCCTTCAGGATAAGGACCAGCCCCTCGTCCTTGATACGCTCGTCGTCTGCTGTGAGCTCAGTTACGGCAGCACTGCTATCGTCCGTCGATTCGCTTCCGTCAGCAGAGCGCGTGGAGAGTGAAGTGATCTTCCTAGCCGCCTCGATCGCTTTCAGCTTCTCCAGCACATTGTACATCTGCGTCAACGTGAGCGACGGGTGCTCCTTCTGCCGCTGCTTGCGAAAAGCATCAAGTTCTTCAGCCATGCTGCGAATTTGCGCTCTGAGCAATTCACCAGGAGATGGAAAAGGAAAAGGATCAAAAACTTTGGATTTCACGTAAACCGGATCGTTGCCCATGCCAAGCCAGCCGCCGGCGCGAATATTCATTTGCGATGCAAACGAAACTAGCTGATTGGCAACTCGAGGGCGCCGGTGCCGAACGACCACATCGTTGCTTGCCACGAATCGTCTAAGGGTGGAATTCCGGCAAAGCGTTGGCGCGCCCGCAGAGTAGACGCTCTAGGTAGTGCTCTCGCCGAACAAGCTTTGAACGACGTCCTCTATCGACCGAAGGACGGTGAACTTTCCCTTTGTGAGGACGCGTAGGTTCGGCCGCGGTGATTTCTTGCCCAGGCTATCACCTTTGGAGTGGCACGATACTCTGTCGCCGAGCAGCGGCAATTTTTCGCCTGGCCGCCCGCCGTACCAAAGGAATGGGCCGAGCTCCAATGTCTGGGGATCGAATTGGAGCCAGAGGACGCACCCACCCGGCTTACGGGCGAGCCTCATGTTAATGTCGACTTCGGCCGTCGTGGCGCCTAGGTAGCTTGACTTGAGCTGGATGTAGCGCACGACTCCGTTTGCCTCAAGAACCAGATCATAGCCGCCACGGTCGACCTCTGCCCTGAGCACCTCGATCTCCCGGCGGCCGGTCTTCCAGAGCACGCGCAACAGCTCGCCCATCAGGACGTGCTCAAGAATCTTTTCCCTCAGACTTGAATCTTTGGAATGCCCTGGATCTGGGCTTTGCGCCCGATCCGGGCCGGGCGTAATGGCATCCATATCTATTCGACTCGTTGGTTCAGCAGCACTAATTGGCTTGCGCCGCAAGCAAGGTCGAGCGCGAAAGCGGCTCTTGTCGCCATGAAAGCACAGGAGAGTTAACGATTATCCCGTTTTGGGATAATCCGATGTTCGGATCAGCCTGCCGCGGCTATGCCACCCCGTGCACGCGGCTTGCGAAAATCCCTCCATTCGTCCGGACAGCTTGCCCTCTGCGAGCTGCTGGTCGCGGCACGCAAGAAGGCCGGCCTGACCCAACAGCAGCTGGCTAACCGGCTCCGGACGCCGCAGTCATTCGTTGCCAAATACGAAGGCGGAGAGCGCCGGCTCGACGTTCTCGAACTGCTGCAGATCCTCGAGGCGATCGGCGCTGATCCGATGCGCTTCATGAAGGCGCTGATCCGGCGGATCGCCTGAGACAGCGCCGTATCCGGCTTTTCGATCCAAAGATGATCCGGATGGGGCGCAATGAGCCATAAGATTGCTCATGTTTTGCTCGACTTGCCCGGCATTGCGAGCATGTGTGGTGGGGTAAGCCGGAGACCACACCATGGACCAAGCAGCCGCCGAGTTCGCCATCAAAGCCTTGATGGCGCAGGTTCGCGCCCGCATCAATGATGCCGACGGTATCGTCAAGGCCGCCAAGGCCTGCATCGAGGCCGGAAATCCAGACAAGGGCATCGAGATTGCCCTCGACATGGAGCAGCCCCTCTATGAGGCAAGCCGGCTTTTGGACGCCGCAAGCCTGATCAAGCGGATTTCCAGAACGTAGCTCAATCCCGTTCGGCTCTCGCTGCCCGCCAGCGCCTTTGGGCCTCCGCGGGCCTCCGGTCGTGCCGGCGCCATTGTGGCCCGAACCCGAGGGAGAGCCTCATGAAACTCACCGACACCCAACTCGTGATCCTGTCGGCGGCCTCGCAACGCGAGGACCGTGCGGTCGAATCGCCACCGAACCTCAAGGGCGGCGCAGCCCAAAAGGTTGTCCGCAAACTCTTGTCCGCCGGCTTGGTCGAAGAGGTTCCGGCACGTGGCACGCTGCCGGTGTGGCGGAAGGATGAGAACGAAGGCGCGGTCGCGCTGCGCATCACCGAGCACGGCATCCAGGCCATCGGCATCGTCGAGACCAGTCCAGCATCCGGCGGCGCCAAGTCCGAAACGTCTGAGCCCGCCGCTGCGGCCGGGACCAAACCGCATCAGGCGTCCGGTCCCAGGCGGAAAAGCGGCTCCAAAGACCGCGCGACGCGCGGCGGCGTACGGCCCTCGAAGCAGGAAAGGGTCATCGAAATGCTGCGCCGCTCCGAAGGCGCGACCATTCCGGCCATCATGAAGGCCACTGGCTGGCAGCAGCACTCGGTCCGCGGGTTCTTTGCGGGGGTGGTGCGTAAAAAGCTTCGCCTGACGCTGGTCTCCGATAAGACGGACCGCGGCCGCCTTTACCGGATTCGGTCCGGCAAGGGGGCGAAAGGAGCCGCCAAGACCAAACGTCGGGCGTGACGGTCGTGGCGCAGCGGACAATCACTCCGGAGGCGCTCGAAGCCGAGATCGCGCAGCTGCGCGATCTCGATCTCTTCGGTCTGCGAGCCCGATGGCACTCTGTCTTCAGGCGCAAGGCGCCAGAGCATCTGCCGCGGCATCTGCTCTTCAAGATCTTGGCCTACCAACTCCAGGCCGAGATCTTTGGCGATCTTGATCGGGAAACGAAGCAGTTTCTGGAGCGGGTCGCGCTCGATCCGAATGGTGGCGGCAAGCTCAAGCCCGCCATGCTCCGGCCCGGTCGATTGCAGCCCGGCACAATCCTGGTCCGCGAATGGAGCGGGGCTCCCCAACGCGTGGTCGTGCTCGATGACGGATTTGCCTGGAACGGCAAGACATACCGAAGCCTGTCCGAGATCGCGCGGACGATCACCGGCACCCGCTGGTCCGGTCCCCGTTTCTTCGGCCTGCGCGATCGGGCGCAGCAGTCGACATGAGCGCCAAAGCTCCCAAGCGGGTCCGCTGTGCGGTCTATACCCGTGTTTCCACCGAGAGCGGGCTCGACCAGGAATTCAATTCGCTCGATGCCCAGTATGAGGCCGCGGAGGCCTATATCCGCAGCCAAGCCCATGCGGGCTGGACGCTGATCCGGACACGGTATGACGACGGCGGCTATTCGGGCGGATCGACCGAGCGCCCTGCCCTGCAAAGGCTCCTCGCCGATGTCCGCGCCCGCAAGGCAGACGTCATCGTTGTCTACAAGGTCGATCGCCTGACCCGGTCGCTCGCGGATTTCGCCAAGCTGGTCGAGCTGTTCGATGCGCACGGCGTGTCGTTCGTTTCCGTGACGCAGCATTTCAATACGACCACATCCATGGGACGTCTGACGCTGAACGTCCTCCTGTCGTTTGCCCAGTTCGAGCGTGAGGTGACGAGCGAGCGGATTCGCGACAAGATCGCCGCATCCAAGCGCAAGGGACTTTGGGTCGGTGGCCCCGTGCCTCTCGGCTATGAGAGCCGGGACAAGAAGCTCGTTATCAATGAGGAAGAGGCTGAGCGCGTCCGCACAATCTTCCGTGCTTACCTCGAACTGGGCAGCATCGGACAGCTACTGCCCGAACTCCGTCGCCAGAAAATCGTCACCAAGGTCCGTCGGCTACGCGACGGACGGGCGGTCGGCGGCATTCCGTTCACGCGCGGTCCCTTGGCCCATCTCCTCAGAAACCGCCTCTACATCGGCGAGATCGCATACCGGGGCGAGGTCTGGCCCGGCGAGCAGCCCCCGGTCCTCGATCGCGAGCTGTTCGAAGCGGTCCAGCGCAGGCTCGCCGAACAGCGCAACGACTACCATTCATTGAAACAGAAATCCGAGGCGCTGCTGATCGGAAAAATCTTTGATGATCGCGGAAACCGGATGACGCCGAGCCATGCCCGCAAAGGCGGGCTGAAGTACCGGTACTACGTCTCCGCCGCCCTGACCCAGGGCCAACCCGAACTGGCCGGGTCGGTTTCGCGAGTGGCGGCTATCGAGATAGAGCAATTGGTCAGCGATGCGGTTCGCCAGCACGTTTCGGAAGGATCGTCCGATTCGCCAGGGCAGCTGATCGCTGATTACGTTGCGCGGATCGACATCGGAGCGGCCCAGATCACAATCACGCTCAACGGCTCCGAGTGTCCGCTCGAGAGCGACAGTCACATTCCGATTGGGACCGACCCCGACGCCACGAGCGCCGAAGGCGCTGCGCACGACGGAGGCTCCGCTGGAGAGAGCGGAAACCCCATCGTTATCTCAGTCCCGTGGCGTAAGCACGCCGCCAAGCGGCACCGGGAAATCATCATGCCGCAAACCCCCGGGCCGTCGGATGTGCGGCCGATCCGAGCCGATACCCGCGCGAAGCTCGTCGCTGCCATTGCGCGCGGTCGGCTCTGGTTGTCCCAAATTCAGTCCGGCGCCGTCTCGGGCGTCGAGGAAATCGCCGAGCGGGTGAACTGCAGCAAGCGCCACGTCAATATGACGATTTCACTGACGTTCCTCGCGCCTGATCTCGTCAGGGCGGCGGTTGAGGGACGGCTCCCGGACGGCATCGGCGTTGCCCGATTGTTCGACCCCCCGACCGAATGGGAGCGCCAACGTCGAATGCTTGGGCTGTTGCGCTGAAACGAATCAAAAAGCCATCGATCTGCGTCAACGCGTTCCAGTCCAATGTGCCGCCGCATCTCGTTCAACGCTGGCTCGGCGACGCTTCGCTAGACCCCGCGGCGACCTACTGCGACGTGATCGGTCCGGAAGAACACGCATTCACCGCGCGCATGTGGGTCCGTACAGAATTGATCGACCCTGCTAGTCGCAGTTCCTTCGGCAAATGCCGACTCGCATAACCTGATCCGCGCTATTGAAGCTCTTAGTGGCAATGCCGTAATGTAGGATGCTCACTACCGGAGGCTAGATCAGTTCAAATCTCATGTAAGTTGATCCTTGCCCTTGTGCAGGCTGTTGGAGAGGTCCAATGGGTGGCGAGTTGCCGAAAACGAAGCCGGGCGAATGGGAGAAAATAGCCATCTTCGCCTTCGGCGTGGCGTTTGTTGTGCTTTTGCTTGTGTTAGCTATTTTTTTTCCCAATCCGACGGATTTTCAATACTTCATCTTTAGAACAGTGATCGCGCTTGCCGCTTCGGGCGTAGCCGCATTGATCCCGGGCCTTCTGCACGTTGAACTGCCCGCAGCGCGAGCTGGCGGAGCGCTGGCAGTATTTATCTTGGTATATCAGTTCAGCCCTGCATCGCTTGTCACTCAATCTACCCCGCCACCTAAATCCGGAACCGCAGTGAACTCACCTCCGCCTGTCGTCAACGCACCGACGCCGATTACCGTCACATATAAAATCTGCACCGGAGAATATGAGAGAAATTGCCCTAGTCATGACATTTATCAGTACTGCTATGTTCCAGTAGAAAATTGGGCTAGAGCGCACTGCGAATCATTTAGAATCTCTCGTCTCGATACCCGCGACGAAAACAAATGTGGCTACTCGATCGATCAGGTGATTTGTACCTCGCCGAAGTAGCTTGACCGCATTAAATCGTCTAGACGCCGTCATCTATGTTGACTTTCCAATCAACGTTCTCACCACTGCCTCCATAACAGGAGGACAAACGCCGTTTCCAAGAAGGCGAATTCGATCCCTCCGGGTACCGTGGGAGAATGCGAACATTTCCTCGAATCCCATTGCGCGCCGCAATTCTGGAACCTGCAACATCCTCATTTCGAGCCCTGCGTCCCCCGGCTCGACAAGAGCGAAGCGGTCAATCGTCGTGATGGTGCGGAGTGGTCGAGTTAGCGGCTGCCAACCTCCACTGCCATCGCTCCCATAATAGACAAGGATGAAGGGTACTCCTCTGCCGAGAGCCGAAATGGCCCTCTGTGCTCGCAGCAGCGTATCCCGGGCACGCTCCTTCCGATGGAGTAGACTGGTGGGCCACGTTCCTCGCCTATCCAGAACGGACTTTGCTGAGGGGCGGCGTCCTCGCGCTTTCCATTCTACAACACGCGGCTCTCTCTTTCTGTCGCCCACCAGAAATAATCGGCGGCGAGTCTGGGGAACACCGAAGTCTGAGGCATCCAGGACTTGCTCAGCTAGCTTATAGCCGAGATCTTCCAATTCGCGCTTCAATTCGCGGTACCGCGACCAGGGTCGCATGTGGACCACGTTTTCCAGCACAATCCATCGAGGTTTGAAGGCTCGAGCATACTCAACCGCGTGCATTGCGGTCGCTCTGCTCTTTTCGCTGCGCGGTGCAGCGCCTTTCGCACACGTGTGATTGGTGCATTCTGGCGATGAGAGGAGTATGTCGATGCTGCCTAGACGCCTGCGCAGCTGCGCCAGCTTGACGTCTTCCAGCCGCTTTGTAAGCACTAGCGTTTCGGGAAAGTTCTCCTGGTAAGTCGCAGTCGCCGTTGGGCACATATCTATAGCCCCGACA
>Ga0075434_100002655_pt1 | contig 15785 bp, 13 predicted proteins | sample RhiMethybrSRZTD3_FD_75298 | JGI IMG/M metagenome (GOLD analysis project Ga0075434, IMG submission 75298) | Populus rhizosphere microbial communities from Tennessee, USA - Rhizosphere MetaG P. TD hybrid SRZTD3 | ecosystem: Host-associated > Plants > Roots > Rhizosphere > Soil | place: USA... | reverse complement strand
GACGCGCAAGTGGTGACCGTCGATGCCGGCGTCTGCATCACCATTCCCGTTCACACGGAGTTCCAGTTTCGGAGCGTGGGGGACGAAGCGCTGTCGGCGGTGGCGGTGACGATGCCGCCGTGGCCCGGGCCCGACGAAGCCTACACGGTCAAGGGACCGTGGACGCCAACGGTGGCGCCAGCAGGTCACGCACGGTGACGAGGCGGTACCCGGCGTCGCGCAGACCATCGATCATGGCCGGGAGCGCCGCGCACAAGCGCTCGGGAGCGCGGGGCGTGCCCTCGGCGTCGTGGAGATCGACGATGGCGCCCGCGTGCGCCCGATCGACGACGTGGGCGACCTGGCGCTCGGCCGGCGCCGGGCGCCGACCTTCGGGCTGGATCGACCAGAACACCACACGCTCGCCCGTCGCCCGCACGGCGGAGAACATCGCGGCATTGACCATGCCCCACGGCGGGCGGAAGTGGCGCGGTGCGCGGCCCGTGAGCTCGGCGATCGTGTCGTGACCGCGCCGGACCTGCTCGCGCGTGGCGCCCGGGCCGCAGAACCAGAGATTGCGGTGCGACCAGGAATGGTTGGCGATCTCGTGGTCCTCGGCGGCCATGCGCTCGACGACCGCCGGCGCGCCGGCCGCGCGCTCGCCGATCACGAAGAACGTCGCGCGCACGCCGGCCGCGGCGAGGACGTCCAGCACGCGAGGCGTCCACTCGGGATCGGGGCCGTCGTCGAACGTCAGCGCCAGGCGCCGGTCGGTGCGCGGGCCGCGCCACGTGCAGGCCGGTGTGGCCAGGTGCGGAACCCACGCCCAGCCGACCCAGGCGGCAGCGCCGAGGGCCAGCGCGCGGCCGATCATGAGGGCAGGCGGCTGCCGGCGACGACCTGGTCCACGATGCGCTCGGTGGCGTCGGGACGCCGTACGCGGCGGATGCGCTCGCGCAGGTGCTCGAGCAGCTCGGGCTCGGCCAGCGCACGCTCGAGCAGGCGCGCCAGCTCGCGGCGCGAGCGCGCGGCCAGCGCCATGCCGGCGCGCGAGGCGAAGCGCTCGTTGCGGCGCTCCTGGCCCGGCAGCGAGCCATAGAGTAGCAGCGGCAGCTCGGCGGCCAGCGCCTCGGCCAGCGTCATGCCGCCGGCCTTGGTGACGAGCAGATCGGCGGCGGCCATCAGCGTGCGCACGTCGTCGACATAGCCGAGGACGCGGATCGACGTGCCGGCGGCCAGCCGCTGCAGCCGCGCGGTCAGCGCGGCGTCGTGCCCGGCCACCACGATGACCTGCACCGGCGCGGGCATCCGCGCGAGCGCGCGAACGATCTCCGGCAGCCGGCCGACGCGGCCGTGCGAGCCGGCCATGGCCAGCACCACCGGCGCGTCGGCGCGCAGCCCGAGCGCCGCCCGCGCGGCGCCGCCATCGACGGCGCGCGCGAACGCCGCGCGGATCGGGACACCGGTCACGTGCACGCGCTCGCGCGGGATGCCGCGGGCCACGAACTCGTGGCCGACCTCCGCGGCGGCGACGCAGTAGCAGTCGATCCCCCGCGCGATCCACTGACTGTGGGCCACGAAGTCGGTGACGACCGTGGTGTGCGGCGGCAGCCGGTGCCCCTCGGCGGCCAGCGCCGACATTGCCGCCGCCGGCGTGGCGTGCACCGAGACCACCGCGTCGGGCCGTAGCGTCTGGAGCCGCGAGGCCAGGCGCCGGGTGCCCAGGCGCGTGACGCCGAAGGCCAGCGGCGAGTCGCTCGAGAGCCAGTCGCCCAGCGCGTAGGCCGCGCTCCACACGACGGGCGCGCGCCGGAGGAGGGCCATGTAGAGGTCGCGCGAGACGCGCTCGAAGAGCGGGTGCACGAGCTCGCGGAAATGGTCGACGACGACGGCCTCCACGCCGCGCGCGCCGAAGCCCGCCGCCAGGCTGCGCGCGGCCTCGTTGTGGCCGGAGCCGTAGCTCGCCGTCAGGATGAGGACACGCACGCGGCTACGCCGTGGCCGCCGGCGCCGACTGGATGACCGTGAACGTCTTGGCGGCCACGAAGCGCTCCTCGGCGAACAGACGGAACTCGTACCGTCCGGGGCGCTCGAGGCCGAGGTTCTCGAGGTTGAAGATGAGCTCGCCGGGTGCCATTCGATCGGCGAACGTCGCCTTCAGCGCGCCCTGCGCGACCACGTGGCTGTCCTCGAGGCGGATCAGCTCCAGACGGATCGTGTAGTCACCCTCGGCGTCCGTCAGCTTGGCGTACACGGACAGCGTCCGGTGCACCACGGGAAAGCGGGAGCTGCTGATGTTCTCGAACACCCCGATGAGGCTGATCTTGCCGCTGCCGTGCTCGCGGATCGTGAGATCGCAGAGGAGCATGGCGTTGAGGCTGGGATGCGGGCGTTCCGGGAGGGACGGCACGCCCCATCCTAACGTCCTGGGGCGCCGCCGACCAAGTCTCGGCAACAGGTCGCGCAGGCCCCCCGGTGGTGGCAGACTGGGTTGAACCGGCCCGGGAGGAGGAAGCGCCATGCGCCTGTTTCGACGGACCTCTCGACGCGCGGCGGCCACCGAGGTCGCCCCCGAGTTCGGTGTGCGCCTCACGCTGCGCAAGGGCGACAAGGTCGTACGCCGCGACGCGCGCGGGGCGATCCACGTGGTGCAGGTCACCGAGGACCGCGTGGACGTCGGCGACGTGCACGTGGTTCGCCGCGGGCGTGCGTCGGCTGGTTGACGCGGCTCCGTTCTGCCGCTAGATTTACACGTCACGGTCGATTAGCTCAGTTGGCAGAGCACCGGCCTCACATGCCGGGGGTCGCTGGTTCAAGTCCAGCATCGACCACCATTACATTGAGCGGGCGCGGCTGGAGGCCGGCCGCGTGCTCGGAGCCACGAGATGAAAATCTGCATTTTTTTTGACGGGCAGAACTTCTACCGCTCGCTGCAGCGCTTCGACGAAACCCTCCGGGTCGACTACGACCGTCTGGCCACCTGGATCACCGAGGCCGTGGGCGGGTCCAATGCGATGTTCGGCGCCGCCTACTACTATGTCGGCGTCTCTCCCGACGCGCCGCAAGTGGTCGAGGGCTTCCTCAAGGGGCTGGAGCTGCGGCGCGGCTACTTCGTCCGCCGCGAGCCGCGCGTGCGGCGCTCAGTGCGCTGCCCCCACTGCGGGGAGGAGAACGAGTTCACGACCGAGAAGCGCGTGGACACGCGCCTGGTGGCCGACCTCATCCATCACGCGGCCAACGACAACTTCGACGCCGCCGTGCTGGTCTCCGGCGACGACGACTTCGTGCCCGCGGTGGAAGCGGTGAACGGGCTCGGCAAGCAGGTGTGGGTGGCCACCTGGTCGGCCGAGGAGCTGTCGAGCGACCTGCGCGTGCGCTGCTTCGGTCACATCCATCTGAGCGACGGCGTCGCCGCCTTCCGCAGCGACCGCCTGCCGCGCGAGCGCGGCGCCGGTGTTCGCGCCGACGGACGCGGCCCGCGGCCGGTCAGCCGGCTGGTGCCGGGGGCCGGCGCGCCGTCACGCGTGGCCGCCGTCAACGGAGGCTCGGCGGTCGAGCGCGCGCTCGGCGAGCTGCAGCGCGCGCAGGCGCGGCTGCCCCACGTGAGCCGCGGCTATTTCGTGATGCGCTGGAAGTCGCACCTGCTGCCGCCGGCCGGGCACGAGCGCGAGCAGCTCGTGCAGCAGATGTTGGAATCCGGCCTGGTGGAGGAGTTCGAGGTCACCGACGGTGAAGGACGCGTGGTGATCGCCCTCCGCAGCCGCGAGCGCGACGGTAACGTGGCGTTGCCGGGCGAGCAGGCGCCGGCGTGACGCTGGCGCGCCGCCTGGCTGACTTCACGGCGGCGCTGACCTTCGAGGCGCTGCCGGAGCAGGTCGTGGCCAGCGCGAAGCTGCGCGCGCTCGACATCGTCGGGATCGCGCTGGCGGCCTCCACGGGCGAGACGGCGCCGTCCATTCTGGGCGCGCTCGAGGGCTGGGGCGGCGCCGGCGACTGCACGGTCTTCGGCTCGAAGCGCACGGCGACCGTGCCCCTGGCCATTCTGGCCAACGGCAGCCTGGCCCACAGCCTCGACTTCGACGACACCCACGCCGCCTCCATCACCCACGCCTCCGCGGTCCTCGTGCCGGTGGCACTGGCGCTCGGTGAGGCGGGCGGCCTCGACGGCCGGGCCGTCATCACGGCCGCGGTGGCCGGCTACGAGTCGATCGCGCGGCTCGGCATGGCGGCCTCCGGGGTCTTCCACGCGCGCGGCTGGCACGCCACGGCCGTGTGCGGGCCGTTCGCGGCGGCGCTGACGGCCGGACGCCTCGAGGGCCTCGACGCCCCGCGCCTGACGGCCGCGCTCGGCATCGCCGGCAGCTTCGCCTCCGGCGTGCTCGAGTATCTGGAGGACGGCTCGTGGGTCAAACGTCTGCATCCGGGCTGGGCCGGCCACGCCGGCGCCGTGGCCAGCGCGCTGGCTCGCGGCGGCTTCACCGGGCCGGCCACGATCCTCGACGGCCGCTTCGGCTTCTACCGCACTTTCGTCGGGGCCGAGCCCGATCTCGCCCCGTTCAAGACGCTCGGCCGTGAATGGGAGACGCTGGCGATCGGCTACAAGCCCTATCCGTGCTGTCACTACAACCACGCCTATCTCGACTGCGCCCTTGAACTGAGGATCGAGCACGCGCTGACGGCGGAGGCGATCGAGAGCGTGGAATGCCTGGTGCCGGCCGGCCAGGTGCCGATCGTGTGCGAGCCTCGGGCGGCGAAGCTCCGGCCGCGCACGGCGTACGACGCCCAGTTCAGCCTCCCGTTCTCGGTCGCCTCCGCGCTGCTGGACGGCCGGGTGGGGCTCGACACCTATGCGCCCGAGCGGCTGGGCGACGCCGGGCGCTTGGCGCTGGCCGGGCGCGTGACGCACACGGTCGACCCCGACTCGCCGTTCCCGCGCGGCTTCCCGGGCTGGGTCCGACTGCGGCTTCGGGACGGCCGGACGCTCGAGGCCCGCGTGCCCGACGGGCGGGGGAGCCGCGCGCGCCCCCTGCCGCCCGAGGCGATCGTCGAGAAGTTCCGAAACAATGCCGGCCGGGCAGTGGCGCCGGCGCGCGTGGCCGAGATCGAGCGGACCGTGCTGGCCCTCGACACGCTGAAGGACGTCCGCGCGCTCACCAGCCTCTGCAAGTCCTGACCGCGGGGTTTCCTCGCGCTGCCCGGCACACTTGAGTACAATGGACTCATGCGACTCGCCATGGCCCTCCTGATCTCGGGCTTCGGGGTGCTGATCGCGCTGCCAGCCGCTGCCCAGGGGGTGGTGCCCCAGGCCCCTCCGCAGCCTCCAGGTGTGCAGATCAGGTCCTCCGCGCCGACCGTCGAGCGCGAGGCCCGGGTGGTGCCGCCGCCGCTGCACTATGAGACCACGCGGCCGCCGGACAACGACTTTTACGTCCCCGGCACGCAGGTCGAGCACGACCCCGCGTTCATCGAGCCCCTGGCCACCCGCTACGAGACCCCCAGCGGCTCCGGCCGGTACGGTCTGTCGGGCTGGACCGCGCCGAACGCGCCGGTCGGTTCCGAGGCCACGCTCAAGCGCGAGGTGAACGGCTGGTTCGCGCTGGGCTTCTCCATCACATGGGACGGCCCGCCGGCCCCGAAGTCGCGCCCGCAGCGTTAGCTCTCCGATGACCGCTCCCCGCTGGCCGCACGGCAGGCGAGCGGCCTGCGCGTTCACCTTCGACCTCGACGCCGAGACTCTCTGGCTCGCGCGCGGCGTCAACGAGCCCGTCACCCTCTCGCAGGGCACCTTCGGCGTGGTGGAGGCTCTGCCGCGCATCCTCGAGCTGCTGCGCCAGGCGGAGATCCCAGCCTCGTTCTTCATCCCGGCCTGGGTGGCCGAGCACCATCCAGACGCGGTGAAGAGCATCGTGGCGGGCGGCCACGAGGTCGGCTGCCACGGCGACGTGCACGAGAAGGTGAGCGACCTGGACGCCGCCCAGGAGGAGAAGATCCTGCTGCGCAGCGTGGACGTGCTGACGCGGCAGGCGGGCCGGCGGCCCGTCGGCTACCGCGCGCCGGCCTGGCAGCTCTCGCCCAACACGCTCGCCCTGCTGGCGCGTCACGGGTTCGAGTACTCCTCGAACATGATGGATCGGCTGCGCCCTTACCTGCATCCCGCGGCCGAGGGCCGACGCCTCGTCGAGATTCCCGTCTCGTGGGTGCTCGACGATGCGCCGTTCTTCATGTTCACCGGCCAGCGGGCCATGCAGCCGCCCGGGCCCGTGCTGCAGGGCTGGCTCACCGAGCTCGACGGCATCACGGAACTCGGCGGTGTCACCAACTTCACGTTCCACCCGCAGATCATCGGACGCCCGTCGCGCTTCGCCTGCCTGCGCGAGCTGATCGAGTATGCCCGGCGGATGCCCACGCTCTGGCTCGCCCGCCTGGACGCCATCGCCGCGCATGCGCGGCAGGCGCTCGCCTGATGCCGCTGCTGCGCGGCAACCTCCACGCACACACGACGTTCTCGGACGGCGTGCGCTCGCCGGCGGCGCTGCTGGCGGAGTACGAATCGCGCGGCTATGACTTCCTGGCGATCACGGATCACGACGATCACGAGAACTGGGTCGAGCCCGGCTATGAGCAGGCGCTGGCGCGCCTGTCGCCGAGTCTCGTGCTCTTTCGCGGGATCGAGCTCAGCTTCGACGGCTTTCCGCAGCACGTCGGCAAGGTGATGGGGGAGACCGAGACGCTGTGGGTCCTGAACCATCCCGCCCGCTACAAGCTGAGCGTGCGCGACACGCTCGATCGCATCGGGATCATCCGCGAGTTCGGCTGGCCGCTGGACGCCATCGAGGTGACCGACACGGGACTCTATCGTCCCGTGTACGACACCGAGACCATCCCGCTGGTGAAGATCGCCACCGACGACGCGCACCGGCCGCCGCATTTCGGGCGCGCGTGGATCGAGGTCGATGCCGCTCGCGATCGCGATGCCATCATCCGCGCGATCCGCGCCGGCGACGTGCGGCTCGGCTTCAGCGAGCGCTGAGGTCCGTCGTCCAGCTCCAGGTCAGCAGCCGCTCCAGCCGGCCCTCCACGGCGAGCGCGCTTGCGTAACCCGCAGCCACATTCACGTCACGCAGCGTCCACCGCGCGGGATCGTCGTCGATCGCGGCCAGGAGTCCCGGTGCGGCGGGATCGGCGGAGACGCTGAAGCCGTCGAACGGCAGCGCCAGGCCCAGCCCGCGGGCCTTGGCGTAGGCCTCCTTGCGGGTCCACACCACGAAGAACGCGCGATCGCGTGCCGCTGGCGCCAGCGCGCGCAGTGCGGCGATCTCGTCTGGCGAGAGGACGCCCTCGTGCGTCACGTCGGCGGCGATGCCGCGCACGATGTGCTCGACGTCCACGCCGATCGCACGTCCGCTGGTGACGGCACATACGGCCAGTCCGGCCGAGCGGGAGACGCTGAAGGCGAGCGCGCCCGCCTGCGCGCCCACCAGCGTGGGCCGGCCTTCGGGCGTGCGGCCGAGCGCGACCGCGTCCGGGGTCGTCGCGAGATAGCGGGCGAGGACCGCGCGGAGCGCCGCGCGGCCGACGGTGAAGCGCCGTCGATCGGGGGCGAAGACGAAGCGCGCGGCGCGCACGCGCTCGTCCGGCGCCAGCGTGCGGTGCAGGCGTTCGACGTCGTCGTCATGGCTGCCGTCGAGGTCCGCGCGCCAGAGGTGGATCTCGCCGGCGCGCAGCGTGAGTCCGGGCGGGGGCGCGCTCCAGGCCGTGTCCGGCTCAGGCGGCGCCGCGGATGGCATCGGCGTGACCCGGCGGCTGGGCGCGCATCGTGCGGGCGATCAGCTCGGCGTGCCGCGTGACGACCGTGTGGTGATCGCCGGGCACGCGGATGACCTCGACGTCCGGCACCAGCGGCGCCCAGCCGAGCCGCGGCGCGTCGGGGTGCCGCTCGGCCTCGTCCTCGGGCCAGAACACCAGGAGCTTGCCGGGGAAGCGGCGGGGCACGTAGGCCATCACGGCGGTGAAATAGCGCGCGTAGGTCTCGTGGCTCAGCAGCTCGTCGGCGACGCGCACGGCGGTGCCGGCGTCGGCCGGAATCGGCGTGCGGGCGAAGAGCGAGTGCGGCGCGCTGCGCAGACGCTCCGCGATCTCGTGGGTCAGCGTGGCCAGCGTCTCGAGCACCAGGCCCAGCCGCGCCCGCATGCCGAGCGCCGCCAGGCGATCGGCCAAGAAGCGTAGCCGGCCGAAGTAGTCGGTCGCCTCGTCCACGCCGAGCCCGAGCCAGCGCGCCACGCGGTCGACGAGCGGACGCACGCGGCGCAGGCGCGTGTCGGCCGCGGCCGCGATGAGCACGACCGGCTCGACGCGCTCGCCGGCCTCCGCCAGCCGGCGCGCCGTCTCGTAGGCCACCAGGCCGCCGTTGCAGTAACCGCCGATGCGGTAGGGCCCGTGCGGCCGCAGCTGGCGGATGAGCTTCAGGTGCTCGTCCGCCATGGCCTCGATCGTCGGCGGCACCGGACCGCCGTCGAGCCCGAGCGGATGGATCGCGTACACGGGCTGCTCGTCGCCCAGATGGCGGGCGAGGTCGCGGCAGTAGAAGCCGGCGCCGTTGAGATCGCCGTGGAAGAAGAAGAACGGAGGCTCGCTGCCGCCCTCCTGGAGCGCCTGCACGGGGAGGCGGAAGCGATCGCGTTCTCGGCGCAGCAGCAGGCGCGCCACGTCCTCCACGGTCGGGTGGGTGTAGAGGACGTTCAGCGGCAGCGCCTGGCCGAAGAGGCGCTCGATCTGGCGCATCAGGCGCACGGCCACGAGCGAGTGACCGCCGAGCGCGAAGAAGTCGTCCTTCACCCCGATGCCGGGCACGCCGAGCACCTCTTCCCACAGGGCGAGCAGGCGCGCCTCGAGCGGATCGCGCGCGGGCAGGTGCCGCGTCCCGGGCGGCGCCGCCGCCGGCTCCGGCAGCGCGCCGCGGTCGACCTTGCCGATCGGCGTGAGCGGCACGACCGCGATTTCCACGAACGCTGATGGGATCATGAAGGCCGGCAGCCGCGCGCGCAGGTGCTCGCGCAGGGATTCTCCCCCGGGCATGCTCTCGCGCGGGACGATGTACGCGACGAGCACCCGGTCACCGTGGGCCCGCTGGCGCGCCAGCACCACCGCCTCTCGCACGCCCGGGTGGTCGGCCAGCACGCTCTCGATCTCGCCCGGCTCGATGCGGAAGCCGCGGATCTTCACCTGGCTGTCGGCGCGGCCCAGAAAGTCGAGCGTGCCGTCGGGGCGCCAGCGCACGAGATCCCCCGTACGGTAGAGCCGCGCGTCCGGCGCCGGGTCGAACGGATGCGGCACGAAGCGCTCGGCGGTCAGCTCCGGCCGGTTGACGTAGCCTCGAGCGAGGCCGGGGCCGCCGAGGTACAGCTCGCCGACGGCGCCCAGCGGCGCCAGGGCGCGGTGGGCATCGAGGACGAACGTCTCGGTGTTCGCGATCGGCGGGCCGATGGGGACCGAGATGGCGTCGTCGGGCAGCGGCGCCTCGAGCCGGTAGCAGCACGCGAAGGTCGTGCACTCGGTGGGCCCGTAGCCGTTGATGATCGTGGTGCCGGGCAGCCGTGCCTGCGCGCGGCGCACGTGCGCCGGCGACAGCGCCTCGCCGCCGGCCAGGAGCTCGTCCACGCCGCGCAGCACCTCGGGGGCCTCGTCGATCATGGTGTTGAACAGCGAGGCGGTGAGCCACACCGTGGTGACGCTGTGCTCGCGGATCAGCTTTGCCAGCGTCTCCGGCGTGGGCACGCCCTGCGGATAGATCACGCAGCGCCCCCCGTGGAGCAACGGGCCCCACAGCTCGAACGTGGAGACGTCGAAGGAGGTGGTGGAGGTGAAGAGCACGGTCCGGCTCGCATCGAGCCGGGCGAACGTCTGGCCGAACACCAGCCGGACGATCCCGCGGTGAGGCACCGCCACGCCCTTGGGGCGCCCGGTCGAGCCCGAGGTGAACATGATGTAGGCGAGGCTGTCGGGACCCGCGGCGCTGCCGGTGGCGGCGGCCGCCTCGTCGCCGGCCTCCCGCTCGTCGACGACCAGGACGTCGAGGCCGGGCTGGCCGAGCCCTTCGCGGAGCGCCGCGCTTGTCACGGCGATCGTCGCCCCGGTCTCGCTCAGCATGAAGCGCCGCCGCTCGGCCGGATACCCGGGATCGAGCGGCACGTAGGTGCCGCCGGCCTTCAAGATGCCCAGAAACGCCACGACGATGTCGATCGAGCGCTCGAGGAAGACACCGACCGGCACGTCGCGGCCGATCCCGCGGCCGCGCAGGCGCGCCGCGAGCCGATCGGCGCGCGCGTTCAGCTCGCCATAGCTCAGGCGGTCGTCACCGGCGAGGAGCGCGATGGCATCGGGGGTACGCGCGGCCTGGGTCTCGAAGAGACCGTGGACAGTGGCGGTGTCGGGGTACGGCGCACGTGCCGTGCTCCACGCCATGACCTGCTGTCGCTCGTCCGGGTCGAGCAGCGTCAACGCCGAGATCGTGCGGTGCGGGTCGGCGACCGCGGCCTCGAGCACGCGCTGGTAGTGGCGCGCGAGGCGCTCGATCGTCGCGGGCGCGAAGAGGTCGGTGCGGTAGACGAAGCGGCCGACGATCGTGTCCGGCCGCTCGTCGAGCTCCAGGTAGAGATCGAACTTCGATGTCCCCGTGTCGACGTCCAGGTGTCCGGCGTCCCAGCCCTCCGGCACCGGGGCGCGCGGCGCTTCCAGGGAGAACGCCACCTGGAAGAGCGGGTTGCGGCCGGCGTCGCGCTCGACCCCGAGGGCCTTGACCAGCGCTTCGAAGGGCACGTCGTCGTGGGCGAGCGCCTCCAGGCTCTCCTCCCGCACGCGCGTGAGCAGCTGGCTGAACGTCGGATCCCCGCTGACGTCGGCGCGCAGGCACAGCGGATTGGCGAAGAAGCCGAGCAGGCGCTCGATCTCCGGGCGCCCGCGGCCCGCGCTCACGGTACCGAGCGCAAGATCGTCCTGGCCCGTGTAGCGGTGCAGCAGCACCTCGAACGCGGCCAGCAGCGTCATGAACAGGCTCGTGCCTTCGCGCCGCGCCAGCCTGCGCAGCGCTGCGCTGAGCGCGGGGGGCAGTGCCACGCAGTAGCGGTCACCCGCGAAGGTCTGCACGGCGGGCCGGGGCCGGTCGGTCGGCATCGCCAGCACCGGCATCCCAGCCAGGCGGCGGCGCCAGTACTCGATCGACGCCACCGGCCCCTCGCTCTGGAGCCGCTCGCGCTGCCAGAGCGCGAAGTCGGCGTACTGCACGGGCAGCTCGGGCAGCGGCGAGGGCCGCCCGGCGGCGAAGGCATCGTAGAGCGCGGTGAGCTCGCGGAGCAGGATCTGGTAGATCGACACGCCGTCGAGCACGATGTGGTGCACCGTGAGGAACAGCCGATGGTCGTCGTCGGCGACGCGCACGAGCAGGGCGCGCAGCAGGGGCCCGCGCTCCAGGTCGAACGGCCGGCGTGCGTCCTCGGTTGCCCGTCGCGCCGCTTCGGCCTCGCGCTCCGGCGGCGGCATCGCGGTGAGGTCCACCACGGGCAGAACGACGGCGGTGGCGGGCTGCACGACCTGCACGGGCTGGCCGCCGTCGACCTGGATGGTCGTGCGCCACGCCTCGTGCCGGCGGACGATCTCGGCCAGCGCGGCCTCGAGCGCGGCGACGTCAAGGGAGCCGCGACGGCGGATGGTGAACGGTTCGTTGTAGAGCGGCAGCTCGGGGGCCAGATGCGCGTGCAGCCAGATCTGCTGCTGGGCCGCCGACAGCGGGACGCGGGCGCCGCGCTCCCGCGGCGTGATGCCACGCGGGGCAACCGCCTCGCGGGCGGCCAGGTACGCTTCCAGGCGATCGTGGTCGATCAACTTCATCAGACCCCGTTGTCTCTCAGGCCGCACCAGCGAACGTGACGGGCAGAGCCGTGAGGCCGCGCAGTCCGAGATTCTCGCGCCAGACGAGCGGTTCCGGCGACAGCCGCAGCTCCGGTAGCCGGCGCAGCATCGTGGCGAACGCGATCTGTCCCTCGATCCGCGCCAGCGGGGCGCCGAAGCAGAAGTGTGCCGCCCAGCCGAAGGCGAGGTGCCGGTTGTCCGTGCGGCCGAGATCGAGCCGGTCGGGCTCGGGGAAGCGTTCGGGATCGCGGTTGCCGGCCGCCATCACGGCGATCACCGCCTGCCGCTTGCGGATCAGCTTGCCGCCGAGCGTGACGTCCTCCGGGGCAAGCCGCGCGGTGTGCTGGCTCGGGCTCTCGTAGCGCAGCAGCTCCTCGACCGCGGAGGTGATCAGCGCGGGATCCTCGCGCAGGCGCGCCATCGACTCGGGGTTCCGCAGCAGCGTCACGATGCCGTTGCCGATCAGGTTCGTGGTCGTCTCCTGGCCGCCGACCATGGTGACGATGACGTTGGCGATGACCTCGTCCTCGGTGAAGCGGTCGCCGTCGATCTCGGCGGCGAGCAGGGCGCTCACCAGGCCGTCGCGCGGACGCTCGCGCTGTTCGCGGACGGCGTCGCGGAAGTAGGCCACCATCTCCTCGGTGCTCTTCAGCACGCCGGCCGCGCGGTCCGGATTGTGCTGGAAGTTGCCGAGCATCTCGGCGAAGTCGGCCGACCACTTCTTGAGGAGCTGGTGATCGCGCGTCGGCACGCCCAGCATCTCGGCGGTGACGATCGCGGGCAGCGGCGCCGCCAGCTCCTCGATGACGTCCATGTGGCCGCGGGGGATCACCGCGTCGAGCAGGTCATCGGTGATGGACTGGATGTGCTCGCGCAGCCGCTCGACGCGCCGCGGGGTGAAGGCCTGCGAGGCCAGACCGCGAATGCGCGTGTGCGAGGGCGCGTCGAGGAACAGCATCTGGCGCACCATCACGCGGGCCACCGGCGTCAGCGATTCCAGGCCGAGCGCGGCCAGCTGCTCGGGGGTGGGCGTGCGGTTGGCCGAGAAGCGGTGCAGGACCGTGACGACGTCCGTGTAGCGGGTCACGATCCACGCGTGCAGGAACGGATCCCAGTGCACGGGATCCTCGGTACGCAGCTGCCGGTAGAGCGGATACGGGTTCGCCAGCACCTCGGGATCGAGCAGGCGATAGAGGCTGAGGGGCGGCTCGGCGGTCACGACGGGCACGAGGCGTCCAGGCGCGCCACGATGGCCCGCTCCACCTCGGCGGCGAGGCCGGCCACGGTGGGATGATCGAAGACCGTGCGCAGCGGCAGGTCGACGCCGAAGGCGTCGCGCAGCCGCGCGATGAGCTGCGTGCCCAGCAGCGAGTGGCCGCCGAGCAGGAAGAAGTTGTCGCCGACGCCGACGCGGGTGACGCCCAGCAGCGTCGCGACCAGGTCGGCGAGGCGCCGCTCGACCGGATTGCGCGGCGCCTCGAACTCCGGATCGCGCAGCGGCTCGACGTGCTCGGGCAGGGGCAGGCGGCTGCGATCCAGCTTGCCGCTGGCCATCACCGGCAGCTCGTCGAGCGGGACGAACACCGACGGCAGCATGTAGTCGGGCAGCCGCGCGCGCAGCGTGGCCAGCACGGCGCTCGGCGTCAGCTTGGCGTCCGGCGCGGCGACGAGATAGGCGACCAGGCGCAGCTCGCCGTCGGCGCCGGGGCGGACGGCGACGGCGCTCGCTTGCACGCCGGGGTGCGTGTCGAGGACGGCGACGATCTCGTCGAGCTCCACGCGATGGCCCCGGATCTTCACCTGGTCGTCGCCGCGACCCAGAAAGGCCAGGCCGCCGCCGGGCAGCCGCCGCACGCGATCGCCGGTGCGATAGTGCCGTCTGCCGTCCGGTCCGGTGACGAAGCGCTCGGCGGTCAGCTCCGGCCGGTTGCGATAGCCGCGCGCCACGCCGGCGCCGCCCACGAACAGCTCGCCCTCGGCGCCGTCGGCCACCGGGCGGCCGTCGGCGTCCAGGACGAGCGCGGTGGCGCCGGCGATCGCCTCGCCGATGGAGGGCAGCGAGTCGGCGTAGGCATCGGGCTCGACGACACACGACGTGGCGACCACGGTGCATTCCGTGGGGCCATAGTTGTTCACGAGCGCGAACGGCAGGTCGGGCGCGGGCCGATGGTGGAGCGTGTCGGCGCCGGTCAGCAGCGCCCGCAGGCGGATGGCCGAGGGCCACGGCAGTGCCAGCATCCGCTCGGCCATCGGCGTGGCCACGAAGGCGATCGTGATGTCCTGGGCGATGAGCCAGTCCCGCAGCGCTTCGGCGTCCATGCGTACGACGTCGTCGGGCAGGTGCAGGCTCGCGCCCGCCGCCAGGTACGGCCACGTTTCCCACACGGAGGCGTCGAATCCCGGGCTGGCCATCAGCGGCGCGCGATCGGCGGCGGTGATCTTGAAGGCCTCGTGGTGCCAGCGGACGAGGTTCAGCAGGTTGCCGTGGGTGATCTCGACCCCCTTCGGGTGCCCCGTCGAGCCGGAGGTATAGATGACGTACGCGAGATCCTCGGGCGCCGGCCGGTGCTCGAGGGGTGCGGCCTCGTGCCGCATGATGGCGGGCGCCTCGGCGTCAACGGCCACGATGGGCCAGCGGTCGCGCGGCAGCCGGGCCGCCAGCCCTCGGCGCGTGACGATGACGCACGGCTTCGCGTCCTCGAGCATGGCGGCGATCCGCTCGACCGGCGCGGTCGGGTCGATCGGGGCGTAGCCCGCGCCGGACTTGAGGGCGGCCAGCGCGGCGATCACCAGGTCGGCCGAGCGCGGCAGGAGGACGGCCACCAGACGCTCGCGTCCGGCCCCGTGGCCGGCCAGATGGCGCGCCAGGTGGTTGGCGCTGGCCTCCAGGCCGGCATAGTCGAGCGTCAGCTCGCCGTCACAGACCGCCGGGCGCGACGGAGCGGTCGCGGCCTGGGCGGCGACGAGCTCCGTCAGGGTGTGGAATTTGTTGCAGACCGTCATTCGGTCCCTCTCGGTTCTCGGATTTCGCGTTCACGCATGAGGCTTCGCCGCTGGGGGATATTCGCAAGCCGAGTGCCAAACGGGCGGCCTGTCGGCGGGCGCGGTTCCGGAGGAGAAGTCCCCCCGGCCCCTCGGATGACCGCAAATTTCTGCAGGTCAACTGGGGTAAGCGGCTGCTCAGCACGGGGCTGTGGTAGCCTGCGGGGCGCATGGATCGGCTCGTCAAAATCGGTCACAGCCCCGACCCGGATGACGCGTTCATGTTCTACGCGCTCACCGCGGGCAAGGTGCGCATCCCCGGCGTGCGGATCGAGCACGTGCTGGAGGACATCGAGACGCTCAATCGCCGCTCGCGGGACGCCGAGCTGGAGGTGACTGCGGTCTCCTTCGCGACCTATCTGCTGATCGCCGAGCGCTACCGGATGATGGATCCCGGCGCCTCGATGGGGAAAGGCTACGGGCCGATCCTCGTGGCCCGCGAGGGGATCCCCCGGGAGGAGCTGGAGAATCGGGTGACGGCCATCGCGGGCAAGCACACGACGTCCGCCCTCCTGCTTCGCCTCTACGTCGGTGACCCGCCGCTGATCGAGGTCGCCTTCGACAAGATCCCGGCCGCCGTCCTGGAGGGCCAGGCCGACCTGGGTCTGCTGATCCACGAGGGGCAGATCACCTATCAGACGATGGGGCTCACCAAGGTGCTCGACCTGGGCGAGGCCTGGCAGAAGGACACCGGGCTGCCGCTCCCCCTCGGGTGCAACGTCATGCGCCGGGATCTGGGCGACGATCTGCACCGCGCGCTGTCACAGGCGCTCAAGGATTCCATCGCCTGGGCTCACGCCAACGTGGACGAGGCGCTGGAGTACGCGATGCGCTACGGGCGGGGGATCGACAAGGAGACC
>Ga0075434_100002651_pt1 | contig 15792 bp, 8 predicted proteins | sample RhiMethybrSRZTD3_FD_75298 | JGI IMG/M metagenome (GOLD analysis project Ga0075434, IMG submission 75298) | Populus rhizosphere microbial communities from Tennessee, USA - Rhizosphere MetaG P. TD hybrid SRZTD3 | ecosystem: Host-associated > Plants > Roots > Rhizosphere > Soil | place: USA... | reverse complement strand
TGCGGTTACTAAGTGTCCGCGCCATGCGTAACGTTGTTCGGTTTCTGTCCGTGCCCTAAGATCCGCACAGTGCTACCAGAGCCTGTCCGCAAGAAGACAGGACTGTGTGCACGGTCCGTCCCAGTCAGTCTCCGAGAGTCCAAGCGCGAAGCCGGCAGGGCATGTCGCCGCGGTTGATGACTTCGGCAGGGAGAATTGCATGAAACGGGTAAGTCGGATTTCATTGTTGGCGGTGGTAGCAGCCTCGGCCATGATCCTGGCGGCATGCGGCCAGAAGTCCAACTGCAGTGGCATCAGCTTTGGCGGCACAACGAGCGGCGGAGCGGGATCGAGCAGCGGCGGAGTAAGTTCAAACGGCAGCGTTTGTGGCGCCGGCTCAAACAACAGTGGCGGTCCCGTCAGCGACTATGTCTACTATATGGAGGGAAACACGCTCATTGGCGCGGGCCTGGCAGGTGGCAGTCTGGCCCCATTGCCCGGGTTCGTATCGCCAAATCTCGGACTGGGAACTGCGGCCGACATGACTATTGTGAGTAAGAAGTTCCTGTACGAGCCATGGATTCCATCGGGCGGAGTGGTCGGCATTCAAGGATTCGTCATCGACAAGACGAATGGGGCAATCAGTCCAGTTCCGGGAAACCCCATCGCTCCTACGACCACGGCCATCGATTCCATCGCTGCGGATCCCCTGGGGCGCTTTCTCTATGTGGGCGATCATTCAACCGCCACCATCAATGCGTTCACGGTCGATTCGACGACGGGCGCTTTGACGCCTACCTCGTTCAGCCCGTTTCAACTGTCCGGCGGCGCCTCCCTATCAGTACTCACGGTGGACGGTACCGGAAAATATCTGTATGCGTCGGATACCAAGAGCGGCTTCGGCGTCGTCTACGGTTTCACGATCGATCAGTTCAGCGGGGATCTGACGCCGATCGCGGGTAGCCCATGGGGACTCGACCTGTTTTTTGTCCAGGCAGATCCCACCGGAAAATACCTGATGGGCACTGACGCATTCGGTGGGGTCACGGTCGTGACGATCCAGCAGGGCACTGGAATTCTCACGACAGCCACGAGTTTTGCGACCACGAATCCTCCCTATGCCCTGGCTATCCCTCCAAACGGGAACTTCGTTTACACGTTTGCTGTTGACAACAAGACTCATCCTTTGCCGGTGGAAGGCTTCCAGATCGACAGCACCGGGAACCTGACTGCCCTGACTGGCTCGCCCTTCACGACCTTGCCGGGGATGTTCGCGGGTAAGTTCGATCAGGATGGAACGGCGTTGTTTGGCTTAAACACGACCGGCGGAGTGCAGGTCTTCGTGGTTGATCCGGCTACCGGTGCGATGACGGCGAATGTGGCACCGATTGCAACCGTAGCCACGTATTTTGCACCCACCAACTAGGGGGAGGGGTGCGTTAGTTTCGAAACCCTCGATCCATGCCGGTCGAGGGTTTCCCTTTGGGTGCCCCGACTATCAAAGCGCGGGCCTCGGGGTAAAATAGGAGTACAGCTTCCCGATTCTCAGGGAAACAACAGACTCTGGCCGAGACAAACATGGAGAGCTCCTTGCCATCTAAGGGAGGGGTGCCATACTGCATTGTTGAGGTAGCAACCTAGCTCCGCCCATCGACGTGGCCATCAAACTTAAGATTCCGAAAGTCGGCGGTAAAGGAAACAACGGCAGAGGCGTTTTTCCGCGGGATCCAATCGTCCGCGCATCGTTGTTCGCCTTCCTTACCTTGTCCATTCTCATCGTAGGCGTCTTCTCGTACTTCTATGTGAAGTACGACCGCGCCATTGTGAAGCGTTTCAGTAGTCCGGTGTTCAGTAATTCCGCCCGGATCTATGCACTGCCCAAGATGTTGCGACCCGGACAGAAGGCGGATACGCATATCATCGCTGCCGAACTCCGGCACGCAGGCTATTCCGAAAAGGATGGGCAGTCGGCGCTGGGCAGTTATCAACTGGTGCGCGACGGCATTGAGGTCACCCCCGGACCCGAGTCCTACCACAGCCCGGATCCCGCACGGATTGTTGTGCACGAGGGCAAGATACAGAGCATCACGAGTCGTGGCAGCGAACTTTCCGCGTACGAACTCGAACCCCAACTGGTCACAGCCCTGTTTGACGCCGAGCAGCGTTCCAAGCGCCAACTGGTGAAGTACGACGAGATTCCGAAGATCATGGTGGATGCCGTGACATCGATCGAGGACCGGCGGTTTTTCGAGCACAGCGGCGTCAACTTTCTCCGGCTGTTCGAGGCATTCGTCATTGATGTCACGCGCCAGCGCCACGAGCAAGGCGGATCGACCATCACCATGCAGCTGTCGCGTGCGTTCTTTCTGACGCCCGAGAAGACGGTCAAGCGCAAGCTGTCAGAAATCATGATTGCGCTTGAACTCGAGCAGAAGTTCACCAAGCAACAGATTTTCGAGTTCTATGCAAACCGGGTGGACCTGGGACAACGCGGATCGTTCACTATCAGTGGCTTTGCCGAAGCGTGCCGCTCGTATTTCAACAAGGACCTGAAAGACATTACGCTCCCCGAGGCAGCTCTTTTGGCGGGATTGATTCAGCGCCCGAGCTATCTCTCACCGTACCGCCATCCCGAACGCGCGCTGGAGCGTCGCAACACCGTACTCGATGCAATGGTGGATACCCATGCCATAACACGCGCCGATGCGGAGAAAGCGAAAGCTACGCCATTAAAGCTCGCTCCTCCGAATGTCGAAGCCAGCGATGCTCCTTATTTCATCGATCTGGTGCGCGATACGCTAGTCAACAAGTTCAATGAGCGTGAACTGAACGATGAGGCTTACCGCATCTACACGACGCTCGATCCTGACCTGCAACGCGCCGCGGCGCAGGCGGTTGAAACCGGCATCAAGCTGGTTGATGACCAGGTCACGAAGATACGGACGAAGAAGATCAAGATCGGCAAAAACAAGTTTGAAACGAAAGTGACGCCCGGACCGCAAGCTCAGGTCGCATTGGTTGCGCTCGATCCAAATACGGGTGCCGTGCTGGCGCTGGTCGGAGGCCGCAACTACGGCATGAGCCAGTTGAATCACGCCGTCGCCAAGCGCCCGACCGGCTCGATCTTCAAACCGTTCGTATATGCGGCGGCTATGAATACAGCGCTCGACGGCACCACGAACGTAATGACTCCGGCTTCCATGGTCGACGATTCGGCTTCGACGTTCGCCTACGGCGATCAGATTTACGAGCCGAGAAATTACAAGGAGGAGTATCACGGTCCGGTCACTCTGCGCTATGCGCTGGCGATGTCGCTGAACAACGCCACCGTGAAGCTGGCGGAGACCGTCGGTTACGAAAAAGTAGCCGATCTCGCCAAGACCGCCGGGATTACCTCGGTAAAAGCCACTCCCGCAATGGCGCTCGGCGCTTACGACGCGACGCCACTTGAGATGGCGGGAGCATATACGGCTTTTGCCAACGAAGGCGTGCGCACGGCTCCCATACTGGTCACGTCGGTTCGAAATTCCAAGGGCGACATCCTGCAAGATTACGTGCCGGACAAGCGGCCCATTATGGATTCGAGAATCGCCTACGTGATGACCGATATGATGGAAGGAGTCGTCAATTTCGGACTCGGCTTCTCCGCCGTGCGTGGCCGTGGCTTCCAGGCCCCTGCCGCCGGGAAAACGGGAAGCTCCCACGATGGGTGGTTTGCGGGCTACACCAGCAACATCCTTTGCATTGTATGGGTGGGATACGACGATTACAGCGACCTGCACCTGAGCGGTGCCCAGACGGCGGCGCCAATCTGGACGGAATTCATGAAGAAGGCAGTTGCGCTGCCGCAGTACGCCGACATGCGTTCCTTTAGCCAGCCATCCGGGGTGGTGGATGTACAGCTCGACAAGGCCACCAATCGTCTTGCAACTCCCTCCTGTCCAGAAACTTACACGGCAGCCTTCGTGGCCGGAACCGAGCCTCACGAGACCTGTGATCAAACGGCTGGAGTGGGCGGTTTCTTCTCGCACCTGCTGGGTTTAGGAGACAAGCCTTTACCCCCGCCTCCCGCGGGCGCTCAAGCGACGCCCGAAAACCAGGCGGCGCAAGAGTCCGAGAAAAAGAAAAAAGGATTTTTTGGCAAGATTGTAGGTATCTTTAAGGAAGACAAATCGGCTCCCCAACCGTCCAAACCTGCGGACGGGGGATCCGAACCCCACTAAGCGGGCGACGCGGCCGAGCCCGTGGCTCGGGCGATTGGGACGGCAGCCAAGTCCGCTGCACCGTTTCAGGAGGTACCTGTCATGCCTCGTCGCTGCTCGAGCATCGCCTTCCTGTTGCTGTTGGTTTTCCTCGCGGCTCTAACTGCAACCGGTTTCTCTGCTGAACGTCCCCCCATCTCTGATCAGGTTCAGAACACGTCGACCATCCGCGGAGTCGAGCCACCGCCTATCGATGCGACGGCCGAATCCCTCGAAAATCGCGGCGATGGTTTGCGGGCCCAGAAACTCTATCTGGATGCGATCGACTATTACCAAGCCGCACTTGTCAAAAAGCCGAATGATGCGGCCCTGTACAACAAGATGGGCATCGCCGAGTTGCTGATGCAACGCTGGCCTCAGGCCCGCAAGAATTTCGAACGCGCGATCAAAGCAGACCGTGACTACGCTGACGCCTACAACAATCTCGGCGTGATTTTTTACATCGGGAAAAAGTATGGCAAGGCCATCGACCGCTATAACAAAGCAATTCACCTGAAGGAAGACACCGCGTCCTATTACAGCAATCTCGGCGCAGCTCTGTTTTCGAAAAAAGATTTTGAGAAATCTGTCATTGCCTATGCCCACGCTTTGCAACTGGATCCGGACGTCTTTGAGAGAACATCGAAGGCGGGCGTTGCTGCCCAAATGGCCAAGCCGGAAGATAGGGCCCACTACGATTACGTTGTAGCCAAGCTCTACGCCAAGATGGGCGTCGCAGATCGGTCTCTCGAATATCTGCGTCGTGCGATGGAAGAGGGATACAAGAGCATCGACAACGTCTACAAGGATGAGGAGTTTGCGACTCTGCGAAAAGATCCGCGTTTCACGGAATTGATGACTGCGAGACCACAGGGGATCACCGACTAAAAGCAAGTTGCATTGCACGTAGTGTTGTACGAGTTTCTGCAGCGACGCGTACAAAAATTTGAAGGTAAAGTTTTGTAAAACCTCACACAGAGAAGTACCCCTCGGGTTAGAGTGAATCAATAACTCCTGAAAACAACAGGGTGAGTAAGGAGAAACGGTAGCCCACTGATTGCCGACCCGAGCACGCCCCAAGCAGGCAATCAGTGGGCTGATGTTTTAGCTGCTAGCTTCTAACCTTTAGCTCCTAGCCTTTAGCTCCTAGCCTTTAGCTCCTAGCTTCCAACTTTCGCCCTCCATACATCGGAAATAAGGCCACGTGCACAAACGTCTTGTCGTTCAAGATGATTGTGTGTTTTGCGTAAGGAGTGCCAACAGCTACCTGTCAAAAGCTAAGAGCCGCTTTTCTTGGGACTGCGCTCGCAAACATACTCGCTCACCACGCGTTTCCACTTGCCTTGGGCCTTCAGGATGTACTCGACAGCATCGCGAGCTGCGCCGTCCCCACCGGCGTGTTCCGTCACCATATGAGCTTCAGCTTTCACCTCGCGGCGAGCATTCGCTACGGCAACGGCAAATCCGCAATTGCGCATGACAGGCAGGTCGATCACGTCGTCTCCGACAAAAGCCGCTTGCGACGGTGAAAGGTTCTCTTTCTTCAAGATTTCTCGGAAGCATGTGAGCTTGTCCTGAACTCCCTGGTGTACATGTTCCAGTTTCAGATCGCGTGCGCGCAAGGCAACGGTCTCTGAAATACGCTTCGTGATAATTCCGGCCTTGATGCCCGCGAGACGAGCCAGGGAAAAGGCCGTGCCGTCATGCGCATGAAAACCCTTCGCCTCGATCATGCTCTGGCTTAGAAGACCAAATCCACCCTCGTCTTCGTGCTTCGCTGCATGGCCCTGGGTGGTTTGCTGCGTGCCCGCGGGGGCGGGAAAAATCCAAATCTTGCCGTCGGTCAACACGCCATCGACGTCGAAAAGGATCAACTTGATTTTCCTGGCTCGTTCCTTGGACATGGTCGGATTCTAGCATTGGCACTCCACGAGCCATGGCCCGCGCGAGGCGAAGATTTTACGAAAGTCTGAAATCTCGATAGAATATTAGCGATGTCTCTCCCTGTTCCGAGCACTCTATCGTGGGCGCACCCATTGCTGCAGGAGTGGTTTGTGCAGCGCTTCGGGACTCCCACCGAACCGCAGGAGCTGGGCTGGCCCTACATTTTGGCGGGCCGCACGACCCTGATTTCAGCTCCCACGGGATCGGGCAAAACTCTCGCCGCGTTCCTGACGTGCATCGACCGGTTGGTCCGCAAAGCCTTGGCTGGAGATTTGCAGGACAAGACCGAAGTCCTTTATGTCTCTCCTCTGAAGGCTCTTGGCAATGATATTCAAAAGAACCTAGAGATCCCGCTGGGTGAGATCCTGCAGATGGCAGGCGAGCGCGGCCTACTGATGCCCGAGATTCGCACCGCAGTCCGCACGGGCGACACCCTCATGCACGAGCGGCGCGCCATGCTGAAGCGGCCGCCGCACATTTTGGTTACGACACCCGAATCGCTTTACATTTTGCTGACCGCGGAAAAGAGCCGCGCTATTCTGCGCGACGTCGAAACGGTTATTGTCGACGAAATTCATGCGGTTGCCGATGATAAGCGCGGAGCACACTTGGCGATCTCGCTCGAGCGCCTGGAAGCACTGTGCAATACCCCGCCAGTGCGCATCGGACTGTCTGCCACACAGAAGCCCATCGAAGCTGTGGCTCACTTTCTCACCGGCACTGGCCGAAACGATCCGGTGGTCGTGAATATCGGTCACAAGCGCCAACTCGATCTCGGAGTGGAGGTTCCCCCCAGCCCGCTGGGTCCCGTCGCCTCCAACGAAATGTGGGACGAGATCTACGCCCGTGTGATCGAGCTGGTAGAACAGCATCGCTCTACACTCGTCTTCGTTAACACACGACGTATGGCCGAACGCATGGCCCACCAGCTGGGCGAACGAATCGGTGATGACAACGTCGCAGCCCACCACGGAAGTCTTTCGCGCAAGTTGCGCCTGGCAGCAGAGAAGAAGCTAAAAGAGGGACAGGTCAAGGTCCTGGTTGCAACCGCGTCTCTGGAACTCGGCATCGATATCGGCACCGTCGATCTAGTGATCCAGATTAACTCCCCACGGGCCATTGCCGTCGCGCTGCAGCGCGTGGGACGTTCCGGCCACTGGCGCGGTGCCGTTCCCAAAGGCCGCTTCTTTGCGACGACGCGCGACGACCTTTTGGAAGCAGCATCCCTCGTGTATGCGATCCGTCAGGGCGACCTCGACCGCCTGATCATTCCCGAATCTCCGTTGGATGTGCTGGCGCAACAGATTGTCGCCGCATGCGCCGCGGAAGAGTGGGGAGAGGTTTCCCTGTTCGACCTCGTGCGGCGTGCTTATCCGTACAGAAATCTCAAGCCTGAGACCTACCATGCACTGCTGGAAATGCTGTCCGAAGGCATCGCGGCACGGCGCGGTCGCTACGGAGCCTATCTTCACCGTGATCGCGTGAACGGCAAACTACGCGCCCGTCGCGGCGCCCGCATTGCTTCCATCACCAGCGGTGGCGCTATTCCGGATACGGCGCTATACACCGTGGTTGCCGAGCCGGAAGGAATCGTGGTCGGCACGGTGGATGAAGACTTCGCCGTTGAGAGCAACAAGGGCGACATCATGTTGCTCGGCAATACTTCCTGGATGATTCGCCGAGTGGAGGCCAATGCCGGCAGGGTCCTGGTGCAGGACGCTCATGGCGCTCCCCCGAGTGTTCCCTTCTGGCGCGGGGAAGCGCCTGCACGCACGGAGGAGCTTTCCAATCACGTGGCGCAGTTGCGGCAGACCGTGAGTAATCTTCTCGAAGATACTTTTCCCGTCGGCGCGACTCAGCACAATCCTAAAGTTGCAGCGGCCGTCAGCTGGCTTAAACAGGAATGTGGTCTCGACAACTCGGGAGCCGAGCAGGCAGTGGAGTACCTCCTGCAAGGTCGCGCGGTTCTGGGTGCGGTACCAACGCAGACCACGGTAATCGCCGAGCGCTTCTTCGATGAGGGCGGCGGGATGCAGCTCGTGATCCACGCCCCTTTCGGCGGACGCATTAACAAGGCTTGGGGACTGGCGCTTCGCAAGCGCTTCTGCCGCAGCTTCAACTTTGAATTGCAGGCTGCCGCGACCGACAACGGGCTCAACATCGCCCTCGCTGAACAGCACAGTTTCCCCCTCGCCGACGTGTTCCATTTCCTACAGGCAGAAACTGTGCAGCCGATCCTCGAACAGGCTTCGCTAGCCTCGCCCATATTTGGTACGCGTTGGCGCTGGGATGCATCTCGAGCTCTTGCCCTTCTCCGCTTTCAGAATGGCAAGAAAGTTCCGCCGCAGATTCAGCGCATTCGTTCCGACGATCTACTCGCATCTGTTTTTCCCGACGTGGCTGCATGCCAGGAAAATATCGAAGGGGATATTCGGATCCCGGACCATCCACTGGTGCACGAAGTCATGAAAGATGTGCTCACTGAGGCGATGGACATCGATGGCCTGAAGCGGCTGCTCACGGGCATCTCGGAAGGAAGCATTCGCTGCCTGGCTGTCGATACTCCGATTCCATCGCAGTTCTCGCACGAGATTCTGAATGCGAATCCGTACGCTTACCTGGATGACGCTCCGCTCGAGGAGCGACGCGCCCGCGCGGTGGAAATGCGTCGCATCCTGCCGGAATCGGTGCTTGAGGAAATCGGCAAACTCGATCCTGGTGCGATCTCCCAGGTACGCGAAGAGGCCTGGCCCGATGTTCGCGATGCCGACGAATTGCATGATGTGCTGCACACGCTGGTTGCGTTGCCGCAGGACTGTCCAACTCCACCGCGCGCCGAAGACGCAACGACAGGGCTGGCCGCGAGTCTCACGGCCTCTGACCAGTGGCGCCGCTTCTTCGAGCAATTGCAGGCGCAGGGCCGTGCAGGAGTGTCGGTTGTGCCTTTGAATGGAGAGGCGGGCGGCGACGCCAGCCTCGACGGGCGGGACGCCCGTCGCTCCATTGATGACGCTCCTCGCTCCACGAGGTATTGGGTCGCTGCCGAAAGGGTTCCGAGTTTTCGTTTGCTCTTCCCGAACTCATGGTTTGACCAGCCGCTCCCGGAAGTAGCCACCACACAATCCAATTACGATGATGCCCTGCTCTCACTCGTCACTGGCTGGGTGTCTCATCTCGGCCCGACGAGCGCATCGCAGCTGAGTAAATTGTTAGGACTGCCAGCCGGCGAAGTCGAAAAATCACTCCTTCGACTGGAGGCCAGTGGCTCTGTCCTCCGAGGGAAATTTACTGATCCAAAAGTAGATGAGACGGAGTGGTGCGACCGCCGCTTGCTCGCGCGCATCCATCGCCTGACAGTCGCTACTCTTCGCAAGCAGATTGAACCTGTGACTGCGGCACAGTTCATGCGCTGGCTACTGCGCTGGCAGCACATTGCTCCGGGCACACAGGTAGGTGGCGAGCGCGGAGTACTGGAAGTCCTGCGGCAGATGCAAGGCTTCGAGATTCCGGCCAATGCCTGGGAACGGCAGATCCTGGATCGCAGAGTCGCGGACTACGATCCGAAATTGCTTGACCAACTATGTCTCACCGGCGCGGTAGGTTGGGGACGCCTCTCTCCGCATCCTGCTACCCTCGAAGATTCGGCGGAAGGCAAGCGTCGCGTGATTCCAACCAGTGTTGCGCCCATCACGTTCTTCATCCGCGAAGAAGCGGACTGGATGACGCCAAAACATCCGGGAGCCGATCAGCCGGAGGCACGTGGCCTGAGTCATGGTGCGAAGCAGGTGCTCGAGTTCCTGCGCCAGCGTGGCGCCTCCTTCTTTGCCGACATCGTGCGCGGAACGGGAAAGCTGAAGGCCGAAATCGAAACCGCACTTTGGGAGTTAGTGGCGGGCGGCTTGGTCACCGCCGACGGCTTCGACAATCTGCGCTCTCTGATCGATCCCAAGCGCCGCGCTGGCCAAGGTAGTGGGCGAACTGCCCGCCCGCGCCACAGTTCTGGACGCTGGGCCCTTCTCTACACGGATCAAGCCGTCGATCGCGCCCGAGCCCTCGAAGCGACTTGCTTGATGTTGCTAAAACGCTATGGAATCGTCTTTCGGGACGTGCTCGCCCGCGAAACCAACCTCCCCACATGGCGCGAACTACTGATGGCCTTCCGCCGCCTCGAGGACCGTGGGGAAATCCGGGGTGGCCGATTTGTAGATGGCTTCCTTGGGGAACAGTTCGCACTGCCGGTGGCCGTTGAGTCGGTGCGCGCCATGCGCAAGATGGCACCCTCCGGCGAAAACATAACCATCTCTGCGGCCGATCCTCTCAATCTGGTTGGAATTCTTGTCCCCGGCGAGCGGGTGCCCGCCATCTCCGGCAGGATAGTGGAATTTCGCGAAGGAGTACCCGTCTCCATTCCACAAGCTGCACCGGCCGACATCGCGGCCGCTGGATAAAATCTCAGACAAAAAAGAACCGGGGATCCGATGAGGGGGTCCCTCGGTGTCCCCGGTTCAACACTGCCCAGCGAGACTTTTAAGCGCTTCCCCCGTCGCTTTTGCCAGGCCAGTCGTCAACTAAGTCATATGCAATTGGGTCACCAGGCGCGTCAGGCCAGTCCTCGACCTTCGAGCTCCCGCGTAAGCCACTGCAAGATCAAGGTTTAAAATTATTTCTACGGGCATGAAGCGCTTTTTGCCGTTTCTTCACATATAGTGAAAGGCCTATCTGAACGGATAGTGCTCTATCCGGATGGATAGTTGCCTTGAGTCTGCAGGCGAAAAGTCTGCCGCAAACGAACGGCGACGAAATTCGGAGAGCTTGGGAGACCCCGGTGAACCCCCGACTGGTAGCAATCTCTGGTCCTTTGAAGGATTCCGTTTTCGCGCTGCCTACCGAGGATCTGTCGCTGGGCCGCGACGCGTCCAATGGCCTACCCATCAGTGACCCCTCGGTTTCGCGCCGGCACTGCATTGTCCGACGCGAAGGCACCGATTTCAAGATCATGGACCTGGAAAGCCGAAACGGCACTCTCGTGAACGGCCAGGTGGTAAGAGAGCGCTGGTTGCAGCACCATGATGAGATCGGGGTTGGTGACTCATTGTTCCTCTTTTTGATCGGAGAGGACACTGACAGAGTCGCCCCCAGCCGCCCGGTCGAGTTCGAGGATGAAAAGCCAACTCGGGCCACAGCCGAAATCCGTCCGCAGGACGTTCTTTACCTTCAGCCAGACAAAATCCTCAGTGAATTGCCAGCCACATCGCGACTGGCACGGAATCTGAATGTTCTTCTCAAGATCAGTCGTGCAGTGCATTCCATCCGTGACCTTGACGAACTGCAGAGTGAAATTCTGGATCTTATCTTCGAGGTGGCTCCGGCAGAGCGGGGAGCCATTCTCTTGGACGGCACCAATGGACGCGAATTCAACTCTGTCTTCGGCCGCAATCGGGATGCGACGAACGCGCGCCCGGTGCGCGTAAGCCGCACCATCGCGCAGCGTGTTCTGACCGAAGGCATCGCCATCCTTGGCCATGATGTTCCCGGGAGCAGCGGTCTGGGGAAAGTCGAAAGCCTGGTCGCCTCTCAGGTGCGGTCCCTGCTTTGTGTTCCGCTCTCTCTGTTCAATCGCACCATCGGTTGTATCTATCTCGACACCGTCAACATCGCCGACCGCTTTAACGAGGATCATATGCAACTAGTAACGGCTGTCGCTGGCATCTCCGCCGTGGCGCTGGAAAATGCGCGCCGCTTGCAGTGGCTCGAACAGGAGAATCAGCGGTTGATGAAGGAGATCACGCTCGACCGCAGCCTGGTGGGCGAAAGCCCCCGCATGAAGGAAGTGTTCCAATTCCTCGCTCGTGTGTCTCCGACCGACGCCACAATTCTTATTGGCGGCGAGAGCGGGACGGGCAAGGAACTTGCCGCCCGCGCAGTCCATCGTAAAAGTCCGCGCGCCAACAAACCGTTTGTGGCTATCAACTGCGCCGCCATTCCCGAGACGCTGCTAGAAAGCGAATTGTTCGGGTATGAGAAAGGCGCTTTCACGGGAGCGAACGCACAGAAGAAGGGGCGGCTTGAGATGGCTGACGGCGGAGTCGTTTTCCTGGACGAGATCGGCGAATTGGCCCCATCGCTTCAGGTCAAACTGCTGCGTGTCCTGCAGGAGAGAGAATTCGAGCGCGTGGGCGGCACGCGCCCGATTCACGTAGACATCCGGCTCATCGCAGCTACCAATCGCAATCTCCAGGAAGCGGTCCACAACGGCCAGTTCCGGCAGGATCTCTACTTCCGCTTGAACGTCGTCAGCTTAACCATGCCACCGCTGCGCGAGCACAGGGACGACATTCCGTTGCTGGTGACCTTCTTCGTGGAAAAGAACTGGAAGAAATGTGGCGCCCGTCCCAAACCGCTTTCTAAAGAAGCACTTGACTGCCTGATGAACTACGACTGGCCGGGGAACGTCCGCGAACTCGAAAACGTCATTGAGCGCGCCCTGGTTCTGGGCACGGCGGATGACATTCTGCCCGACGATCTGCCTGAGGTTCTACTGGAGCGCGCGCCGACCCCAGGCGTACATGAGGCGAAGTATCACGCCTCAGTGAAGGAACTGAAGAAGCGCTTGATCCAGAATGCCCTGGAAGAGGCCCAGGGGAATTACACCGAAGCGGCACGCCTGCTTGGCGTCCATCCCAACTACCTTCATCGGCTCATCCGAAACCTCGACTTGAAGGAAACCGTAAAAGCAGCAGCACCAGCGCGGACAATCAGCCCAAGGCAGCAGGCACCTCGAGCCGGATCACTGTGACGTCGAGATCTTTGCCGGCGATTCGGAAACGCGCAGTTCCAGCAGGGCAGCCGGATTGAGATAGACACCCTGCCAGCGCACGGCGATATGCAAGTGTGGTCCGGTGGCGCGTCCCGTCGCTCCGCTGAGCCCGAGCAGTTGACCGCGTTGCACGCGTTCCCCCTCTTTCACCTTGGTCTCCGACAGATGCAGATACAGGCTGAGCAATCCCTGCCCATGATCGAGGACGATACAGTTGCCTTCGAAATAAAGAGAACGAGCCAACAAAACAGTTCCCGCATTTAGAGCCGACACCGGGGTTCCGGATCCCACGCGGTAATCCAGTCCCTGATGAACACTTTTTGTGGCGCCGTTGAAAACACGCCGCGTACCGAAAACGTCGGAGGTTGGCGCATCCACCGGAGCTGAAAATCGGCCTGACCATTCGCGCTCCGGCGTCACTTGGCTGAAAGTCCTGTGCTTTAGCTCCTGATCTTCTTTGATGACCTGGACCTGCTCGGGATTGGGTTCGGTAAATTGCTTGGAGACTTGCAGCTGGATTACCGGGTACTTCGCATGTCCGATCGTGAAGTTTCGGCGGGACGTGACCTGCGTTCCCCCCGCCGTCCTGCCTTCCAGCATAAACGGATACGTTCCTGCCTTGGTTTCGAGGCTGACGCCGGCGAGAGCCGTCCACGCTCTACCGCCGCTGTTATCAAACACGACCTGGTGGCCAAGCCAGGTTCCCGTCAGCGATGTCAGGCGCGAAGGGGGCGTCACCTGAAGATAAATTGGGGCGCCATTGACCAACCGGGAAGGATTTGCGTGAATTGTCCAGCCCGCAGACCGATTTGGGACGGTGGACGTACCACGAAGGGCGAAACTGGTAACAGCGCACAGCACGAATGCCAGCGATGAAAAAACGGCCGCGAAGTACACTCGTTTGAAATCCATGTTAACTATCAAGAGCCTAACATCGCGTGGCGCCGCAGCCTATGATCCGTTAGTTCCTCGTACTCGAGTGATTACGCGGATCATTCCTGGCAGCTTACCCGCGATTTGCCTCCTGAGTTTCGTGACCTTGGCGCTTCCCTGCCCTGCTGCAGATCGATTACCAGCCGCTGCCCGCGCAGACCGCGTCTTTGTTCTTAAATCGGCGCGAACCCTCACGCTGATGGACCATGGCAGGGTTCTCAAGGAATACAAAGTGGCCCTCGGCGGGAGACCTATCGGTGCCAAAACACGCCAAGGCGACCACAAAACCCCAGAAGGAAGTTATATTCTGGACCAACGCAATCGGCGCAGTCAGTTCTACCGCTCGATCCACATTTCGTATCCAGGCCCGGAAGATCGTGCCCGCGCACATACATTGAAGGTCAGCCCGGGTGGCGACATCATGATTCACGGTCTCCCGAATGGCTTCGGGTTTCTTGGAAAATCTCATTTGGCAGACGACTGGACCGACGGGTGCATCGCAGTCACGAACAAGGAAATGGACGAGATCTGGCGGGCGGTTGCAGACCGCCACGCCGATCGAAATCAGACCTCAGGTGCCCCCCAGGAGCCGTCCGCCACCCTTTACTTAGTATTACTTGTGGCATAGATTAAGGGGAATCCCCGACCCCTGATTGCATGTCCGCTCAATCTACGACAAACCGCCATCAACCGTCGCTCTCCGCGAAGGAACGGCCGATATTCTCCTTTCTAGCAACTTCCTGGAAGCGGTCCCCGATGCCATCGTGGCGGCGACAGCGACGGCACGATTTTGCAAATCAACTCACAGACGGAAGAGCTTTTCGGGTACACGAGGGACGATCTCTTGGGCCAGAAAGTCGAAGTTCTGGTGCCAGAGCGTCATCGTCCCGGCCATGACGAGCACCGCCGCGGATTCGGCCATGCTCCAAAAGTTCGACGTATGGGGGCAGGTCTGGAGCTTTTTGGTCGGCGCCGGGATGGCTCGGAGTTTCCAGTGGAAATCATGCTGAGTCCTGTTTCCATCGGTAATGGGAACCTTGTGCTGAGTGCCATTCGCGATATCAGCGATCAGAAGAAAATTGAACAGGAGTTGCGCCGCGCCAATGAGGAACTCGATCGCCGAAGCGCGCAGCAAATCGGTGAGTACCGCGCCCGACTCGCCTCAATCATCGATTCCTCCGAAGATGCCATCATCAGCAAGACTCTCAATGGCACCATCACCAGCTGGAACAAAGGGGCGGAAAGAATTTACGGCTATAGCAGCGAAGAAATGCTCGGCAAGAATATTGCCCTGCTGGCGCCGAAAGATCGGCCTGACGAAATCCCGCAAATTCTTGAACGAATTCGGCGCGGGGAGAGCGTCGAGCATTTCGAATCCGTGCGTTTAACGAAAGATGGACGCCGTCTAAACGTTTTCATCTCCGTTTCTCCCATTCGCGAACATGACGGCACCGTCGTGGGAGCCTCTGCCATCGCCCGGGACATCACTGCTCAGAAGCGAGCGGAGGAGCACCTTCGCCAGGCACAGAAAATGGAAGCCATTGGCCGCCTCGCGGGCGGAGTCGCTCACGACTTCAATAACATTCTGGGAATCGTCACAGCTTGCACGGAATTGCTGCATGGCCAAATGGATCAAGGCTCCCAAACTTTCACTTACGTCTCCAACATCCGCAAGGCTGTCGACCGTGGGGCATCCCTTACCCGGCAACTGCTGGCCTTCGGGCGCAAATCGTCGATCCAGCCGCAAGTCCTCGATCTGGGCGATCGCCTCAAGGACGTCCTCAAGTTGTTGCGTCCTCTGATGGGAGACGATGTCGAGATCGTGTTGGGACGCCGTTCCACAACCGCAATCGTCGAGGCCGATCCCGGCCAACTGGA
>Ga0075434_100002650_pt1 | contig 15792 bp, 11 predicted proteins | sample RhiMethybrSRZTD3_FD_75298 | JGI IMG/M metagenome (GOLD analysis project Ga0075434, IMG submission 75298) | Populus rhizosphere microbial communities from Tennessee, USA - Rhizosphere MetaG P. TD hybrid SRZTD3 | ecosystem: Host-associated > Plants > Roots > Rhizosphere > Soil | place: USA... | reverse complement strand
GACCAGGGTGCCGAAGCCGGGGCGCTTCGCGTACGGCCCGGTCTGCCCGAACCCGGAGACGCGCACGAGGACGAGCTTGGGATTGCGCTGGAGGAGCGTGTCGGGGCCCACGCCGAGGCGCTCGAGATAGCGGAAGCGGAAGCTCTCGATCATGACTTCGAAGTGGGGCACGAGGTCGAGGATGATCCCGGACGCCTCCGGCGCCTTCAGGTCGAGGGTGATGCTCTTCTTGTTCCGCGCGTACACCTTCCAGTGCACGCTCACCCCCGCCTCGCGCCAGTCGCGCAGCGTGTCGCCGCGCCCGGGTGACTCGACCTTGACCACCTCGGCGCCGAAGTCGGCGAGTTGGAGGCTCAGCATGTTGCCGGCCACGAGCCGGGAGAAATCGAGCACGCGGACGCCGCGCAGCGGTCCCTCGCGATCGGGCTCAAAGGCCTGCCGGGGAATGGCCATCGCTGGCTACGACGAGCGGAAGGCGGCGCGCGCGGCCCGGGTCGCCGACGCATCGAGAGCATGGGTGGCCGGGTCCACGATCACGCCGTACACGGCGCGCGCGCGCTCCGCGGAGATCTTGCCCTGGGCGACGTCGGCGGCCACGCGCTCCGGATCGCGCTCGAAGGCCGCCGCCGTGCCCCCGCCGCCCGGTGTCTGCACGCTGACCACGTCGCCCGCGGCGAGCTGGAAGGTGATCTTCGAAGGCAGCTCACGCGCCCCCGCGGTGTCGGGATTCAGGATGTACTTGGCGGGCCGCGCCGCCCCGCCGCCGAAGAGGCCCCACGGCGCGTAGCGCGCCTTGTCGGAGAGGATGGAGAAGCTGGGCTCATGGCCGGGGAAGGCGTAGTCGCGGCGCACGCCGAGCCCGCCGCGATGGCGCCCGCCGCCCTCCGAGTTCTCGATGAGGGCATAGCGCAGGATGCGCACGGGATAGTTGGCCTCGGTCTCCTCGATGGGCGCGTTTTCCGTGTTCTGGAAGTGCGCCTGCACCGCGTCCATGCCGTCGGTGGTGAGGGTGGCGCCGTAGCCGCCCGCGATGGTCTCGTAGTAGGTGAAGTACTCGCCGCTCGAAGGGTTGATGCCTCCGAAGGCGATGTTGCACACGCAGCCCTTGGTCCCCGCCACCACGCGATCGGGCAGGGCGGGGGCGAGCGCCTTGAAGAGCAGGTCGCAGAGCTGCATGGCGATCTCCCAGCCCGCGGCCACCGCGGCGGGATGCTGGGCGTGCACCACGGAGCCGGGCCGGCTCCGGATATCGATGAGGCGATAGAAGCCGTCGTTCACCGGGATGTCCGGGTCGATGAGACACTTGAGCACGTACACCACGCCCGAGTAGGTCTGGGACGACGTGGCGTTGGTGGGCGACTTGCGCTGGTCGTCGCAGCCGGTGAGATCGACGGTGAGGCGGCCGCCGTCGATGGTGACGGTCGCCGCGAGCTTCACCGGCGCATCGGTGACGCCGTCGCCGTCCATGAGCATCTCGGCGGTGAAGCGGCCGTCGGGGAACTCCGCGAAGGCCGCGCGCGTGCGCCGCTCCGTGTAGCGCAGGAGCTCGTCGAGGTACTGCTGGAGCGTGGCGACGCCGTGCTGCGCGGCCAGCGCTTCGATCCGCTGTGCCCCGAGGCGGTTGGCGGCGGTCTGGGCGCGGAAATCGCCGGAGATCTCGCGCGTGCCGCGGAAGTTGGAGCGGATCATGGCGAAGAGGTCGCGGTCGATCTGGCCGTCCTTGACGAAGCGCACGGGCGGGATGACCAGCCCTTCCTGGTAGATCTCGCTCGACACACCGATGCTCCCCGGGGCGCCACCACCCACGTCCACGTGGTGGGCGATGTTGGCCACGTAGCCGAAGAGCGTGCCCTCGTGGAAGACGGGGGTGATGAGGGTGATGTCGTTCAGGTGCACGCCGCCCAGGTAGGGATCGTTGATGAGGATGCCGTCGCCCGGGGCGAGGCGATCGGCGCCGTAGTCGCCAATGGCCCGCGGCACGATGTGGGCGAGCGAGCCCAGGTGCGAGGGCTGGGCGAAGGCCTGGGCGATGGTGCGGAGGTCGCGATCGAAGAAGGCGCAGGAGAAGTCGCCGCGCGTCTTGATGTTGGTGGAGTAGGCGGCGCGTCGGAGCGTCGCTCCCATCTCCTCGGTGATGGCGAGGAGAGCGTTGCGGATCACCTCGAACCGCACGGGATCGATGCCGGCGGCCAGGGCGCGGGAGGGAGCGGAAGGGGTCGTCATGGCCCGGTCATGGTACCGCGGCCCGCCGCCGGCAGCACGATCTCGCGCGTGACCCGGCAGGGCGGATGGCCCCACGACGGGCAGTACGCGTGCTGGGGGATGGGCAGGTCGGCGCCGGCCACGATCAGCGTGAGGTCGTCGGGCTCGCGCACGGCGGGGATGGAGCCGCTCTCCGCGGCCGCGCAGGCCCACTCGGGCCAGTCGGCCGCGCGCACGGCGGAGTGGATCCACGAGCGGCGCCAGGTCTCGGCGGAGAGCCGGCCGCGCGTGAAGAGCTCCCGACGCACGTCGGCCCGGCTCCGCCCGTCCTGGGCGAGTCGCCTCGCCGTGAGGGGTGAGAGGATCACCGCCGCCTTGCCGCTGTGGAGGATGCCGAAGAGCGAGGCGGCGGAGCCGATTACGCTGGCCAGCTCCTCCAAGCCGCCCGTCACGTTGATCACGGTCTCCGCCCGCATCACCGTCACCGTGCTCTGATCCGCACGGTAGCCGAGCTCGACGTGGAGCGGAGGCCAGGGCGTGTCGTCCTCACGCTCGGCGACGCAGAGGCCGTAGCGCGCCGGCTGGCCGAGGCCGGCGAAGGAGACGGCGCCCGGCCAGCCGCCGCCCACGTTGTTCATGACGAGACGGACGGCGCGGCCGATCGTCGTGTTCGCCGTCCAGCCTGGGCCGAGGGCACCCCAGCTCGCGTTGACGCCGAGCCGTCGCGCCGCCGGCCCGTTGACGATGAGGAGCGGCGCCACGTTCTCGTCGGTAGTCTGCACCCCGCGGAGGTTGAACGCGGGATCCAGGATGGCCTGCACCGCGGCCAGCACCACGGGGAAGTACTCGGGCTGGCAGCCCGCCATCACCGCGTTGGCCGCGATCTTCTCCACGCTGGCCACGCCGCCGAGCGGCTCCACCTCGCCCAGGATGGCGTGGCGATCGAGCGCGCCGTGGCCGATCATCTCGTCGAGGCGCCCGAGGGTGGGGGGCACAATGGGCAAGCCGTCCGTCCAGCCGCGGAGCCGGAAGAGCCGGTTCACCTCGGCGGTGGGATCGGCGCCGCGCACCACCTCCACGCGCCGCCGCGGGAACTGGCCGGCGAGTGGCGTGCGCGACAACAGGCCCTTCTCCTCCGCGCGCTGCCGGAGCGTGTCGTCGATCCATTCGCCCGAGGCGCGCTGGCCCGCGGGCAGCACCACCCAGAGCGAGTCCAGCTAGCGCGCCTCCAGCGAATTCTGGAAGCGGCTCACGTACTCCCGCGGAGTGCCGGGCCAAATTGCGAGCCAGACGAGGCCCGAGGGAGGCCGCAGCCCGAGGCGTACGTGGCTGTTCGAGCCGAGAGGCCTTGCCACGAGACGAGGGCTGAGTGGATCGTACGTTGAGGGCTGCGGCCGACCGAGAACGTGGTTCTGCGAGCTGAGCCGCGATGCGGCAAGGCGAGGGCTGAGTCGATCTGGCGAAGCAAGTTGGGCCGGCACTAGCGGCCCCGAGCCTCCCGGAGCAGCCGCGACCACTCCGCGGAGAGACGGACCGGCTTCGTCGTGGGGAAGCCGAGGATGCCGTTGTGCGCGAAGGCGTAGGCATTGGTGCGCAGCGGGTCGCCGCTCACCGCCACCATCAAATCCTCCGCGCGGCAGACGATGGGCACCAGGCGGTCCGGATCGTCCGACTCCGCGAAGACCTCGGGAATCGCCCCGGCCTTGACGAGCGCGCCGAGCGTCGGGCGGCCCGGCACCAGATTGGTCCAGTCGCCGATGTAGCGCTCGAACTGCGATGCGGGAATGCGGCAGAGCTCGAAGAGCCGCTGCCGGAGGGCGGCCTTGTCGAGGCCCGCCTTGGCGAGAGTCTCGGCGAGGATGGGGCTCAGGAGCAAGAGCGGCTTCTGGCTTCCCACACCCATGCCCACGGTGAACATCAGCTCCCAGCCGACCTTGCGCACGACCGAGTCAGCGAGATAGGGGAGCATGCGGTCCGGCGTGTTTCCGAACACCGAGGCGATGACCCCGCCCCCCGTGTAGCGCGAGATCGTGACGGCGCTCCCGCCGCCCACGCCTTGATCCTCCGCGATGGTGGTCCAGCCGATGCGGCGCAGCACGTCCTCGTTCTCGGCGAGCACCACCCGCCACGTGTTGCCGAAGGTGCCCTTGTCCGTGCGGTGATGGAGGAAGCCGGCCACGTTGCGCAGGTAGAGCCGCCAGAAGCGTCCGATGGTGGTGTTGGCCTGGATGCCGTCGCGCAGCGCGCCCTGCTCGTAGTTGAAGCCGAGCTCCTTGATGAGCGGCCCGTTCAGGATGATCAGCGTCTCGGCGCCGGGGGTGTTGCCGCTGTGCTCGACGCCGTAGCGCGGGTCAGCCATGGCCTCGACCACGGCGACGAGGATCGGCATGTACTCGGGCCGGCACCCCGCCATGACTCCGTTCACCGCCACGTTCCACACCGTGGCTCGCCGCTGGTCGGGCAGGAGCACGCCCAGCTCGGTCTCCGCGGGCAGGGCGCTCCAGCGCAGGAACTCCGCCACGCGCTCGGGGGTGGGCGGCACGATCGGCAGTCCATCGCTCCAGTCGTTCTCGTAAAAGAAGCGATTGACCTCGTCGAGGTTGCTTTCGAAGACGATGTCGAACGGCGCGGGCTCCACCACGGCGTTGCCCACGCCCGCCACGGCCTCCGTGAGATTGCGGATCACTGCGTCCACGGTGACCGCCGCCACGTTCTGCCGCAGCTCTTCTGCGCTCTGCACGTCGACGTGGCCGGGGACGAGCGCGGTGGGCAGCCCGGGGAGTCCCAGGCCCGTGGCCGTGGTGGCCGCCTGGCCTCGGAAGCCCTCGCAGACCAGGGACGCGCTCGGCACTCCCGCCCGCTCCGCCACTGCACTGGCCCGCAACACGGCGGGCGTGCAGCTCCCTCAGCAGGCCATCCCCGAGATGACGGCGTCGACCTCGAGCTGGCGGAGCTTGTCGGGAAGCTCGGCGAGCACGCGCTGCTCGTCGCGGCCGTGGGTGGACCCGAAGGTGTCGTAGCGGACGAACTTCACCCCCGGGAAGCGCCGGGCGATCTCCTCTTCGAGGATGGGGAAGATCTCGTCGCCGCGAAAGAGATCGTCCCAGAGCTCGCCGATGGTCTTGCCGTCGAGCGTGCTCAATCGTGGAGCGACATCCGTGGCCTGTACCGTCTTGGCCCCGCGCGGCCACACCACGCGGTACGTCTCTCGTCCATCCGATCCGATCATGGGCCCTCCCGTGGGATGGGCTGAGGATAGCACCGCCGGTCCATCGTGACGGGGGCGATCGACTCGTGGTCTATAGTGGCTCGACATCCGGACCGCGTAGAGGGAGCGCCGGGCGGTCCTCGCGTCGGAGAGGGAGGACATCTGACGGCCACCGTCGCATCCAGCGGAACCGATCCCGCCGAACGCCGGAGCCCGCTCTTCGTCTTCGCCACGGCGATGGCAGTGATCGTCCTCCAGCTCGCCACGGGATGGCGCTACGGCCTGTTCCGCGACGAGCTCTACTACCTGGCCTGCGCCCGCCATCTCGACTGGGGCTACGTCGATCATCCTCCGCTGTCGATTGTCGTGCTGGCGGGCGTGCGCGCGCTCCTGGGTGATTCCCTCCTCGCGGTGCGCCTCGTCCCCGCCCTCCTCCTGGGACTCCTGGTGTGGCTGGTCGCCCGGCTGGCCCGCGACATGGGAGGCGGGCCCTTCGCCCAGTCCCTGGCGGCGCTCAGCGTGGCCATCGCGCCCCAGTTCCTCGCCCTCACCGGCTTCTATTCCATGAACGCCTTCGACCTCGTCTTCTGGGCTCTCGCCGCGCTCCTTGTGGCCCGCCTCGCACGCACCGACGATGCACGGCTCTGGCGTCCGCTGGGCCTGGTCATCGGGGCAGGCCTCCTGAACAAGATCAGCATGCTGCTCTTCGCGCTCGGCCTGGCCGTGGCCGTTCTCCTCACCCCGCTGCGGCGGCATCTGGCGCGGCGGGCGCTGTGGGAAGGCGCGGCTCTGGCCCTCGTGCTCTTCGCCCCGTACGTGCTCTGGCAGCTCGGGCACGACTGGGCCACAGTGGAGTTCACCCGGAACGCTGCGCGCTACAAGAACGTGGCCCTGTCGCCGCTCGCCCTCGCTGCGGCCGAGGTTCGCGACGTGCACCCGCTCAATGCTCCGATCTGGCTGCTTGGGTGCGGGTGGCTGCTCTTCGGATCGGGACGGCGCTTCCGCGCTCTCGCCATCATCTTCATCACGACCTTCGTAGAGCTCGCCGTGCAGCACAGCAAGCCCTACTATCTGGGCCCCGCCTTCCCCATGCTGCTGGCCGCGGGAGCGCTCGTGCTCGAAGGCTGGACCGCGGCGCGCGCCTGGCGCTGGGTCAGGCCGGCGCTGCTCCTCATGCTGGTGACGGGAGGCGCGCTGACCGCCCCGCTCGCCATACCCGTGCTGCCCGTAGAGAGGCTCGTGTCTTACCAGGGAGCGCTCGGCCTGACGCCGACGGCGAGTGAGAAGAACGCCCTCGGCCTCCTGGACCAGCACTTCGCCGATCGATTCGGCTGGCCGGAGCTGACCAGGGAAGTCGCTCGCATCTACGCGGCGTTGCCGGCCGAGGAGCGGAGCCGGGCCATCATCGCCACGAGGAACTACGGCGAGGCCGGGGCCATCGACTACTACGGTCGCCGCTACGGCCTGCCCGCCGCGGTAAGCCAGCACAATAACTATTTCCTCTGGGGCCCCGGCCCTGGCTCCCCGTCGGTGTTCATCATGGTCGGATGGCCGACCAGGGAGCTCACGGTCGCCTTCAAACAGGTGGACGCGGCTGGCCGCGTCGAATCGCCCTACGCGATGCCGTTCGAGACGCGGTGGCCCATCCATGTCTGTCGCGGCCTGAAACTGCCCCTGGACGAGGCCTGGCGTCGGGGAAAGTTGTTCATCTAGCAGGACCGTGGCTTCGCGTATGATCCGCGGGCAGCCCGCTGATGATCAAGGCGTTCAATGAGGGATAACGCGCACAGGGAAACGGCATGTCACGAATCGTGGCGACAGGGATGGTGATCACGCTCGTCATCGCGCGGATCGCGGCGGGATCGTGGGCGCAGGGACTGGTCAGCATGCCGCCCGCGAGTCCCAACCTGGCCCGGTGAGATGCCGATGAGTGCCCCGCTGGTCTCTCGGTCGGCTGCTCTCTGCGCCGAGAACGCCCGGATCATCGACGCGACCCGCGGTCGCATCGCGCTCGGCTGGCGTATCTGCCGGGGATGGCGGGGCATCCAGGGGGGATCAGAGTGTCCGACCGAGAGTCCGCCTGAGCCCCTGGACGAGCCCGCGTGCCTCGTGAGGGAGAGGCTCCGGCGGGGAGAGCTGTTCCCTCTCGCGCCCCGCAGCCCGTACTGGGCGGGACCTGCTACCGGCCAGCCGTGCACGGTATGCTCCAGGCCCATCGCGGATGGCAACGAGTGCGAGGTTCGTGGACCGGGCGGCAGCGCCTTCGCGCACTTCCTCTGTCACCGTCTCTGGTGGCGCGAGTCGGAAGCCTGGCACCGGCGTGAGGGGAAGGCCGGCTAGCAGGGGGCGAGTTCCCTAGCTCCAGAGGGAAGGCACGACCCGGTCAGAATCACCGGGGCAGGCTCCAGCGTCCACCTCCGCCGAATCTTCACCTATTCGCTATGCCGGCCCGTTCACGCGGCGCGATGCTCATTGCCGCCTCTTGCCTTCCATGTTGTCTCGGCGCTCTCGGTTGGGCCCCTCGTTCGCTTCGCGCCACGGTTGGCATACCACTTGCGATAGCCCTCTCCATGATGACGAGGCTTGGCGGATCGTGGGCGATGCGACCACCGAGGCCAATTGAAGGAGGAGGTCCCATGTTGCGCAACACGGCGCAGAACCAGGACCAGCGAAGCGTGCCACCGAATCCGGATCCCCCACTGCCCAACCCGCCCGCGCCGGGGCCCATACCGAAGCCGCCCCCGGTTCCGGTCGTGCACTGGTACGTCTAGCCAATCGGTAGGTCCCGGTCGAGCGGTCGAGCAGTGCGACAGAGCCCTCAGCGGGCTCGCTCGTCTGCTGGTCCGTCTCCTCCCGCCACACGGAGTAGCAGGCGAAGTGCGCGAACACCGACCCCTGCGGGCCGCTGATCTCGCACTCCACGCCGAGCAGCAGCGGCTCGTCGCACACGAAGCACGTCCGGGTCGACATCGAGAGGTCGTCGTCTCCCGAGCCACCTGCGAGTGCCCACCACGGATTGAGATGCCGCCGGCTATTGGCGATGAGGATTCGCGATCGAGCCACGAGATTGCGGTTCGCGCGACAGATCCCAATGGAGGTGACTGCGAGGGAAGTCAAGGCCGTCCACCTGTACTCGAGAATGCGGGAATTCTCCATCGCCGACCGTGCATCGCACGTGCCACGCCGGCATAACTGCCACGCTTCTTGCTTTCAAATGTATGAGTGGGCCACACTGCGGGCGCCGAGGCGCCTCCAGGAGGGCATCGTGGGAAGAAGGAAGTCCCGGATCGACCGGTCACGGGTGCCGAACGGTCCCTCGAGCAGCTCTCGAGGCCTCGAGTCCACTTCGCCCGTCGTAGAATCTCCCGGCTCCTCGTTTCCGATCGTCGGCATAGGAGCCTCGGCGGGCGGGCTCGAGGCCTTCAGCCAGCTTCTCCACGCCCTGCCCGCCGACACCGGCATGGCGTTCGTGCTGATCGCCCACCTCGATCCCACCCACGGCAGCATGCTCACGGAAATTCTTTCCCGCGCCACGCCCATGCCGGTAGAGGAAGTCAGGGACCAGACAGTGGTGGAGCCGAACCGGGTCTACGTCATCCCGCCGGGAGTGACCATGGATATCGCGGAAGGCATTCTTCGCCTCTCGCCCCGCACGGTTGTCCGGGGACAGCCCCGCACCATCGATCACTTCCTGCAGTCCCTGGCCGAGGACCAGCATCACCGGGCGATCGGCGTCATTCTCTCGGGCAGCGCCACCGACGGCACCCTGGGCCTGGAAGCCATCAAGGCCGAGGGCGGCTGGACCTTCGCCCAGGACGACACCGCCCAGCACGGAAGCATGCCGAAGAGCGCGGTGGCCGCCGGCTGTGTCGACTTCGTGCTCTCACCAGCGGCGATTGCCGGAGAGATCGCGCGCATCAGCCGGCATCCGTTCCTCGTGAGGGAATCCGGAGATCAGCTGGAGGCCAAGGCCGTCGAGCCCAGCCTGGGCCGGGTGCTCGCGCAGCTTCGCATGGTCACCGGCGTGGATCTCTCCCAGTACAAGCGAAACACGCTCTACCGTCGCATCACCCGGCGGGCCGTGCTCAATCAGATGGAGGGCCTCCAGGACTATGCGCAGTTCCTGCAAGGGAGTCCCGTCGAGGTCGAAGCACTTTTCCAGGACGTTCTCATCGGCGTCACGAGCTTCTTTCGCAACCCCGAAGCCTTCGAGGTCCTCAAGACGACGGTGTTTCCCGCCCTGACGAGAGATCGGTCACGTCACGATCCCGTTCGCGTGTGGGTCCTCGGGTGCTCGACGGGCGAGGAAGCCTATTCCATCGCCATCGCCTTCACGGAGTTCACGGAGGCGAGCCGCCTGCAGATCCCCCTGCAGATCTTCGCCACCGACCTGAATGGAGCAGGCATCGAGAAGGCGCGCGCCGGACTCTATCCGAAGGCGGTCGCCCTGGGCATGTCCTCGGAGCGTCTGCGGCGATTCTTCTTCGAGGCTGATGGGACCTACCAGATCTCCAAGTCGATTCGCGACATGGTGATCTTCGCCAAGCACAACGTGCTGACAGAGCCGCCCTTCTCCCGGATCGATCTCGTCAGCTGCCGGAATCTCCTCATCTACATGGAGGCCGCCCTCCAGCAGAAGGCCATGGGCGTGATGCACTACGCTCTGAAGCCCAACGGCTGGCTGTGGCTGGGGAACTCCGAGACCCTCGGGGGCTTCCGGGATCTCTTCGATCTCGAGGACGCCAAGCACAAGTTCTACGTCAAGAAGCCCGGCCTGCCTCAGATGGCGCAGACCTTCAGCGGCGAATCCCTCGGGAGACGTGGCGGCGGAGAGGAGGCGCGACGGCGCGAGCCAGGGGTGGCGGGAACGGACATCTACCGGGAGGCCGACCGCCTCCTGCTCAACCGGTATGCCCCTGCGAGCGTGCTCATCAACTCGGACTTCGAAGTGATCCAGTTCCGCGGCGACACCGGCCACTACCTCGCGCCCTCGCCCGGCAAGGCCAGCCTCAGCCTGCTCAAGATGCTCCGGGAAGGGCTCCTGGTAGGAGTACGCGGAGCCATCCACAAGGCGCGCCGCGAGGAAGCGCAGGTGCGTGAGCAAGGGTTACGCGTCAAGTCGAGCGGCGGCCACCGCCTCGTCGATGTGAGCGTCATCCCTGTCAAGGGCAGCAATTCCGTCAATCAGACGCACTATCTCGTCCTCTTCGAGGAAGCGGGACCCTCCCGCGAGCTGCCCGCCCGGCCCCGGTCGAAGGAGAGAAGCCGGGGCGAGACCGCGTTGGACCGTCGCGCCCGAGGCAAGGCCGAAGCGGCGGGTGCCGAGCAGGAGGCCGCGCGACTGGGGCAGGAGCTCGCGGCCACCCGGGAGTACCTGCAATCCGTGATCGAGCAGCAGGAGGCCGCGAACGAGGAGCTTCAATCCTCGAACGAGGAGGTGCAGTCGGCCAACGAGGAGCTGCAGAGCATCAACGAGGAACTGGAAACCTCCCGGGAGGAGATCGAGTCGAGCAACGAGGAGCTGGCCACCGTCAACGAGGAGCTGCGCAATCGCAACACCGAGCTCGGCCAGGCCAACAACGACTTCGTCAATCTCCTCGCGAGCGTTCAGCTCGCCATCGTCATGCTTGGCCCGGATCTGCGCATCCGGCGCTTCACCCCCATGGCGGAAAAGTTGCTCAACCTGATCGCCACCGACGTGGGGCGCCCCATCACCGACATCGACCTCGGCCTCGGAGTGGCGAACCTATCGAGGATGCTCACGGAGGTCATCGACACCGTCACCGTCAAGGAAGTGGAGGCGCGGGACGCGGAGGGACACTGGTATCTCCTGCGCCTCCGTCCGTATCGCACCCTCGAGAACCGCATCGAGGGGGTGGTGCTCGTCCTCCTCGACGTGGACGCTCTCAAGCGGCAGCAGGACGCCCTCCGCCGGCAGAACGAGCTGCTCGATCAGACGAGTGAGCCGATCTTCATCTGGGAGCTCGATGGCGGCATCACCTACTGGAATCGAGGAGCCGAGGAAACCTACGGATTCAGCCGCCAGGAAGCGCTGGGCCGGAAGAGCCATGAGCTGCTCAACACCTCGCCGCGGTCCGATGCCTTCCTGGACGCTCTCCGGAGCCAGCAGCATTGGACGGGCGAGCTCACCAACGTGCGGCGCGACGGTCAGCGCATCGTGGTGGAAAGCCGCATGGTGTTGGAGCGGGAGGGCGGTCCGGCCAAGCTCGTCTTCGAGACGAATCATCCCATCACCGAGCGGAAGCTGGTCGAGGAAACCCTCCGTCGGCGGGCCTCCGAGCTGGCGGCGGCGGACCGCAACAAGGATCAATTTCTCGCCTTGCTCGCCCACGAGCTCCGCGGTCCGCTCGCTCCCCTGACCAATGCCCTGGAGGTGCTCCGGCAGTCGGAGGCCCCACCCGTGATGCTCGATCGCGCTCGAGGCGTCATGAGCCGCCAGATCCACAACATGGCCCGGATGGTGGACGATCTGCTGGACGTGTCACGAATCACCCGGGGCAGGATAGAGCTCCACAAGGAGCCCGTGAATCTCCTGACCGTCGTCGAGCGGGCGGCAGAGGTCGTCCGATCCCATCTCCAGGGCCGGCAGCAGGAGCTGATCCTCTCGCTGCCCGATCAGGCGGTGGTCCTCGAGGCCGACGCCCTGCGGCTCGAGCAGATTCTGGGCAACCTGCTCAACAACGCCTCCAAGTTCTCCGCTCGTCACGGGCACGTCTGGTTGACGGTGGAAGCGCCGGAGAACTCGGAGGTCGTGATACGGGTCCGCGACGAGGGTATCGGCATCGCACCCGAGCATCTGCCCAAGGTGTTCGAGCAGTTCATGCAAGTCGACGCCTCGCTCAATCGCGCCACGGGCGGTCTCGGCATCGGGCTCACTCTGGTGCGGCATCTCGTCAGCCTTCACGGAGGAACGGTGGAGGTCGACAGTGCGGGAGCCGGTCGGGGGAGCGAGTTCGTCGTTCGACTGCCCGTTCAGCAACGACCCGGCGTTCTCCAGACGCCCCGGGGTGCGGCCGCCGTCTCCCACGGAACGCCGCGCCGCATCCTGGTCACGGACGACAACGTGGACAGCGCCGATATGCTGGGCATGCTCCTTCGTCAGGCGGGACACGACGTGCAGATCGCCTATAGCGGTGCCTCCGCGCTGGAGATGGCCGCCACCTTTCGCCCCCAGGTGGTGTTCCTCGATGTGGGTATGCCGGGCATGGATGGATTCGAGACGGCGCGGCGTCTGCGCCAGAGCCTGGGCCGCGAGCAGATGTTGCTGGTCGCGGTGACGGGCTACGGCCAGGCCGCGGACCGTCAAGGTGCCCTCGCGGCTGGCTTCGACGAGGTCCTGGTCAAGCCCGCCTCTCCGGAGCGGATCGCCGCTCTCGCCAGTCACCCTATCCCGGGCGACGGATCTCCTTCAGGAAGCACCTCGGACAGCTGAAGACCTTCCGCCGAAGGAGGGGCGGGGAGAGACGACGAGGGCTGGCGCTGGCCTACGAGGAGGCGGCCTCTCCCCGGTATGATTCGGATTCCCGATGCCAGATGCGATGACAGAGGAGATGCGTGTAGACGGCGCCCCGAGGGCCGCGAACCTCGCACTCGTTGCCCTGGGATATCGCCTGGCTGCACACCCGGCACACCCGGCCCGTGGCGGGGCCGGCCCAGTGCACCTTGTTCGAGAGGACGAACAAGGCGCCCCGCCGCAGCTTGTCACGCACGAGACGCTCCAGCTCGTCCAGCGGCCAGTGGATAGGGCTTCGATCAGCGGGAGGGCTCGGCTCCGAGACGCCGCCGGAGATTCCCCACCATGGATTGAGGAGCCGGCGGCTCCGGACCGACCGATCTCTCGACTGAGCGAGGAGCCGGTCGTTCTGTGCGCAACACTGCTTCGAGGCGGAAACGAGAGCGGTCATCCAGTTCCTCCGGGAGTGCATCCCGGTTCAGTCGGGGGGAGCCTGCGGCGGTCAGGCACTCTCCATCTGGTAGAGATTCGATTCCTGCCGCCAGACCGTGTAGCAGGAGAGATGCGCCCAGAGGGTGACCGGGCCGAGGATCATCTCGTTCTCGATCTCGTCGGCCGATATGTCGTCGTCGCACACGACACAGATTCGCCCTCTGCCCGACCCGGACCACACGCGGCTGGGGGCGAGGAAGAGCCTCTCCTCCCGGAGTCGCCGGCGTACGACGAGGCGGAGCGCTTCAGGGTTCGAGCTCAGACCGCGGCGGGACGTGCCATCGGCCGCGCCGCTGATTTGCCAAGCGGGATTCAGCACTCGACGGCTCACCGCGATGAGGTCTCGCGATCTCTCGACGAGTCTCAGACTTTGCAGACAGCTCTGTCGGGAGCGAGACATCAGCGTGCTCATGATCCACGGCACTTCGTGGCGATGCCATGCATTGATCGACCCCAGGTCGCGGCGACGTCACGGAGTATGGGCTCACTGATCGTGGATTTCAAGGAGCAACCCCTTGGATCGGGCCGGAGGTGATCACCCCCCTCCCTCCGATGAAGGCTATCGGTCACCGACCCACCGGTCTCCGTGTCCCCTGTCAGCGGGAGCTCGCCGGTGACCGCTTCATTGAGTGTTCGAGGGTGAAGGACATCGCCGCTGAGAGTCCCTTCCGGGGCCATGGACGGGATCGTCGCATCGCTGGCACGCCCCCTGGCGGGACGCTGCCTCGAGAGTCGAAGTCGGACCAGCCGTCCACGACTTGTTGACGGTCCCACGGCGCCCTCCGGATACCATAAAGGGGTGACCCTTTTCGTTCCGCCGCCGCCCGGGGATGAGCTCACCGTCGAGGGTGGACGCCCCATTCAGGGAACGCTCCAGCCGGCGGGCAACAAGAACGAGGCGCTGCCCCTCATCGCGGCGTCCTTGCTGGTCTCGGGGCCCGTGGTCCTCGAGAACCTGCCACGCATCGGCGACGTGGAGACCTTGCTCCAGGCCGTGCGCGGGCTCGGGGCCGAGGTCACCGTCCAGGGTGAGCGCACCGTCCGCATCGACGCCTCCGCGGTCAGCCGCTCCGCGCCGGAAACCGCGCTCGCCTCGCGCATTCGCGGGTCGTTCCTCCTGGCCGCTCCGCTCCTCGCGCGCACCGGTGAGGCCCTGCTGCCGCCCCCGGGGGGAGACCGCATCGGGCGACGGCGGATCGACACGCATCTGCTCGCCCTCCGTCAGCTCGGCGCCGTCGTGGAGCTGGGCGACGTCTATCGGCTGAGGCTGGCCGGCCGCTTCAAGGGGGCCGAGGTGTTCCTGGACGAGGCGAGCGTCACCGCGACCGAGAACGCGGTGATGGCGGCGGTGGTCGCCGAGGGCACCACGAGGCTCCTCAACGCAGCGGGCGAGCCGCATGTCCAGGGGCTGTGCCACGCCCTCAATGCGATGGGCGCCCGGATCCGCGGGATCGGCACCAACGCGCTCGAGATCGAGGGCGTGGAAGCGCTCGGGCCGGCCTCGCACCGCATCGGGCCCGATCACATCGAGATCGGCTCCTTCGTGGCCCTGGCCGCCATGACGGGCGGCGAGTTGCGCATCACCGACGTGGTGCCCGACCATCTGCGGATGATCCGCCTCGTCTTCGCGCGACTCGGCGTGGAGACTCATCTAGAAGGAACCACGCTGGTGGTGCCCGGGAACCAGCGGCTCGCCATCAAAGATGACGTGGGGAGCGCCATTCCCACCGTGGACGACGCGCCGTGGCCCGGCTTTCCGGCCGATCTCACCCCGACCGCTCTCGTGCTCGCCACCCAGTGCACAGGCACCGTGGTGATTCACGAGAAGCTCTTCGAGAGCCGTCTCTTCTTCGTCGATCGCCTGATCGACATGGGAGCCCGCGTCATCCTCTGCGATCCGCATCGCGCGGTCGTGGCGGGGCCGAGCCGGCTCCACGGGACGAACATGGTCTCGCCGGACATCCGGGCGGGGATGGCGCTCCTGACCGCTGCGCTGTGCGCGCAGGGCGCCTCGGTCATCCGCAACGGGCATCAGATCGATCGTGGCTACGAGCGCATCACCGAGCGCCTGAGCGCGCTCGGCGCCCGCATCGCTCGCGGCTAGCCCGGACTATTCACCAATTCGCGGAGCGCGAGGCGGCCGGGGCCTGTCGTCGGGGGGAGGGGTGCGCTCATGCTGCGTCACCCGCTCGCCTGAATCGCAGCCCTGCGGGCTGCGCGCAGGACGAGGGGGTCCCACTCCGCCTGAGCGCACCCCTCCCCCCGCCGCCACCCGGCCGGTCGCACGTGCGGCACTCGTGAATAGTCCGGGCTAGGGCGCGGCCAGGAGCGCGTCGACCTGCTGGGCCGTCGACTTCAGGGTTTCGAGGGCGGGCGCCTTGTTCGAGACGATGTTCTGCTGCGCCCGCTGCACGAG
>Ga0075434_100002648_pt1 | contig 15794 bp, 14 predicted proteins | sample RhiMethybrSRZTD3_FD_75298 | JGI IMG/M metagenome (GOLD analysis project Ga0075434, IMG submission 75298) | Populus rhizosphere microbial communities from Tennessee, USA - Rhizosphere MetaG P. TD hybrid SRZTD3 | ecosystem: Host-associated > Plants > Roots > Rhizosphere > Soil | place: USA... | reverse complement strand
ACTCTACAGCTTAAACGCGAGAATGCGTCGTTTGTAAGTAATTGAAAGAGAAGGAGAATTTGGCTCCCCGGGCTAGATTCGAACTAGCAACCCTTCGGTTAACAGCCGTGAATTTAATTTCATCACAAGTTGCCGGAGTCGAGCTTAATCGAGGGAAATCAGCAAGTTCTGATCAAATCGGGTTAGTCGGATTTTCCTTCTCTTTTCTTCTTTTATTCGCTTTTTGTAATTTTTCTCGCCGTTCATATGACACCTACAGGACACCGGCACAGGCGGCCCAAAATCAACAACCGCCGCCGATCTCAACCGATGACTCTTTTTCGCCGAGCCGCGAATGCCTCGTCCATTACAACTCTAACCAGCCAGCTGCGAAAGGCGCCTTCATGCTCAAAGTCTGGAAGGTTCTCAGAGGCTCTGACTCGAGAACTTTCGATAGCCTCTTCCGCGCCTTCACTGCCCTCAAGAATTCGACACGCTACGAAGTGCAGCAAACCATAACAGCGAGAGAACCGAGCATCGAATTCCGTCGAACGTTCTTGCAAAAATGCCCCCACTGCAGTCGTTTCGTCTGAACAACAATGCTCAAACACCATAACTGTCGCCATCGCGTGCTGTGCACCGGCCCTTCAATGAGATTCTCTCGGCCTTAAGAAGACTGAGCGAACGAATTATAGCGGTGTGGAATGTGCGTTTGGCACATTCCACACCGAAAACATCATGAATTACTGGGACTACTGGTCATTCCCTTCGGCAAGCTCCGCAGAAACTGATGTGAGATAACCGAACAACCCTCCCGAGCCATGGTTCGGTCCGGCAGTGAAGTACAATTCTGCCGCGGGCGCGGCCGCCGCATCGTTATTCGCGGGGCTGACATTTCCCGAGCTGATTGCCCAAATGCCATTGACAGCGAGAGGCTTGCCGCCGGCATCCTGCAATAGTCCGTCAAATTTTCCGGTGCTCAGGTCATAGGCGGCGATGAATCCGCTCGACTGCGTGTCTCCACCGCCGGCGAATTGTGCGATGAGCAGGTCGTGGCTGAAGCGTCCGAAGTCGAGTGGAGCCAGAGCTACGCCCCACGGAGCGTTCAGCCAATCTCCATGTTCGAGACGCACCAAGAGCTCGCCTGTCGAACTATAGATGTCCACAAAGCCCAAGCCTGGTCCGTCGCTTTCGAAGGGCGAACCTTCCTCGTGCAGCACATAAGTGACAACAATATCGTTGCCGATGGCTTGCACATTGAAAGGCACGTACGAGTTCGGAAGCTTTTCATCCATGAACGATTTTTGAGCGGAGTTGCCGTTGCCACGTTCGGACGAGTTCTGGTCGACCTGTCCTTTGGATAGGTTTACAGGCTTAAACGCATTGTCAAATACATCCACGCGGCCCTTGCCAAAGTTGGCCACATACAGGTAACGCTTACCATCAATGGACGCGCTGGTCAGTCCAGTGTAGGCCGATCCGTCGCTAGTTTTGACAACCGTTACAGCTTGCGTGGACGGCGGCGTCGCCCCTTGTGCCAGCGCTACGGTTGGATTCCATCCAGCAATCGTGCCATCAGCTGTGCAGAAGAGGAACGCGGCTGGTTTGCCTGGGGCCAACAAGAAATCTGTTTGGCTGCCATTGAAGATAGTGCCGGTGGGCGAGCCTACTGGCGTCTTCTTGTTATTCGGATCGGCTGGCGGGATGGTGACGACCAAAGACTGTTTCGCTCCGGCTCCGTCGTACAGCGTACTGAAGCCTGTCGCGTTGTCTGAAACCCACCAGGCGCTGCCGGAGCCGCGGGACAAACCCCACGGGTTGATCAACCGCGGATCCGTTACCGGGGCGGCGCCTGAGATGTTGGACACAAGATTGGTTTGGTTGTAGTGCTGAGCAAAGCAGCCCAACTCCGTCATCAGCAAGAATGCTGTAGCAATGGTGAAGCGCAGCAACGTTTTCATTAGCAAATCTCCTTGTTCAAGTTTTTAGGTGCTTCTCACAACGGAGTCAGGAAACCACGTGATCGAAGTTGGCTTGTATCCGAGAGAGCGCCTATGGACCGAATTGTTCGGAATTCTCGATGACGCTTGGAATTCTTGATGACGTTCGGAATTCCCGGCGACGATTGAGGCTTCCAAAAAAGCTCGGCCAATCCCGGATAAGCCGAGCTTGCGGCGAATCTTTTCGTTCACGCCGCGTTTAACGCAGAAATTCGTGGCGATATTCTGTGGGGCTCGCTCCACACATTCGGCGGAACACTCGTGCAAAATGTTGTTGCGTTTTGAAGCCGCAAGCCACCGCGACATCCAGCACGCGCGGCTCTGCCTCGCGAAGCATCTCCTTCGCGCGCTCTAGCCTTTGCCGCAAGACAAACTGGTGCGGGCTCTCGCCCGTCGACTTGCGAAACATCTGGGAGAAATGGGCCGTGCTCAAGCCGGCCGACTGTGCCATCTCTTCGAGACTTAGTTCCTCTTCGATCTTTGCATGCACCAATTCCGTGACCCTTCGCAGACGCGCGGGAGCCAGTCCGCCGCGGTACGCCCGCGCAGAATGGGTTGCATAACCGTCGACCTGCGACGTCCGCCGGGGCCCTTTGTGGAATCGTAGTTCTGATTCGCTAGGTGTGAGATATTGCAAAACCCCTTCCACATGATTTCGCAACAGCAGCCCAGCTTCTCTCTCGTAACCGTTTTCGAGAGCATCAATAATTGGTTGGTGTGATTCGACAATTTCGGGAAGAGCCTTCGAAACTTTTCCGATCGCGGCGCGGATTCGCAGTTCGAATGAAAGCGTTTCCCATACGCGAAGCAACGCGTCGTTTTGCGACGCCTGAAGAATGTTTCTGTGGAACTTGACGTCATGTTCAGCGCAGGCGTCGAGGTCGCCGTGAGCAACTGCCGCGCGCATGGCTGCCAATTCGTTCCGCAGCTCCGACGTGTAGCCTTTCAGTACGGTCGCGGCGGTTCGCCCGGCGATTTCTTCGATCGCGGCTCGTACTTCATAAGCTTCTTGAATCTCATCGGGGTTTGGTGAACGGACGATTGCCGAAGAGTTTCCGGAAAGCGTAACCATTCCGAGCGCTTGAAATTCTGCAAAGGCCTTCACCACCGACTCATTGTCCAGTTCATATGCAACGGCAATCTCACGCAGCTGCACCGATTGCCTGGCCTGAAAACGACCGCTAAACAGTTCACGGGCCAACCTCGAACGGCCCAGCCCCGGCGGATGAGCCATGCGCACTCTCACATTCCTGTTGCCCTGGTCCAACAACTCTATGTCCTCCTGATTCGAATAGTTTTCGACCGGGATTAGCGCTGCCAACGGGAAATCGTGCCTTACACGCTTCTCGAATGACGACCTACCATTCAAGACACCCGACCGGTTCGCGGCCCACAATAGGGATTCGAGCGGCCGGTGGTGTGAAGTGCGTGTCCGATTCGGGTGGATTCTTTGTCCGCCGTTCATCTAACTGAAAACATTTGGCTTATAGTGCAGGAGGGTAGAGTGCCCTACTCATCAGACGACATCGGAAGACACATGTACCCATGAGACGGCCTAGGTACTCTAAATCATCTCCGGGAGCTATGGTTTTCGTGATCCCATCGAAGCGGGCCCTAGATGAAGTGTTTTCAGTCTTTTCGTCTTGATACGGCGGACCAGTGCCTGTGGCGCGGGCAAGAGCGAGTGTCCATTCCACCCAAAGCCTTCGACGTCTTGCGTTACTTGGTCGAAAATCCAGTGCGGCTAGTTACCCAGGACGAACTTTTGGAAAAATTGTGGCCCGAGACCTATGTTAACCCCGAAGCCATCCGAAAATACATTCTCGATATCCGAAAAATTCTGGTGGACCGGCCTGACAGGCCTGAATTTATTGAGACAGTGACCAAGAGGGGGTACCGGTTTATCGCTCCAGTGACAGACGACAGCGCGAGGCCCGAATCCGATAGCGCCGCGCAAGCAGAGCCTACGCCACAAACCGCACCTTCAAAATTAACAGAATGGAGACAAAGACTTCGGACGCATTATTTTCAGATGATTGTAATCATCCTCATGCTCGCAGTCGTTGCTGTGGCCGCGACGGCTGGCCATTTCTGGTTTACTCCAAAGAAGGCCACTATCCCTCCGTTGACCGCCAATTCCATCGCGGTGCTGCCATTTGCGGACGTGAGCCCAGGCAAAGATCAGGAATACTTTTCCGACGGGCTCTCCGAACAATTGATTCACGAGCTCGCCAAAGTATCAGGCCTAAAGGTAGTTGGTAGATCCTCAGCATTTCAGTTCAAGGGCAAGAACGAGGATTTACGCAACGTGGGACATAAGCTCGGCGTGGCCAATGTTCTTGAGGGAAGCGTACGCCGAGAGGGCAACCATGTACGCATCACCGCGGAGCTGGTCAAGGTGGACGATGGCTTCCAGCTTTGGTCCCAGGCGTACGACCGGCAGATCAATGACATCTTCGCCGTGCAGGACGAAATCGCCCGGGCCGCCACCGAAGCCTTGCAACTGAAACTGCTCGGAGGCGACGGCCAGCCGGTTGCCTCGAACTTGCGCGCCGCGAATCCTGAGGCTTATCAGGCCTACCTGCAGGCGAAATATTTCAGCGTGCGCGGACACAACACCGAAGATCTTGGCAAGGCACTCGCCTATAGCAATCAAGCCATTAAGCTCGATGAGAAATTCGCTCCGGCCTGGGCCTTGCGAGCGTCGGTGCAAGATGTGATGGCCGAGGTCGGCGTGAACGATGTCACAGAAGGGTTTCGAAATGCACGCCGCGATGCGGAGCGGGCGATCGCGCTCGATCCTGCATTGGCCTCGGCCTATTTGGCGCTGGCGAGAACGCAAATCTACGGCGATTGGGATTGGGACGCCGGCAGCGTTTCGGTTACCAAGGCAGCGGCTTTAGAACCGGGCAGCGCGGAAGTTTTGCGGCTCCGTTCGTACCTGTCCAGGGAAGTGGGAAATCTCGAGGACGCTACGAAGCTTTATGAACAGGCGGTCGCGCTCGACCCTCTTCGTACCGATTATTATTCCGGCCTGGGATACCTGCTGTATGCGGCCGGCCGGTTTGATAAAGCGGATACCACCCTGCAAAAAGCTCTGGACCTGAACCAGCGAGCCGCACTTGTCCATCTCACTTTGGCCAAAATTCTCATCGCAAAGCGAAAGCCGCAACAGGCGCTAGCCGAAATTGAAAAAGAACCACTCGAGTGGGCAAAACTCACGGGAAAAGCACTCACCTATAATGCTCTCGGCCGTGAACAGGATTCGAATGCCGCGTTGGCCGAACTCATCCAGAAGTATGGCACCAATGCGGCCTATCAGATTGCTCAGGTGTATGCGTATCGCGGAGAGTCCGACAAATCGTTCGAATGGCTGGACCGTGCCTACAAACAGCGGGACGCGGGGCTGTCCGAGATCAAGGCCGATCCCCAATTGAAAAATCTTCGCCGCGATCCGCGATACACCGAACTTCTAAAGAAGCTGCGCCTACCGACATAGAGTCGTGGGCCCTGCACCAGAGATTCTGCCAGTTCCGACTGTGCTCCCATCTTCCCTTGTCTTATATCAATAATGTGATGCATACCTCATCCTGACGAATTCCGGAGAATTTGGTCCAAGAGCCATACATTCAGGCACAGCGCAATCTACTTGATGTGGTTTCCTGATCGGGTTTGCAGCGCCTGTTGAGGAGACATCCAATGAGCAACAAAACCGCACCGCAGGAACGGATTCTTCCTATTGTCCTGGGCTACTGGCAGGCACGGGCGATTGCTGTGGCGACGGAATTAGGCGTACCAGATCTTTTAGCCGAAGGATCACTGCATGTCGACGCGCTTGCGAGCCGAACCAACACTGATGCCTCGGCAGTTTTTCGTCTGCTGCGCGCTCTGGAAAGCATGGGAATTTTCACCCAGGCTTCGCCGCGCATCTTTTCCAATACGGCGACGAGCGAGTGTCTCCGCAAAGACGTACCCGGCTCGCAGTGGCCTACCGTTATGCATTGTCTCTCTAAAGGCAGCGGTCCCTTTGAAGCATGGAGCGAACTGGAATACGCGATGAGAACTGGAGGACCTTCCATTAAGAAAACTTATGGGTACGACTTTTGGGAGTTGCTCGAGCGCAATCCGCAAGCTAGTGCGATAAACCCAATTTGAGAGCGGAGTCAATTTTCCACGATCGCGTGGAAATTATCTCGACGCTTCCCCTACCTCAAAGGTATGTGGCACGTGTGTTTTCTCGACCATTCGTTTCCTTCCCTCGCGGCGGCCAACGGCCGGCTGCCCAAAAATTGCGGGAACTGCGCCAATAAATCCAAGAAGGCTACCACGCGTAACGAAATTTCGACGATTCATGATTTCCGCCTTGACGAGACACCCGCTTGGCATCGCAACCTCAGTTAGAACCTCATGCGGTGGTCACATAGCAGGCGTGACTCAATATTTGCAATGGCTCGCTGCTCGAATTCATTAAGGCTGCAGCATGCACCCCATGAATTTCACAGTCGGATGGTATCCAAGGCGCAGATATATGGGGTATCCGGATTCTGTGGCATGCAGCACGGTCCTTCGGATGCCAGTTGATTCATGGGCGGTCTGCAACGCATGACGCACTACAGCTTCCCCGTAGCCCTTGCCTCGTGCCTCGGGCGCCGTTGCCACCAAGAACAGAAAGAGGCAGCCTTCGTTGATGATTGCGGTTGCGGTGGACACTGGCTTGTCGCCTTCGTAGGCGACAAAGCCATATGCGTGCTCGTGCCAGAGTGTGTGCTCTTTCAGAAGGGAGCGGCCCGTCTCAATGGAAACGCCGTACGCCGCGCAATTGAGCTCTGCGAACGCCTGTATCGTCAAGTCATCAGAAATTCGCACGAACCGAAGTCCTGAATGTCCCGGCGCTTCCATCGGCAGGATGTCTCCCGCCATGCCGGTCATCGGTATAGCCTGCACAAATTTTGCTTGAGCCAAGATCGCGGCCAGGTTCTCCTTTGCCGATCCGCTCACATTATCCAAGCATACGACAAACAGTCCACCGTACGGGCGGGCTCGCATATATGCAGCCGCTTGCTGCACTCTCTCCTGCAGCACCTGAGCATCGGTCAGCTCTTCGGTCAGAAAAACCGAGTTGTAGAAAGGGAATCGAGTATTCGGCCAGCTAATCGCTAGTCCCGGCTTATTCGTGGCGTCAACTTGGGGAAATGGTTTTCCAATCAATCTCCAGATTGTTATAAATTGGTGAAGCGATTCGACTAATTCCGAGGTTGCTGTGTTCATATTGACCCTACCTAGATAAACGCTTACTTCCTCAACTACGCATCGCCATTTACTGACCGAATTCTGCGGAACTTGTGAAGCTCTTCTTCGCCAAAGTCCACTTGAGCTGGAATCCGGACTGAAGGTCGTGCTTCGGCGACACCATGCTGGACTGGATTCGCGCCTGATTTCTTCATTCAACCGAGACGTTGAGTTCAGCGAAGCCGCGGAGAACGTTGTTAACGAGGCGCTCTTCATGTTGTATGTGGAACCGCTTCACCATTCTTGCCAATGAGCCGAAGATGGCCTTCATTTCGAGCCGAGCTAAATGGATACCTGCGCACATGTGAGGCCCAGTTCCAAATGCCAGCTGATTAATGGAATTGCTGCGGGTCACATCAAACTTATGCGGATCTGGGAATTTGCGTCCATCTCGGTTCGCAGCGCCATAAAACGCGATTGCACGGGATTCAGCGGGAAGCGTAATCCCGTCGATGTCGTAGTCGGAAGCGACATATCTCGAGAACCCCTGGACAGGCGACTCTAGCCGAAGAACCTCATTGACGGCGTTTGCAACAAGAGAAGGTGACTCGCGTACTTTGTCCCATTCTTCAGGGTGTTTGGCGAACAACCAGACTCCGCTGGAGATCCCAAAGATAGTGGTATCGAGACTCGGTCCCATGTAGTCGATCATCAGCACGGGACACAAGGATCGATCGACTTCGCCTCGATCAACTGCATCAAGGACCGCCTCGGCCCAACTACCGGGTTTCACTTTTCCACGAACTGCCTGAGTGGTCGCATAGTTCATCATTTCTTCCAGAACAGGCAATGCATGACGCATGCGGTCATTCTCAGGTCCGAAGCAGTCGAACATTTTGTCGGCCCAAACGAGCATCCGTTCTCGCCCTTCTTCGGCCAGTCCAACTTCATTCGAAACGATCGATACCGGTAGGTGGACCGCTAACTCCCTGGTCGCACAAAAGCTTCCCTTGGCGACCAACCTTTGAACTAGCACCTCAGCTTCAACGGTTACTCGCTCCTGCAATGACTTGAGGGCTGACGCCGTGAGCGGCTTCATGATGATGCGGCGAAGGCGACTATGATCCTCGCCATCGCTGCAAAGAGTATTGCCCCGAAGAACCTGGTTCATGTGATCGTTCATCATCACGCCGAAAGACGATGGAAATGTCGCTGGATCCTGAAGAGCTCTCCAGACGCTGTCGTAGCGTGTCAGCGCAAACATCTTGTACTTTGACAGCCAAACCGCGGGGCCCGCGTCCTGCAATTCAGCGTACGTGGACCAGGGATCGATCAATGCGGTATCAGAGTATGGATCAATGTCGGAAATTGGTGTTGTGGCGCTCACTGCGGAAGTCATTTCGGCGGACTCCTTCGAGTAGGTTCTTACGACCCGGTTAGAAAACCACGCGAAGGAGATTGTGTTGGGTCTGATTAGCCCTTGCTGGACCGGATTCTTCGGAATCCTTCAGAATAATGAACATTCGGTTGCTGATTGCTGTTCCCCAGGGCACAAAGGAGGTGCATGGTTACCGACGTAGATCAAGAAGGCTAACGCTAGTCATTCTCGATGTCGTCTTCAATCACACGGCGGAAGGCGGACACGATGGGCCAACGCAGTGCTTCCGCGGACTGGATAATCCCACTTACTACGTTCTGTCTGAGGACCGCTCACAGTACGCGAACTTCACAGGCACAGGAAACACACTGAATGCGAATCATCCAGTCGTACGGCGCATGATTGTGGACAGCCTCCGTTGCTGGGTGAATGAGATGCATGTGGATGGGTTCCGCTTCGATCTTGCGTCCATTCTTGCGCGCGACTCCGCGGGCGCCGTCATGCCGAATCCTCCGGTGCTTTGGGACATCGAGTCCGACCCGGCACTGGCCGGTACGAAGATGATCGCGGAGGCCTGGGACGCGGCAGGCCTTTATCAGGTTGGCAGCTTCCCGGGAGACAGACCCTTCGGGTAAAAACCGAAAGCTCTACTCGTATCATCAAACTGTTCTCGCCGGAAATGTCAGCCTAAGCGAACTAGCTAACAAAGACGATTGTGCGGCTCCGGAATCCGAAAGGACTATTACGTTTTTATGACAGCGCTTGTTGATCTTCGACGGGCGATTCGAAAAGAGATTTTGGTTCAGCAACTTGCGCCATGGCGATTTCACTTCGCATGCCCAAGCATTCGGCCGAGAGCCGAATGCTCTCCCCCAAATTTGTAATCGATTGATGCAAAAGAATTTTGGCTCCCCGGGGAGGATTCGAACCTCCAACATTTCGGTTAACAGCCAGCAGAATATTTTGATCACAATTCACCGGAGCTAAGCTAAACCGAGGAAAGCTAGTGAATTGCAGCAAAAGCCGGTGCGCCACTTCCTCAGTCTTCGTTCACCGTTTATTCGCTTTTTGCCGCCATTCGCCACAACTGATACTACGTCTGTACTACGTTTCATCGCGGCCATCAGCTGTGGGAAACTTCGCCGAACGGTTGCCTACCATCCCGGAGTTGATTGATTCGGTCAATACCAGCGCGTTTCTCGGTACTGACCTGCCTTCCTTAGCGGCCACTTCCGGTTTGCCCGTCGCTCGGGAATTGCCGCGGTCAGCCAAGGATTTCATTCGCGGAGAAACACCCAAACATCATTCGCGCCCTACGGTCGGCGTGTCAATTCGTCGCGGTAAACTACGCCGTTCTTCATCACAAAGCCAACTCGTTCGAGCGCAGTGATATCACGCAGCGGGTCGCCAGGTACCGCGATAACGTCCGCGAGCTTATTGGCAGTTATCGAGCCCACGCGACCCTGCCAACCCATAATCTCGGCATTGAGGGATGTGGCCGAAACAATTGCGGACATTGGCGCCTCGCCCAACTTCACTCGTATTGCGAATTCCTTGGCGTTCTGTCCATGGGGGATCACCTGCGCATCGGTAGCAAAGCCGATCGGCAACCCAGCCGAAAGCGCACGCTTGAAACCGGCGTAGCCGATCTCGCGAACGTCGCGTGCGCGTTGTCGTTCACTCTCCGGAATTGGATTTGCCGCATCACTCCGGTCGATCGCTTCATATGTGTAAAGTGTTGGCACGTAAAATACCTGGCGATTCGAAAGTTTGAGCAGTGACACCGCTTCGTCGTCAAGATACGACCCGTGATCCACGGTTCGAACGCCGGCGCGAATCGCCGCCTTGATCCCATCAGCGCCATGCGCGTGCGCCGCCACTTGCTTGCCCCAGCGACGCGCCTCCACCACTGCTGCGCGAATTTCTTCGTCCGAATATTGCTGCGCCCCTGGCGAAATGCCCTTCGAAAGCATAGCGCCGGTCACAAGAATCTTGATGAAGTCTGCGCCATTCTTGAGATTGGCGCGGACCGCCTTTGTGACCTCACTCGGCCCATCCGCGAGATTTCTCACAAGAGGAACGTCGACATAGGTAGAGAACTGTTGGGCATCCCCCGCTCCTCCCGTCGAAGAAATGTAAGCCCCTGCTACCATCATCCGCGGCCCAGGCACAGCACCTTCATCGATCGCGCGGCGCAGTTCTACGTCCACATAGGGCCAAACGGGACCCATGTCGCGGCAGGAAGTGAATCCCGCGAGTAGCGTAATGCGGGCGTTTCGTGCTCCCCATAGCGCGTCACGGGGCGGCGTTGACTTTGTCAGCGCATCTTCCCAGTGCACGCGCTCGTCGCCGGTCAGGTGTGTGTGTAGATCGATAAGTCCAGGCAGCAGCGTCGCATCCCCGAGTTCGATGACGCGAGCACCTGCCGGAACGCGTAAATTCGAGCCGACCTCAACGATTCGCTCGCCTTCAACCCGGATCATTGCAGGCTGCAAAGTCGGAGCGCCCGTGCCGTCGATCAGTCGCGCGGCCCTCAAAATAGTGATCCGCCCAGATGGTGCCTGCCCGCTAGTCGTCGCCGCAGGAATGAAACACAACACTAATGCGAGCAGCCATCGCTCCAGCGGGCGAGCACTCGTCGAGTGGTTCATCATCCTGTCACCTCGTACCAACCGATGGGAATTGGTTGCGCAGATTTTACACGAGGCTTTGGCAGCACGGGGTTTTGCCGCAGACGCTGCAGTTTCGCAGATAGCGAACATTTTGGCCCGGGGATCAGGAGTTACTCAACGTCACCGCTCTGGATGGTGACTTTTCCATTCGGCTGCAATGCGAAGTCCCGCCAGCTTGCGGTCGCTTTGCCGCAAGCCAAGGTGCGCGTTAGAGAACTCTTCCGAATCCTATTCATTGTCTCCACTTCGTGGTTACAATACCTCTCCCGGAGGCTCTCCATGTCCCATGCCGACATCCAAGAGCCGCTCCGGCGCAATCGACGGACGCCCCACGTTGGCATACAACTTCTGAAACTTCGGCGACATCTCTTTCAGAATCTCATCCACTATCTTGCGGATTGGTCGCAGCGGATGATCTGCTGGTACGCGCCTCTCCGGGGAAATGTAGCTAAACATTCCTTCTTGCAGCTCGTCGTCGCCGCGCATCCGCTTGTCTCCTTGGCCTTCCTTCTCTCAGACGAGTCTCCTTAAATCAAAGTTGCAGTGGATCGGTATTTTTCAACAAGCTGCTAATGGCCGTTTCCGGAACCATCTCATCATTCGGATCCGGTAGCATCGGCCGCATCCGAATCACTAACTCGACCCTCTTCCCGACCGAAGCTAGTTCATCCAGTACAGCAGATACATCCTCTGTGCTCGCTCCGCATGCGACAAGATGCCCAGCTGACCTAAGGCTCTGCTCCTAGCCTGGGAAATCCGCGCTCGGCAGGATTCGAAACGATTTGTTCTTGCCCCAGCGATAGATTGCGAAATCCTGATCCAGCGTTAGAATGTCCCCAGTCCCAAACTGGTCTGCCAAACGAATTAAGCAGGCATCCGCAAGATCAATCTTCCGGTCCTTATATTTACGCAGTACTTGCTTGACGCCGGGAGTATCTCGAGAAAGCTGAAAAGGAATCTGGAAAATCCCAGCGGCGATGTTTTCGATCACCGCCTCCGACGCGCCCGATAAGTTCCGCAGCAAATAGCAACTCTCTGTAATGACGGCTTCGCAAGTGGCGAGCGGCGCCTGCACTTCTCGAACTGCGCGAGCGCATGTCTTGTGAAAACTCTCGCTGCGGTCCAGCAGCGCAACGATGAAGCCTGTGTCCAGCAGGACAGGCTTCATCGCCCCAGATTCCGTAGATGTTTCTTGTTCGAACCCAGGTCCGGCACACCGGATTCGAACTTACCCAGGCCGATGATACGCGGGTTCCTGCGCCTCAAATAGCTCGCTTCTAAAACACGCAACCCCTCGCGTACAACCCGCGAAGGAGTCCAGCCGAGTTCTCGTACGAGAACCGCGAGCCTCCTCCGCGATCGTTCATCCAGCCTGGCTTGAATTGCGAATCGCATGTACAGATTGTACTACAAGTAGCTATTTGTATGACACATAGAATTTCGCATGTTCGTGCAGGTCTCTAGTCCGCGCTGACTTCAAAACTTGGGCGCGAGGAGACTGGTTGGAAGAAAAAAAACCAACCCTTCGTGTACGATCCGAAGGGTCGGGCATTACTGGTATAGCTGCGCCGTCGCGGGCGCGCTTCCGATCGAGTCAACTCCACCCATAACTAGCACTTTGCCGTCGTTGGGTAGCGTGGCTGTGTGCCATAAGCGCGGAGTAGTCATGCTCCCCGTCGGCGCGAAGGATCCAGCTGTTGGATCGAACAGTTCTGCTGTTGCGAGGACATGACCGTTGAGGTCGAATCCACCCGCCACGAGCACTTTTCCATTGCTCAGAAGTGTTACCGTGTGGAAGGAACGCGCGGATTGCATGCTGCCGGTGGGCGGTTTCCGCTCTGAGCGCGCGGAAAATCCAGGTTCATTTGCCGAGACCATGGTTTGTCTTGAAAGTGAACTGTAGCGCGCTCGCTGACGACGGCGTCATTGCAGCGTCACGTGGATGCTCGTCGAATGCTGAATTCCGTTCGGAGTAGTAGTGGCCGTTACCGTTACGGTGTACGTTTGGGGGATCGATGGGCCGGAGCTTCCTCCCCCGCACGCCGCGGACATCGTCGACATAGCGATGGCGAGTATGCAGAGCAACCACAACCCGCGGCGATTCTTAGACGAATTTCTCGCGGCAATAAGCCCGAAAACCGCAAAGGGTAGGACGAACGCGCAAGTTCCTGCTGCGAACGGTTGTGAATTAGATGACGGAGCAAGGCTGGCTGTGATCAATGCCGCGCTGATCGTCAGCGTGGCGGTACTCGCTGCCGCGACGGTGGAGGGCGAAATTCCGCACGTCGGCGCGGGGGCGGGACCGCTCACCGCACACTTCAAGTCAAGATTTCCCGCGAAGCCACCTTGTCCGCCAAACGTCAGGACTTCGCTGCCCGATCCGCCACGCGCTACGGTCAAGCTTTGCTTCTCCGGCGTGATCGAGAAATCCTGAACGGCAACATCCAGGTTTGCACTATTGTTCGAACTGTCAGGATCGACTTGATCCGAGCTCACACTTACGTTGTTTGTCTCTGTGCCGCCGGTGCTCGACGTCGCACCGAAACTGATCGTCGCGCTTGCCGACGCTGCCAACGTGCCAAGCGTGCAGCTCATTGCTCCGTTCACGGGTGCCGCGCACGTTCCCTGGCTTGCCTGCACGCTTCCTATCGTAGCTCCCCCTGGCAATGTGTCGTTCAGCACGACATTGGTCGCCTGAGCAGGTCCGTTGTTCTTGACGCTAATCGTAAATAACGTTTGTGCGCCAGCGAACACCGTAGTCGGAGCGGCGTTCTGAAAGACCGCGAGGTTTGCAGGATTAACGTTCACATTCAAAACAAGACTGTTGTCCGCAGTATTGATATCCGGCGTGTCCGAAGTCAGACTCAGACCATTGGCCACCACTTCGCTCGGCCCCATGGTGAGCACAAAACTAATGTTCACCTTCGCCCCGGAATTAATCGTGCCGATCGTGCAAGTAATGTTTCCTGGCGTCGGCGTGCAGCTGCCTTGGCTGGTCGTCAGCGCGGTCATCGCGAGATTCCCGTCGCTGATGGAGTCGGTAAGCACCACATTTGTGGCCGGACCCGGCCCCGTATTGGCGACCTGAATAGTGTAAGTCACCTTGTCACCGGTCGCTGCCGTGGTGACGGAAGAATTCCCGGACACACCAATATCGGCCGGCACTAAAACTGTCACCGTAAAGGATGCGGTGTCGTTCTTGGAATTTAGATCGGCTTGTGAACCGGCAACGTGGAGTGCGTCAGTGAAAGTTCCGGCCGCGGTCGGCGTAACAGTGAAGCTGACCGTTGCAGAAGAAGGGTCCGCCATCGCACCGAGATCACACGTGATCGTGGTCGTTCCAGCGCACGTTCCCTGGCTGGGTGTCGCGGAAACAAACTTCAAGCTGGAGGGTAGCGACTCCTTCAGCGCCACTCCCGTCGCATCCTGCGGCCCTTCGTTGACTATGGTCGCGCTATATTGAAAATTCCCGGCTCCGATGACGACATTTGCCGGGGGTGGGCCTAAGGTCACAGCGAGATCGGCCCCGCTGGTCGGACTTGTGTTCAAGATGACGACGACTGCGTCGTTCCAGAAGGCAGAGATGGCCAAGTCCGGAAGATTGTCGCCGTTGAAGTCAGCCACGACGAAGGACCATTCCGGGCCAGCCCAAAGATGCGGCAGCGCAAATCCAGAGAGAAATGTCCCGTCGCCATGCCCAAGAAATAGAAGGGGTGATCCGCCATCATCTACAATCAAGTCCTGCTTACTGTCCACGTTGAAATCGCCACCGGCGACGATGCCACCGGTTGGAGCGCCGGTAGGGAAGTTGGAAAACACAACTGTCCCATCACTGAAGCTGCCGTCGCCGTTCCCGCTGAAGAGCGATCCGTTATGTGAAAATGCGTAACAAGGGGGAGTACTGGGGGGCCAGGGCGGACAAGTGATCCTGCGTTTCACTTCGAATCTCAGCATCAAATCGAGCTTGCCATTTCCAGTGAAATCGCCAATGAGAAGACGTGGCGCATCCTGGTTGATTTCGGGGAACGAAGTAATTTGTTGCGGGGTGTCGAAAGTACCGTCTCCCTTGCCCGGCAGCAAGAACACAACCGTCGTCGGCCCCGTCAAGTTGGCGGTGACAACGTCCGCGTGCTTGTCGCCATTGAAGTCGCCAACGGCGAGAGCCCTCGCTGGACCGGCAGTTGAAGACAAAGCCGTACTGGGCGCCTGGAACGTGCCGTCGCCATTGCCAAGAAGAACTGTCACTCCAGGACTGACGTGGTCACCCAGAAGCAAATCGAGTTTCTTGTCCTCATTGACGTCCGCCACCGCAATGCTTTCGGGAAGCGGATCCGCCTGGAGCTTCGTGGCCACCTGAAACGTGCCGTCGCCTTTGCCGAGCAGAACGAACACCCCATAGTTGAAATTGGTCACCACCAAGTCGAGCTGTCCGTCCCCGTTGAAATCACCCACCACCATCTGTTGTGGCGAAGTGCCCGTCGGCGAATTCATCGCCGGCTTAAACGTGCCGTCTCCGTTGTTCAGGAGAATGCTGAC
>Ga0075434_100002647_pt1 | contig 15798 bp, 12 predicted proteins | sample RhiMethybrSRZTD3_FD_75298 | JGI IMG/M metagenome (GOLD analysis project Ga0075434, IMG submission 75298) | Populus rhizosphere microbial communities from Tennessee, USA - Rhizosphere MetaG P. TD hybrid SRZTD3 | ecosystem: Host-associated > Plants > Roots > Rhizosphere > Soil | place: USA... | reverse complement strand
GCGCGAGCTCGCGGAACGGGACGTCCGAGCTGCCGGCATCGCGCGATCCGACAGGATCGGATACCTCTTCGACGGTCCGCCGCCCGGGCGCCACCGTGCGATCCAGCGCCTGCTCGCCGAGGGCGTCGTCGCCCCCGTCGAGGTGGACGGTCTGAAGGGCCGCTGGGTGACGCACCGCGACCTGCTCGATGCCTCCTTCCGCGGGCGAACGACACTGCTCTCACCCTTCGACGATCTGATCTCGGACCGCGAGCGGACGGAGCGTCTGTTCGACTTCCGCTTCCGGTTGGAGATCTACGTCCCGAAGGGGAAGCGCGAGTACGGGTACTTCGTGCTCCCGATACTCCGCGGCGAGCGGCTGATCGGCCGGATCGATCCGCTGTTCGATCGGAGGGCTCGGGTGCTGAAGGTCCAGGGCGTCTACGCCGAGCCGACCGCGTCGCCGTCCGACGGACCGCCCGCCCGCCGCGCGGTCGGCGAGCTCGCGTCCTGGCTCGGCGCGGACGAGGTCTCGTGGCCGCGGATGCCCGCCGTGTGGCGCTAGCCCCTCGGTTGCCCGGAGCTCGAACGGAACAGCGCCACCCAGTCGAACACGTCGAGCTCCGGTGGCGAGGCATCCCGCGGGAGTCCACGCCGTTCCGCGAACGCATCCCACGTCCGGCCGTTCGGAGCGAAGAGCGTGCGGCGGATCGGTCGATCGGACGAACGGAACGCGCGCGCGAGGAGCCGGACGAAGGCCGGCCGCTGCCTCGCCGTCAGCAGCTCGGGCGTGCGTCTCGTGATCGCCAACATCGCCGCGTCCACGCCCGGGACCGGCCGGAACGCCGAGCGCGGGACGCGACGCACGACCGCGAACTCCCACCACGGCGACCATCCGATCGACACGAGCGTGCCCGGCGAGACGGCCGATCGCTTCCGCGCCATCTCGAGCTGGACGAGCGCGTCGACGCGGTCGAGCGACCCTCCGACGTCGTCGAGGAGCCGGCGCAGGATCCGGGTCCCGAACGAGAACGGCAGGTTCCCGACGACCCGGAACGGTTCCTCCGGGAGGTCGACGTGCAGGGCGTTCGCCTCGACGACCTGGACGGCCGGTCTCAGGTCGCGTCTGGAGCGCAGGTGCCGCGCGAGGGCCGGATCGCGCTCGACCGCGATGACGCGACGAGCCCGTCGCGCCAGCGGCCGGGTGAGCGCGCCCGTGCCGGCGCCGATCTCGACCACGAGGTCGCTCGGTCGGATGTCCGCCTGCTGGACGAGCTCGTTCGCGAGGACGGCGCTCGTCAGGAAGTGCTGGCCGTCAGACCGTGAGCCGTTCGGCCGCGGAGCGCGAGGAGGCGCGACCACGGACCATCACCGAGAAGGAGCCCATGATGCGCGAGTCTAGTGCGTGCCTGCGCTCGCTGCGTCCGGCACCATCCGGTCACGCTCGAAGCGGTCCGGCGCGAACGGCGCGATCAGCTCGGGCGTGCGGCCGGTCGCGATCAGCTCGGCCATCGTACGACCGAAGATCGGCGACCCCTTGAACCCCCAGGTCCCCATCCCGGCCATGAGGAAGAACCGCTCGACCTCCGTCTCGCCGAGGATCGGGGACGAGTCGGGGGTCATGTCGCAGAGCCCGGCCCACTGGCGCATCGCGCGTGCACGCGCCATGAACGGCAGGATCTGGATCGAGCGCTTCGATGCCTGCGAGAGGAAGTCGAACGTCGAGCGCGTCGAGTAGGTGTTGTACGGGAGGATCTCGGCTCCGACCAGGAGCTCGCCGCGCGCCGTTTGCGAGATGTACACGTACAGGTCCATCGACGACACGAGCCCGTCGAGCACGTGTCGGTAGGGCTCGGTGACGAACGCCTGGAGCGGGTGCGTGCTGATGGGCAGCCGCAGCCCCGCCATCGAGGCCACGATCGAGGTCCACCCCGCCACGGCCGACACGACCGTCCCCGCCCGGATCGGACCGGCCGGCGTCTCGATGCCGACGCACGTCCCGTCGCTGATCGTGATCCCGGTCACCGGCACGCCTTCGTGCACGTGGACCCCGAGACGCGTTGCCGCCGACGCGAACCCCCACACGACCGAGTCGTGCCGGGCGAGCGAGCCGGGAGGATGGTAGGAGGCGCCGATGACGGGGAGCACGCCGCCACCGCTGAGGTCGACGAGCGGGTTCAGCCTGGCGATGTCGTCCGGGCTGAGCACGTCGGTCTGCACGCCGTACGCGCGGTTCAACAGCGACTTGTCGCGCTCGACCTCGAGGGCGTCGACCGTGTGGCACAGGTCGAGTTCACCCTGCGTCGAGAACTGGATGTTGAAGTCGAGCTCTCGCGAGAGCGTCCGCCAGATCTCGAGGCTCGCTCGATAGAGCGGCACGTTCTCCGGCGTGTTGTAGTTCGCGCGGACGACCTGCGTGTTCCGTCCCGAAGCGCCTCCGCCGATGTACGAGGCGTCGAAGACCGCGACGTCCCTGATCCCGTGTCGGCTCGCCAGGTGGTATGCCAAGGACAGGCCGTTCACGCCTCCGCCGGCGATCACGACGTCGTAGCTCGGCTCGGGCTCGACCCGGCGGAGGAACTCGCGGCGACGCAAGAGGCCGGTCATCGGGCCCCCGCCACCGCGTGATCGATCCGCGTGCGGACGTGATGCGCCGCGGGGGCCGGCGCGAGGATCACGATGCCCCCGTCGTCGACGAGGACCTTCGCCGCCACGTGCGCGACGTCGCCCTGTGCGAAGCCTCGCTGCGGGATCCGGAGGCGTGAGACCTCAGCGAGGACGGCCGCGGCGGCGTGCCCGTCGATCCGCAGCGCGGCCCATCCGTCGGTCGCGTCGAGGACGACGGCGTCCGTATCCACGACCGTCAGCCGCGTCTCGACCTCTCGCGTGATCTCGCCGACGACGTCGGGCTCACACACGAAGAGCGTCTCGTCGTCCGCGACGCGACACGCCGTGGCGCGCCCGGGGACGACGAGTGCGTCGAGCGCCTCGACGGCGGCACAGGCCGTGACGACGCCGAGCGAGATCGGGCTCATGTCAGCCACGGAGGCGCTCTCCGTCGGGGTCGTAGAACGGGGTCGGCACCACACGCGCCGGAGCTGAGCCCGCGCGGAGCTCCTCGGGGAACGAGCCACCGTTCCCACGGAGCCAGCCGAGACCGATCGTCGCGCCGACGGCGTCCGACCTGGCCGCCGACGTCACGCGGCCGACGACGCGGCCTTCGGAGAGGAGCGGAACGCCGCGGGCCGGCGCACCGTCGATCCGCAGACCCACGAGCTTCCGCTCCAACGGGAGCGCCGCCATCCGCTCGAGCGCGAGCTTGCCGACGAACGTTTCCTTGTCCGACGACACCGCCCACGAGAGCCCCAGCTTCTGGGGATGATCGTCCGGGAGCGTGTCCTGCCCGAGGTAGACGTGCCCCTTCTCGAGACGGAGGACGTCCAACGCGTCGAGGCCGAACGGCTGGACCCCGTCGACCTCGCCGGCGTCGAACAACGCGTCGTACAGCTCCGGCCCGCGCGAGCGAGGATGATGCAGCTCGAAGCCGATCTCGCCCACGAACCCGACGCGGAGGGCGCGGCACGGGATGCCGGCGACGGTGATCGCGGCATGTGCCATGTGGGGGAGCGTCGCCGCGCCGACGTCGTCGTCGGCGAGGCGTTCCAGGAGGCCACGTGCCCGGGGGCCGGCGACGAGGATCGCGCCGAGCTGCGACGTCTGGTCGACGAGGTGGACGTGGAGTTCCCAGCGGTCGATCCGATCCCGGAGCCATGCCTCCATCGCGGGTGCGCCGCCCGACGTCGTGTACAACAGGAACCGTTCGCCGCCGAGTGCCGCGACGATCCCGTCGTCGATCACGTAGCCGGCTTCGGACAGCAGGATCGCGTAGCGCGACCGGCCGGGCGGGAGATCGCGCACGCGGATCGGGAGCACGCGGTCGAGGAGCTCCTCCGCGTCGCGCCCCGCGACGAGGAACTTCCCAAGGGTGCCCACGTCCATCACGCCGACGCGCTCCCGGACGGCTCGGATCTCCTTCCGGACGTCGCCGAAGGTGCTCGGGCGCATCCACGAGCCGCTCCTGATCAACGTGCCACCCAGCTCGAGGTGCCGTTCGTGGAGCGACGTGCGCTGCTCGACGATCTCGTCCACGCCGGCCGCCAGATCCTCCAGAGGCAGGGGGCGCGCGGGCGGACGTGCGGTCGTGCGCGCACCGCGCGTCGCGACCGCGTCCGCCCGCGCGCCCGCGAAGCTCGCGAGGAGCCGTCCGCACACCGCGCCCTGGCACGGCCCCATCGTCGCCGTCGTGTAGCGCTTGAGGATCTCGGAGGACCGCCACCCCTCGTTCCACGCCCGCTCCAGGTCGTGAAGGCTCACGTCCTCGCAGAGGCAGACGTAGCCGTCCGCGGCCGCCGCGACGGTCGGGACGTCGCCGGCGTGGTCGGCCTCGCCGCGAGCGGCCTTCCGCCCGCTCTCCTCCGCATCCGCCAGCGAGCATCCCGGCGCGACGACGTCGCCGGCGCCGACGACCTCGTCCTGCGTGCCCATCCGGAGCAGCGCGTCGCGCGGCGCCCACCCGAGCGACAGGACGAGGGTGTCGCACGGGATCCGCTCGCGGGAGCCCCCGGTCTCGACGATGACCGCTCGGACGTTCCGACGTCCCTCCGCGGCGACGACGGACCCTTCGACGCCCCGGACCGCCATCCCGGCGTCGCGGAGGATTCCCGCGGCGGCCAGACCCTCGTCCGTGGTCGAGATGAGGGCGGCGCGGCGGCCGGGCGCCACGCCGTGGCGCCCGGCCAACCGCGCCGCCCCTCGCGAGAGGAAGACCCCCGGCAGGTCGTTCCCGGGGAAGACGGTGTGCGCCTCGACGGCGCCGGTCGCCGCGATCACGCGGCCCGCCTCGATGTGCAGCGTGTCGTCGGGCCCGACCACCGGCACGAACGGACCTTCGTACAGACCCGCCGCGGTGTGCCGCTCGAGGATCTCGGCGCCCGCGGCGCGCGTGCTCGCCGCGAGCGCCCCGACCAGCTCGATCGCAGCCCGGTCCCACAGCTTCTCGCCGAGCCGGCCTTCGTCGACGACGACGACCCGCGCGCCGCCCGACGCCGCCTCCGCGGCCGCGGCGAGCCCGGCGACGCCGCCGCCGACGACGAGGACGTCGACGCGGATCGTTCGCGCCGTTCGCCACCGGGCCGGCCTCGCCTCGGGGAGGCGGCCGACACCGGTCGCCCGACGGATCACACGTTCGGCCACGCCCCAGGCGAAGCGCGGCCGGATGAACGTCTTCGAGTAGAACGCCACGGGCATGAGGCCGTGGAGGTGATCCGCCACGTGCAGGAGGTCGTGCTCGGCGGACGGCCAGCCGGACTCGCGCCGCACGACCTGGCCGCCGTGCGCCTCGGTCACGCACGCGCGGACCCCCGGATCGCCGTCGACGTTCACGAGGCAGTTCGGGCAGTCGCCGCTCAGGCACGACAGCCCTCGGCGGCGATGGTGCTTCAGCGACCGTGTGAACGTCCGGACCCCCGCGCGGTACAGCGCGCTCGCGACGGTGTCGCCCGGTTCGATCGCGACGCGCCTGCCCTCGAACCCGAGCGCATCAGCCACCGGGGACGATCCGGTTCTCGACCGTGTCGCGCGTGACGGTCAGCCAGCGCCGGCATCCGAAGGCGTGGAACCACCGTTCCTGCTGGGGGCCCGGCGCGTTCTCCCGGAGGTAGACGCGAGCGAAGTCGCGCTCCGGATCGGGGGACGAGAGCGCCCGCAGCTCGCCGCCGAACGTGAACTCCTCGAACGACCGCGGTCCGCACCGAGGGCAGGGGACCTCCAGGCTCACCGGCGAGCCCGCTTGCGATCGCGCAGGACCGTGTGTGCGGAGGTGTAGCCCGGAGCCCCGGTCACACCGCCGCCCGGGTGCACGCCGGCGCCGCAGAGGTAGAGCCCGCCGACCGGGGTCCGGTAGCTCGCCCACCCGGGGACCGGGCGCATGAAGAACAGCTGCTGGATGTTCAGGTCACCGTGGAAGATGTTGCCTTCGGTGAGACCGAAGCGACGCTCCAGGTCGAGCGGCGTGAGGACCTCCATCGCCTCGATCGTGCCGGGCGTGTTCGGCGCGTACCGGCCGATGATGTCGACGACGCGCTTGCCGAGCATCTCGCGGTGGTCGTCCCACGTGCCCGCGCGGAGCCGGTACGGCACGTACTGGACGAAGCACGTCGTCACGTGCTTCCCGGCGGGCGCGAGCGTCGGATCCACGTTCGACGCGACGACGCAGTCGACCCAGAGCTCGTCGGGGATCTCACCCCACTTCGCGACGTCGTACATCCGCTCGGCGGCCTCCAGGGTCGGGACGAGGGTCGCGAACGACCGACGGTTCAGGTCGGCGTCGGCCGGCATCCCGTTCCAGCGCGGCGCCTCGGAGAGCACCATGTTCACCTTGGCGCAGGGGCCGTCCATCTTGATCGCCTCGACCGCGCCGCGGAAGCCGTCGGGCAGGTCGGCGCCGTCGAGGAGACCGAGGAACGTCCGCTTCGGATCGGCGTTCGAGACGATGACGTCGGCGGCGAGCTCCGTCCCGTCCTCAAGCACGACGCCGGTCGCGCGGCCCGCCCGTACGGCGATCCGCGCGACCGGCATCCCCGTTCGGATCTCGGCGCCGGCCTCGCGCGCCGCGGCCGCCATCGCCTGCGTGATCGAGCCCATGCCCCCGATCACGTGCCCGAACCATCCCTGGACGTCGTCGTCCCCCCCCGAAAGCAGGTGGAAGAGCAGGCCGATCGCCGTCCCCGGCCGGTACGGCGGCGCGTGCATGCCGTAGACGTTGTTCGCCAGGTACATCCGCTTGATCTTCTCGGACTCGAAATGGCGGTCGAGGAACTCGCCGAGCGACCCCGTGAGGAACTCGATCAGGTCGGTGATCTCGTCGCCCTCGATCTTCCGGATGCGCCGGTACACGCGGCGGCCCTCGCGGAGCTTCGCCCAGCCACGTGCGTGCACGTCCGGCGGCGCCTCGAGGAAGAACGGCTGCAGGTACCGCGCGAGCCGCTTCAGACGCGCGTCGACGCGATCGAACGTGCGCGCGTCAACCTCGCTCACCTGGGCCCACTCCGCCACCGTGCGATCGTGGTCGGTCCACCAGGGCAGCACGGTTCCGTCTTCGAAGGCGACCTGGAGACCCGGCTCGCACGGCACCATCCGGAGGCCGTGACGCTCCAGCTCGAGGTCGCGGATCACCTCGGGGCGGAGCATCGACGCGATGTACGACGCCGTCGACGCGCGACATCCCGGCGCGATCTCCTCGGTGACGCACGCGCCACCGACGATCTCGCGCCGCTCGAGGACGAGCGTCCTCCACCCGGCACGGGCGAGGTAGTACGACGCGGTGAGCCCGTTGTGGCCCCCGCCCACCACGATGGCGTCGTAGCGCGTCTCGCTCATGTGATCGGCGTCCTCGGACGCGCGCGGCACGCTACGCGACCTGCGGTTCCCGGGTCAACGAGGGCGCGTGACCGGACGTCAGGCGGTCGGTTCCGGCGCGACGCCCGGGTCGATCCCGTCGCCGGTGTACCTGGTGTCGCCGAAGGGCTCGACGTCCTCGAACTCGCGGTGCGCGTCCAGCCACGTCGACCCGAAGACCGCCGCGAACTCCGGCTCGTCGAGGAGATCCTGTTCGACCGCGCTCCTGGGCACGTACGGCCCGAGGTTCTGCCGATAGGTGAGGTGCCGGATGTGCGCCGCGACGTCGTCGACCGACGCGCCGGAGTCCCGCAGACCGTCGACGTTCAGGTACACCTCGCTCGGCCAGACGTCCTGGACGACCGAGCCGGGGCCGGCACCGAAACGCTCCTCGATCACGCGCGCGAGCTGGATCGGGTCGAGCCGGACGCCTTGGACGTCATCGGGGAGCGGGCACTGGCCGTGATCGGCCGTCACGATGAGGACGTACTCGCCGGGGTATCGCGCCTCCAATGCCGCCTCGAGCTTCGCCAGCTGGTCGTCGACCGTGTGCAGCATCAGGCCTTCCCACTGCGAGTACATGTTGTAGATGTGCCCGGTGTAGTCGGGCGACTTGTACGTCGTGTAGAGGAGCGAAGGCCCGTCCCGGCCGATCGGCTCGGAGTCGAGCGTCGCGACGATCAGGTCGTGCTGGTACTCGACGACCGGCGGGCTGCAGCACGGCGACTGGCCGCCCTGCGGGTCGAACCGTCGATCCCATCCCGGTCCGGTGAGGGTCGCATCCTTCGACGCGAAGGCGGCCTGGTGGGCGGCGTACATCTCGGGCCCCGGCATCGTCGACGGGAGGCGGAAGAGCTCCGGGTTGTGGGGCGCCCACGTCGCCGTGTCCTCGTTCCAATAGACGCCGACCGGCTTCTCGTCGGCCGTCCGGTTCCGACCGCCGAACCCGATCATCCCCATGTGCCAGACCTGGTAGCCGATCTGCCCCACCCAGGCCGCGTTGCCGGTCGAGTCGGAGTAGAGGTCGGCGAGCGTCGGCACGAGGATGTCCGAGGGGTCGGCGTTCCCCGGCTCCCCGTAGGTCTTGCGCGACCCGTACGAACCGCCGCGGATGTTGTGTCCGGTGACGCCGTGCCCGACCGGGAACGCACCGGTGCCGATCGTCGCGTGGGCGCACGCGGTCACCGCCGGGAACGATCCGGTGAGCGCGTTCCGGTAGTTCGCGCCCGCCGCCATCATGCGCTTGAGCGTCGGCCAATCGTTCGGCCAGTGGTTCAGGACGTTCCAGCCGCCCCCGTCGAACACGTACGTCACGACGATCTTCGGCGTGCGTCCCGTGAGCCGGAGCCCGGGCAGGATCTCGCCGGCACGCTCGGTCGGCCACGCGTCGAAGCCGATCAGTCCGGCGGTCGTCGGCGCGAGATCGGCCAGCGATACGGGATCGACCGAATCGGAGGGCCCGACGATCCCGGGGCCGTAGACGACGAGCGGGATCCGCTCGAGGTACATCCAGAGGGACGCGTGACTCGTCCGAGGATCCTGCGGCACGAGCGAGAGCGACTCCGCCGCGTAGTTCGCGCTGTTGAAGGGCGCGACGACGAGCTGCAGGTCTCCGGACCGCCCCGGGTGGTACGCGCGCCGCACGAGCTCCATGTACTGGGAGCCGAGGTCGGTGGCGGTCTCGTCCTGGACAGCCTGGGCATCCGGCATCGTCGCCTCCCACGCGACGCGGCCGAGCGCCGCGCCGCCGACGACCCATGCGAGCCCGCCTAGACCGCTCGCGACGAGGAAGCGGCGGCGCGACGGGTCGTGCCCGGATCCGAGCAGTCCGCGTCGCGAGGCCCACAGGATCAGCGCGAAGCCGACGATCCAGGTCGCGACGCCGGCGATCACCCCGGTCACGATGCTGCCGAGGTAGGCCAGGACGAGCGCCACGGCTCCGCCGAGGAGGGCGAACACGATCAGGGAGCGCGGGACCCGGTGCGGTATCACGAGCTTCTATGGTTGCAGATGGCTCGGGTCCGCCGGCCGCGCGGCGGATGGAGTTCCGGTGACGCCCGTCAGGTCCGTTTCCGCTGTAGGTCGAGGAACGGCAACGGCACGACCGTCGCGCCGACCTTGCCGCGTTCCCCCTCGACGCTGTACTCGACCGAGACGCGCGTCCCGATCCGTTCGTGCGCCTTGTCGAGCGAGCCGAACCCCACCATCTTCTTGATCGTGGTCCCCCAGGCGATCGACGTCGCGCGCCCGATCTGACGGCCCTCCCGGTAGACGGGGACCGGCGAACGGTCGACGTACGGCGAGATCATCGGGGCGAGCCCGTGTCGGGCGAACATCCCTTCGATCCCCGCCCAATCGAGCTCGAGGCCGACGAGGCGTCGCGCGGGACCGCCGGCGGCCCGTTCCGCGAGGAGCGCGGTCTTGCCCGTGAACGTCGCGGACTTGCCGAACTCCACGAGACGCCCGAGGCCGAGCTCGAACGGCGAGTAGGTTTGCTCCGGGCTGATCGCGTGCCGCGCGCTCGTGTACTCCGCTTCGATCAGGATCAGGCCGGCCTCGACCCTGGCGACGTCGAGCGCGTGGATCCCAGCCGGGTGGATCCCGTACGGAGCACCGGCCGCGAAGACGGCATCCCAGACCTCGAGCGCGCGGTCGGCGGGGATCCAGATCTCGTAGCCACGGTCCCCTGTGTACCCGGTGCGCGTGACGCTCACGTCGACGCCGGCGATCGACGCGAGCCGGTGCCGGAAGTACCGGACGTCGTTCCACGCCGCACCGGTCGCTCGTTCGAGAACCTCGCGGCTCAGCTTCCCTTGGAGCGCCAACGCCGCCAGCCGCTCGGACACGTCTTCGACCTCGACGTCGAGGCCGGTCGCGTTCAGGAGGAACCATCGGGAACACGGATCGGCGGCGGTGATACGGAACTCGTGCTCCCCGAACCGGGTGACGGTGCCGTCGTCGAGCATCTTGCCGTCCTCGTCGCACCACGGCGTGTAGATCACCTGGTCGACCTGCATCATCGAGACGTCGCGGGTCATGACCCGGTCGAGCAAGCGGACGGCGTCGGGTCCGCGGACGACGTACTTGTAGAGCGGGGTCGTGTCGATCACGGCGACCGCGTCGCGGATCGCGCTGTACTCGATGTCGTGGAAGTCGGCGTAGACCTGGGGCGCGAAGTACCCCGCCCACTCGCCCCAGACCTGCTTCCGGTTCATCTCGCGCTGGCGCGGATAGAAGGCGGTCCCGACCGACACGTGTGACCTCCCGACGTGAACGCGCAGAGCCTACGGGAGCGGTTCCGGTGACGTCGTCGGCCCCTTGACCGGTGGTCAAAGGGTCGTTGGTGCGGCTCGGGGGCCGCGGCTAGCATCGCCTGGTCCGCGGTCGCGTTCGGAAGGAGATCCGTGGCCAAGCGGTACGACGCGGTGGTGATCGGTGGCGGACACAACGGGCTCGTGAACGCCGCCTACCTCGCGCGGTCCGGACTGAAGGTGCTCGTCGTCGAGCGTCGACACATCTTGGGCGGAGCGACGCTCACCGAGGAGATCGTCCCCGGGTTCCGGTTCTCGGTGTTCTCCTACGTCGTCTCGCTGCTGCGGCCCGAGATCATCCGCGAGCTCGCGCTGCCGAAGCACGGCCTCGAGATCCTCCCGCTCGACGGCACGATCACGCCGCTCGCCGACGACTACCTCTGGCGCGTGAACGATCACGGGGAGACGATCCGGGAGCTCCGGCGGTGGTCGTTGAACGACGCCGAGGCGTACGAGGAATACGGGCCGCTCATGGCCGAGATGGGCCGCTTCATCAAGCCGATCCTGTCGGTGCCGCCGCCCGATCCCGGGAAGATCTCGCCCGGTGAATGGCTCCCGCTGACGCCCCTCGCGAAGCAGTTCCGCGACCTCCCGAGGCGTCTGCAGACGACGTTCATCCAACTGATGACGATGTCGGCCGCCGACTTCCTCGATCAATGGTTCGAGACGGAACCGCTGAAGGCGACGATGAGCGCGAGCGGCATCATCGGCACGTTCCAAGGGCCGCGGTCGCCCGGGACGGCGTACGTGCTCCTGCACCACTACATGGGCGAGATCGACGGGGCGTTCCGCGCCTGGGGCGTGCCGCGAGGGGGGACGGGCGCGATCGCGTACGCGATCGCGAACGCCGCGCTGGCGGAAGGCGTCGAGATACGGACCGAAGCGCCGGTCGCGCGGATCGCCGTGTCCGGCGGCCGCGCGACCGGCGTCGTGCTCGAGTCGGGCGAGGAGATCGAGGCCGGCGTCGTGATGTCGTCGGTCGACTCGCGGAACACCTTCATCAGGTTCCTCGACGAAGGTGTGCTCGACCCCGCGTTCAAGGAGGAGGTCCTCCGCTACAAGTACCGCGGGTCGTCGGGCAAGGTGAACCTGGCCCTCGACGGGCTCCCGCAGCTCGCGTGCAAGCCTGGCAACGGCGAGTGGCTCCGAGGCGCGATCAGCTTCTCGCCGTCGATCGACTACATCGAGCGCGCCTACGACGACGCGAAGTACGGGCGGCCTTCGGCGCGACCGTACATCGACATGATCATCCCGACGCTCGTCGATCCGACGATGGCCCCGCCCGGCAAGCACGTGATGAGCTGCTTCGTGCAGTACGCGCCGTACCACCTCGGCGACGACGAGGTCTGGGACGACGCGAAACGCGAGACGTTCGGTCAGAACGTGATCGACACGATCGAGGAGCGGTTCCCGGACATCAGGAAGTACATCGTCGGGCAGCAGTTCGTGACGCCGAAGGACATCGAGGACATCACGGGTCTTTCCGAGGGGAACATCTTCCAGGGCGAGCTCTCGCTCGAGCAGCTCTTCTTCAACCGTCCGGTGCCGGGCTGGTCGCGCTACCGAACGCCGGTGAAGGACCTGTGGATGTGCGGGTCGGCCACCCACCCGGGCGGCGGCATCATGGGCGCGCCCGGGCGGATCGCGGCGCTCGAGTACGTGAAGGAGAAGCGCAAGGGCCGGAGGGCGGCCTGATGGCCCGCAAGACGATCGACACGATCGTGATCGGCGCCGGGCACAACGGACTCGTCGCGGCCGCGTACCTCGCGAAGGGCGGCCGAAACGTCCTCGTCCTGGAGCGCTCGGAGCGCACGGGCGGGGTCCTCCGCGGCGGCGAGCCGGCGCCGGGCTTCCGGGCGCCTGGACCGTTCCCCACGGTCGGCCGGCTGCGCGCCTCGATCGTGAAGGATCTCAAGCTCGGGTCGTTCGGTTTCGCCACCGTGACCCCGGACGTTCGGATGCATGCGCCGATGCCCGACGGTTCGTCGGTCACGTTCTGGGGGGATCCGGCGCGGACCTCCGACGAGCTCGCGAGCCGCAGCTCTCACGACGCCGAGGCGTTCGCCGACTTCGATCGGAAGATCCGCTCGATCGCCAGCTTCCTCGCCTACGTCCAGGTCGCGATCCCGCCCGATCCCAAGTCGCCGTCGCTCGCCGACGCGATCATGGGGCTGCGGGTCGGCAGGGCCTTCCGTGAACTTGGAAGCAGGACGGGACGCGAGGCGATCCGGGCGCTCCCGATGGCCGTGGCGGACGTCGTGCAAGAGGTCTTCGACGACGAGGCGGTCCGCGGACCGATCGCGACGCGCGGCGTGCTGTACACGGCGATGGGTGCGTGGGCGACCGGCACGGCCCAGGTCCTCCTCAACGATTCAGCCGGCAACGAAGGCGGAGCGGCCGGACAGTCGGTGTTCGCCGTCGGCGGGACGGACGCGCTGGCTGATGCGCTCGAGGCCGCCGCGCGTGCCGCCCGCGTCCAGATCCGGACCGAGGCCGAGGTCGCGGCGATCCGCACACGAGGATCGAAGACGATCGGGGTAGCGCTCGCGGACGGGTCCGAGATCGACGCCCCGCTCGTCGTGGCCGCGTGCGATCCGAAGCGCACGGTTCGGCTCATCGACCCCGTCGCCGTCGGGCCGACGACGGTCTGGCGCGGCGAGAACATCCGGCAGCCGGGTGCCACGGCGAGCGTGCGCCTCGCGCTCGGTGGGCTGCCGGCGTTCCACGGGGGCGACCCGGCGCGCCTGAGCGGCCGGATCGTGATCGGGCCGTCGATCGACGACGTCGAGCGCGCGATGGACGCGGCCAAGTACGGGCGCGTGAGCGAGGAACCGGTCCTCGAGGCGACGGTCCCGTCGCTCACCGATCCTTCGCTCGCGCCCGAGGGGAAGCACGTGATGAGCGTGACGTTCCAGGCCGCCCCCCGCGCGTTGCGCGAGGGGGACTGGTCCACGGAGCGCGAGCGCGTCGGCGAGATCGCGGTGAAGACGTTGGAGCGCTACGCACCCGGCTTCGGCGAGCTCGTCGAGGCGATCGAGGTCGTCACGCCGGCGGACCTCGAGTCGACGTACGGGTTGACGGGCGGTCATCTCCAGCACGCGGAGCCGGCGCTCGACCAGTTCTTCGCGTGGCGCCCGTTGCTCGGCGCCGCGCGCTACCGGTTCCTCTTCGACGGGCTGTACCTCGCCGGCTCGGGGGCCCATCCGGGTGGCGGCATCACGGGCGGTCCGGGCGCGAACGCGGCGAAGAAGATCCTCAAGGATCTCTAGGCAGGTCATGGCCGGGCCGCTCGCGCTCGTCGGCGGCGATGAGCTGAAGCCCGGGAACGAGCCGCAGGACCGGATCCTCGTCGAGGCGGCGGGTGACGGGCCCGCGTACGTGATCGCGACGGCTGCGGCTCGTCAACGTCCCGATCTCGCCGTCGCGAACGCGCACAGCTGGTTCGAAGGACTCGGGCTCGACGTCGAGGAGCTCCCGCTCACGAAGCGGTCGCACGCGACGTCGAGGGAGGTCGCGGCCCGAGCTCGCGTGGGACGGTTCTTCTACCTGGTCGGGGGCGACCCCGGGCTGGTGCCCAAGGTATTGGCCGACTCACCCGCGTGGAGTGCGATCGTCGATGCATGGCGAGACGGCGCGGCGCTCGCAGGATCGTCCGCCGGCGCGATGGCGCTGGGCTCGTGGACGCTGATCCGAGACCGGATGCCGGGTGACGACCGTCGTCGGTACCGGGACGCGCTCGGGCTGGTTCCGAACGTCGCCGTGATCCCGCACCTGTCGACGTTCGGCGAGCGATGGATCCCGTCGGCGCTCACGGCGGCGCCGGATGGCTCGATCCTCCTCGGCATCGACGAACGGACGGCGGCTATGTTCGACGGCATGTGGCGGGTCGAGGGCTCCGGCTCGGTGGTCGTGATCACCGCATCGGATCGGCGGACGTTCGAGCACGGAGCGCGGATCGGAGGCCTCCCACGCCCGGGGTGAGACCCGGTCGCGTGTGCGAAGCTGTGCCGCCATGAGCGATCCACCCGATTTCCGGCTCGAGAACTCGGAGCTTCGAGGCGACGACGAGTTCGACGAGTTCGCGAGCGAGGACCTCCCGTACTACTCGGATTGGCACGGGTCGTTCGAGAAGCTGCCGTGGGCGCTCGACGACGACGCGCTCCGCGCGGCGAACGCCGACGTCGCGATCGTGGGCGCGCCGTTCGACGAGGGCACGTCGTCACGCCCCGGCGCTCGGTTCGGGCCGCGCGCGATCCGGATGGCCCCGACGACGTGGGGAACCGTCGATGCGTGGTCGATCCAGCTGAACGCGGAGCCGTACGCGCGCCTCACCGTCGTCGACGCGGGAGATGCGCCGGTCGCGCCCACGCGGTTCGAACGCTCGCTCCGCGTGATCCACGAGAAGGTGTTGCGCGTCGCGAGCGCCGGCCCGATCCCGATCGTGCTCGGCGGCGACCATTCGATCACGTACCCGAGCGCGGCGGCCGTCGCCCGTCACGTGTGGCCGCGGAAGGTGGGGGTGATCCACTTCGATGCGCACGCCGATACCGGCGCGGATCAGTGGGGCAACCTGCACGCGCACGGGCAGCCGATGCGGCGGCTCATCGACGAAGGATGGGTCGCGGGCCGGAACTTCGTGCAGATCGGTCTGCGCGGCTACTGGCCGGATAAGGACACCTTCGCGTGGATGCGCGAACAGGGGATGCGGTGGCATCCGATGGTGGAGATCGAGGAGCGGGGGAGCGAGGCCGTCCTCGCGGACGCGATCGCCGAGGCGCTCGACGGCCCGGAGTGCATCTACCTGTCGGTCGACATCGATGTCGTCGATCCCGGGATGGCGCCCGCGACGGGCACGCCGGAGGCCGGCGGGATGCTCGCTCGGGAGCTCCTGCGAGCGGTCCGGCAGATCGTCGGGCGGGTCGAGCTGGTCGGGATGGACGTCGTCGAGGTCTCGCCCCCGTACGACCATGCAGAGATCACCGCGATCCTCGCGCAACGGGTCGTGATGGAGGCGATCGCGGCCCTCGGCGCGAAGCGCTGAGGCTGTCGCCGT
>Ga0075434_100002646_pt1 | contig 15800 bp, 13 predicted proteins | sample RhiMethybrSRZTD3_FD_75298 | JGI IMG/M metagenome (GOLD analysis project Ga0075434, IMG submission 75298) | Populus rhizosphere microbial communities from Tennessee, USA - Rhizosphere MetaG P. TD hybrid SRZTD3 | ecosystem: Host-associated > Plants > Roots > Rhizosphere > Soil | place: USA... | reverse complement strand
TGATACTTCACAAACAGGGCCGTTCGATCCGACCAGTGGTAATTTGCGTCTCTCAATTTTCAGCACCGGCGTTCGCAACGCGATCCAGACGACTGTCAACCTAGGCGGGCGAATCGTCACACCTGAAGCCATCAATCCGTCAACAGAAATGCCGGGCCTTGATGAAGTTCGCGTGCGCGTACCATCAGATTTGCGCGGCGCCGGAGCAGTCAATCTCTTCATCACGTCTGATGGACAAGACAGTAATCCCGTGACGGTGAGCTTCACGGGCGACCCGAGCCGCAACGTCTTGATTAATGAAGTTCTGGCAGACCCGCCGACGGGAATTGCCGGCGACGCCAACCACGACGGCGTTCGCGATGGAACTCAGGACGAATTCGTGGAGCTCGTAAACGGCACGTCGAGCGAACTCATCAACATTGGCGGCTGGACGATTAAGACAAGACCTGTCGGCAGCTCAACGGAAACGACGCGCTTCACGTTCGCATCAGGCACGTCCCTGCCCGGCGGTGAAGCGATCGTTGTATTCGGTGGTGGCAGTTTCAATCCATTCGACCCAATCTTCGGCTGCGCACAGGTCGTGAAGGCTACAACTTCCGCCGGTCTATCGCTCACCAACGGCGGTCTGACAATTGTGGTTCGTGATGGCGCAGGAAATCTGATTACGCAGTTCAGTTACGGCGGAAGCGCCGGACTGGATGGTGGGAGCTCGCAATCGCTCACGCGTTCACCCGATGTCACCGGCGGGTTTGTGCAGCACACGGGTGCGACAGGCGCGAACGGCCGCGGGTACTCGCCCGGTTTGCGTGTAAACGGCACGCCGTTCGGAAATTGCCCCGGTCATCTGAGGACGGTCGCGATCGCGCCGCCATCCGCGATTGTGACAGTTGGCCAAACAACACAATTCACCGCCCGCGCTTTTGACGAGTACGGCCGCGTCATGACAGGCGCCACGATCGGTTTCACTTCCGATCTCACCAACGTCGTAACCGTTGAGTCTGTAACGATGAATTCGAGCACCGGCGTGGCCACTGCGAACGTCAAAGCGCGTAATCCCGGAACTGCTCACATCACCGCATCTGCGACGGATGGCGTGACGAGCATCAACAGCAGCCCGGCGACACTGACCGTGACGGGACCGTCTTTGACCATCAACGACGTCAGCCAGAACGAAGGCGACTTCGGCACGACGACGTTCACTTTCACAGTCAGCCTGTCAACGCTTGCGCCTGTGCCGGTCACCTTCGACATTGCGACCCAGGACAACACCGCAACTACTGCTGATAACGACTACGTAGCGCGCTCGTTAACTGCGCAGACAATCGGGGCCGGGTCGCAGACCTATACGTTCGATGTAACTGTGAACGGCGATGTAGACTTCGAGCCCACCGAGACTTTCGTCGTTAACGTGACGAATGTCTCTGGCGCAAGCGTCAGTGACGCGCAGGGACTTGGCACCATCGTCACGGACGACGTGCCCAAGTTGAGCGTGAATGACGTTTCATTGCGGGAAGGAAACTCTGGAACAACGACCTTCACGTTTACCGTGACTTCGAACTTGCCCGCACCGTCAGGCGGAATAACTTTCGATATTGCAACTCAGAATGGGACTGCGGCGTCTACGAGTGATTACATCGCGCGGAGTCTTACGTCTCAAACAATTCCCTCAGGCCAGACGAGTTACACCTTCGATGTGACCGTGAACGGCGACACTTTGGTCGAGCCGAACGAAACATTCTTCGTCAATATTACGAATGTGTCATCGAACGCGGCAACCAACGATGGCCAGGGACAGGGCACGATTCAAAACGATGATGCAGCGAGTCTCGTGATCAGTCAGGTCTACGGCGGTGGGAATAATTCAGGAGCAAGTTTCCAAAACGACTTCGTCGAGATTTTCAATTGCGGGACTACGACGGTTGATTTCGCGCTGACGCCGTACTCAGTTCAGTACGCCGGTGTCGGATCCAATTTCGGCAGCTCCAGGACCAATCTCACCAGCGGCAGCATCGCGCCCGGCAAGTACTTCCTGGTGCAGGAAAGCGGAGGGACTTCGAACGGCGCGCCGTTGCCTACACCTGATGCCGTGGGCACGATTGCGATGGGTAACACGTCCGGGAAAGTTGCGCTCGTCGTGGGCACAACGGCGTTGTCCGCAAGTACGTGCCCTGGCGATGATGGGTCGACACCGTTCAATCCGGTCGACGGAACAATTGGGGATTTTGTTGGCTATGGCAGCACCGCAGCGACAAGTGGACAGTGCTACGAAGGTTCAGCGCCGGCCGCAGCGCCGTCAAACACAGCTGCTGATTTCAGAAAGTTCGGCGGCTGCCAGGACACCAACGACAATGCTGCGGACTTTTCAACGGGCCTGCCCAATCCACGGAATACCAGTTCAGCGATTAATGATTGCGCAACGGCGGATCTTCAAATCACGAAAACTGATTCGCCCGATCCGGTAACGATCGGTTCGAACATTACCTACACAATTATGGTCGTCAACAATGGCCCGGCGACCGCACAAAGCGTTCTGGTTACCGACAACCTGCCGGCCGAAGTGACATTCGGGTCGTGTAATGCGCTGGGCGGCGCGGCGTGCGGCGGCAGTGGCAACAATCGCACGATATCGCTCGCCTCGCTTGCCAGCGCCGCTTCGTTTACCGCGACAATTGTAGCGACAGCGAATGGACCGCACGGCGCTACGGCAACCAACACCGCTTCGGTCAGCTCGGCAACGGCTGACGCCAACTCCGCAAATGATAGCGCTACTGCCACGACACTAATGCACGAGGCGACCCCGAACTTGTCCATCAATGATGTTAGCTTGAACGAAGGCAACAGCGGTTCAACGACATTCGGTTTCACGGTCACCTTGTCGCCCGCAAGCAGTCAGACGGTTACCGTCACCTACGCAACCGCAAACGGCGCCGCGACGGCCGGCAGCGACTACACCGCGATTCCCGCGACGCAAATGACTTTCTCGCCGGGCGAGACCACGAAGCCGATTAACGTAACGATCAGCGGTGACACGACCATCGAGCCGGACGAAACCTTCACCGTCGATCTTAGCGGTGCCAGTAACGCGAACATCTCCGATTCGCAAGGCGTCGGTACCATCCTCAATGACGATGGCGCCGTGGCAGTGATTAGTCAGATTTACGGCGGTGGTGGCAATGCCGGCGCAACTTATAACGCCGATTTTGTTGAGCTATTCAATCGCAGCACATCCGCGGTGGACGTCACCAATTGGAGTATCCAATATCAATCGGCGGCCACGACCAGCGGCGCCGCCTGGGCAATTAATCGAGTATGCCCGACCGGAACTTGTTCGATCGCGGCGGGTCACTACCACCTGGTGCGGCTCGGCTCAGGAGGATCGACGGGCGCGGCGCTGAGCCCGGATGCGGTCCCCACGTCCGCCACCAACATCGCGGCAGGCGCCGGGAAGATTGCCCTGGTCAATAATCTAACTGCCATTACCGGCGTGTCGGGTAGTGGTTGTCCTTCGCCGTTCCCGACGTCTTCGCTAATTGATTTTGTGGGATACGGGACGGGCGCGGGAATCTGCTTTGAAGGCGCGGGCGCCGCGAGCGGCCCGGCAAATAACACGACCTCGATCAGTCGAAAGTCGAACGGCTGTCAGGACACGAATTCGAACCTGTCAGACTTCAACAGTCCCGCGGCTGTAACACCGAGAAATTCAAGTTCGCCGGCAAACCTCTGTCCCTAAGCTGAGATCGATCGCGCCCTCGAAACCAGGATCATCCTTTTAATGCCATCGCGGCGCGCACTGGTGCTTCGCGCGCTTCGAAGTATTCCACGGCCTGATCGGTTGTTTGAATTGCCTGAAGCTCTTCGAGCGTTAAGCTTTCGCCCGTATGCGCCTGCACAAAACCGTCTGCGGCTTTCACCAATGCCTGGTGGAGCGGCGAGAGCGGATGCGCACCACAGCCTTTGAACGCCGGCGGCGGATTCGGTGTGATCACCGGATCAGGCCGCGCCGTGTCTCGCGTGAGCACGCCGCCCAGGTCATTGGCGCTTCTGTCCCGCTCAGTCAAATGCTCCGAGCCGAGCCAACGCCTGGATACGGTCCTGATGATCGAAGTGTGATCGAGTGGAGTGCTGCAAACGGTGCCTTCTTCAATGAGCGGCGAAACCAGAACTGCCGGGACTCGCACGCCGAAGCGCCGAAAATCGAAGCCACTCCCGCCCGGCTGACCGGGCGGAATGATGATGCCGTCCGGTGATTTCGCCGCCGGCGGCGGCGTCGGCACGTGATCGTAACAACCGCCGTGTTCATCGAACGTGATGACGAACAGGGTCTTCTCCCACGCAGGACCCTTGCGCAGCGCGTCGAAGATTTTCAAGATCAGTTCGTCACCATAGAGAACATTGGTCGCCGCGCCCGTCTCCGTAATCGCGAACGCCGGATGCATGTCGTTCTCGGGACCATACCTCCGACTGCACAACATATTAGGTTCGATGAAGGTATACGCCGGCAAATTACCCGACGCAGCATCATGCGCGAATTGCGCAAACGGAAAGAAGTGCCCCTCAACCATTGCGTATTCCCAAAGCTGCTGCTGCGTAATCAGCGCGTTGCAGAGCAGCAGCGCGCTACCGTGATAGACGCGCCAATCGATTCCCTTTTCTGAAAGGCGGTTATAAACCGTGGGAGTTTTATTCAGCAGATAGCCGATGTCCCATTCGTGTGGGCCGGTCTTCCAAGAATTCGTCACATAACCCGATGACGTCGCGGCGTGCACGAACGAGCGATTCGGAAAAGTCTGCGTGGGAACCGAACTGAACCAGCGATCGCAAACTGCATAGTGCTGAGCGAGACCATTGATCACCGGCAAAGACTCCGGCGTGAAGCAGTTCATGATGACTCCCGGATCAAAGTCCATCGGTGTATTCCCGCGAAACAACCACGCGAGCAGCTTGTTACACCCTGTCTTTGTCTTGCCCGCTGCCTGAATCGCATTCGCATAATCGACCACAAATCCATTCATAAGCGGTGTGACAGTTGTATTGGGAATAAGTGATGGCGGCGGCTCGACACCATACATTTGCGAGTAGACGTGATCATAAGGTTCGTTCGGGTCTGGGTATGGATCGGTCATCACCTTTCCTTTGCCGACCGGCACGTTATTTCCGTCCGGCGGAATGGACCGAGGATTCGTAAGATTTTTATCGGCGACGCCGTCGAATTTTTGCCGGCGTGGTGGTTCGTGTTGGTCGTCATACAGCCAACCCAGAACGTTGTCGAACGAACGGTTCTCCATCATCAAGACCACAATGTGATCGATTCGTGCGAGCTGATTTCCGTCATTAGTCATTCTGAAGACCTTTCTGATTGAGAGTTGAGAAAGTGGTAAAGACTGATCTGCCACCACGCTGTGAACTCAGCGCGGTCACTGCACGATTTTGGCGGGGAACATTTACTACCTTTGAGTAATTGCTGCAAAGCGAATTACCACCTTTCGAATGACGACTTACGAGCATTGATTAAACCGGCTCATCGAACCACGACTAATCGTCAGCCTCGAGAGCTCCTCGCCGCCGAATCCCAGCGTTGAAATATTAGTTGCTAAACCTCACAAAGGCCATTACAGTAGGCGACCGGAAATCTGAAGCTGTTAGTAACTCACCCGTCGTCAAACTATTTACGAGCGGTCCTGTTGGTGCAGTGCGATGACAGATTTCTCCCACGATTCTGACACGACAGCATTCGCGCTCAACCGCATTGGGTTGATCGGTGACGCGCATATTTATCCGCCGGCCGTCGAACTGTTCAGTCAGGGTGCGCACCCCGCTGACGTCTACTTTATTCACAGCGGCATCATGAAGCTCACTCGGTCCGAAGACAATGGTCAACAGATCCTGCTGGACCTGCGCTTTGCCGGTTCGCTCGTCGGCTCGGCTGCCGCAATTAGGCAGAAGCCTCATGCGTTCACGGCCATCACCATTACACGCTGCGCATTGACGCGATGGAGTTCGGGAAAGTTCCTTTCGCTCCTGGCCACAGATGTCGCCCTCGCTGCTCGCGTCAGGGAAATTCTCAGTGATGAAGTGCTGGATCACGTATCGCGCATCTCACAACTAAGTTGCCTGCCCGCGCGCCAGCGACTGGAACAACTCCTGTGGCAGTTTTGTGAACGATTCCCACCGGACCATGTTTCGTCGCGAGTTGAAACGACATCGCGACTGCAACTTCCGCTGAAACACTATGAGATCGCGCATCTGTTATCGATTACACCGACGTATCTTTGCCGGCTACTCAATGTGTTGGAAAAAGAGAATGTCATCAAACGAAGCAGAGGGTGGATCGTAATAAACAAACCATCTGAGCTCTGGCACGAAGGTGCCGGCATTGGACTTGTTTGACATCAAGCCTAAACCAGTTAAATGACGAGAAGTATGTCGTTTGGTAGAACGGCGCAGCGCTGAATATATGACGACTAAAGAGGCTCAAGCGGGGTTGTTCGGCACCAGGGTGGCCTGCGCGTTTGTACTGACAGTGATAACCGCGCACATGGCGGCTCATTGGTTGTCTAAACCATTGTCTTGGACTGGCAGCACTTTCATTTGGCTGCTGTTGGCCTATTGGCTTCCTCCAAAGTCCCAGATGAAATTCGGGCGATGGCTGATAATCATATTGGCAATCTCCTTCCTCATCTGGGTGCTCGTCAGATTTCAGCCTGACACGTTCTAACAATAAGACAATTTGGAGGTGTTCCCCATGACACGATCTTCCTGGTTCTTTGGACTTGCTGTTCTGTCCGTCTTTTTGCTTGCGACAACGACAAAGACGCAGGCAAGAGATCAATTCCGATTTCCGCGCGGTCAACATGCGCGAAGTGACCACAACAACTTTCCGCGTCCGGAACAGGTTCTCAGCGCATCGAAAGCGCTGTCACTACGAATCCCGATGGTAAACCTGTCAAAGCGCGATCTCGCAAGACAGGTGAAATGGACCTTAAAGAGATCCGTTCGTGCTGTTCCTGCGCAGGATGACCTTTCGATGGCGTGTTTTACAGGTTGCCTTAGAAACAACGGGGTAAGTGCGGCTCAGTTGGCCGGATGCGCAGCCGTGTGTACGGTCAATTATGTCGGCTGTGCTGTGTGTGCTGGTGTGAGCGAATGGATCATCCTGGGATGCGCACAGTACTGCGTATGGCGCGGCGTGATTGGTTATGAACAAGGCTCGGCCTCCAACCATCGTCCCCGCCACTCCACAAAGCGTCCGCTGCAGCGTCTGGCTGCTCCGGACTTGCAAATTGCTTCGTAGTGTTCGGTTACCACAACAGCGGTTTTTTGGGGGCAGCAATCAACAGCAGGTCTGCCCTCAACCGCCTGTTCAAGAAGGAGCTGTTACATGGCTTTAAAATCTTTACTGTTGACCTGTTTGTTATTCAACCTAGTCCAAGGAACGGCTCAACGACCGGTCAAGCCGTCAACAGAGAGTCGGGACGTTGCCGCGCAAGAACTTGAACGCGTTATCACTGAAGCCAAGAACGTCTCTGACGAAAACGCGATGGTAAACATCACCGCGCGCGCTGCCATGTTGGTTTCCTATTCCGATCCTCAACGGGCTGAGAAGATGTTCCTTGATCTATGGAAGTTCTCGAATGACTCAACGAGTAAGGATCTCGATAAGCAGACGGCAAAATTGCTCATACTTAAGAATCTGTATGCACGAAACGCAAAATTGGCGCGGCGACTCATCTCAGAGGAAAGGAGCCAGCGTGACTCGACTTTGTCTTCAATCGGCTTGGACGATGAGTCGGCAGTGCCGGGCAAGCTCGCCTCCTCATTACTGGAGACTGATCCCGCGTATGCTGCGGAGATATTGCAGCAAGCTCTATCGACCGCAGTTAACCCGGCTACCGTCGGTGCTTTGTCTCGGTTGCGCGAAACCAATTCTTTGCTTGGCGACTATGTTGCCGCGAGTGCCATAGATGCGCTAACAGCGCGTCCGACGTTGGTTTCTTTGCCGGCTTTCCATCTACTGGGTGCCTATGTCTTTCCTGGTGCAGAGGCGCCAATCCCCTCGGTCGAAGCTGAGTCATCTCGGCAAGCTTTACAATTCAGATACTTTTCTGCTGCTTACGAGGTGCTGCGTGCCTCGCTGAACGAGTCGAATGAAGCCTTGATAAGAGAACAACACTTTACACCGCAGCTTTTGCAGTTCCGCGGCGCTTATCAGGCAGAACTTGCCGCGATCTTGGCGGCACTAGCGCCTCGACTTCAGCCTTACTTAGCCGCGGAATTGTCGGTCCTCGCAGCGAAATTGGCGCCTCAAGTTCCGCCGAGAATGCCTCATTTATCTCAACAGACCCTGGCGAGATTGAGTGGCAACTTCAGCTCAGAGGATCCCGAGCAGATGTTTTTCTTCGCTTTGGGGAACGGAGATCTTGAGGCAGCACGTAGCGAACTTGGACGGTTAAAAGATGATGAAAAACGAAACGTCTACATGCAGTTGCTCATCAAAAGCGAAGTCAGAGCTCTTTTAGCAAAATCGGAGTTGATGGAAGCTGTAACAGCAATCCGACAATTAGAGGATCCTACTACGCGCCTGGTGATGTACATTGAGGCAATCAAAACCGCCAAGGCGAAACGCGATACGGAGGCTTTAAGGTTGGTAATTGATGAAGCGCAGTTGTTGATTCCACAAACACACCGAAATGGATTGCACTTGCGCGCACTGCTGGTTTTTGTAACTCAACTTACCCGGGTCAGCGCCAATGATCAGGCCGCGGAATTCCTCAAGAGCGCTGTAAGCTCCATTAACGCCCTAACCCCAAACACCGAGGAGGACACAGCTAAGATGTCTGACAACAGTGCTATGGCTGAACTCAACGATCCGAAAAGCCTGCTTGACTCGCCAGAGATGGATCAGGCATTTAACGCTGTCGGTCTGCTGGATCTGGAGGTTGGCCTGACTCAAGCGAGAAGGATACAGCCAAAACCGGTACAGTTAATGGCGCGACTTGACACGATCCAAGGCCTCATCAAACAGGGCGCACAGAAACCAAAGGCCGCGCTACCGATGAAAGGCTCGCCACCTATCAAGCCATAGTGGACCCGACGTAGTGTTGCTGGGTGGATCTATCTGGAGGCGCACCGCTCATCGGATCATTTGCGTTGTGGGACTTGACGCGCTGGCGTAGAGCCGCCTTGTCATCCGGCCGGAGATGTACGCGAGCCTTCCCGCTTCAATCGCCAGCTTCATCGCTTCGGCCATCTTCGCGGAGTCTGACGCTTCGGCGATTGCGGTATTCATCAGCACGGCATCGGCGCCGAGCTCCATCGCAATGGTCGCGTCGCTGGCGGTGCCTACTCCCGCATCGACGATGATCGTGGCGTCGGGAAGTTGTTCGCGCATGATGCGCAGGTTGGTTGGGTTCTGCACGCCGAGTCCTGATCCAATCGGCGCCGCCAGCGGCATGACCGCTGCACAACCCGCATCCAGGAGTTTCTTAGCCACAATTAGATCGTCGGTGAAGTACGGCAGGACGATGAAACCTTCCTTGACCAGGGTACGTGCCGCTCCGAGTGTTTGCTCGTTGTCGGGAAACAACGTCGTCTGATCGCCGATGACTTCGAGCTTGATCCATTCCGTGCCGAGCGCTTCGCGCGCCAGACGCGCGGTTCGCACTGCATCTTCCGCCGTGTAACACCCTGCCGTGTTCGGCAGAATCTGCAATGACGGATCGAGATGATCAAGAAACGATTCGCTGCTGTGATCGAGCGGCACGCGCCGAACGGCGACCGTGACCATCTCAGCACCTGAGGCGCGATGCGCCGATTTCATCTCGTCGTAGCTTCGATATTTTCCGGTGCCGATGATTAGACGAGAGTTGAATGCTTTGCCGGCGACTTTGAATTGATCAGTTAACGCAGTTGCTGGTGTGGACATTAATACTGAATTCCTTGTTATGACTTCATCCAGGACTCTACACCTTATGCGAGCACAAACAAAAATCGAGTCCGGCCGCCTGCCTACTGCCGTCTGCCGCCCGCATTTCCGCCGCCAACGAAGTGAACAATCTCTACTTTGTCGCCTTCGTTAACTTCGGTCTGCTCCCAATCCGTGCGCCGCACGATTTGCCGATTGACCTCAATGGCGATCCTTTGTGGGGCAAGTGACAACTTCTCTACCAATTCGCTCAACCGCAGAGAGTTATCGCCAAACTCACGTTGTTCTCCGTTGATGTGAACTTGCACGGTTCGGTTTCAGGCCGGATGAATGATGCGGCGCAGTTCGGCGACGTCTCCATCGCTCTCCGCGCGAATGAGAAGGGCGCCGCGGCCAGTCTTGAAGTTAGGTAAAGTCACGGAAATCGAGGAATGCCCGTAGCTGTCAGCAGTCGAGTATGTTGATGACGGCTGGAAACTGCTGCCGATAATTTTCACAGTGATGCTGGCTCGGGCCGCCGGACGAATCTCACCCTCTCCGTGTTTCGTTACTTCCAGCCGCAGCGTGATCGATTCGCCGGCACGCATCTGCGTGTCGTCCAGAATTACCACGCTAAGCGGCTCTTCAGATTCGTCAACCGTCGAAAAGCGCTCGCCGGCCGCCTGTAACGGTACGGTTGGCGAGCTTCCTTCCGGATCAAGATCAAGGTCCTCAGCGTCGTCATTTGCGACCGGCGCGCTCGGAGGGGGATGAGTCAAGTCGCCGGTCGAGCCCCGCTCACTCATTCGCTTCAGGTCCCCAATTCGTCCGGCATTGATCGCCGCGCAGATCAATTTGTGCTGCCGCTGAAGTCTTTCAATCAGCGCGTTCTGATCGAAGCCAGCCGCGATCAGGTCGTCGTACGGCGAGCGTTTGCTCGCGAGAATTGCGCCGCCTGAATAAACAAGTGAAAGAATGATGGGCGTATTCAGTCCCTTATCTTCGGTCTGCACGTGATAAGTGACGCCACCGTGTTCGACGTCTGTGTTGTAGCCGGTAATCACTGATTGGTTCCAATCTCGAGCGCGCGCGGTTCGGAAACACGCGATCGCCATCAATTCGCGACGTTAGCACAGCGATTTTTGCGCGGTCAATCGGTTAGATTTACACCGTGACTCGCGGAGATCGTTCGCTTGACACCCCCTACCCACAGCATTACGATTGGAGCTTGTACAATCATTCTCAAGCGCAGTTCGGCAAAGAGCTAAGTGCAAAGAGCAAAGCGCTCGCACCGACAGGACGTGCTCGATGCTTCTTAGCCCTTTGCTCTTAGCAGCGGTCATGAGCTTCAACTTAGTCGACTATTTGCCGGTACTCCTCATGTTCATTGTGGCCGCTGGATTTGCGGTGACGATGGTCGGTATCTCGCAGTTCGTCGGACAGCGCAAGCATACGCGAACCAAGTTGATGCCGTACGAATGCGGCAAAGATCCGGTGGGGTCCGCGCGCGAAAGGTTCTCCGTAAAGTTCTACCTCATCGCGATGATCTTCATCCTGTTCGACATTGAAGTCATCTTCTTGATTCCGTGGGCGGTTGTCTTCAAGACGCTTTCATCGCCGCAGTACGGAATGAAGAACTTGATTTTCTTCGAGATGATCGTCTTTATCGCGCTGCTGGCCGCCGGCTTGATTTACGTAATCAAGAAGGGGGCGCTCGATTGGAGTGAGCGCGCCCGGCGCGAAGCCGAAGCGGAAGCCAGATTGTTGGAGCTGAAAGTTTCAGGTTCAAAGTTTCAAGTCTCAGGTTCGTCTAAAGCAGCTTAACTCGAAATCTGAAATTCGAAACACGAAACGTCTTATGGGACTAGAGAATGTCATCGCTGAAGCGCTGCCAGAGGTGCTGACCACGCGCCTCGATTCCCTCATCAATTGGGCGCGCAAGTCTTCGCTGTGGCCGGCGACGTTTGGTCTGGCGTGTTGCGCGATCGAGATGATGAACGTGACTAGTTCGCGGAACGATCTGGCGCGGTTTGGCGCCGAAGTTTTTCGCGCTTCGCCCCGTCAAGCAGACGTGATGATTGTTTCAGGTCGCGTTTCGCGAAAGATGGCGCCGGTGCTGCGACGAATCTACGATCAAATGCCGGAACCGAAGTGGGTCATCTCGATGGGCGCGTGCGCCACCTCGGGAGGCGTCTTTGATAACTACGCGATCGTTCAGGGCGTCGACAAGGTGGTGCCGGTCGATGTCTACATTCCCGGTTGTCCGCCTCGACCAGAGATGCTGATTCACGCGGTGATGATGTTGCAGGAAAAAGTGATGAAAGAGTCAGTACGCGATCGCAAAGATGCTCCCGACGCAGAAGCGCGCGAGGCGATTACGCCAGGGACTTTGCCGGTGACTGACGGCTCGTCGTTGCGTGAGCCGCGGAAAGATCAGCCCCTGCCCTACACCATCGCGTCAACGCACGAGAAGCGCCGTTCGTTTTGATTGAGCAAAGGTCCAATTGGTTCATGTCTGAACTTCAGCAGCCGGAAAGCTATACCGAAGTTTCACAACCCGCTTCACCGCAGACGCCGTCGCAGATCGCGGCGGCGTTGCAGCGTGAACATGCGGATTGGGTGAGCGAGATCACAACGGCACTCGGCGAAACGACAATAGTGGTTCCACGCGAACAGATTGTGGCGGCTTGTGAGTTCCTGAAGACGACGCCCGATTACGAATTCAATTTTCTGGCTGATTTGTGTGGATTCGATCGCGGACCGGAAGAAGAGCCGCGCCTCGAAGTGAACTATCACCTCTTTTCCACAACCAGGCATCACCGTCTGAGACTGAAGGTTTTATTGAATGAAGAAGATGCGCACGTGCCGACGGTGACGATGATTTGGCGGACGGCGAATTGGCACGAGCGCGAAACTTTTGATCTGTTTGGGGTGATTTTCGACGGCCATCCGGATTTGCGCCGCATTCTTTTGCCCGATGACTGGCAAGGCCACGCGTTGCGAAAAGATTTTCCATTACGAGGTTATGAGCCCTATTCGCTGACATAGTTTCGAGTTTGGAGTTTCGGGTTTCGAGTTAGCCAACCGAACCCGAGACTCGAAACCCGGAACTCGAAACTGATGAGCACATCAGTCGCTAACATTCCGCCGCAAGTCGAAATCGTCGATCAGCCGCTCGACTCGCAGATGACTATCTCGATGGGGCCGCAGCATCCGTCGACGCACGGAGTGCTGCGCCTCGAGCTGGTGCTCGACGGCGAAATGGTCGTCAAAGCGACGCCCGACATTGGCTATCTCCATACCGGCATGGAGAAGCTGTTCGAATACCGCAAATATCAGCAGGGCATCGTCATCACCGATCGGATGGATTATCTGAATCCGCTCGGCAACAACCTCGCCTATGTGATGGCGGTTGAAAAACTTCTGCAAATAGAAATCCCCGAACGCGGGCAAGTCATTCGCGTAATGATGTGCGAATTGCAACGCATTGCGTCGCACCTGGTGTGGCTGGGCACGCACGCCCTCGACCTCGGCGCGATGACCGTCTTTTTCTACACCTTCCGCGAACGTGAAAAGATCATGAATTTGATCGAGGCCGCTTCGGGCGGTCGTCTTACGCCGTCTTATTTTCGCGTCGGCGGGTTGATGATGGACTTGCCGGCCGGTTTCGAGCGGCGGGTGCAGCAATTCGAAGATGATTTTTCGAAGGCGCTCGATGAATTCCACAAGCTGGTGACCGGCAACCGAATCTTTCAGAAGCGCACGCAGGGCATCGGATACGTTTCGGCGGAAGATGCGATCGATCTTGGGCTGTCGGGGCCATCATTGCGCGGCAGTGGCATCGCCTTAGACATTCGCCGCGCAAATCCTTACACCGGTTACGAAACTTATGATTTCGATATTCCGGTTGAGCACGACGGCGACGTGTGGGCACGCTACCTGGTACGCATGCGAGAAATGCGCGAGTCGCACAAGATTGTTCAGCAAGCAGTCTCTCGTTTGAAACCGGGCCCGGTGAAAGCGGACGCGCCCAAAGTTGTGCTGCCTGATCGCGAAGCGATGAAGACGCACATGGACGCGTTGATTCATCACTTTCTGCTCGTCGCTGAAGGTGTCGATGTGCCCCCGGGCGAGGTGTATCACCCGATTGAGGCTTCAAAAGGTGAACTTGGCGTCTACATCAAGTCGACCGGCGGTCCGAAGCCGGCGCGCGTGCATTTCCGCGGACCAAGTTTTGTGAACTTGTCAGCGCTGCCGCACATGTCGCGCGGCTGCATGGTAGCGGACATCGTGGCGATCATTGGCTCGCTGGATATTGTTTTGGGTGAGATCGATCGATGATTTGCCACCGAGACACAAAGACACAGAGAAAGGAAACTGAGAGGCAGCGCCTTGGCTTGTTATACCCTCTCCGTGCCTCAGTGTCTCTGTGGCTGACTTTTCGTTAATGGCAACTGAATTCGTCAACATTCAGCCGCTCTATCAACCGGTGAGCATGCCCGGTGAGATGGCGGTCTTTTCGCCGGAAGTCGAAGCGGAAATCGATCGGCATCTGGCGAAGTATCCGTCGAATCGTTCCGCGATTCTGCCTTTGATGTTCATCGTGCAGCGCGAGCGCGGCTATCTGGATGCGCCCGGAGTTGCGTATCTGGCCAACCGTCTGAGCCTGCGCATCACGGACATCTGGGAAGTCGCGACGTTCTACTCGATGCTTCAGACGAAGCCGATTGGCAAATATCACATTCAGGTTTGTAAAACGCTGTCGTGCAAGATCATGGGTGAAGGAAAGATCACCGAGCACGTCAGCAAAAAGTTGGGAATTAAGCCGGGTGAGACTACGTCCGACGGAAAGTTTTCATTGTCATTGGTCGAATGCCTCGGTTCGTGCGGCACTGCGCCAATGTTTCAGATTAATTTTGACTATCACGAGAACCTGACGCCTGAGAAGGTTGATCAGATTTTGGATTCATTGGAGTAAATCGTGAATCGTGAATAGAAACAAATTCTATTCACCATTTACGATTTACCATTCACCCGTCATGTTCATCGGCGCCATCGGATGTGAGCCCCTGCAGCTGAGACGAGTTCATCTCGAGAATTCGCGTTCGCTCGACGTGTATCGCGCAAACGGCGGATATGAAGCGATCAAAAAAGTGCTCGATTCGATGTCGCCCGACGACGTCATCAACGAAGTGAAGAAGTCTTCGCTGCGGGGCCGTGGCGGCGCGGGATTTCCGACCGGCATGAAATGGAGTTTCGTGCCGAAAGATTCGCCGAAAGCGAAGTACCTCGTCTGCAACGCCGACGAATCTGAGCCGGGCACGTTCAAGGATCGCTACTTGATGGAACGCGATCCGCACATGCTGATTGAAGGAATGCTGATCGCGGCCTACGCGCTCGGCGCGCGCACGAATTACATCTACACGCGTGGCGAATACCGATATCTGATCGACATTATGGACGTGGCGCTCGATGAAGCTCGCGCGGCCGGACTGCTCGGTGAGAAGATTCTTGGGACAAACTTCGCGTGCGACATCTACACCCACACGGGCGCCGGTGCATACATCTGTGGTGAAGAGACGGCGCTGCTCAGCTCACTCGAAGGCTTTCGCGGTCACCCGCGGATGAAGCCTCCCTTCCCTGCCGTGTCCGGCTTGTACGCGTGTCCGACGGTAGTGAACAACGTCGAGACGCTCACGGCCGTGCCGGACATCATCAAGATGGGCGGCGAGGCTTATCAGAAACTTGGCACCGAAAAGAGCGGCGGCACGAAGCTCTGGTCAGTCTCAGGCCACGTCAATCGCCCGGGTGTTTATGAACTGCCGATGGGCTATGACGACATGGAAAAATTCATCATGGAAGACTGCGGCGGAATCGCGAACGGTAAGCAATTGAAAGC